>WBZL01000113.1_pt1 | contig 81250 bp, 65 predicted proteins | sample 5204291 | NCBI WGS metagenome assembly WBZL01 (sample SAMN12344345, study PRJNA552823) | activated sludge metagenome | biome: Activated sludge suspended growth; feature: Nitrification reactor; material: Wastewater; isolation source: activated sludge from nitrification reactor of wastewater...
GATTGTTCCGAGAGGTCAGGGTGTCCGGGTGGTCCTCACCCAACACCCGCCGGGAGTCGGCCAGGGTCTGCTCCAACAGCGGGATCGCCCGACCCAAATCCCCCGCCAACCCGTACGCGTTGGCCAGGTTGTTCTGCAGGCGCAGGGTGTCCGGGTGGTCCTCACCCAACACCCGCCGCGAGTCGGCCAGGGCCTGCTCGAACAACGGGATCGCCCGACCCAAATCCCCCGCCGACTCGCAGGCGTTGGCCAGATTGTTTCGTGAGGTCAGGGTGTGCGGGTGGTCCTCACCCAACACCCGCCGCGAGTCGGCCAGGGTCTGCTCGAACAACGGGATCGCCCGACCCAGATCCCCCGCCAACCCGTAGGCGTTGGCCAGATTGTTTCGTGAGGTCAGGGTGTCCGGGTGGTCCTCACCCAACACCCGCCGGGAGTCGGCCAGGGTCTGCTCGAACAACGGGATCGCCCGACCCAGATCCCCCGCCAACCCGTAGGCGCCGGCCAGATTGTTCCGCAGGCGCAGGGTGTCCGGGTGGTCCTCACCCAACACCCGCCGGGAGTCGGCCAGGGTCTGCTCGAACAGTGGGATCGCCCGACCCAGATCCCCCGCCGACATGTAGGCGCCGGCCAGATTGTTCCCGGAGGTGACGGTGTCCGAGTGGTGCTGACCTAACACCCGCCGCCGATCGGTCAGGGTCTGCTCGAACAGCGGGATCGCCCGACCCAGATCCCCCGCCGACTCATACGCATTGGCAAGGTTGTTCCGAAATGTCAGGGTGTGCGGGTGGTCCTCACCCAACACCCGCCGGGAGTCGGCCAAGGTCTGCTCGAACAGCGGGATCGCCCGACCCAGATCCCCCGCCGACTCATACGCATTGCCAAGGTTGTTCCGAAATGTCAGGGTGTCTGGGTGGTCCTCACCCAACACCCGCCGGGAGTCGGCCAAGGTCTGCGCGTACAGCGGGATCGCTCGACCCAGATCCCCGGCCAACTTGTAGGCGTTGGCCAGATCGTTCCGGGTGGCCAGGGTGTGCGGGTGGTCCTCACCCAAAACGACCTCCCACGACGGCGCCCAAGCCGCCCAGTCACGCACCGCTTCCTGGGGCCTCATCTGGGCTTCATGGCGAAATAGCTCAAGTGCGGCACGGGCAGCGGCGGCTTGCACTTCTGGATCATCGGGCATTGCCGGAGCGAGCGACAGCATCCACGCCGACTCCCGGATCCACCACCGATCACCGCCAATGAACAACCCCGGGGCCCCGTCGCTGTTCCGGGCTGCATCAGTGATGACCTCAGCGAGCAAGCGAGCAGCCTCAGCGCGCACCTTTGGCGCGGCGCCGCGCAACCGGTGGCCGCGCATCGCACGCCAGGCAGCATGAGCCAGGCCAGGTTCGCGCGGCGCTACCCAGTCCTGTTCACCCATGAGCCACCCCACCGCCACGGCCGTGTCATGGTCGAATCCGTCGGACCCCAGTCCCTGACGGTCAGCGGCCTCAAGGACCCGCCCAGGATCCACAGGGTTCCACGTGCTCCCCGGGCCGGGCGAACCGCCGAAGTCCCCAGCCGTCGCGGCGTCGGCCCCGCAGATCACGTCCAGGATCACCGCCCGTCGCGCGGTCACCGAGAGCCGGGCGAATTGCTGGTCGTACAAGCCAGACAGGTCAGACGGGGTCTCCGCAATCAACTCGTCGTTAGCGATGATTGCATCACCATCAACCGCACCGTCGCCGACAAGCAGGTCCAGCACCAGTGCCACTGCCAGCGGGTTGGACCACCGCTGTGCGATCGCCGCGACGCGGTCCGGTGCGGTGCCGGGAAACTGACCACGCACCAACTCGGCCACAGCGTCACCGTCCAGCGCGGCAACGGGCATGACCTCGCCGCCCGCGGACCGCAGCCAATCGGCCAGCGAGGCTTCCCGGATCGTCCGTGAGGACAGCGCCTCAGGCCAGCCAGTGGCGATAACCAGCACCCGGTCGGCGTACCCGGGGCCAGCCAACCGGGTCAGCAGCTCCAGAGTCGCGTCGTCCGCGTCATGCAGATCCTCCACAGCCACCACGACCGGGAACGCGGGCAGCGCCAAGGAGGCCACCACGGCCGCGAGGGTGTCGGTGGGGTCTTCCCGCCCGCCGGTGGCCGCCCCGAGCGCGGTGTCGGCGCCCAAGCGCGCCTGCCGATCCGAAGCCCTAATCGCTGCACCTGTCAGAGCCTGCACCGACCGGGTCACCAGCCCTCCGAACGGAACAGCCTGCCCAGCCGCCTCCGCCAGCAGTGCGGCCACCGCCTCGCTCTTGGCCTCGTCGGCCACCGCGAAGCCCGCAAGTGGGAGCAGCTGCTTGGCCATCTTGATCCAACGTTTACCGCCGGCAGCGCGTGCCCACCCGAATCGCGCCGGCTCCTGGTGGCGCAGCAACTCGTTGGCGAACAGAGCCTGAGCATCCAGGAACCCACCATGCAACGCGGCCTGGCATCCGACATGCCACCACAGGTAGTCCGGCACCGCATCGGCGGGCCACACGAACCCGGCCGAGTCCGGACCCACGCTCTTCCGAAATCCGAAGATGGCCAGCCCACCCTCTGAATCTTCCGCGATGCTTGCCCCACCCGTCGGAGTCAGTTCCGGCCAATATCCCGGCTGCGACTGCTTGGCCCTAAGCCCCCGGTACACCTCACGCACGATTCGCGACTTCCCCGCACCCGACGGCCCCGACAGGACCACCAGGCCCCCTCCGTCGGGCCGCAGTGTCCATCTTCGCGTTGCCGGATCGATCTGGAAGCGCTCCAGAAGAGCGTCCACGATCGCCTTGTGTTGGTCTCCGACCAGTTTCGGCTCCAGCCGAACCCCCGACGCTCCTGGCATGATCCGACCCTAGCGGCGCCGGGTCCGGCTGGTCTCTTGGCGGGCCCGTCCCGTCCCCGTTGCATGTGACCGATCCGAGTCTGCTGCGATGAGGGCTCGGAACTCAGGATGAAAGGTGCGCCATCTCGCGGGTCCGCGCCATCCAGAGATTCCGAACCAAAGACTCCATCGCAACGTACGGATCGGCACACGATGGCGACGACTCCTCCCGCAGTCGTGTCAACCGACAACCCCCACCGCAGAAACACAGGTACTGGCAGTCCTTGCATTCCTGCGGCAACCCAACCCCCTCCCAGGCCTCGGTTGCCTCCGCACGGAGTACCGGCAGTCCCGCCTGGTTCAGGCTTCCGACGGTGACCTCCGGTTTGCCCGATGGACTGCACTTGTGGAGTTCCCCACCGGGTCCCACCTGGAAGGTGGTCGAGGACTCTGCTGTGCAGTGGCTGGCTCGTCCCACGGGGATCGCGTTGTCGTAGTAGACGTAGCCCAATTCAAGTGCCGTCGAGATCACGTCCGCAATCTCGCGATGCAACTGCGGATCTCGGACCACCCCCGCACGGATGACTGGCGTCGCGTGTACTTGGATCCGATTCCGTAGCGAGGGAGAGATGGCTTGGAGCAAGGGGCGGGCGAGCGCCACGGAATCAGGCTCGAGGTTCATCCTCAGGGTCACACGTGCCTCGCGATGCTGCTCCAGCAACACAGTCAGGTTCTCGAGCACCCGCTGATACGTGGGGCGCCCATCGCGAAGCACACGCCGCTGGTTTTGTCCCGCATCGGCACCATCGATGGTGATGTGGAAGTAGCGGATCCCTGCGTCCACGAGGCTCTGGGTCACCTTGGAGGTCAACAGATACCCGTTGGTGGTCAGGAACTGCAGTAATGGCCGTCGGTGCTTGGCGCCGATCTGTGTCAACTGTGCGGCCATCTCAGCCACCAGTCGCCACTGCAACAACGGCTCGCCTCCGAACCAGGTGATGTTGGCCTGGGCGTGCTGGGGCAGATGCTCATCGACGTACTTGAGGATGCGCTCGGCAGCATCGCGATCCATCCGACGGTCCTCGAAGTGCACATAGCAGTAGTCGCATCGGAAGTTGCAGGCGTAGGTAGGCGCGATGGTCAGTTCGAGGATCGGACTCGGTCCTGAGCCTTGGAGAAGCCTCTCAACCAAGGACTCCTGCTCAGCACCTGCGTCATCGACGACAAATCCGGACGACGCCATCACGTCGGTCCAAGGACCGGGGGCACCGGCTAACGCATCAGTGACCATTTCCAACTCGTGCGCCTCGAATTCGATGAGCGCTCCAGTGCGCCCGTTGAACAACAGGTGAGCACCATCCGGTGTCGTGCTCCAGAAGTTGTAACGAGACTCTTCCACGACTCCTCCGATCCGAATCTCGAGGCCCTGCGGGCCGGCTTGTCAGTTCGACCCGCAGGACGCATCGATCAGCACGAGCAACTGCATCCACAGAGGTGGTTGACACACTGACCGCCCGAATCGCGCAACTCCTCCAACAACTCATCAGCCGTGGGCTGGGCTGTAACCGCTGACTCAGGGCGCGGCGGCGAAATGATCTTCATTCTGGTTCTCACCTCCTCTTCGACTCTCAGCATGCGCGTCGAGGAGGGCGACCGGCGCCCCCTCCAATCCGATTTGCTTGAGAACGTAGTGAGCGTTGGAGGGCACCAGAGTGCAGCTCTTGTCCGGACTTTCGAACTGAACCTTCCGGCAGCCGCCCATGCAAAGCGGCAGGTAGACGCACCCCTGGCAGGCGGCCGGGAAGTCATCGCCAGCGGCCATCCACCGATCCAAGCGGCCATCGGCGGATTCGACTCGGCCGTCCGGCCCCAACTGGGCCAGTCGATTCGATGCGCTGAAGTCGGCGGTGGCGCACTTGAACACGGATCCGTCGTTCTTGATGACGAACTGGCGCTCACGCTCCGCGTAGCAGTATGTAGACCGCCCCGTGAGCACACCGGAGTCCCACGCCGACACATCGAAGCCGAGGTCCGAGGCTTGTTCGTAGAGATGTCCCAATGCCGATGACAACTCCCTGGGCGGGATGTTCGCGGTGGCGGACAAGGAGTCATCACCGAAGATCGGTTCCAGCACAAGGCGCAGTCGAGGTCGCACGTCCGTTTCGAACATCAAGAGCATCTCCACGATGCGATCGATGTTGGTGTGATTCACGTTCACACGCAGACTCATGCCAACGGTCGGATCAACTCGGACTGTCTCCTGGATGTTCGTGAAGATGGTGGCGAAGGATGCCCGCCCTGACCGCAGTGGCCTCATGCGGTCATGGGTGTCAGGGGGCCCGTCCAGGGTGATCTGGAAGTCCCTCACCCCAGCTGCCAGCAACTCCTCGCGCCGCCAACCGCGAAGAAGGTACCCGTTGGTGGTGATGTGCAATGCCAACCTGTTGCCACTCTGTTCGGACACTTCCCGCGCATGACGGCTCACACGGCAAATCAGTCCGGTGTCGAGCAGCGGTTCGCCTCCGAACCATTGGAGGATCGTCAGCCGCGAACGCGGCATCTCACGGTCAAGGAGGGAGGTCAGCCTGCGCTCGGTCTCGGCGGACATTCGGCTGCCTGGTTCACGCGTTTCGTAGCAGTACTCGCATCCGAAATTGCAGTCCATCGTTGAGAGGACGATGACATCCAGCCTGTTCGAATCACTGATCCCACGTGAACGACGCTCACGAACCTCGGCGAGTTCGTCGCGATCATCCTCAACGATGTGACGCTGTGCAACTAGGAACTGCCGGACTGCAGGGTCAGCGACTTCTGGGTCATCGAGCGCGGAGACTACCTCTGGGGCCTCCTCGGCGGACAGTTCACTGAGACTTCCATGAAGGGTGTTGTAGAGAAGAAGGCTCCCGTCGTCTCTTCGTACTTCGACGTTGAACCGGGACTTCTTCATGAGACCGTCACGCTCCCCCGTAACATCTGGGCGACTCTTAGCCGCTGACCCTCGTCTACTCTCACTAGGACGGAGTGTCAAGCAAGGCGACCCTGACCCAGATGCCTCCGGCCGGCGCACGTCAGCCGCGCATGTCCTTGAAGTCCTGGGCCTTGCGCTTCAGCAGGTCGTCCGCGGCACGGTCGAGTGCGCGGGACAAGACCTTGAGTTGCGCCTTCTCATCCGTGGGAACCGTCTCCGGGTCAATCTCGGCCTCAGAGGTGTCCTGACCCAACTCACGCAGCCTGGCATCCACCTCGTTCTTGCGTTCCTTGAGCTTCTGGACCACCACGGTCACCTGCTCGTAGTCATGCAACTCCGCGATCAAGATGATGCGCGCCAGCACCTGCAGCTTGATGAGATCGATCGCGAGGCGCGCGATGAGGTTGCGCTGCTCATCGGCGCCGGAGCGCACTCCCGCGGACGCGCCGCCGAGCAGACTCGCACCGGCCATGCCACCCACACTCGCGACCAGCGCAGTGCCACCGGCCATCCCGAACCCGCCGGCGGCCAGCGAACCGCCACCGAGGGCCGCAAGACCGGCCGACGTGGCCGCCGCCCCGGTGAGACCGAAGACCGTCGAACCGATGAACGTACCAATGGCGGGTGCGGCCAAGCCACCGGTCAGCGCCCCCAATCCCACACCTGCCGCGGTCAGCCCGCCCACCATCCACCAGTTGCGACCACCTTTGCCCGCATCAGCAAGAACATCGCCATAGCAGTCCGCCACCCAGTTCGCGTCGCCCTCGGCGGTACCCGTCAACCACGACGCCAACTTCTGCAAGGACCTCTCACGTGAGGACCTGTCCCACGTGGTCGCTGTCTTCAGGGGCTTCTCCGGGTCTGTCGGACTCCATGGATGGAACGCGGCGAGTTCGATGAGGATCAGCAGCGACCGAACCCTGTCCACGCTCTCCTCACACAAGCGCTTGAACGGTCCCTCGACGGGGAAATAGGGGCGTCCCAGGGAATCGAGCGCCGCCCTCACATCTGGGTCTGCGGTATCGGTCAGCGCTTTCTGCGCCGCCGACAAGAACTCGTCGAAGTCCCGCTGCTTTCCTTCGGAATCCGGTAAGTCGTCGTCGTGACGCATCATCCACAACTGGGCGAGTGTCAATAGGACCGCCTCCTGTCCCGACAGCGCGTAGGTCTGCGCCAACGAGTCAGCTCGGCCGGACTCGATGGCGATCTGAGGCGACCTGGCGGCCTGCACGACTTCGCGGCGCTGCCGCACCTCCCAGGACAGTTCATGACCGGACCGACGGATCCTGCGTCTGCGCGAGGTATGGACCCGCTGGAGCAGGCTCGACACATCCGGCGCGATGAGCGCCTCCTCGATACTGGCAAGGACCTGTTCGCGCTCATCGAGACGGGCCGCGACCTGCTGACGTGTGTCCTCCAACGTTGCCGCCAGGCTCTTGTCTTTGACGCTGGACATGTGCCAAAGGCGCAGCACCTGGCCCTGTCCCACCAGCCTGTCGTCGCGGTCGAGATTCGCGAGCAGCCGGTCCAGATCCGTACTGATCCCTTCAAGTGCGTGCTGCCGATCCTTGGCACCCTTGGGCAGTTGGAGGATGCGGTCGCGCGCCCTCTCCAGAGCCCGCAGGGTGGCGTTTCGCAGCGCGTAGGCGTCCGTCAACGGCGGCAGCGCACTCCACTGGACCGCCGTGAGGCTGCCAGTCCTGCGGGCGGCGCGATAGGTCTCCCCATACGCGTCCTCCAGGGCATCGCGCTTGGCGTCCTCCAGGTCGTGCTGCTCATCGCGGATCGCATCGACAGATTCCTGCAGCGTCGCCAGGCTGCGCTCGATGCGATCGAGCTGTGCCTGCATGGCCAACGCCGAGAGCAGCGCTGCCCCGCTGGACAGAGTCTGCAGATTGGCGACCTGCTTGATCTTGATCACGTGTGCGTAGTGGCCATGATCTCCGTGAAGGGTGCCCAGTATGTAGCCCGCGGCGTCCTTCACCTGGTCCGCCTTCAACTGCTTCAGCGCCTTGACGCTCTCCGGATGCAGACGCACCAGGTATCCGGCACGTTCGGCCCCAGAAATGCCCGCCTGAACACCGGTGCTCGCCCGACGGGCGTAGGCCTCGACGCGCGGCCCCGCGTCGGCGATGATGGCGCCCCACTTCTGTGCCATGCCTTCATCGCCGATCACCAGCGCGGTAGCACCATCGTCCTGTGGGATGACAGCGGGCTGGGACATCGCGTCCCTCGCGGAGATCCCCACCGCGCTGAACACCTCCGTGAGATCGACCTCGCCTTCCACCGGCACGACTTCCGTGCTGGAGGCCTCGGCGGGTCGCGCGGATCGGTTCCTGAAGACAAGCAGCAGGATCACGACGACCAAGAGGGCCACAATCGCGACCAACAACCAGCGCTCCATGGCGGCCTCCCCGTCTATTCCTGCATCACTTGTACCGCAGAGGGACGACAGGAAGACGGGCGAGAAGATCACGACGGATCCGGGGACAACCGAGGGTGTCGGAGAGGTGCGCCGCCAAATAGGCAAACCCGGCCTCAGAGAGACCGGGCGGTGTGGATGAACCCTCCCACGGACTCGGCCAGGCGGTCAAGCCAGATCGTTCCAACTACCCCGCGGCGGGCTCGTCGAATAGTTGCGCCGGCAGCGACACCCATCCCTCCGGTGGCAACGGGACCGGCTCGCCCTCGAGTGTCGGAGTTCCCTGGGACGAGTGGTACGGAACCAGGATCCAACGCGTCGCGGGACGGTCGGTGGCCAGGTCGAGCAGGCTCTCGATCCTGGCCAATTGCCCGTACCGGGCCAACACATCGACATCTGTGAGCAGCAGCGGCTCGCTCGCATCCATAGCGTTCGGCCAGATGCTGTCGAGAGCCATTCCTACGAGCTCCTCCAACTTGGAACGGTCCGGGGAGTCGGCCGCCTTCGCGTCGACCCGCAGAAGGAACTCCCACTCGATCCTCTTGTCAGCGGCGACCTCACGCATCGCCGCGAGGAGTTGCGCCGTCACATTGAACTCGGTGACTCCGAAGCGCCGACAAATCGCTTCGGGCACGTCCCCGACACGCCTCGGATCGGCTGCCAGCACGAGAGCCGAGCGCGCGGGCAGGGATTCCCGCAGGCGTGATTCAACAACGTCGAACCTGGCCCCCCGCGCACCGGGCATCGTCATCAAGCGCGTGTGCGAGGGGATGAGAGAGGTCAGACCGGTTGACTGGCGGGTGTAATTGCGGCCATCCCACTTGAGATCCGGCTGCGCTGCTTCCACCAGCTGATCCAGTTCCGGGCGTGGAGGCAGGGGCGCAGCGGCCGGGTACCGGGCGTGCACGGCGCGGCGCAACCAGGACTCGGAGAGCACGGCGTGCCCGGACTGACCGGCCACCACGGCACGCACGCTGTCGTCGGCGGGCATTCCGCGCCAATACAGCTCCCCGCGGCCGGACACCGCGCCGGTTCGGCTGGTCGCAGCGACCACGGACAACAAGCGCCCCGGGTCGGGCAGGCCGGCTGCAGGTGCGGCGGGTTGATCGGCAACCAGCGACATGGCGGCTATCGGAGGGATGGGGGCATCCACGCCGTCCAGTGCTTCATCGGCCACGACTGCCAACTCACGTATGGCCGCGACCCGCGGGTCGGCCCCCTCCCCGAGCACCAGGAGGACGGCTTGCCCTTCTGCAGAGCGCGAGGCCACAAGGACACCGTCGTCGGCCTCATCGGCCTCGACCGCTGCCCGCACGAGCCCGATGGCGTTGAAGAGCCTCTCCTCGCCTTCGACGCGCGACCCGTGCAGGGCCAGGATCCGTCGGCCGACCTCATCGATGGTGGCGACCCCACCCAGGAGCGCGAGTGCGTCCTGCACCTCGATGCGCAAGGCGGTGACCGCGTCGTCGCGGACCCACCGCGCGAGAAGTTGCGCCCTGGCATCGGTGAAGTCATCAACCTCCGCGGCCCCGGCAAGGTCAGCCCATGGCGCCCAGGCGTCAAACCCGGGGCGTTCAACAAAGGCCTTCGCCAGCGCCACCGCGACCTGGTTGCGCCCATTGGTCCTGGGGATCAGGTGCGCAAGGAGGTGCTCTACTCCGCGACCCAGCGGGTCGTCGTGTTCGGACTCCTGCACGGTGAGCAGAGACCGCCACTCCCGGCAGCGCCGCTGCAGCTCCCTCCGCACCTCCACTCCAGCGCCGGGCAACTGGTTGATCGTCACAGCGGGCACCGCGATCAACTCGCCCACGGTGAGCGCTCCCACCCTGCCCGCGGCACTCAGCGCTCGCGGTGACAGACCCGATTCGCTCAATGGCGTCGTCAACGTGACGGCCGCTGCGGCGGCGTCGGCGTCCCCATGCAGGGTCTCTGCCACGCTGATCGCCAGGCCCTCGAAGATGCGGTCCCAGGCATGCGCCATGTCGGCCAGCGTGTCGAAGCGCTTGGCTGCGTCCCGGGCCAAGGCGATCGCGAAGAACGCCATGAGCGGCTCAGCGACCTGGTCCTCGAACCAGTCGGCGACCAGGCTGACCTCCTCTGGAATGGCTGCGGGATGCGCCTGCCCGTCCCCCCATTCCGGCATCTGACCGGTGGCCATCTGGAACAGTGTCACCGCAACGGCGAAGCGCTCAGCCGCACTGTCGTAGCGCGGTCGTGCAGCAGTCCCGAGGAACGGGTCGAGATAACCGCGCGTACCCGAGTGGATGTGCTCCGGTGACTCGTTGGCCAGCGAGAAGTCGAAGAGGACCAATCGGGGCTTGCGATCGGAGGCCCGGTCGGCTCGAACCCCGAGGTTGTCCGGCTTGACGTCGCGATGCACCACCCCCTGGGACTCCAGATACGACATCGCCTCGAACAAATCCCGGCCGTAGTTCTGCAGTTGTTCGATGGTCAGACGGCCCTCATTGAGAATCCGGCTGCCGAGCGTCGGCCGTCCCGCATCGGCGGTCTCGATGCACAACCGACCCCCGATCGTCCGCGGGCCGTCCAATAGCTTCACGATCCGCGGGTGGTCCAGTCGTGCCAGAACCTCTGCCTCGTTGACCAGTCGCTGGTGACGCGAATGATCCCGGGCGACCTTCAGCACGGTCGCGACCGAATCCTGCTCACCGGCACTGACGAGCAGGGCAACACCGGTGGCCCCGGTGCCGAGTCGCTCCTCAACGAGCATCCCCTCCTCGAGAATGCTCAGCGGTCCTGCCTCGAGGGGGTCGGCGAAGTCGTCCTCGGCGGACGCGGCGAGCGATTTCTCCACCTCGGTGAGCGCCGCAAGGAAGGCGTCCACATCGGGCAGACGTTGCGACGCATCGGGATTGGTGGCGCTGACCACCAACTCCGAGAGTGCGGACGGCAGGCCGTCCACGACGACTGATGGGTCGAAGCCGCCGGCTTGCTGCTGCAGGTCCACCATGGTCGAGACCGGCGGCTGGCCTGTGAGGATGACGAACGACAGCAGCCCGAGCCCGTACACGTCCAGCGCGACCGGATCCGGCCGCGTCGCCATCCGAGCCTCGGGCGCCAAGTAGATGTACTGGTCCGCGATCACGAGGTCGACCAGCGCTGTCTCCCCGGCGAGCATCGCGTGGCGCGTGGCAGAGACCGACGCGGACACGTCCTGCTGTCCGGTCTGCCAGTCCCGGATCGTCACCTGCGGTGATTCATCACCTCTGATCCGGACAGCGTCCGGTGTGAGAGCCCGGTGGTAGGCCCGGTTGCGGTGCGCGTAGGCCAGAACCTCCGCAGTGCCGCGGATCAGGGCGATGCGGTCATCGAGGGTCAGCGCGTCACGCCGATCTGCCAGGTACTGCTGGAGGGGTTCGGTGTCCAGGTCGGCGGGGAAGATCAGGGCCGGCCCGCGCTCGGTGTCCGTGTAGGACAGGGCGGCGACTACACCTGGATGCCGCAGATCCTGCGTCAGCAGTACCTCCCTGCGCGCCGCCCGCACCAACTCGGCGCGCTGGGTACTGCTGAGGTCGGGCGCCACGTCGTACAGGCGGATGCGAACCTTCTGGTTGAGCGCGGTGTGGGTGGCCAGATGATCCACCCAGCCGGCACCTTCAGCCAGTGGCTCCACATCGTCGAGGGTGTAGTCCCCGACCACCCGGGTCTTGGGGCGCGGCCGCAGGCCCACTTGGCCCATGCGCCTCACCACCGCCTCTGCCGTCGGCCGGTCGATCCGCTGGTCGGGCTGCTTCAACAGGTCGGTGAAGGCCGGGACTCCTGACACGTCGTACCCGTCGAGTCCGTACACATCGGACTTCGCGAGGTCGTCGAGCTTGACCACGCTGTCACGGCCGTGCAGCACCACGATCTCCCGGACGAACGGAATGTCACCCCGGTGGTTGCGTTTCAGCAGGGAGGCTAGACGCTGGGCCTTCGACCGCGTGGACAGCCGGGGGTTGCGCTCGGTTCGCACCTGACCCTCGGGGCCGGTGAGCCGCCAGGTCTGCTGATCACCCGCGATCGTGCCGTGGTAGCCCTTCAGTTCGATCACGTAGAGCCCGGTCCGGTGCAGCAGGATGACATCCACCTCACTGACCCGTTCATCGGGCGAGATGAACGAGAGGTTCGACCAGGCCCACGTGGTGGGGTGATCGTTGAGCAGGGAGCGCAGCGTGGCGAGGGCCTGCTCCTCCTGAGTGGACGCGGACGGACCCATGGAGATCCACTGGTCCGACTTGGCGTCCATGTGGTTGCCTCCCCTGTGCGAGCCCTCGTCAGGTGAGGATACTGCGGGATCGAGCGGGCTGTTCGGACGGAGCGCGCCCCGGGTCATTCCTCGAGTCGTGATTGGAGCTCGGCTGCGGCAATCCGAATTGGCTCGCTGGCAAACCGGTCACGGAGTTGGGTCGTGGCCGTGAGCACCACAGGGACCAGGTCCGTCTCCTGCAACTCGTGGATTCTTGCAGTGGCCGCGTCGTTCTCACCTGCTGCGAGCATGATGATCAGTGCCGCGGCGATACCCTCAGGCTGCCCAGTAGCCGTGGCGTTGAGGGCCAATAGGTCGAGAGCGTTCTCATAGCGGCCGGCGTCGCTGTACTGGACCGCTGATTCAAGCGCCCGATCCGGATTCGTCACGATCTCGAACAAGGTGGGTCGGTCCAGGTGCTGAGCGGCATCCAGAATGCGCTGATGCTGTGCGGCTGCAGAATCTCCGCGTTTGGCCCGCATCGCCAACTCCTCGGTCGCCGTGGCGCTGCGCAGCCGCGCCTCGGTGGCGTAGAGGACGGCGAAGGACTCAACCCAGGTTCCGGTCGACAACCAGTACTCCACCAGCAGACGGTCGTCGTCGGGCACCCCGACGATTGCCTGTGCTTGCAGCAGCGCGTTGCGGGTCCTCAGCGTGGCCGGATGGTCCTCGCCCAGCACCCGCCGCATGTCGGCCAGGGTCTGCTCATACAGCGGGATCGCCCGGCGGAGATCCCCCGCCGACTCATGGGCACCGGCCAGGTTGCCCCGGGAAGTGAGAGTGACCGGATGGCCAGCGCCCAGCACCCGCAGCTGGTCAGCCAACGTCTGCTCGAACAGGGGGATTGCCTGGTCCGGATCCCCCGCCGAAAGGTAGGCGCCGGCCAGGTTGTTCAGGGAGATCAGGGAGTCCGGATGATCAGCACCCAGCACCCGCAACCGATCGGCCAAGACCTCCTCGTACAGCGGGATCGCCCGACCCAAATCCCCCGCCGACAGGTACGCGCAGGCCAGGTTGTTCCGGGACAACAGCGTGTCCGGATGATCAGCACCCAGCACCCGCAACTGGTCAGCCAACGTCTCCTCGAACAGCAGGATCGCCCGACCCAAATCCCCCACAGAGAGGTACGCCTGGGCCAGGTTGTTCCGGGAGGCGAGGGTGTCCGGATGATCAGCACCCAGCACCCGCAATCGATCAGCCAAGACCTCCTCGTACAGCGGGATCGCCCGACCCAAATCCCCCACAGATCGGTAGGAGCCAGCGACGCTGTTTCGGGAGGCCATAGTGTCCGGATGATCGGCACCCAGGACCCGCAGCCGGTCAGCCAACGTCTGCTCGAACAGCGGGATCGCCCGACCCAGATCCCCCGCCGACTCATAGGCGTAGGCCAAGTTGCCCCGGGACAACAGCGTGTCCGGATGATCAGCACCCAGCACCCGCAATCGATCAGCCAAGACCTCCTCGTACAGCGGGATCGCCCGACCCAAATCCCCCGCCGACAGGTACGCGCAGGCCAGCATGTGTCGAGAAGCCAAGGTGTGCGGATGATCGGCACCCAGGACCCGCAGCCGGTCAGCCAACGTCTGCTCGAACAGCGGGATCGCCCGACCCAAATCCCCCGCCGACAGGTACGCGCAGGCCAGGTTGTTCCGGGAAATCAAGGTATCCGGATGGTCCGCGCCCAGCACCCGCAGCCAGTCAGCCAACGTCTGCTCGAACAGCGGGATCGCTCTACCCAGATCCCCCGCCGACTCATAGGCGTAGGCCAAGTTGCCCCGGGACAACAGCGTGTCCGGATGATCAGCACCCAGCACCCGTAGCCGGTCAGCCAACATCTGCTCGAACAGCGCGATCGCCCGACCCAGATCCCCCGCCGACAGGTACGCGCAGGCCAGGTTGTTCCGGGAAATCAAGGTATCCGAATGGTCAGCGCCCAGCACCCGCAGCTGGTCAGCCACCGTCTCCTCGAACAGCGGGATCGCCCGACCCAAATCCCCCGCCGACATACAGGCATAAGCCAGGCTGCCCCGGGAGGCAAGGGCGTGCGGATGATCAGCACCCAGCACCCGCAACCGGTCAGCCAACGTCTGCTCGAACAACGGGATCGCCCGACCCAGATCCCCCGCCGACAGGTACGCGCAGGCCAGGTTGTTCCGGGAAATCAAGGTATCCGAATGGTCAGCGCCCAGCACCCGTAGCCGGTCAGCCAACGTCTGCTCGAACAACGGGATCGCCCGACCCAGATCCCCCGCCGACAGGTACGCGCAGGCCAGGTTGTTCCGGGAGTCCAGAGTGTCCGGGTGGTCCGCGCCCAGCACGGCCTCCCACGAGGGTGCCCAGTCAGCCCACTCGCGCAGGGCGTCCGGTGGCCGGAGTTGGGCTTGGTAGCGGAACAACTCGAGGGCAGCGCGGGCGGCGGCGTCCTGGACGTCGTGGTCGTCCGGGAGGTCAGCCGCCAGTGACACCATCCAGGCGGACTCGCGCAGCCACCAACGATCCGAACCAATAAACAGCCCGGGGCTGCGATCACTGTTCTGTGTGACTTGCGTGATCACCTCGGCGAGCAGACGGGCGGCCTCGGCACGCACCGGTGGCGCGGCGCCACGCAGGCGATGGCCGCGAATCGCACGCCAAGCGGCATGGGCCAGACCGGGCTCGCGCGGCGCCAACCAGGCCCGCTCCTCTAAGAGCCACCCCACACTAACGGCCGTTTCGTGATCAAGATCCTTCGCCTCAATGCCCTGGCGGTCGACTGCTTGCAGGACACGGCTTGGATCAACGGCACCCCACGAACTTTCTGGACCGGGCGCCCGGCCGAAGTCCCTGGCCGTCACGGCATCGGCACCACAGATCACGTCGAAGATCACCGCCAGCCGCACACCTAACGGCAGCCGGGCGAACTGCTGGTCGTACAGGCCCGACAGGTCGTGGGGAACCTCCGCGATCTGCAGGTCGTCGGCGATGATTCCATCACCGGCAAACGCGCCGTCACCGACGAGCAGGTCCAGCACCAGCGCAACCGCCAGCGGGTTGGACCACCGACGTGCGATGGCTGCCACCCGATCCGACGCGGTGCCGGGGAACTGGCCACGAATCAGATCGGCCACGGCGTCGCCCTCCAACTGAGCAACACTCTCGGTCTGTGCGCCTCGGGATTGCAGCCATGCTTCGAGAGAGACGTCTCCGATCATCCGGGAGGACAGCGCCCCTGGCCAGGCCGTGGCGACCACCAGCACGCGGTCGGCGTAGCCGGGGCCGGCCAAGCGGGCCAGCAGTTCCAAAGTCGCCTGGTCGGCATCATGCAGATCCTCCACGGCGACCACTACAGGGAACCCGGGCAGCGCCACGGAGGCCACCACCGCAGCCAGAGTGTCGGTCGGATCCTCCTGCCCGCCAGTGTCCGCTCCAAGTGCGGTGTCGCTGATCAAGCGGGCCTGCCGGTCCGCTGCCCTGATCGCCGCTCCAGTGAGCGCCTGCAGCGACCGGGTCACGAGTCCTCCGAATGGCACAGCCTGACCGGCTGCCTCTGCCAGCAGCGCGCCCACCGCCTCGTTCTTCCCCTCGTCGGCGACTGCGCCTCCCGCGAGTGGCAGCAGCTTCTTGGCCAGCGCGGCCCAGCGCCTGCCGCCCGCTGCGCGCGCCCACCCGAACCTCGCAGGCTCCTGGTGGCGCAACAACTCGTTGGCGAACAAGGCCTCCGCATCCACAAACCCGCCGGTCGAAGACGCTTGGCACGCGATCTGCCACCACAAGTAGTCCGGCACGGAGTGCGCTGGCCACACGAACCCCGTGGAGTCAGGACCCACACTCTTGCGGAAGCCGAAGACGGCCAGCCCGCCCTCCGGCCCATCGGCCACCGTCGCACCGCCGGTGGGAGCAAGTTCCGGCCAGTAACCAGGCTGCGACTGCTTGGCCCGGAGTCCCCGATACACCTCCCGCACGATCCGCGACTTGCCCGCGCCGGATGCGCCCGACAGCACCACCATCCCGCCCTGACCTGCCCGCAGTGCCCATCTACCCGTCGCCGGATCGATGTGGAAACGCCCCAACAGGGCCTTGACGATCTCCTCGTGCTGCTCCCCAACCAACTCCGGCTCCAGCCGGACCCCCGCCGCACCCGTCATAGGTGGAGCCTACCGGCGCGGGGTCCCACGCCAAGGAGGATCAGCCGGGCTTCCTGTGGTGCTCCGACGGCCACTTGACCTGCGAAGTGCCCCACCACCTGGCTAGCGTTTGAGACACGAACGTGGGGGATATGCATCGCCCTCACTGAGCACGAGGGGAGACGCGCATGAGCAACGTCGATCAGGTGAAGGCCAAGGTTCAGGCCATTCTCACCGAGAAGGCGCCTGTCAGCATCGACAGCGATGGGGACTACTCGATCCCGGTGGGTTCGACGCGTGTGTGGGTACGGGTGCTCCCGCACCCCAACACGGAGGCCACGCTCATCCACATCGCGGCGCCCGTTCTCTCCGGTGTCCCCTTGACCCCGGACCTGTACGAGTACGTTGCGCTGAACACCGACAAGCTGATCTTCGGGCACTTGGCGCTCAACGTCGAGGACAATGGTGGATTCCTCCTGGTCTCCTACATGCTCCTCGGCGACTTCTTGGACGGCGACGAGCTGCTGTACGGGGTATTCGGCGTTGCAGGAGCTGCCGATGGCCTGGATGACGATCTGCAGAAGCGCTTCGGCGGCAAGCGGTTCGCTGACTAGCGGTCGGACCAGCAGCAGGCCCGCCCTCGCACCGCCGTGAAACAGACGGCGTCAGCCGCTGAGCGAACCGCACGACACGAAGACCATGGATCCCCACTGATCGCTCTCCCAGGAGGCTACCGGAGCCTCCACACTTCAGTGACTGCCGGGGAACCGCGACACTCAGCCTCCGATCCAGCGAGCCGCCGCTCTCATGGCCAATGTGCTGATCAGGATCACGACGAATCCTCGGGCCATGATGCCGGGCAAGCCGATGCGCGACAGCACCACGTCGAGGGGACGGGTCGGTGTGGCCACTGCCAACAGCACGTATGCCGCGCCCCTGGAGAATGGGCCGCCGTAGAACCGTGTCGTCCAGCGAATCCTCTGCAACAACTCCCATGTGGGGACGGATACGGCGAGCAGGGCCCACGGAACCCAGGGACCAAGGCTGAGAACCCCACCGCCCGACAGGATGCTCGTGACGATGAGTTGCTGCTCCGACCCTAGATTCAGTTCCGCGGAGCCCAGGAGTCCGAGTACACGCTGTGGGATGATCCAAGCGGCCAGGGCGAACAGCCCGAGCGCCAGGCATAGCCCGTGAAGCCACAGTTCGAGGCGCAACCGAGTCTTGATCGCCGCTGGCCGTGCCAATGCAGACGGTTCCGCCACTCCGAGAAACGAGCGGGCGAGCCTGTTCGTGCGAGCGAACCAGGCGAGCACCACCCACAGAGCTTCCCGAACCAACACGCCCGGCAGGAAGAGGATGATCTCCAGCGTCGTACGATTGCTTCTGGCCCACCCGCGAAGGAACGCGAACAGGTTGCCCCCGAAACGTCGCGTTGGACCCGCCGCGACCCACTCAGTTGACGTGGTGGTCGCCGCACTCACCAGTGCCTGCTTCGTGAGTTCACCGGTGGCCAGCAGTCCACCTCCCGAGACCTGCGCCCGTGCCACCCGGGAGACAGCGAGTCGGCATCCGTCCAGCAACGGGACCTGATCGCCCAGCGCCATGCAACAGGCGACTAGGAAGTCGGACACCCGCACCTCCTCGGATCCTGATGACGCCGCCTGCCGGGCAGCCGCCTGCATAACCTGCTCTCGCTGCTCACTGACATCAGCCACCGTCATCCGCCCTGGATCCGAGGACCGCACGGCGTCGCTATCGAGGAACATAGAGACGTCCCCCTCCAGCCGACCAGACGCTTCGAGTTCCAGCACGGCCGACAGAAGACGCGTCAGGCTGACCTCGCGGAACTCGTCTTCCGCGGCGGTCGCAGACGCACGCTCGAACACCAAGTGCATGTCGGCAGCCAGTGGCACCTCGCTACTGTCCAATCCCACTCACCTCCCTACAGCCCCACGAGGCAGGCAGACCGGCGAGCACCTCGTCAGGGGTTCCGACCTCCTCTCGATATGTCCCCATCTGCCAATCGGCCAGCATGACCAGTCCGGACTTCGCGTTGCGGCAGACGACGGCCAGGTACTGGGCACGCACATCGGGTGCCAACTCATCGATGTCCTCGAGTGTCGGCCGAGCAACTCCACCTTCAACGCCCACGTTCACCACCACCAGACCACTGCGAACGTCGCCATCGGGCGCCATCACGTTCAGCGCCCTGCTGATCGGATTCCTACTGGTGCAGTCGTCGTAGTCACTCGGGATCGCGCCATGCGGCAACCACCACTGCATCAGGCGTGCGACGTCGTCGTAGAAGCCGGCGTTCCACGCCCGACACACAGTGACCACGAAGGCTCTGGTCGATCGCGGGTACTGCTTCAACACGTGATACGCGTCAACGGCGGCGTCTTCTGAGTCATAAGGCTGTTCGGACATCGCTGAACTCAGCGTCCGACTGGCGTCGAACACCCGGGACAGTTGCAGAGGGACCCGGGCGACCAGCAGGATCAGTGCGCCGCCGAGCAGCAACACCAGCGCGTTCCTGACCTGACTGGGCATCGTGCGCCTCCCCACGCGATCCACGGCACCTGTGTGGACTGGCTGATCTAGGTTGTCAGCTCGACCACCGGTTCACCATCCACCGCAGACAACCGGTACTTGCCCTGGGGATGGCTTGCGATGGGTCGCAGTACCACCCGTTCGATGGCCCGGATCATCGGCCGCGCACCGTACTCGGGGTCGTACCCCAACGAGACGACCAGATCCTCGATCGAGGGGTCCAGGCTCACGGTCCAACCGCGGTCCTGCAGACGCACGAGAACCTCCGCGAGTCGATGCCGCGCGATCTCGCGAACCGTCGAGGCCTCCAGTGGGTGGAAGACCAGAACCGCGTCCACGCGGTTCAGCAACTCGGGCCGCATGCGCCGTTTGAGTTCCTCACGGACGCCGGCTTCCTGCGCAGTGACCGAGACCTGTCCTTCGCCGAAGCCGATGTCATTGTGCTTCGCGAACTCCTCGGCCCCCAGGTTGGTGGTCATGATCACGACGACGTCGCTGAACTCGGCGGTGCGACCCTGGGTGTCGGTCATCTGACCGGCGTCGAACACCTGCAGGAAGGCGTTCCACACACGAGGGTGCGCCTTCTCGATCTCGTCGAGCAACAGCAGCGACTGCGGTCGCTTGCGGATCCTCGTAGTCAGCCAGGACTCGGGCTCCGTGGACCCCACGTAGCCAGGCGGGGACCCGTAGAGCTTCGAAACCGTGTGCTCCTCGGAGAACTCGCTCATGTCCAAACGGATGAGCGCTTCCGAGGACTCATAGATCTCCTCTGCGAGCGCTAGGGCCAGGGCGGTCTTCCCCGTACCGGTCGGACCCGCGAGAAGGAACACGCCATCTGGTCGTTGCGGGGACATGTCCAACGACGCCCGCGTGACGGCCAGCCGGTCCACGACCGTGCGGACCGCCTCGTCCTGGCCCAGCACCTGATCGCTCAGTCTCTGGAATGCACCCTGCGCATCGAATGCCAAGTACTGCTGGGATGAAACCGCGATGCCCAGGTCCTCGGCGTTGGCCACACGATCGGCCCGCAGGCGAGCAGCGGCCGCAGCCCTGTCGAGCCGGGCCACCGCCAGACCCGGGTGGAACATCGTGTCTATCTGGCGGGGAGGCGCAGCCGCCATGGCGACAAGCGAGTCGGGAACCTCCACGCCATGGAAGGCCGCGATCTCCCGCGCCTGGGCCTGGGCCACCACCAGCACATCGGCCTCACTCAACGGGGGCAACCGCAGCGGCTCGAGTTCAGCGACGAACTCGCTGTCTACGGACTGCAGCCTGTCGAAGAACCCCGCGCCGAGGGCGAACACCACGGGCCTGCCGGCGTCGATGAGCCCGCGCATGCCGGCCAGCATCTGGTAGTCCGCCATCCCACTTCCCAGGCGCAGCAGCACCTCCACGTCGTCGATGAAGACCACGTAGTCACCGTCGACCGCACCCAGGGCGCGGACATCCGCCGGGGTGCCGTTCAGCAGGTCGGGGGTCGTGGTCTTCAGGACCGTCGCCCCGGCCAGGGGCCCGTCGTAGCCCTCCTCGAGTAGGACGCTGGACAGGCAATCCGCCATGGTGGAGCCCCCGGACCCCTCCTCCGACAGCATCAAAACGGGCTGGGGTTCCCGTGCGCCGATCATCGCCAGAATCCGGTTCACCTCGGCACGCCGGGGCACGATCGGGGGCACGGAGGATGCTGGCGTCACGAAGGGCGCCACGCGCTGCGGGATGCCCGGCTCCTCGGCCGCTTCCGGCAGCTCCGTCTCCTCCTCGCCTGCCTGGCTCGTCGCAGCCGGAGCGGGGCTCGGCGTGGGGGTCCGCACGGGCTTGGGCGTGGGAGTTGGGATTTGTGTCAGCAGGTCGGTGAGTGTGGCGATCAGGGCCTGCTCAGGATCGGGGTCCTGTGCCGCCTGCTGAAGCAGGTGTAACGTCGCTTCCTCGTGCACCGGCGACGTGTAGGACGTTGGGAGCTGGGCAAGCGCGTGATCCAGCTTCTGGGACAACTCCGTCGGAAACGCGTTCTCGTCGTCCTTGCGGCGGATCGCTTCGGCAAGGTGCAGTGGCGTGACCTCAGGATTGCACAGCCGCTTGGCTTCCGCGTCGGCGTTGCGCAAGATCCGCAGGCAGTCCGGGGGGAGGTTCTTGTTCGGCATCCGTCGAATTAGTCGTCGACGAAGCGCTTGCCGCCGAACCGCTTCTGCAGTTCGTCGTCGAGGTCGTTGCCCGTCGATGCGAGGGCACCCACGGCACTGTGCAACTCGTCAGCATCAAGGTAGTCGCCGAGCAGAGTGTGCTCGAATAGCAGGAGTCCGTTGTCGATCTCGCGGATGTATCGGCAGTGGCCGAAGTGGTAGTTCTGCCCCTCCGTGGCGACGTACTCGAACAACTCCGGGCTCGGGGGCAACTGCCGCAGCAGCGGCACGTACATCTGAACCAGCGTGCGGGTGTCCTGGGCAAGGACGTTGATGTTCACGGCGGTGGAGTCGAACGGGACCTGGAAGCCGTTGTCTATGAGAACGACGTGGAGCCCCTTCTCCAGCAGCATGTCGCGGATCTTGTTGTACACCCTGTCGCGGTCAGCGGACATTCTCTCCCCCTGTGTTGACGCCGTGGTCTCAGCCCGACTCTAGGACCCTGTACAGCCCTGTTGCACGCAGAACTGCGCAATTGACAGGAGCCTCAGAATGGCCGCCGTCTGCGTGGGCCATGCGGGACTGCACCGCCCTCCACAAGGCGCTCGAGCCCTATCGGCGCCTGTCGGTCTGCGGTAGTCTCTGACTCACGGGCGGCGGGGGTTGCGAGATGGCCAAGATGCGCGCAGTGGTGCCTTCGTTGTCACGCCCCGCTCCCGCGACGTCGATGCGGGTCTCGCGACGTCGATCCTGACCTCTGGTCTCCCCCGCTGCGTCCCCCGTCGCAGGGGGGAGGCCAGAGCCCGGTCCTCAGCCAGCCATCGCGACCCTCGTGGGGGATGACCTATTCGGCAAGGAGCCGCACCCTGCGACACCGCAACGGATCGGCAGACCCACCGTGAGCACCCCGACCCCCGCAAGGTACGCCTGGGCATCTGTGGCTGCGTTGGCCGCTGCGGCCGGCACGTTGGTCGCCCCCAGCGCAGCATCGGCGGCTGGACCGACGATCACCCAGACCGCGAGCGTCCGCTCGTGCACCAACACGAGCGGCATCAACTGCTCGCCGTTCACCACGGTGGCCACCGGCACGTCGGTGACCATGGCCTGCTGGCGCGATGAGTCGTGGGCCACGGGTGCCTACTCCTCCAACCAATGCTTCCTAGTGCGCCGGAACTCCGATGGGCTGGAGGGCTCGTCCATAGTTCGCTGGTCGGAGCGCAGACAGCCACGCCGACCTGCTCGGCCGTCCCGCGGGTCATGGCGGGCCTGCACGCGCTCAACCTGGTCGGGCAGGTGACAGCCAACTCCGCAGACGCCGCCCTGTTCCGTGACTGGGCGCCGGGTCCCTACGGCGAGTGGTCCGGGGACTGCAAGAAGCTGACCTCCACCGCCTGGTACCGGGCCACGGGCGCCCTGCTGGTCTCCGGCAACGCCAAGCCGAGCTTCGACTACTACTGGGCGCGGCGCTCCCAGAAGGGCTGCGTTACCCGCGCTCCGGGAGCCTGGTGGGCTTCAACACCTACCTTCCCTACGGCCACATCGCGGTGGCGGTCGGCGGCAACCGAATCGCCTCGACCCGGGGAGTTGATGGGAATCGGCTCGCCAACGCGATCCAGACCACCAGCTCGTACTCGTCCTACGCGGGCTGAGTCGTCCCGTAGCGACTCCGGTTGCCCCGCCGGCGCCCTCAAACGGCCTGGCGGGGCGGCTGTGCAGAGGCAGGGCGCAACTCGCGCGCCCGACACCGCAGTAGCCTTGGCAGCGCGGGAGGAAGAACCCACACATCAGAACACCAGGAGCATGCGTGACGCCGGACCCGACCAAGGTCATCACCGATGTGCGGGCGGTGTTCCCGCTCGGTGAGGCAACCACAGCAGCCGTCCGCGATCTCGTCACCACCGCCCTCGCCAACGCAGCCAGCCAGGGCGGTGTACCGATCTGGACGATTCCAGCGGCGCATGGCGCGACTGCCCGCGTACTCCGGCAGCGGCGCATGGCGCTCTTGTTCCTGCTGGGGCTGCCGGGCCAAGTGGTCTTCGACATCGACGCCGAACGCATCCTGCAGGATTCGCCATCAGACAGCCCCTACACAGTGGACAAGATCCTTCGTCGTGTTCAGGTCCGCCGCAGCAGTCACGGCCCGGTCACCGAGGTCACGGTGTTCGACGACGGAGAGTCAGGAGGCCGGCTCAACTCGCCGGGATACGTCGTCACAGAGCGGCCCGACTCAGGGGAGATGAATGTGGCCAACTTGTCCGACCAGCCGCTGCCCTTGCCCGATGGAACGATCGTGCTGTCATCGGATGACCCGGTTGGGCCCTTCGATCCGACGTCGGACAACGACATGCTGCCCGGGCTGACCACGATCTGGTTCGCACCGAAGTGACGGCGGCCGAGACGCGGTTGCCCGCCAGCATCTGTTCTCCAACAGCGACTTCAAGGAACCCCACGAGTCGTCATGTCGGGCTAGCAACCTGGCAGACCACCGTAATCGCCTCTGAGTGGGCCGTCGAAGACCGTCGCGGCGTTCCCGCCCAATACGACGCTACGCAAGCGTGCGTCTTGCCCGGCTCCAGGACCGCCCCGCCAAGCGGAAGAGGTTGCCAGAGCCTCCTGCACCATCGAGATCCCCCTCATGGCGCGCTAACTCCCAGGGGCGACCAAGATCTGCCACCACGTTCCTGGGTGGAGTAGCAGTTCGGGTCAAGCCGTCGATCTCCGACAAGCACCCCCACAGGGAATCCGTCTCAGCCACTGAGGTGCGGGAGTAGACGTCCGAGACTGCTACAAGGACTCCTGGAACTGGACGTTCGCGCCCGCCGCCTGGAAGAAGGCGGTCCAGAAGTCGACGATCTTGGCTTGTCGAACTGGGCTAATGGCGTCTGAGGTGCCGGACCCAACAACAACGACGTCCGTCCCCTGCAGATCAGGGACGACTCCCTTCTCCTGCAGTTGGGCTACCGCTTGGTCAACTGGCTCACGATTGGGCACCGTCATCGGCGGCATGGTGTTTCGCATGTCGCTGAAGAGAATCAGACTCTTCGGGCCCTCGACTGCGGACATGGACTGCTGTGCCTCTTGAACGGCGGAGAAGACATCGCTTCCCTCGAACTTCAGAGCCCGCGCACTTCCCGGATCCGCCGCAGCATCACCGTAGACGCCACACACGAACAAGTCGTTGACCTCCTGGGTGTAAGTGAGCCACGCCTCATCCTGCAACCGCTTCTGCTTCTTCTGGTTGGGATCGCGGAAGTAGGTGTTCACGCTCGGGGTGGGGCAGGCATTCGCCTTCGAGTAGTCAGTGATCAACCCGGCGAGCATCAGCCGATCGGCACACGTCTGCTGGAGGGCTCCGGACTTCACGCTCTTGGACAACTCCTGGAACGACCAGTCGGCGCTTGGATGACCGGTAACGTCCAGAACGACATCACATGCCCCGTTGCCAGCTGCCGCCGGCGAGTCCGTGTTCTCGCCTCCACACCCGCCCAGCAACGACATTGCGGCCACGATCCCAACAGCAGCGAACCCGTGAGCCCTATCCATTGCCCGCTCCATAATCGATCGGATCGGACTCGCTGCTGGGTGGTTCAGCGGTCTGGCTTTGATGACTCATACTGGGCTGCGCAGGCGACGGTTGTTGCGCAGCATCAGGTCCTGAGCCCACGAATTTGGAAACCTTGTCGGTCTGCTTCAAGCCTTGTGGCTGCAGCACCTTGAACTTGGAGGACTGGGCTCGAATCGCATCCTTCTTGCTCTGATGGCAAGTCTCAACCGCAGCCGACTTATAGTCCTCGGTTATCGACTCGTGCATGCGACTCAGCGTCTGGATGGCCTCCTTGGTGTATTCATCGAGCGATTCTAGGCCCTTCTGCATTTTGTTCTTTCGATCCGTGAGGATGTCAACGATGCCGTCAGAGAACTGGTCAAACTCGGCTTGTCTTCTGTCGAGTTCCTCCTTGTGGCTCTTCAGCAGAGCGTTCATGCCCATGGTGTGACCCTCCCACCAGAAGACGATCAGGGATAGCAACGCAAGCAGGATGATGGCGTACACAATCCACTTCGCGGAGCCTCGTTGGTCTTCCACGACAAGGCCCAGCGGATTACCCCCGCTGTCAACATCGGACTGCACCTCCGCGAGTTGGGCAATCCGAAGACGCGCGAAGAATGCGTAGACCCCCACAACCACGAGGGCCAGGACGATGCTGGCGATCTTGAAGCCGCGACCCTTTCTGAGCAGCCTCGAGATCTCGGTCCTCTGCTCATTCCAGGCAGCGTCGTCGCACTGCTGCTTCGACACCGGCTGCGGCCGCCTAGACCTCGCCCACAACGAACCACTCAGCAAGGCAGCTCCGCCCAAGAGAAGTGCGAGGATCAACGCGAAGGCGAAGGCAGTTCCGCGCGAAGTGACTAGGTCGCTTTCGGCGGACAGGAAAGCGTCTGCGAGGAACACGCTGTCTATGAGCAGCCCAGCAACGGCGAGGACGAGGCTGACTACCAGGAAGATCCTCGACTTATGAGTCACCGACTCGATATCGCGAATCTGGGTCTTGGCGAATTCCACTCGCCACTTCGCGATGCTCTTCGCGACATCATCGTCCTTGTGGTGCGCTATGGCACTGTCGATATCTTGGACCGCCGTCTCAATGCGCTGCCGCTCACGCTGTCGGCCCGTGTCCAGAACCGACTCCTGTGCCGTGGGCACGTCATCGAGCAGGTCGAGGAGTCCTTGTGACTGGTGCGCATCACCCGTGAGAATGCCGTCGTTGGCGTCGTCATGTCCCCGCTTCCTGGCAGCGCTCAGGAGCGCCGTGCGCTCCTGAGTCCCGTAGCCACTGGCACGAAGCACCGTCTCGGGACTGGGTACATCGAACTCCGGATCATTGTTCCTAATTCGGTCCACCACGCTAGACATGCGTGTCGCCACCTCCCCCTTGGTTGGTTGAATCCGAGGATCCAGTCATGGTTTCGTTCAAAGCATCGATAATCCGTTGCCAGTCGCAGATTGTGTTGGGCTCAGGGAAAGGATCGTCCTCGCTTGTGTGGTTCTCCCCGGTGGATGGGTTGATCTTGCGGTTGGCCCGGCTCGCTAGTCGCTGGAGTTGCTTCCTCTGACCCGCCACGGGATCCTCTAGGACAGTTCTTGGAGGCGTCCAGGAGTCGTAGCCAAGACCATCAGTCAATCCCTTCTGGTACCGAGATTGCATGCTCTGACGTACCCGATGGCTCGCCAATAACTTCCTGTCGAAATCCTCGAGCAAGTCGACCATGGCATGGATGGCTTGTTTCAGAGCCGGCTTGTCTTTGGAGTCCTCGGACTCCAGGCAGTTCTCGGCCGTCTGACGCGGGACCGCGAACTCGTCTGCAAACGCGTCTGCGTACCGCCCCGTCTGCGTCGACACATCATGAAGCAGTGTCTTGAGGTAATCGGGCCAGACATGATCATCGGGTGGGTGGTGTTTCGCGTCCCGCCGCCCCTCTTTTTCGGCGCCCTTCAACAGTCTCTCGTCAGCAGAGACACCCCAGACGAATCCGGTGGACGAAGCGCCTGAATCTCCCCATGGCCAACGCATACCATCCCCCTTCGCCCAAGATCGCTTTGGATCGGCAGTTCGACAAGCACTCTAGCGGCAGAGCGAGGCACATGGTGACAGGGGTGCGTCCGCGAGTCTGCGCCGATTGGCCCCGGAGGCGGGCCACCGAGCTTGTCCGTCGGATAGCCTCGTAGCGCAGATCGAGGGAGGACGCCGTGTCCGCTGGCAGTAGTGACGTCATGTTGAAGGTACAGAGCATCCTCCGCGAGGATTCCGAGATCAGGATTACGCGTGATGGTGTAGTGAAGGTCACCATCTATGGCATCGAGGTCGATGTCGTAGTGGAACCGCATCCAGGTGGAAGAGCCACCGTCGTGCGGGTCTCGGTCCCGATCCTGCGATCTATGCCAGCGACTCCGTCACTGAACGAGTACATAGCGTTCGAGGGACACCAGGGGTGGGTCTTCGGCCGGCTTTCCCTCGCAAGGACCGACGACGGTACATGCGAGTTGTCCGCCTCTCACGTACTCCTAGGTGATTTCTTGGACGCTGATGAGTTGAAGTACGTCGTTCATGGAATGGCGAGGAGCGTCGAGACCGGAGATGACTCCCTTCTGTCCCGATTTGGTGGCGAGTTGGTTCACGCCGAACCATGAAGCACGCGTTCAAGCCTGTGGCCACAACGCATGTAGGTGATGAGACAGGGAGTTCAACGGGTTGCCGGAGGAGATAGCGGCCGACCCTCGTCATCGATGAACTCCACCGACGCAGCGAGTTCCCCGAGAAGGAAAGCCGTCTCGGTAGTGGCAGGATCGGCGTGGTTGGCCACCGGGTTCTTCTCTCGAGGTCCCTCGGCGTAGCCCACCAGGCCGATATCTCCTGCAGTCACACAGATCTGGAACCGACGGATCCGACGTGGGGACTTCCCGGGTCGGGCTACCGTCCTCTCATAGGCAGCACCAACACCAACCTGGTCACCGATGCTGGCATTCGGCACGGCGTAAAGCAGATCGAAACCCTTCGGCGACTGCCTCGTGACCGCCCTGCAACTCGCCTCCGGGTCCAATTCGGAACTGGACCGCATCCCGACTGATTCGGCCTCGCCGTATGCCCACGTGAGGCCGGACGGACTCTCTTCTGCCGGGTCGCCGAACCAGTCCCTCCGGTAGGTAACGTTCCACCCCGTCGCAGCGTCGAAGGTCGCCTCATCAGGCGAACCCCCAGGGCCTGGGAGCACGCCGCAAAACGGGGCACAGTCTTGCTCTCCGGTAAGCACATCCTGGTACCAGCCGTACCCGAACCATGCCGCACCGAGAAGAAGCGCCAGCGGGAGGAAGGTGGCGACACGTGACCCGGGGCCACGCGAACGGCCGCCCGTCCGGCGATAGTGCGTGTTCGAGTACAACACTCGCGTTGTGTACCTAGCCATCGTCGGCCTCTCCAGCCGTGACAAGGAGGGGTCGCAGGCTTTGACGCGCGACCAGGACCGCGCCCACCGCAAGGGCACCCAGCCAGAAGACTGAAGTGGAGAAGCCGGGCATAAAGACCCCTCCTACTAGTGACCCGAGGAGGATCACGATTGCGGAGCTCAACCAACGCCGCTGTACGTACTGCGGCCCAGGGTCGCGAGACACCCACGCCGAAGCCACCAGAACTCCTGCCGAGGCTGACACCGCCACAGGAAGAAGCAGTGCTGTTGGGGCGATGGCCAGCAGGAACTGCCAGGTGAGACCTTCATCAGAGGAGGCACTGAGCGCTTCGGGCACAACCACGATCGCAAGGAATCCCAGGTACCACCCGCCCACGATCGCTGCACTGAACGCGAAGCCGTCCAGGACTTCGTCGTAATGGTGCATGAGGTGGATCAACCAACAGCCGGTAAAGGCCAGGAGCGTTGGGATCGCGACCACCGCCGCTGCTGCCTGGGCGTCATTGATAGGGCGTGAGTTGACCACAACGGCCCACAGAACACCCACGGCTACGGAGACCACCACAGATGCTGCCAGCGGAATTGCGCCTTGGTCCGACCACCGATCAACCTCGCTCAAGAACGCAAAGAACAGAACCGGCAAAGCCGCTATGAGGAGCAGAGCAGCCGGACCGGTGGCCCCCAGCGCAGCGCTGATACCTAAGGCGACGAGCAGCGCGGCGGCAACTGCGATCTCGGGCCAGTGCGAGACCACCCGCTGGGGATACGTCCGCGGGGACTCACTCATCGCGACACCTCCACTGCCGCTTCGACCAGCGCCTGTGCGTTCGGAGCGCCCCAACCAGTGACCTGATCGCGGCCGTTCTCAGCTACGGCCACCGCGTTGGAACCCACTCGCGGGTGCCGAAAGGCTTTGGGGTCGGCCTTCGCGACGCTGGCGAGCAGGGAATTGAAGTCACCTTCGCGCTTCACCCCTTGCTCGCGCAGAGCCTGCTCGATAAGCGCACCCAGACCCGCCCACAGCGGGGCACTCGCACTGGTCCCCCCAGCCGCGTACATCTCGCCGTTGAGGAAAAACCCCATCCCTGTCGCAGGATCCGCGTCGCCCGCCACATCGGGTACCGTGCGGCCGTCGAACACCTGACTCGAACCGCCCCCCGAGCCGCTAAGTGTCACCGACCGGTACCACGGCGTCTCCTTCAACAGGTTTCCGCGCCTATCGGCGAGAACCCGGGTCCCGCCGACGGCGGTTACGGCGGGCGCGGAGGCCGGCATGATCAGCCCGATGAAACTCTTGCGTGGCGGGTCGAACAACTTGCCCGACGGGTAGCAGTCATACCCGCCGGAGTCACCCGAGGCCGCGAAGTGGATCGCGCCCCTCGCAACCGTTCGGGCCAACACCGTCGACGCCTCTCTTGCGAGGTCAGGATCGACCTCTTCGCACCAACCGATGCTCCAACTCCACACCACCCCCGGGAACCGCCGGGCGACTCGGTCGATGGTCTGCGGGTTATCCCGGGCGCTTAGCGGCCAATGCGCGACCACCAGCCTCGCCCTAGGTGCCACGGCATGGATGATTTGCAGATCCATGGGCACTTCGCCGAGGGCAATATCCGAGGAGGCTTCACCGACTTCGACGATGTCGAAGGGAGGCAGCCCGTTGCGTTTCCGGAATCGGTCAAGGTCGGAGTCCTGGTAGGTGTCGATCGCCGGCACCACAACCGTCACGCCCTCCCCGGTGAGGCCCCTGCGGTGAAGGTCGTCGATTCCGTAGACGCGCAAGTAGTCCCTCACGTTCAGGGACCTGGCACGGCGGCCGTCCTGCAACGGATTCGCCATCGCGTGACTCAGGGAGACGATCGGCACGAATCGGTCACGGGGAATGAGCGTTAACGCGACGGCCGTCGCAATCAGAACCAGCAGCCACTTCCTCACCGCTCGCGCTCCCCCCGTCGCCGAACCGCCACCGACTGTAGCGCGGATCTCAGACCCCATGCCCAAGAGCCCTGCAATTGTCACCGCTAGGGTCTGAGCCTCATACACGCGGTCCCCGCCCAAGGGCCAAGCTGGCGCAGTGGGGCACGTCGGATCAGCGACCTGCGGCCTGGATTCGTTCGGTGATCGAGGTCCGTCAAGATAGTCAGTTCCTAGCCAGATGGCCCCCGCGGTGAACAGCAATTGGGACCACATGCACTGCGGCCTGACCTGTCACCCCGACGCCGCTGACATGTGCTGGCCGCCAAGTCAACGGACGTTCCCGCGATCCGCTCCACTGGTTCACCTTCAGTCGAACTCCCCGACTACGCTGAAGGTGTCGCGATCAACGGGGGCGGTATGGCTGAGGGGCTGCTGGCGCTGCTGGTGTTACTCACCCTCGCAGGGATCGCTATCTTCATGATTCGCGGTCTCGTGCGCCTCGTTCTGGTGCTTGTGGGACTCGGACTCATGGCCCTCGGCCTGTACGCCTGCGCGGTTGGCTTCACGCCGCAAGACAAAGGACCCAAGCCGAAACTGAACGCGGCCGCAAGAGCGACAGACAGAGGCTGGGAGGTCACTGTCAAGGGCAATGCACAGCCGCCCTATCGGATCCTGCTGGATGGGCAAGAGGTCGGGCGGCTCGACGGACCCGGCAGTACAGTCGTCGGCGAGTACCGCCTGGATCACAAGGAGTACCGCCCCTGGCCCGCGAGGACCATCAAGGTGGCATCCCGCAAGGATGACGTCGCCGACAGCGTGCAGATCTGCGCACCGGTCGTCCTCCTTGCGGCCCGGGGTACGAATGAGAACGGCTCGAAGATCCAGTTCGGTCACGGGATTGGTTCCCGGGCATGGCGGACATGGGAATACATTCAGACCGATCTCGGGCTGCCCAAGGCACAGGACGATGTGGTCATCTCGGCCCACCCGGTGCAGTACCCAGCCGAAGCCATCGGAGCCAGCGGCATCTACCCTGACAGCCGCAACATCGGGAAACGCGAATTGGCCGGCATGTGGTATCAGACCCAGAAGAAGTGTCCGGACTCGCAGATCGTCATGATCGGCTACAGCCAGGGCGCAGATGTCGTGGCATCCGTGTGGCAGTCGGGCCGTGGGCCTGCCCTGCCGAAGAACCCCGAGGGCAAGGCAATGGATCGAGGATCCACTAAGTCCGTGGTCCTCTACGCAGACCCTCGCTTCAATCGAGCCTGGGCCGCGCAAGGCGTAACTCGACCGGAGGGGGCACAGTTCACCAAGAACGGCGTATTCGGGGCTCGTCGCGAGTTCACGGCTGACGAAGCCGCCCCCGTGCAGGCCTGGTGTCTCACCACGGATCCCATTTGCCAAAAGGATAGGCTCACGAAGCCATGGCATGGCGACGCCTACGACTGCTACGAGCAGTGGGCCGCCGCCAGGATCGCTCGAGATGTCGCCCCCGGCCTGCGCTCGCAGGGGTACGAGGTTGCGGACGCGGCCGATCCGACCTGCACCGAGGGCATGGGCGGCTCAGGCTGGTGAGCCGCGCGCCGGGCCGATGGCATCGCTACCGCGTGCCGCTTGGGATTACGTCGACCACCTCAACTCAGCGACCGAGCAGGGGAAGTCCGTCAGCGGCGCACATGCGTTCCGCTCTTGTGCCGCCGGACGGTCCACTCGGGCAAAGGGACGGGGATTGACGTGCGGTTCGCGTAGATGCACAAGGGGAATTCCGACAGGTCAGTTGCTATGACTAGCAGGTGCAGTTGACCGTGGGTGACGGCCTTGTGGGGAAGGCAACACGGTCTTCCGTGGAAGGGTCGAGCGGTGAGCGGTGACATCTGGCCCCAGGGACTGACTATCGCGGCAGCGCAAGGGCTCCTTCAGAAATCAGTCGCTGCACGAAGTCGATTTGTTCACGACTGCCCTCCAGAGCGGGAATGTCCTCGACTTTGAACTCCTCAGTGCGAATGACGAAGCCGAGCGCATTCCGGAAACGAGGCGGGAAGGAAACAACTCCATCGGAAAACACCAGGATCACCTCGTCGGCGGAATCGATGAGGATGAGGGGGCCATCGACTCCCCGGATGATGACCGAATCGCCAGCAAGTTGCGAGAGGGAATCCAGCGAGGCGAAATGGCCCGCACGCACTAAGAAGCGCGAGACGTACGCGGAACGAAGCTCAACCTTGGATTCATCGCTGGGCCAGGGTTCCATTCCGAAGGTCACGTGCAAGGACGACGAATTGTCAGTTGCTGCCTGATGCGCAGTGCCTTTTGGCAAGTATGCGACATCACCGGCATTCAACCTCCATTCACGCGCGGTGGCCTCGAAGTCCGGCTTCGCGAGCCCCGGACCGTCCACCCCCGCATAGGGAACTGGACCGACGCGCCATGACTTGCGTCCACTGATCTGCGCGATCAAGACATCGTGCGAATCGTAGTGCGCCATGAACCCCTGAGCGCCCCTCGGTGTCAAGTAGTAGTTGGCGCCAACCCAGCACCCCAGGTCTCGTGCCAAAGCCCTGCAGACCGTCGCGACCGCTGCCGACCGCTGCTCCACTAGGTTGAGGACGACGGAGTATCCCTCCGCATACGAACGATAGATGTGCTGAATGTCTATCCGGCCGCGTGAGGTGAGCCGGAATGGGCGCTCAGAAAGGCTGCCATCGGCCTCCGTCCGCACGAGTCGTCCATGTTTGGGGTCTGCGTCCAAGATGGTGGATGTCATAAGACCGTCGATGTCGGGTTGACCGGGCAGCCTCTCAAAGTACGACTGGCTCGTGCGCTCGACCCACAGCGGCATCTGATGCAGGTACTTGCCTCGGAAGGAATCGACGGGAACGGGGTTCAGTAGCCACGCGAGACCTCGACCGGGCACCACCCGTTCGCTCATGATCGACCCGCACCAGCCAACTCGCACAAGTGATCGGCGATGGCCTCGGCGATCGGTGCACCCGTCCTCTCCTGAATCCATAGCCACTGCCCATTCGGGTTGCATTCGAGGAAGTAGGGATCACCTTCCTCGACCTCGAGGAAATCGAAGCAACCGAAGTCAATTCCCAACTCATCCATGAAGGAATAGATCAGTGCCTCTAGGTGCGTCGGGAGGTCCACTAGTTCGTGCTCGAGAGCCTTTGTGGCAATCCTGAAGTCCTTCTTGGTCAGGTCGTCGACTTGGCTGTGAATCCTGCAAGCGAAGAGTCTCCGTCCAACTACCACCACCCGCAGGTCGAACTTCTTGGGGACATACTCCTGGATGAAAGTGGGAAGAGCAGCGATGCTCGACCTCAACGACTTCAGATCGCCCTGATCAATTGTCCGAGTCAGCACCCCGTATTGATCGATGGTCTCCCCATCAACGGCGCTAACGACCGACACTGCACTCAGTGACTTGAGTGCGAGCGGGCCTCTCACTTCCTCTGCGAACCTGAACACGGCATCTTCATCGTTGGTGAAGATGGATCGCACGGTACGCATGCCTACCTTGCGAGCAGTATGCAACTGGTGAAAGCGACGGAAGGCTAAGCGGGTGGTCAGCGGATTGTTGATCCAAGGGGGTGCCTGCAGAACTGAGTACAGACTCAATAGGTTCTCGTACGACTCCGCCTCAAAGAAGCGGCGTTCGTGATCCTCGATGGGCGCCAGATGAGAGATGGACGGGGTCTCCGGCTTCCGATACCAGACGGCTGACACGTCACCGATCTCGAAGGACTTCTGACTGTCCTTGATCCAGACGCATCCCAGCCCCTGAGGCGGGCTAACGTCCAAGACGGTATTGGTGTACAGGTCCTCGGTATTCAGGCGTATCCACTCGATGCCCTTGTCGGACAAATGCCTTCCGACTTGGTGGACATGCGTATCTGGCCGACTTGTCACCACAAGAATGAGTGGGTCGGACACTTGCCCCCCTAAGCGCGAAGTACCAGTCGGCGGGGCCGAATCTGCGGAGCCCCGCCGACTGGTAACACTTCAGTCGTCCTGCTTGCTGTCAGCACTTGAGTTGAACGGAACCCCGATGCTCTCATCGATGTTGCAGTACGACGAGCCCATGGCACCCAGCGTCGTCTGCGTTGTTGGGTCGTACGAGAAACCCGCTGCCTCGACCTCACCCGGCGTCACGGTCAATTGGATCGGAGCCGCGGCGATTAACGGCAGCCCCGGGGCATCGGCCCTGATCTTGTAGTCAATCTTCATTCTGCTTCCTTTCAGCGAAACGGTCTTGTAAGAGACGGCTGACCCCCGAGAAGGCAGAACCCCCCGATTGCCGTTTGGACACTATCAACCGCCGAGGCAGACCGGCAACCTCTTGAAGAGGGCCTATTGCCGCAGGGCTCGGACCACAACCGTTCTCAATTGGCGGGCTTGAGAGTTGCCGACCTCGGCGCACGTTCACACAGGCAGGATCACCGGGGGGTCGCCCTGAACCGCTTCACAGTCGCCTGACCGCGCTCCTGTGTTGGTGCACTGCCCGTACCAAACATCGGAGTTATGACTCAGGCCCGTGGGATGGCCTATAGGTACACCGGGGCTCTCCGCACGCGGCGGACCTCGGCAGGGTGCTCCCTCGCCACGGGGGTTCGAGGGAGCACCCGCACCCCGACTAGGCTCTCCATCGACGAGGGGAGGCACGCATGGACACGATGCAGAAGATCCACATCGCCTGGGCGAAGGCACACTGCCCCCAGCGCAAGGCACCGGATCAGTGCAATAAATGGCGTGGAGACGCCCCCTACGTGGACGCGGTCAGTTCAGTCGAACCGCACACGGTTCTGCGCAACACCAGACCATTGGCACAGACTGATCTGCTCGATCCGCAACTCGAGGCCGCCTACTCAGAGGCCTTCCGAGTGTGGATCGCGCCACCTGTCCACACGCAGTTCCAACTCCGTGACTCTGCTGCCGCTACCTGGCGCCGGAACCGCCCCGATATCAGCAGCCGCGAACACAGTCAGAAGTGGCGCGACAAGTTCATCAGGCTGGCCTTCGAGGTCCTGCACCGCGTTCTCGTCACCGACCCTGGTCGGGTGCAGAACGGGCGCATGGCGGACGATGAGGCGAAGCACGTCGAGCAGATACTCGCCTGGGCCAGGCAAGCGACCGAGACCACACCGGAAAAGTTGCCTCTCGCCAATCCGCTGCGCTTTGAGCGTGTCCAGATCGCCAGCCAGTGGCGATCCCGCCTCGTCTCCCGTGCCCGCAAACTTGGTTTGTCCCGAGAGGATGCCGAGGATGTCGCCGGGGAAGCGATCCTCCACTTCTTGAACTCCAGTCCCTCCGACGATGTGCCTCTGCTGTGGAAGCAGCTCGACTATTCCGTTAGGCGCCTTCAAAGGAACCGGACTCGTCAGCGCAGGCTAGCCGAGAAGGTCATGGTGGTCCACAGCGGCGAATCCGGGAGGGACCTACACGACGCGGCCCGACCCGTAACTCGCCTATCGCGCGACGCCGAACACATCGTCGAGGCGATCCTGAGTTCGGACACTGACACTTATTCGGAGGCGTTCTTCATGGCTGCGTTGGCACGCAGCGATGAGCAGTTCGGCGCGCTGCCCGACTCCGAGAAACACGCGCGACTCGACGCCGCCCTCGCAGAACTGCGCACGCAACTAGGGGGTGACCACGATGCTTGAGATCGCCTTCCGCCTCGACGACTACAACGAGTGCCTCGGTGACCCGATCGGACTGACGGCTGAAGTCCTGGCCACCGAGGACAGCCGCGTCGCTGGCGCTTTCGAAGCGGGTGATGACCCAGCCCAGCGATTGATCATGGTCCTCGGTCTCGACCGCTGGTTGCAGGCGCCGGCGGATCAGGCCTTGCTGGATCTGGACGTCGCGGTGGCCTACTCCCACGCCGGGCTCGCCGAGCATGGTGCGCCGCTGGCGCAATCCAGGGTTGACGCTGTGCTGGCTCAGGTGGCTGAGTGGCTGCGCCTAGACGCCCTGCCCGCCGCACTGACGTCAGAGGCGTCGACGGTCGTGCGGGAATGTGAGGCTCTGCTACGGCTCGACGATCCGCGGCGGGCGCGTCTTCTTTCCCAGGCATCGGAATTGGATGGTATGCGCGTCACGTCATCGGCTGACGTTGAACGTCTATCCCACTACGCGCAACCGTCCCCGCCCCGGATCCGAATTCTCGCGGGTGTAGATCGCCTCCAAGTGCCTAGCCGCGTGCTGGATCTGGCACAGGGCTACGACCTGACGGTGCTTCAGGACGAGCAGGAGATCGAGGTGTCCGTTCCTGCTTTCACCCGAGCCTCACGTCAGATCGCGTTGGGTGTCCGACTCATCGACAGGTCCATGGACGAGGTCATCTCTCAGGAGCCCCTGCGATTGGACCTGAAGCGGGGCCGTTACATCGCTACAGTCAGCCTGTCCCGGCGGTTGGCGCCGGCAGACGTGGCCGTGGATGTGTACGACACCAGGACGGGCTACGATCCACGCACTCACGCGGACGACCAGCCTGCGCGTGCCGCCTTGGCAGACGTCCAGGATGCTTGGACGGACCACCGGCGAGCAGTCGCACTCCATGCCTTGGGCATGCCGCACGAGCAAGCACTGGAGGACGCCCGAGGCATCCTCTCCACAACCCCGAGTGACGCACCAGAAGGCCTTCTGGCGCAGCGTGAGGAAATCACGCGACGACTGGCTGAGCCTCTACCGACTTCGGGACCGGAACGCGCGTCACTCGCCGAACTGGCGGCTGCGTTCCGCGGGGACCTGGGCTAGCGACTAGCGATCCAGCACACGGTAGTGGGCATGCGGGCGCAGGGGTTCGGCCCCGGCCTGACTCACGTCGACGTACGAGTAGGCCACACCCTGAACCGTCAGACCCCCCGGACCGCGCGCGATCCCCACACCCACGTGGTCATCCGTGCCCATGAACACTGCTGGTTCTCCCAACCGACGTAGTAGTGCGACTGCGAGAATCGCGAGGTCCTCGCAGTCCCCTCCACCGTCCGCCAGGGTCTCGATTGGATAGCGCCAGTAGTCCGCCCGCCCCGTCGAGTAGAAGTCACCGATCCACGGGATGGACTGAACGAGCAGAAGGGGCGGCTGCCAAACGGGAAGGCCATGACGTACAGCCTGACCTCGCAGAGTCCTGGCCAGATGGTCTGTCACGGCACATGGACGCATCGCGTAGTGGAGGAGATCGGGGCCATGGTCGTCGTAGCGTGAGCGCGAGTTGTCGCGGGTCGCCTGAGCGACGAGGTGCGCGGGGATCGTCAGTTCCACGGATTCGCGGATGGGGCCCATCGACCACGCGAACTCGCTGACGAAGCCAGCTCGTGAGTCCCCCTCCACGCGCTGGAGTCTAGCGCCCACCGAATGATCACAACCTTGTAGCCTTTGGGTAGCGCTCAGTACACGAGGGCACGGGGGGACCATACGTTGAGGGGAATCCGCCCTCTCCAGGGCAGTAGGTTTCGAATCGTCGCGGCGGTAACAGTCGCCCTGATTCTGCTCGGCGGGCTGATGTTCCCGTTCATCGCCGTTGCATACGCTGAACGGTGTCAACGGCAGTCGAAAACTGACCCCCTCGCGGCAAGTGAAATCTGACCCCCTGGTCTCTAGTTCTCTTCGGTGACGGCCGCGGGGACGCGGCCGAGTTCTCGGTTCTTCAGCCGGTAGGAGTCGCCCTTCAAGGCGACGACCTCGGCGTGGTGGACGAGCCGGTCGATCATTGCGGCTGCGACGGTGTCGTCACCGAAGACCTCGCCCCAGCGGGCGAAGTTCTTGTTCGACGTCACGATCAGGCTCGCGCGTTCGTAGCGTGATGAGACGAGCTGGAAGAACAAGTTGGCGGCCTCGGGCTCGAACGGGATGTAGCCGACCTCGTCGATGACCAGCACCGGGTAACGCACCAGCCTGCGGAGCTCGTCTTGCAGGCGTCCGGCGTGGTGGGCCTCGGCCAGTCGGTCGACCCACTGGGACGCGGTGGCGAACAGCACCCGGTGCCCGGCCTGGCACGCCCTGATCGCCAACCCGGTGGCCAGGTGCGTCTTCCCGGTCCCCGGTGGCCCCAGCAGGACCACGTTCTCCTTGCCGGCGACGAAGTCCAAGGTGCCCAGATGCGCGATCGTCTCCCGCTTCAACCCGCGGGCGTGGTCATAGTCGAAGTCCTCCAGGGACTTACGCGACGGGAACCTCGCGGCGCGGATCCGGCCCTCACCGCCGTGGGCTTCCCGGGCGGCGACCTCGCGTTGCAGACAGGCGGCGAGGAACTCCTCATGGGTCCAAGACTCTTCCCGGGCACGTTCGGCCAGCCGCTGGATCGACTCGCGCAGCGTGGGTGCCTTCAACGCCCGGGTGAGGAACTCCAACTCACTGGTCACGTCACGACCGGTCCTCGTGGACGTCGTGGTGGTTCGCGTGGCCATCACGACACCTCCTCATCGACCAGGCCGAGGACCCGGTCGTAGGTGCCCAGCGACCTGATCTCGACCTGTTCACCGGTGACCGCATCCGGGACCGGTTGCAGGAGGTCGCCTCGTCCGCGGCGCAGCAGCTTGGCCGCGACGCTGTGCTCCACGTCGGTGATCGTCTGGTGCTGGGCCCAGACCCTGGCGTGGTCGGCCACCACCGCCCCGTCGCAGGTCACCCACACCCGGTCCAGGTCGGCATGGACCTCGATCCGGCGGCCCACCACGCCCGGGTGGACCGAGTAGTCGTTGGAATCCAGGCGCACGTAGTGATCGCGTGGCAGCCGCAGCGACTTGCGCCACCCGACCTGGGGTGGGACCGGCGGCAGCGCCATCATCGCTTCCTTGTCAGCGGCGATCCGGTCCGCCGGCGCGCACCCCAGCACCCGCATCCGCCGCTTGTTCGCCTTGGCCACGAACTGGCTCAGCTGGGTGTTGAAGTCCTCCGGTGAGGTGAACGTCCGCCCCGGCAGGAACGAGCGTTCCAGGTAGTCGTGGAAGCGTTCCAGCATCCCCTTGGCCTCAGGGTCGGCCGGTTTGCAGATGTACACCCTGGCCCCGAGCACCCCCCGGAACGCCTGGCACTCCAACGTCAGCTGAGGTTGCCGGGCCCGCCACCGGCCCACCGCTCCCTCACCGTCCCACACCAGGGTCCGCGGCACCGCGCCGAGTTGCTCAAGCAAATGCCACCACCCGGCGTACAGGTCTTCGGCCTCACGGCAAGGGATCAGCACCGCACCGGTCCACCGCGAATAGCCCGAGCACATCGTCATCACCGGCAACCGCTTCGCCGTGCGTGACTGACCGTGCCCGACCGGCAGCTCGATCGGCGGGAACCAGAAGTCGAACTGCGCCAACTCACCCGGCTCATACGTGGTGCGCGATGCCGGGTCCGGCGGCAGATACACCGGCCGCAACTCACTGACCCTGCTCCGCAGCACCCGGATCGAGTGGTCCCACCCGATCCGCTCCGCGATCACCGTCGCCGGCATCGTCGGGGTCACCTGCAGCAACTCCCGGATCCGCGGCTCCACCACGTCGACCAGCGACCCGGTAGGCGCCCGCTGATACGACGGTGGCCCTTCGTCACGCAACGCCTTGCGCACCGTGTTCTTCGAGATCCCCAACGACCTGGCAATCACCTTGATCGGCACCCTCTCCGCACGGTGCAACCGCCGGATCTCAGCCCAGTCCTCCACTGACAACACTCCACATCCCCTGCCCTCGTGATCGAAGACAGGATCTCGGAGGGGGTCAGTATTCAGTTGCCGTCTGGGGGTCAGTTTTCACGTGCCGTCGACAACCCCGACAACCACGGCAAACACCCGCTCTCAGAGGGCGTTTGGGAACACCCCCACTATGGTCCGATTGCTCGGCAGGCGTACACCCATTCCTCATCCGCTCTCCTCCTGAACGGCCAGGTAGAAGGCGGCAGTGCAATCCCCACAGACTGGCGCACGCGGAGGGCCAACGACCCGACATGGGGTCCACTCCTGCAAGTCCGACCCCTGCTCAGACTCAGAAGCCCTACTTGGTGGTCATTGAGCCTGGTACTTAGTTCCGCTGGCATGGCAGCCCTGGCTGGGCTGTCACTGCAGCTGGACACAGCCACGACATTCTTGGTCAGTCTCGTCGTTGCCGCGCTGGCCCAGACTCTGTATGCCGTACGAAGATCTGTGTGGCTCCTTCTCATTCCCCTGACTGGGGCAACTTTGTCCTTCTGGGGGACAGACGAATCCACCGTCACGATCGTTGCCGCCTGGTTGCCCCTCGCGACCATATGCGGCACCTTTCTCGCATTTCAGCGATTGGATCCGCCAGGTCTCCGTCCCCGCGTGCGCGACTGGCTCACCCGCATCAGCATCTTGGCGCTGGTGCCCGCCGCGATCTTCATCCAGACGCTGATCGGCAGGAACCCTTGGCCCTGGCTCATGCCCGAGTCTCTTGGGAAAAGACCAGACGCGGAGTCCACGACAACCGACGCTGCCAACGCGGCCACAGCGGGACTCCCTCCTCCGGTAGATCGATCAGCAACAGAATCGCCCCAAGGCGAAGCGCCAGAAGGCCGTCGGTCCACACCTGATCCCCTATGACGACGCACGGCAAGTGGGCATAGTCCGGGAGACGCCTCTGGATCGAGGTCCATGGCTTGCGCGCATGGGTAGTGACACGAACATCGGGTGGAACGTCCACAGGGAACGAGCCATTGCTGACAACCAGACAACGTGTCCAGCGTCAGTCAAGAGAGCATTGACCCTTACAAGTTCGCGGTTCCGATCGTCAGGACTCGCGTTCCAGCCAATCACGCCGGGCTCGACGTCGATCACGATGAGATGCGGCGGGCGGATCGCGGCAACCCAGACGGGGGCGTCTTCCATGCTGTGGCACTTCACAGTGGGCACACGGCGCATCCGACCCCCAACCTTCAACGACACCGGGGTTCATGGTAGCCGCGGCGCGACATTGCTGTGGCTAGCTGATTGCCGCATCCACCACATCAAGCAGCGAGGTGTCTCTGCCGACCATCAAGAGTCACAGTCGCCCGTCTCGGCTTCGAGCTCCCATGCGGCTCAACCACTTGCTCAATTGACTAGAGTGGACCGCAAGTCAACGGGGGTGACATGTCCGATCAGGGGGTCCGGCAGCAGGTCCGGTCGGGGCTCGTGGTGCCCGTGATCGGAGCGCTCCTGCTCGGTACCGCCGGCTACAACACACTCGTCGACAACCGCAATCTCGAGGACACTCGCGCCACCGTCATCAACGCCCTCCCCACGGCCACCCCTACGCCAACCAAGACGAAGAAGAACAAGACAAAGAAGAACAAGAAGAAGTCGGGCGGCAACTAGTGTCCGACCCGACAATCCTCAACCCCAACGAGGCCGGCGAACTCCCGCTCGACGTGGGCCAGGTACGCCTCCCTAGCCTCCTCGATCAGACCTACACCCTCAAGAGCCAGCTGGCAGAGCGAGGCGCCGAGGCCGTGCTGATCCGTGCCACCCCGAAGGCCGGCGGCGCGGATGTCGTGATCAAGCTGTACAACCGCCAGCTCGGCGACCGCAATCGGATCCTCGACAGTATCCAGGCCGCGAACCCCGACCACGTCGTGAGGCTCGTCGACTACGGCACCTCCGACGGCATCGGCTATGAAGTGCTCGAGTACATCGAAGGCGGCGACCTGCGCCAGTACCTCGCGAGTTGCGGCGGCAGGCTTTCGGAGGCGCAGTGCCTTGAAGTCCTAGTGGAACTCTCCGATGCGATCGAAGCCCTTCACTCACTGGGGCAACCGCCTCTGGCACACGGGGACATCAAGCCCGGGAACGTCCTGGTGCGGACCCGCGAGCCCCGCCTGGACCTGGTGCTCGCCGATTTCGGACTGGCAACCTTCGATCACAAGGAGATCACCGGGCACAAGGCAACTCCCAGATGGTCGGACCCCGCCGCTAGCAGCGGCATCCGTGAGCCTGAGGGCGACTGGTGGTCTTTAGGGGTCACCATCTACTGGAGTCTCACGGGCTCCCACATTCTGGAAACGCTCGACGACGCATCCGCCGTGAAGTTCCTACAGTCCAAGAATGTGCCGCTGGACTACCTCCCGAGCGACCTTGAGCGCGACTGGCGGGTTCTGTGCCAAGGGCTACTGACTCGCGACCCAGCAGAACGCTGGGGCCACGAGCAGATCCAGCGCTGGACGGCTGGCGAGTCGCCGGACTTGGGTGCCCAGTGGGATGCACCGCCGGAGCCGGTCGTTGTCACCATTGAGGCCCCCCGTCAGACGCCGCCCATGCGATTTCGGGGGGAGGAGTATCGAACCCCCGAGGCGCTGGGGCTGGCATTGGCCAAGCAGTGGGACGCGGCCGTCGACCTGATCAGCAACCGCGATGAGAACCTTGCCAACAGCTTGTCGGACTTCGCGGCCGGTGCCAACGACTTGGACCTCAGGACCAGAGCGCACCAGATCCTCACGTCTGACGAGACGGCGGAATCCATCCTCATCCGGCTGATCGCAACGCTCGCTCCGAATCTCACACCGTGCTACCGGGGATTCACCATCAATCGGGATGGACTGCTGGCGTTGGCGCGAGAGGCAGCCTCGCATCCGGACGGCACTGCGGCCTCGATCGTCACCAGCCTGGCCACGGAGCAGTCATTCGTCGAATGGGACACCCAGAAGCGGGATGGCCTCGTCTATTCCGATCTCCTCAGACAATGGGACGCAGGCGTCGAGCAGTGGCGCCAAGACGTAGAACCCCACACCAAACACCCCCACTGGGTCGAGGCCAGGAGCCGCATCCTGATGGCTTTGCTCGACCGCGCAGAGTCAGTAGATCTCTCACGGCAGGCGGGCAAGGCAGGCGGGCGAGAGGCCCGCGAGGTCGCATGGTTCCGGGAGATCAGCCAGAAGGTCCGCGACAACCCGGGGCACAGCATGGCCGCGATCGAGTTGGCCCCCCTCGCCGTCCAGGAGTCGCATGCCCAACGCGTCAAGCGCGAGGCACAACGCGAAGAGGATAGTCGCGCACGCGCCGCGGACTCGCTGCTGCGGACGCCTCGCACCGCGCGGCTGCTCGGCTGGTGTCTGGTGCTGCAAGGCGTCATGGTTCTGGCCTGGATCTCGCTACGCGTGTGGGGACCACGCTCGCCCGATGGGGGACCGGAGCTACGGGAAAGCCTGGAGACAATTCTTCCGTGGCAGATCAGCGACTGGCTGGTCGTCGTTTCGGACCCCTGGATTGTGCTCCCGCTGTTCACTGCCAGCGTCGTCCTTGTCTGGCGAGCGACTCGTCGAGTGGGCAATCACCTCGTGGCACGACACCGCCTTGAGCGACGGGCCATGCAAGCCGCGATTGGCGTCACCACCCTGACGACGCCAATCGTCGCACCGGTGACGGCGATCAGCTGGGCGCGAGGACTGCGACGCTATGCGCCCGATGACCTGCGTCGGTCGAACCTCATGCGGGCGGCGGCGCTTCTCAGCGGATCCTTGACGACGATTCTCGGGATGCTGCTCATCCTGCAGATCCCCCCCTCGTTCACGACGGACGTCCCCTGGCTCTTCGACAGTTGGCCCGTGGGGTTCGATGTGGCCAACAGCGCGTACAGCACGAACTTCCTGCTCTCGCCCCTCGCACTGGCCTTCGCCGACGTGCTGGGACCGCCTTCAACTGCGGCGATCGCAATCACTGTTCTGGCGTGCGCGAGCGGCCCGATACTGCTGTGGCTCGGGGCGCGGGCCTACCGCCAGCCAGCCGACGGCTGGTGGCCCACGGTCACATTGGTACTGCTCGTGCCGGGGCTGGTCTGCTCGGTGAACCTGCTCATGATCTATCTGCCGCTGGATCTGCATAGTCCCGCGAACATCGCCATCTGGGTTTCCCTGGGGATCCTCGGTCTGTGGGCAGCCATACGTTTGCGGCGAAGGAGGACGCGGTGAGTGGCGCGGCGGGCGGCGGTGTGGAGGTGGCTGTCGGGGCGGTCATCGCGGCGCCCGCCCTCGTTGCGGCAGGTGTGGCCTATGGCGTCGCAGCGGGCGTCAACTTCGCTGTCGATTCGATCGCCTCGGCGTGGGAGGAACGCGAGCGCCTTGTGGAGTTGCAGCGCAAGCAGATGCAGCTCCAGGAGGGTCGATTCCAGCAGTACAACCGGGCCGTCGCCGCCTTCCAGGAGGCAGCCAGCCTCGCGGCGTCGGTGGAGCTTCGGGTGCCAGAACTCCCCGTAGACCTGACACCCGACGCGCCGCTTGAACAACTTCAGGACGCGATGGTGAGTCTGCAGACTGCCACCGCACGGCTTCGGCGCGAGTACGACGCAGCCTCGACATACGCCCTGGCGCAAGCGACCCGCGCAGCCCTGGCCCACGACTCCACCGATACAGCACAAAGGATCGACGACGAGATAGCAGCGGCAGAGCAGCGGATCGACGCGCAGGAGGCGACATCGGACGCCCAGCTTCGGAAGGCACAGCAAGAGGTTGTCCGACTGCGGGCGCGAGCCGTGGCGGAACGGGTCCAGGCCGTTCAGCACAAACAGCATGCGCGGATCGACGCCGCTCTGTCGGGCATCCCCGCTGACGTGGGTGCCGACGCCCGTCAACGCATCGACCACTGGCTTGCCGTAATCCCGGACCTGCGCGATGAACGCTTGGAAGCCGCCATCATCGACCTGGAAACCCTGTGCGGGAGGGCAGCCTCAGACTCGGCGCGGCGGGCGCATGAAGAACAATCCGCGGCAGCAGTGGTGACCGCACTCGCAGGGTGCTCCACCCCCGTGGCCCTCGAGATCACACGACGGGCTCAGGAGTACCTGGCTGGTGCCAGTAGGTGGGATCCGGAGTTGCCCAACCAAGCACGTGCCGAACTGCAGCGAATCACCAAGGACCTGGAGAGTCTCGCTGCCGCGGAAATCCTCGCAGAGTCGTTCCTTGAGATGGGCTATGAGATCGGTCCAGACTTCGAGACTGCCGTCGTTGGATCGGATGGAGCATTCGTCCATCACGCTGACTGGGGCGACACGCACGCTATGCAGGTCGATCTGAGCGAGGGTGAACGGATTGTGCTGCAGGTCGTCCGTGAGGGCGATCCGTCGGCTGCCGCATCGTCTCGCGAACGCGCAGAGGATGCGGCAGCCGAGCAGCGCCTGTGCGACGGGCTTGAGGGCATTGTCGCGGAGGCGGGCGAAAGGGGCCTTCGCATCGACATCGACATGCGGATCGATCCCGGCGACGAACTCGTGACCCGCGTACGCGACACCGGCCGCGGCACCCGCCGGGTGCGACGCGTCGCGCAGGATCGTGAGCAGAGTATCGAGGAGGGCTAGGGCATGTCGGACGCGGAACTCGAGTGGCCCTCATGGATACGCGACATCACCACCACGTTGTCGGTATCTGCCCAGTACGTGCTGTGGGGCAACGTGAACGATGTGCATGTGCTGCCCAGCGGCAGTGGCGGTCCCGTGGTGCTGGACACGGCCAACTCGGTGTGGCATGCGTTAAGAGGACAGGGCTACACGTTCGTCTTGCGCTACCACCCGGTGTCCGGTTTCGACATTCTCCCTGTCGACCAAGACATCCGAGCACAGGCCGAGAAGGTGGCTGGTGCGAGCCTCTCGCCGGGTGCCTCGATCACCCTGGAATCGCTCCAGCGGGCGGTGGCCAATGTCGCGCAGTCGAAGGATGTTCGCGCTGCGGTCTTGATGGAGCGGCCCTCTCGGATCATGCCGGACGTGGAGCATCTCACCCCTGCCGAGCAGGAGGCTTTCGCCGCCCTGGAGAATCTGGCCACGCGTGCCTCGGCCCGAACGATCGACCCCGATACCCGACTGCTGCACAATCCCGTGATCTGGCTGATCGACCGGGAGAGCGATCTGCCGCACTGGCTGGTCGCCGACAACGGACCGGTCATCCGCACCGTCGTCGTACCCACGCCCGGCCGCGAGCAGCGCAGCCACTTGTCCACGCTGCTCGTCTCGTCGCTGCCCGGCGCGCCCGAGGCAAGCCCAGAGGACCTAGATGCGGCCATCGACGACATGACCGACGGCTCCGACGGAATGACCCTGCGGGAGTTGAGCGATGTTGTGCGCCTGGCACGCGACCAGCAGATACCCCTCGATGACGTTGACGCGGCCATACGGGCACACCGGGTCGGGGTGTCCGACAACCCCTGGCGCAAGGACTATCTCTGGGAGGCGGTCAGCGAGGCGGAGAAGGAGAATGTCGTGTCCAGCCGGGTACTCGGCCAGCCCGCTGCGGTGACGAAGGCACTCGACGTGTTGAAGCGGTCTGTTGTGGGACTGTCCGGTGCGCAGGCACGCTCGAGCAGTCGTCGTCCGCGCGGGGTCCTGTTGTTCGTGGGACCTACGGGGACGGGGAAGACCGAACTTGCCAAGGCGATCACGGAGCTGGTGTTCGGCGAGGGGGTCTCACCACTTCGCTTCGACATGAGCGAGTTCCGCGCGGACCATTCCGAGGCTCGTCTGATCGGTGCGCCACCCGGATATGTCGGCTACGACGCGGGCGGCGAGTTGACCAACGGCATCCGCCGCCGGCCCTTCTCCCTTGTGCTGTTCGACGAGATCGACAAGGCCCATCCCCGAATCCTGGACAAGTTCCTGCAGGTGCTCGACGAGGGACGCCTCACCGACGGCCGCGGCGCGACCGTGAGTTTCCAGGAGTCGTTGCTGGTCTTCACCTCGAACGCGGGCATGGACGAGATCAACGAGGAGATACGCCGCAAGGGTGGCGGGCCTGACGCACTGCCGACATACGAAGAGTTGAGCCGACGTTTGCGAGGCGCTCTGGAGACCTACTTCGTGTCGGAGTTGCGACGGCCGGAGCTCCTCAACCGGTTCGGCGACAACATCGTGGTCTTCGATTTCATCCGGCCTCCGGTGCCACAGCAGATCTTCGACAACCAACTCGGATTCGTGATCGAACGGGTCAAGGAACAGCAAGGTGCGTCACTTACCTTTGCGCCAGAGCCGCTTGCCGCAATGCGACAGGCATGCACCGAGAACCCGCTCATGGGTGGTCGTGGGGTCGGCAACCTGATGGAGTCACTCGTCATCGATCCGCTGGCACGGGCACTGTTTGAACTGCAGCCCCACGACGGCGACAGGCTTGAGGTGACTGCGTGGACTCACGACGGCGGAGTCGCCACCATGAACCTCGTGCGCGCATGACCGCCATCCATGTCGCCAAGGTGCATGTGCCCGTCACTGCACTTGGACCGGGGCGACGGGTGGGGATCTGGCTGCAGGGCTGTTCCATCGGCTGCCGGGAGTGCGTGTCCCAAGATACGTGGCCGTCATCGATCGGGGAGACTTCGGTGGCGGCGCTACTGTCCGGGGTCACTGCAGCTTTGCGGGCTGACGCCACTCTCACCGGGGTGACGATCTCGGGCGGGGAGCCTCTGGAACAGGCCGTGGCGATGGCCGAACTGCTCGCCGGGCTGCGTGCCGCGGGCAACACGGAGCTCGACGTCCTCCTCTACACGGGATTCGCTTGGCGACGGGCACTGCGGGATCATGCCGAGGTGTTGTCGAACGTGGACGCGGTCATCCCCGAGCCCTTTGTCGCGGCCTTGGCACCGGGGCAGGTGTGGCGGGGCTCGAGCAACCAGCCACTCATGCTGCTCACCGAGTTGGCAGTGCGCCGATACCGGGACATACCTGCGCGGCGCCCCTTCCAGGTCGTGGTGGAGGATGGGCGCCTGTACACAATTGGGGTTCCCGCTCCAGGAGACCTGGACAGGGCCCTGGCACGTGCACGCACCAAGGGTCTGGCGGTTGCGGAGGTGTCATGGCGCAGTTGACGTGCAGCGCCTGCCACAGGGGTGTGGCTGAGGAAGATGTGACATGTCCCGGATGTGGCAGCCTGCTCGGCGTTCCTGGGGCAGTCACGCGCGTTGCCGAGCCAAGTGAGCCCACAGTCCCGTTGGGGACTGAGCCGCCGGCCACTCCCTGCTCGACCCCAGGTTGCGGGCAACCCGCCATGCGGGGGCGCACGCTTTGCCGACGTTGCTTCGTCCGGCAGAACGCTGCCCGTGAGTACGTCCTACTCGCCCCCTGGGGGGAACGTCTAACGGTGGCGGACGGGCAGACGGTGCCCATCGGACGCAAGGCGGATTTCAGCCCCTACGCAAGCCACCTGCAAGAGGCCCAGTTCATTAGCGGCACACACGCGTTCTTTGCGTGTGCCGCTGGGCGGCTCACTGTACGGGACCTTGACTCAACCAACGGAACCCGCGTCAACTCGATTCGCGTGGACGCTCAACAGGAGGTTCAACTGGTCACCGGTGATGTCATCACGCTGGGTGGCCAGGTGCAGTTCATCGTGGGGTGACGGGTACCCCTGCGAGGGCTGTGCCGTCCTCGAACTCCGAGGTCCCGGGTAGTCAACGCTCCACTGACAGATGACCGCGAAACCGGCCCTCTGCAGCGTGCGAAGCGCTAGGCTCAAAGAACCAAGAATGGGGGATTTCGAGATGGCCTTCACCTACGTTGCCAGCGCATCATCTTCAGGAAATGCCAATGTGCGCAGGGTCTGCAACAACCCGAAATGCAAGGGTGTCATGTACGTCACCCAAAATGCCAGCAACTACCGGTGCCCACACTGCGACTGGAAGCAGTAGCACGCCGTCACGCCTCGTACCTCTGTGGAGGACGCGACCGCATCGACTCTCTGCTCAACGCGCCAGCCGGACTGCCGTGACTGAAAAGGAACTGCGTCACGAGGGGGGACGTTCTTCACGTGCGGCGGAGTCGGGGCCCGCGATCGACCGTTCCGCGTATGCGACGGCGATGAACGGGAACACCAGTCCGACGAGCAGAACTAGAGCGACTGCGACCGCCGCGACGATGCGAAACTTGCCTCCATGGGGAGGGCGCAATCCTGTCAATACATCGAGCCGGCGCGCGATGGTGTCCGCCTTGAGTTCGGCCTTTCGGTAGGTCGTGCCGCCCGTGGTCGTGCGACGGCGGCCATCCTCGTACCAGACCACTTGGTAGTAGGGGTTCGAGTCAGTGGGCGCGTAGATCGTGATGTCGAATCCATCGATCACCCACGGTCCCTCGGTGTCATCCGGAATTTGATTGGCTGCGCGTCCGGACGAACGTGCTTGGCCCTGGGCCGTGGTGGTGTGCTTTCTCGTGCGGCGCTCCATGCCTCTACCTCCTGTTCGACCCACCGGATGGACCGTCCGAACCGGCGGGGTGCGGGAAAGTCGGGCTCAGCCGTCAGCGACTTGACCTTGGCAGGGGAAAATCCCCAGGCCAATTCCATGTCGCGGCGGCTGACCAGTTTCTCCACGGGCCAGATATCGGCGGCGCCCCTGTTTCATGTGCACTCAATCTGTAGATTCCTGAAAATGACCCTCTCGGACCGACAACTGCTGTAGGAATACTGTAGGAAATTGTAGTCGGAAGGTCATATACCGGCATTTTTGTGGGGGAATTCTAGGTACGAGCGTCCGACTGAAAATCGGAAGGTCGGCGGTTCGACCCCGCCCCTGGCCACCACAGCCCCACCTTCAGCTCAGCCCCCTGCCCTGCGCCCACGTCGCCAGTTCGTGCCGGTTCGACAACTGCAGTTTGCGCAGCACCGCGGACATGTGCGTCTCGACGGTCTTGATGCTCAGGAACAACTCGGAGGCGACCTCGCGATAGGTGTATCCGCGCGCGATCAGTCGCATCACGTCGCGTTCACGCTGGGTGAGCCTGTCCAGTTCGTCGTCGGCCTCGGCGGCTTTGCCCGCGAAGGCGTCCAGTACGAATCCGGCCAGCCGCGGGCTGAAGACCGCGTCCCCGGACGCCACCTTCCGGATCGCGTCGGCCAGGTCGGTGCTGCTGATGTCCTTGGTGACGTACCCGCGGGCACCCAGGCGCACCACCCCGATCACGTCTTCGGCGGCGTCGGAGACCGACAGCGCGAGGAACCGCGCGGAGGTCTCGCAGCGCCGCAACACCTCGGCCGCGTTCCCACCCGGGAGGTGCACGTCGAGCAGAACGACATCGGCGGGGGTGGACACGATGGCATCCACCGCCGCATCCACGTCAGCCGCCTCCGCGACCACCTCGATGTCCTCGGGCAGCCCCGAACGGATCCCGGCCCGGACCATCCCGTGGTCGTCAACGATCACGAGCCGGATCATCGCGGCAACTCCAGACCGACCTCAGTGCCCGACTCCCCCGAGCGGATCGTCGCCGTTCCGCCACAGCGCTGCATGCGACCGATGATGGACTCCCGCACACCCAGGCGGTCAGCCGGCAGGTTGTCAGGGTCGAACCCCTGCCCGCGATCACGCACGAACACCGTCACCCGGGCGTCCTCGACTTCGGCGTACACGCTGATCGCACCACCGGCGTGTTTGGCCGCGTTGACCATCGCTTCGCGCGCAGCAGCCACCATGTCCGACAGCCTGCTATCCAACTGCGCATCGCCGACGCACACGACATCGACGGTTGCCGCGTAGGTGCGCTCGACCTCCCCGGCGTTCTCGACCAATGCCGCGTGCAGCGTCTGCTCAGGATCCCCGGCCGGGTCGTAGAGCCACGACCGAAGATGCCGCTCCTCCGCCCGCGCCAGGCGCACGACCTGGTCGGGGTCGGCGGCGTGCTGTCGGATGAGCGTCAGGGTCTGCAGGACCGAGTCGTGCACCTGCGTGGCGAGTTCCGAGCGGGTCTGGCTGCGGATCCGCTCCTGCCGCTCCACGGCGAGCTGGCGGTACAGATTGAGCATCCACGGGATGGCGATGATCCCGGCGGCGAGCAGCACCAAGGTGGTGACCCCGATGCCGTTGATGACCCCGCTCCAGCCGACCGCGATGCTGACCAAACCGACGATCCCGGCCAGGATGAGTGCCGCCCCGACCACCAGCGCCCAGGCGTCGGTCCACTGCCCGATCGCGGTGCGTTGCCATATCAGCGCCACTCCGATGGCCACCAGGGCCACGCTGATCCCGGCGGTGCGCAGACCCGACGCCGGCCATAGCAGCACACCGCCGACGACCAGGGCCCCGAATGCCAGCAGCCGCCACGCGTCGGAGTGGTCGGTCTCATCCCGCGGGGGCAACACCACCCAGTACACGGCGTACGCGATCACGCCGACCCCCACGGTCACGGTCGCCACCACGAACAGCACCCGTACCAGCGAGACGGGGAGCCTCGTGTTCTCCGCGATGCCCGCACACACACCGGCCAGCCAGCGGCCGCGCTGCTCCCGGTAGGCCTTGGGCGGCACGGCGGCGGTGGTCACCCTCCCATGGTGGCCGCACAACCCCCGATCCGGCATCAGGGGTTGACCCTGAGTTCTCCCGGGGACGATCTCAGGGTCGGCTCAGGGTAAGCACCGGATGTGGGGACCCGGTGCACAGCAGGACAGTGAAGTCATGACAGAAACACAGGTAATGCCCACACAGAACACAAGTCCCCCGCGGCAACTGCGCCGCAGCTCGTCCAACCGCGTCTTCGGCGGTGTGAGCGGCGGCCTCGGCGAGTACTGGAACATCGACCCGGTCATCATCCGGGTGCTGTTCGCGGTGTCCATCCTCGTCAGCGGCATCGGCCTGATCGCCTACTTGGCGTTCTGGCTGTTCATCCCGCTGGACTCCGACCCGAACCCTCGGCCCTCGCCCACGCGGACCGTCCAGGTGATGGCCACCATCGGTGCCTTCCTGATCGGTCTGGTCACGGTTGGTGCGATCGCCGGGCAGTTCATCGGATTCGCCGGGGTGCTGATCCTCGCGAGCCTGGCCGCTTTGGCGGTGTGGATCGTGCTCGACCGTCGCACCGACCAACAGCCAGAGGTCGGCTACGCCTACGGCGGTACGCCGGAGTACGCGGAGCCGGTGGCAGCGGAGCCCCTGCGTCGGTCCTACCTCGGGCTGATCGCTCTGTGCGCGGCCAGCGTGGCGGTCGGGGTGACCGCCCTGATCACTCAGTCCCCGGTTGCGCTGACCGCCGCCCCGGTCCTCGTGCTGGGCATCGCCCTGATCGTCGGGGCGTTCTGGGGGCGTGCGCGGTGGCTGCTGTTCCTCGCCGTGCCGCTGCTCATCCTCGCCGGCGGTATCTCCGCAGCGCAGAACCAGGTGAACGGCGCCGGTGGTGTCGGCGACCGGCAATGGTCAGTGGCTCAGCCCGGTTCCTACTCGCTGTTCGCCGGCACGGCCGTCATGACCTTCGACGATTGGGACGGTGCCGCACCCCAGCCGCCGGACACGGTCAGTGTCAACATGACCGGTGGCGAGCTGGTGATCGAAGCCCCGCGGAACTGGGACGTTGCTCTGACCGGTGACGTGCAAGTGGGGTCAGTGACCGTGGACGGTGAGACCGTACCGCGGGCCGAGGGGAGCAACCTCATCCTCGACCAGCAGATCCCGGCCCGTGCCGGGAAGGCCGACGGAGTGCTCACGATCGACGTGAACCTCGGTGTGGGCGAGATCCGGATCGACACAACGGGCAGCCCCGTCGCAGTGCCCGAGCCCACCCCGACCAGCAAGGCCCTGAAAGGAGCGAAGTCATGACCCGGCACCCCTTGGACATCTTCAGCCTCGGTAGCGGACTACTCGTCACGATCCTCGCGCTCGGCTACCTGGTGGCCCCCGATCGCATGTCGGCCGGGATCGTGTTCCCGCTGCTGCTGATCGGCCTCGGCGGGTTCGGCATCGCCGGCGCGGTCATCACGGCGAACCGGACTCCCGACGCCCAGTGAGCAGCAGCAAGCCCGGCGCAGCATCACCGCGCCGGGCTTGCTGCTGTGTATCTGGCACCTCACTCAGGGCCTCCGCCGCCCGCCCGACACTGCCCCACTTCACCAATGCGAGCGCCAGCTCGTCCTCGGTGTATAGGGCGCCATCGAGTTCGTCCCGCAGCCGTTCCCGCGTCTGCCACCTCGGCGGGGTGGGCGGGTAGGCCAAGTGCTCCAGCCCCGGCGCCGTGAGCATCGCCACCGGCGGGGCAACTCCGGAGTCATACCACTTCATCAGTTCCACGCCAGCCATCACGGGACTGATCGACCAGTGGGCGGCGAACTCCACGACATCCGTGAAGTCATAGGGGCTGTTCATAAGGCGCAGCGCTAGCCGGTCCATGATGCCGGTGCGCAACCAACGGGCGCGCAGGGTCGGGTCGGCGCGGTCGGCCTTGCCGTAGGTCCATGCCAGGTAGGTGATCGACCAGGGTTCCAATGGCACTGCGCGTATCGTGTCGCGGATCCATGCCAGAGGTGGGTTGCAGGCCATGACGCCGAGGTAGAACTTCACTGGCAGCGGGTTGTCGGCGTCGATCTCCAGGCTGATCCGGTCGACCTCGTCGGGGTGCATCCCGCAGTCCCACATCGTGGTCCACGGCTCTCCGGGCATCTCCGGAGGTGGTTCCGCAGCGATGCCTTTGCACAGCGCCACGACCTGAAAGGCGTGCGCGCCGTGGGTCAACGCCACATGCTTGGGGTCACGGGCGTGGGCGGCGGCATCCTGTGGGGTCTTGTGGCCGCGCCGCGCACAGCACCGCGCCTTCTTCGCCGCATGCCACGGCCCTCGAGCCTGCCTCGCGCGGATCGGACGGGAGGCGTGCCGTTGTTGGAGGACGAACCACTCCAACACCGCGGGTGACGCACTGTCCGCCAACTCCAGACACGACAGATACCCGCCCAGTGCGGCCAGGATCCGCTCCTGCTCCAGGTCGTGGCCCGTGTCCACAGTCCCGTCCGGGTACAGGGTGACGGGGTGTCGTTTCGACCCTTTGGCGCTGTCTCGGCTGGTCCGGCAGGTCACGGTTACTGTGATCGGTCCGGGAAGGTCAGGCATCGGGCACCACCTCGACGCGCTGCACCCACTCCGGCGTCGGGGGCAGATGGTCGCGGCGCCGGCCCAGCACCCCGGCGATCACCGGCACTGGCGCTGGAAGCGACGGCCACGGACTGAACCCGTCGGTCAGCACGATCACCGTCTGCGGCGTAGGTCGCAGCGCAAGTGCCCCCTTGATCCCCACCCCCATGTCCGTGCCACCACCGCCGGCCAGGTGCACCTGCGCGACATCCCGCACCTGCTGCACGGTGTGGACGGCGGCATCCACAGCCAGGACGGTCACGCTGCTGTCGGGCACGGCCAGCGAGGACAGCACGGCTTTGACCTCGCCCATCGCCTGCGCCAACAGCCCGTCGTCCATGCTTCCCGAGGTGTCCACGATCACGGCCACCGCAGGCACCGGCCGGCGCAGCGCAGGCACAATCGCCGCCCCTAGCGCGTGCTGACGCCGCGAGATCTTCGTGTACGTGTAGTCGACCTGCCCCTGTCCCCAGCCGATCCCTCGGCGCACCGCCGCGTGCAGTACCTGTTGCCACGGCACCAACGGATCGAGGATGTCGGACACCCACCGGCCCCACTGCCCGGGAGCGGTTCCACGAGTGCGGCAGTGCTCACGGAACTCGATTGCGACCGTCTTGCGGATCGCCTCCGCCCCCTGCATCGACAACCCCGGCATATCGGCATCGTTCGGAAGCAGGTCGTGGTCGCGGGCCATCCCGTCACACCCGCTGCCGCACGTCTCATCCGGGTCCACACCCAGCGACGGTTTCGTGACCGGGCGGGCCCGGAGCAGCCCGAAGTATTCCTCCGCGGACTTGTTCGGGTCCTGATGGACATCGCGGGGACGAGGCAAGCCCACGTCGAACGGAAGCACCTCGGTGATCGTCAGGTCGGTGGCCATTTTCCAGCGGTCCCGTGACTTGGCGTCCACCTGACACTCGGTGGCCCGGCCAGCGTGGTCTGCCAGTAAATGCCACAGCTGATGAGCGATCTCGCGGGCGAGCACCTCGACATCGGTGGCCAGCACCCACATCGGGTTGACGTACAGCCGCCAATACGCGTCGGTGGACATCCGGGACACCCGCTCGGTCGCGACGGTCACCAGCGAATACACCGCCGTCGACAGGTATGGCAGGTCTCCGGCCGCCTGCGATACGAGCCAGAGTTTCGCCGCCGCCAGCCGCTCGGAGACGTCGGCAGAGATCACAGCAAACCGGCCAGCTGCAAAGCCGGAACGAACACGGTCAACCCTGCTGGGAGCTCAGCGCCGGCCGGTCGCCGTCCGGGACGGAGCAACGCCCGCACCACCGGTACCGCCGTATCCAGACTCGAATGCTTCGCCGCACCGATACAGACACTCATGGCCGCGGTCCAGCGGTCGGGCGTCGGGTAGGAGGTGTACGCGGCAAGCACACCCTGGAGTGCCACATATACCCGGTCGGGGCGCAACCCCATCAACGCGTCCCCGAGCGGATCGGCCAGCAGATCCTCCGGATCCGGCAGGTCCAGGGATGACCGCCAGGTCAAGAACTCATGGCCCACCGGCGCACCCACCGCCCCGTAGACCAGCAGCCGCTGCACCTCATCGCTCGCACCGGCATGCACCGCGATCGCCAGCAATTGGGCGGCGTAATCCCAAGTCCTCGGCGTCGGGAACGCCCGCCCCCGACTCGCCGCATCCTTGGGGATCGACGACAACTGTCCACCGCGGGTCTGGAGGAAGCCAGCGACGAGACTGCGCTGCCCAGACACGCGCCCTTCGAAATCCGCGGGCCGCTGCGGAACCGGCAACACCGGCCAGTCGCCGGTCACGATCGACTCGGTGTAGACGTCCAAAGGCAGCGACCACTCAAGATGCACGAACCGGTTAGCCGTCGGCGGCGCGAGTTCCCACCCCGACGCCGCGACATCCGCCGGGTTCGCCGCAGCCCCGAAAGAGACCCGCTCGGGCAATTGCAGCACACCAACCTGGGCATGCGTCAGCGGTCGCAGCGCCGCCGCCTGCACCGCTGGCGAGGCCGTAGTCCACTCATCGAAGAACACGATCGACGGCGAAGGCTCCTCAGCAACCCGCACCGCCCAGCCTGGAGGCGCCAGACTCACCCGATCGCCGTTCACCACCGGCAACCCCGCGAAGTCCGACGGTTCATAATGCGAGCAAATGAGTGTCTCGACATGCCAGCCGCTCCCAGCCGCCGACTCGATGACCGCCGTCTTCCCCGCGCCCGGATCACCCCACAACAAGAAGGGAATCCGCGCTGAAACACAGATCCCCACTGCCTGCAGCATTGCCTCGTACGACGCCCGATCCCTGGCCATGTCTCCCCTTCCGCCGAGAGCCCGATTGAAACACGGGGGTCGGACATTGACCTGTGTTCGGGCTGCTCAGGGCTCCCGGTGCCTCAGCTGAATGGTCTGCCCCTCGTGGCCCCATGCGAGTTCCCCTGGCTCGGCCCAGTAGTAGTACTTGGTTGCGAAGACATCCCCGAATCGGGGGTGCGGACTCTCGAACTCAATGGCGATCTTGTCGCTTGCGAACCCTCGATCCACCACGAAGATCTGAGCGGGTTGATCTTCCGCATAGACCGGAAGCCCTTCGACCGGCACTCCCTCGATCGGCTGGACGGTTGGCACCTCGGCCGCGACGACTGGCTTCTGCTCAGACATGCGATCTCCCCTCGTCACGTACATCGTCTCGCATGGGTACGACGACTACCTGGCGCTCTCCATACACCCCGGCTGGGAACGTGCCTCTGAGCGAGCGCACGACGCCTGTGGATTCGTACCCTGATGCCAGAGCAACACCACCGGGCGAAAGGGGAGTCTCCGGTGCGCCTCCTGCACTTTTCCGACCTGCACCTCGACAGCCACTTCAAATGGGCGGGGCCTGAACTGGGCCGGGCACGCCGCCAGGCGTTGCGGCAGGTTCTCACGAACATCTGCGATCTCGCTCGCACGGAGTCGGTGGACGCTGTGCTCTGCGCCGGCGACCTGTATGAGAGCGAGCGATTCACGCCGGACACGGTCAAATTCGTCGCTGACGCCTTCAGCCAGCTTGATGTGCCTGTCATGTTGGCGCCGGGCAACCACGACTGGTACGGCCCGAAATCGCTCTACGCAGCCGCCGCGTGGTCGCCGAACGTGCACGTCTTCACGAGCAGCTACCTCGAGGCATACGAACTCTCGTCGGGATTCACGATCTGGGGTGCCGCCCATCGGGCACCGGCGAACACTGACGGGTTCCTTGAGAACTTCACCGTCGATCGCGACGGGATCAACATCGCGCTCTTTCATGGTTCCGAGCAGGGTTCGATGAAGTGGGAGGAGACGGGGAAGGTGCCGCATGCCCCGTTCCGCGAGCAGCAGGTTCCAGACTCGGGCCTGCACCATGCCCTTGTCGGCCACTTCCACGCACCGAGGCATGCGACGTGGCACACGTATCCGGGCAATCCTGATCCGCTGACTTTCGGCGAGGAAGGCACGCGCGGCCCTGTGATCGTCGATGTCGATGAAGACGGTCAAGTCACTCGCACGACCTACGACGTCGCGGTGACCCGACTGCACGACATCGACATCTCACTGGACGGGATCGACCATTCGGGACAAGTGATCACCAAGGTGCAAGAAGCCGTGGCATCTCTGAGCGGTGTGGTGCGAGCCACGCTGAATGGCGAGGTCGGTGAAGACGTCGACGTCAGGCTGGAGGACCTACACCACGTCGCCGACCATCTAGGTGGCTTTGTGCCGAGAATCGGTGCGGTCACCACCGCCTACGACCTGGATCAACTCGCTCACGAACAGACGGTGCGCGGACAATTCGTCCGGGATGTGCGCGAGGACGCGTCCTTGGACGATGAGCAACGGCACCGGGTCCTCGTCACCGGACTCCGAGCGCTCGCCGGCCGCAAAGACCTCGAGGTGCAGTGAGATGCGCATCGACTCGGTCAACGCCAAAGCATTCGGCCCCCTCCACAACCGAACCCTCGAACTGCAGCCCGGTCTCAATGTGGTCGTGGGACGCAACGAGTCGGCGAAGTCGACCTGGCACGCAGCGATCTATGCCGCCGTCTGCGGTCGCGCCAGAGGTAGGGGGGCGCAGCGCAGAGAAGACCGAGAGTTCGCCGAACAGTACCGCCCCTGGGTTGGGGACTCTTGGTTCGTCTCAGCGGAACTGTCTCTGGACGACGGACGCCGGATCGAGATCCATCACGAATTGATTCAGGCGGTCGACTGCAAGGCCGTCGATCTCGAACTCGGGCGGGATTGTTCCGACGAGATCCTGTACGCAGGTACGCCCGACGGGTCACGCTGGCTGGGAATGAATCGGAGTGTCTTCGCGGCCACTGCCTGTGTACGTCAGTCGGAGATCCTCGCGGTCCTCCAGGATGCAGACGGCCTCCAGCGGCAAATCCAGGCTGCGGCCACTCATGCCGGGTCGTCAGACCCGACTGCCGCCCAAGCAATCGCACTGCTAGACGACTTCAAGTCCGAACATGTCGGCCTCGATCGGGTCAACAGCACCAAGCCCCTGCGGCAAGCCAAGCAGGCACTAGAGAAGGCGATGCGGGATCTTGAGACCGCCAAGGACCAACACGCCTCCTACCTGACCCTCGTCGGGGAGGCAGAGGCCCGACACGCAGACGCAGAGCGTCTGGCCTCACAGGTGCAGGCCGCGAACGCCCGGATCGCAGCGTTCAAGCGCCTAATCGCATATGCCCAGCAGTCTGACGCGGCGCACGAGGCAGCCAAGAGGCTTCAAGACGAGTACACGACCGTCGCCAACACGGCGGACAGCCTCGCCGAGAGACTCTCACAAGCGATCGTCCTCGACGCCGACTTGGGCGGCAGGGAACCGGCAGGAGACCACACGGAACAACAAGTCGTCGCCGCGGTTGCCGGGGCAATCGCCGGGTGGACTGCCCGACCCCAGCTCCCCGCCTTGCAGGGACCCACTGCGGAAGGACTGCGGCAACGCTTGGACGGATTGCCGTCGCCCCCGACCGGGGATCTGAGCCCGGACCCAACAGTCGTAGCAGCTGCCCAGGCTCTGGAGAACGCGGAGGCCATCCTGCAGGAAACGGATCGGCATCGTCCGGATGAAGCGGGCGAACTCACGGCTGAGCTCTCAGCGGCCCGTGTTGTGGGAGCGTCCACGTTGCGGGATTGGGCGGCCCGTCTGGACAGCATCGAAACTGTCGATGAAGGGGAGCTTGAGGCCTTGCGCTCGGAGGCGGACGCCGCCCAGCAGGAGTTGGATGAAGCGCAGTTGACGGCTACCCGCGCCGACGTCCACTACGAAGAGTCCCTGCAGTCTGGCCAACCGACATCGTCCAAGCCACGCAATCGCTCGGCCGTTGTCGCAGCGGCCTCGATCGCAGCCGTCGCAGCCATCGCGTCGATCGGCCTGTTCGTGTCCGGAAATGCAGTCGCCGGTGCAGGGTTGGCCGCCATCTGTCTTGTCTCGGCCATGGCGGCGCTTCTAGCGGGGCGCTCCGCGGCCGGCGGTCCCTCGGCGGTGGCTCCCGCGCCGGACTCACGCGAGTCCCTTCGAAAGGCCCGGGACAGTGCGAGGGAACAGGCCCGGATGGCGGAACAGAAACTGTTCGACAAGCGTGCCCACGTCCGACAACTCGAGAACGATGCCCGAGATGCCAAGACTGACCTCGATGACATGACAGCCAAGTGCGCGGCAAATGGTTTACCACCTGATTCCCAACAACTGCGGGTGATCGCGACACGGTTGGATCAGTTTCAACAAAGCAGACAGGCAGCGCAACAGTGGGAAGACCGCAGGCGGCAGAATCAGGAGGCTGTACGCACTGCGGAATCGGAGTTGGGCAAGGCCCTGCTGTCCCGCGGGGTCGAATCGTCGGACGTCCGCCGAGCGCACCAAGATTACGTACAAAACTGCGGGCGGCACGCCGCCCAGGCGCGCCTGAGTGCACAACGTCAGTCCCTTGAAGAGGCTCTCGCTGCACGTCTCAACGAGGACAAGCGGGCGACAGACGCCGAAAACGAAGCGGTTGCAGCTGCCCAGCGCCTGGATGAGGTCGCCTCCCAAGCGGGTCTGATGCTGGGGGCAGTGACGGTGGAGACGGCTGATGACGCCGTTGCCGCACTGCAGACGTGGCAGCGCGAGCGTGTCGACAAGGCCCGGGAGCTCGATGAGCGACGAGCAAAGTGGACTGAACTGCAGACCTTGCTCAACGGACTCACGCTTCCCCAACTGCGAGAGCGGGCTGAATCGACGCGCACGCAGGCGAACGAGTTGGAGGGGCAAGTTGCCGAGGCGCAATCACTGGCAGAAGAGCGCTCGGCAAGCCTCCTGGACCAAGCCCAGGAGAGTGCCGTCGAGATACTCGACCCACGTTCCGCGACACCGGATCTGACGGACATGCTGTCACGCGCCGAGGCCGATGCAGGGCCGCTGCGTGAGGCTGCCGAGCAGGCCCAGAACTTGGCGTACGAGGCAAGGGGCAGACGCGACGACCGTGCGAAACTCCTTCCATCGGTCGCCGAAGCTGAAGAGGAGGTGGACCGACGAGAGGCTGAACTAATCAGGGTCAAGGCGCTTGAAACCACGCTGGCTGTGACCCGCAGTCACCTTTTGAACGCCCAGGAGACAGTGCATCGCAGCATCGCGCCAACTCTGCAGAGAACCCTCGTCGAATGGCTTCCTACGGTCACGGACGGGCGGTACACCGATGCCATCGTCGATCCCGAAACGCTCGGGGTGAGAGTGCGTGCAGGCACGGGTTCCTGGGTGCCCGCCCAACAACTCTCCGTGGGTACAGCAGAGCAGATCTACCTTCTCCTGCGGGTCGCCCTTGTAACGCACATCGCCGATCCTGAAACGAGCTGCCCTCTGTTCCTGGACGATGTCACGGTCCAGGCCGACGAGCGACGAACCAAGGCGCTGTTGGACGTCCTGCTCGCGCTATCCGCTGACCGACAGATCGTGCTGTTCGCTCAAGAACCACTTGTCCAGAAATGGGCGGAGGCGCAGATCGACGATGGGCGCCCGGTGCACCTGATCACACTCGAGCAGGTCCCCGTCTGAGGTTGCCCATAAGCACACCGCATCGAGGCGTCTCCATGAATGTGGGCAGCTGCCGGCCCAGCTAAACCTCGCGTTCAATAGCGCCACCCTCACGGCAAAACACCAGGACCCTACGGCCGACCTTCACGCCCGTTGCGTCAGCCAGCGCCGCCGCGTACACCGCGAGTTGCTTCTGATAGGCCTCGAGCGTCGCCTGATCCGGCTCTGCATCGGTCTTGTAGTCCACAACGACCAACTGGCCGTCGGCATCGGTGAACAGCAGGTCGATGACCCCTTCCACGACTTGGCCACCCACGACAGTGCCGACGTACGTCTCCTTCTGGTGGGGGCAGGCCGCGGCCTCCCTGGTCACGTCGGCTGAGAACCCAGCCCGCGCCAGTGCCACCACAGCCTCCTCCCGCTCGACGACCCCCTCGGCAAGAGCTTGTGCCCGTGCAGCACCGTCGAGCCCATCCCCTGTGGCGAGGTCGACGGTCTGCAGAGTCGCGTGGACAGCTCGCCCGACCGCCGTGCCGTAGCGCCCCTTCTCCCAAGACGGCCGCTCGAGATCGCGAGCGTTCTTGTCCAATCCCGGCAGCAACCCGAGATCCAGACCCGCCGGCATCGGCACCTGCCCATGTGCAATGTCTCCGGCGGACACCGATTGCCGCAACGATGCCGCCTCCATCTGAGCCTCATGGCGCGCAAGCCAACCCTCGGCGACGGGCGGCGCGGCGGACCTGCTGCGCGCCGGCAGCACCGAGCCCTTCTCCGACCAGACGAGGTGTCCGGCGGCTGCCTTCTTGAGTGCCAGCCCACGGCTCTTCTCCTTCTTGCCGAAGCCGCTGACGACCAAGTACTCCTCGGCCCTGGTACACGCAACGTAGAGAAGTCGCCGATCCTCCTGTGCAAGGCGTTCCGCTTCCGCGTCTCGCGCCTCGGGCCAGCCCGCGGACGCGACGCCGGCATCCTTGTTCCCCAACGCCAAGTCGGGGCCGTGGTCCGTCCACACCACTGCACTGGGCGAGGCTCGAGGTGCCTCAATCAGGCCACTGACCACAACCATTCCGAACTGTAGGCCCTTGGCCGCGTGGATCGTCATGACCGAGACGTTGTCCGCATCATGCTCGGGCAGCACGATCTCGTTCTGTTGCTCCTCGCCGTCCGCGCGGGCACGTGCCCACTGCAAGTACTCCCGCAAGGAACCGTGAGCCGTTTCAGACCATTGCCTGGCCTGATCGATGACGATGCGGTACCGCCGCCAGATCTCGGCCGGATCCGTGTAGGCTGCGGCGAGTGCCAGGAGGTCGTGACTCTCCACGATGTGGGTGAGGACTTCACTGGGAGACAGCCGGCGCAGAGCCTTGTGCAGCCGGTCCAGGTACGTCATCGCGGGACCGACCGGGTCATCGGCAGGCAGGCCCCCCGGCTGTTCGGCCCACACGCGCCAGGAGCCCCCCGCCGCTTTCCACCGCCAGAGATCATCGTCACCGCACCGCAGCACGGGCGTCCGCAGCGCCTCGGCCAACACGAGTTCGTTGGTCGGGTCATCGGCCGCGGATGCCACTAGCAGAAGATCACGGACGACATCGGTTCCGTAGATCAGGGAACGTGCCATCAACCGATAGGGCACGTTGGCATCTGACAATGCCGCCTCGAGCGCGTCGAGTTGGGAGCGCGCGGGCACGAGCACCGTGATGTCAGACGGGCGGATGGACCGACCCTTCATCGGCCAGCCCTCGGCTAACGCCGTGGCGATCGCATCGACGACGCGTCGCGCCTCAACATCCTTAGCTTCGCTCTCCTCGTCCCCGTCGGGAAGCGCCATGATCACGCGCGGCTGGTCATCGGGGTGCGCGCGCTTCGGCGAGGGATCCAAGGCGATGTACGGGGGCTGCACCGCCTCGGCCTCCACGATCAACTCGCCGAATACCGTGTTGATCCACGAGAGCACATCCTCATGGGACCGGAAGTTCGTGGTCAGTTCGGCGCGCGCCTCCTCTCCGAGGAACCCGGCGAACTCCATGAAGGTCACGATGTCCGCACGCCGGAACCGGTAGATGGATTGCTTCGGGTCTCCTACCACGAAGATGGAGCCCTGTTGAACCGGACAATCCCGCCAGTCCTCAGCACCTCCATCGGCACCCGCCGCGATCCGCACCGCCAACTCGACCTGGATCGGGTCGGTGTCCTGGAACTCGTCCAGGAGCAAGTGCTTGTACTGCTGCTGCAGTTCGACGCGGACCTGATCGTCGTTGCGCAGTACCCGACGCGCCAATACCAAGAGGTCATGGAACAGCAACAGGCCCTCGCGCCGACGTTGATCAGCGGCCTCGAGGATCTCGCGGCCGAGGAACACCAGCAGATGCTGCAGACTCGCCTGGTAAACCGGGGCCAGCGGATTCACATGCTGCAGTTGGAGCAGGCATGCACGCACCGCCGCGATGTCCGCCCAGCTTCCCTTCCGTCCGATGTTCCCGGCCCGGAAACTCGGCGCCGCACGCGTGATCTCGAGGACCTCGCGGGTGCTGGCCGCCTCGAGGAGTTCCCGACCCCACGCCAGGACCTGTTCCACCCGTGCGTAGAGCTTGTCCTGCGGGTCTGCGCATTCGACCAGGAAGTCAGCGAGCTCCTCCAGCACCGCCTCGACGAGGCCGAAGTCCGGTCCCGGGATCGGCGGTGGCTTCACATTGGATAGGTGGTCCTCAACCAGATCCCAGTGGCTCTGTAGCCGCAGTGCGAGCGCTTCCATCGACGCCCCGCCCCGACCACCCGACCAGGAACTGACCCGTATCCCAGCATCCAGGAGCACCCGCAATGGCTCAGCCAGCGCATCATCGGTGAGCAGTTGGGCACGCACCGTGCTCCACCAGCGGTTCATCCGCACCGACGAGGCGACCTCGTCGAGTACTTCGACGACCGGCGGCAGCCCAGCCTCCACGGGGTGTTCGGCGAGGATCCGGCGCGCGAACGAGTGCAACGTTCCGATGGCGGCAGCATCGAGGTCGGCCACCTGGTCCGGGTGGGTGTCGGAGAGCTCAGCTCGCAGGCGGTCGCGCAGTTCCGAAGCCGCTGCTTCGCTGAACGTCACGGCGGCGATGTTGCGGATCGCGACACCTTCGTCCACCAGTTGACACACGCGATCGACGAGGATCTTCGTCTTGCCCGACCCAGCCCCGGCATCGACCATCACGTTGAGGTCCGTGCGCCGCACAGCGAACTCGCGCGCATCAGCATCGACGAGAGTGGTCACGAGATCACCCCCCGGTAGGCAGTCAGCCGGACATCTGCAAGCAACTGCTCGAACCACTCGCTCCCAAATCGATCCGTGCCGCCATCGACCTGGCATGAGGGGCATTCCCAAGCTTTCGAGTGACCGATCGGCCGTGGCGGGAACAGCCCTCCACGGTGGCCGTCCACTGCCACTTGGATCACCTGCAGCGCACGATCGAGTACGTCATCTGTGACGTCGTACCCTGCCGTCTTCCCCTTCTGCCCGGCAGAGATGAACCAGTAGTCAGCGCGCGTCGGCTCCGGACCTCCTCCCAGATCGCGCTGCGCCGCCAACGCATACAGCGGCAGCTGCAGGAACTTGCCCCCGTCGGTCGGATCCCCCTCGCACAAGGCGGCGTACTTGTCCGCCTTGCCGCTCTTGTAGTCGAGCACACGCAGGTTTCCCGCGGCGTCGACGTCTACACGGTCCACGGACCCCTGCAACACGAGGCGAGTTCCGTCGGGCAGTGGCACTTCAAGATCGTCGAAGTGCAGTTCCGTGGCCACCGGCCTCCATCGTCCGGCGCGCAACAACTCATCGGACGCGATCCAAGCGCGCAGATCGGCGCGCAACTTGTCTTTGGTGCGCTCCCACGGGATGTGCAGTCCGATGAGCATCGACATCTGCGCGGCCGCGAACTCTTCCTCCGTGAGTTCATACAGGCGCCGGACCATGGCGTCCGGCCATGGCTCGCCGAAACCAGGATCCTTCCACTCCGAGACCAGGCGCTCGAGGATCCGGTGCAGAAGGGTCCCCTCATCGAGCGGACTCATCTCCACCGTCTCGTCGGGATCGTCTTCCTCACGCAGACCCAGGATGTAGCGCTGGAAGTAGTGGTGCGGGCATTCGAACCACTTCTGCAAGCGGGTAGGACTCGGGCCGATCTCGGGCAGCGGGACACTATCCCCCACCAGCCCGGTGAACCGGCTGAACGTCGCGTCCGCGCGAACGGCGATCATCGACCTCGCGATCGGATCGATCTGCGTCGGGTCGGCCAAGGCTTGCCGTTGGCGCATCGCGACTTCCGATGCAGGGTCTTCCGATTCGACGCCCGCGGCGTAGGAACCCCTCACCTCCACTGCTGGATGGCTGTACTCCTGCCAAGTGGTCGCCCGGACATCCTCACCCATGAACGCCTGCAGGGTAGGCAGCAGCCACCGCGACGGGACGCGCCTCGCCCCGGAACGGATGTCGCCACGCGGGAATGAAAGAACTGAGGTCTTGGCACCGGCTAAGGCCGCGAGCAGTTCGCGTTGCTGCAGGTCCTGCCGGTCACGCCACGTCGGGAGCACGCCCTGCGTGCATTCCCGCACGGACTCGGGCAACAGGGGGTCGTCGGTCGTCGCAGGCGGGAGGGTGCCTTCCGCCATTCCCACGACGCACAGGAGGTCGAACTGCATGCCGACGGCATCGCGGATGGGGCCAACCATGACGCCGGTACCGATCTTGCCGACGCGGCTGGTGCTGTTTCGAAGATCGAGTTCCAGTGTCTCTCGCAGAATGCTCAGAGACGGCGCTCCCGTGACCTCGTCGAGGCCCTGGAGACCATGCACGAAAGTGAGAATGCTGTTGTACACGCGAGCCTGGTCAGGTTCCTTCAACGGCTCGGGGAACAACCGCCTCCACATGGCGTCGAACCGCCCGGCGAGTTGGGTCCACGAAACGGCCGTCTGCAGGCCCTCGAGATCGAGCCGGAGATCGGCGACGAAGTCGCGCACCTCCATGGCGAACTCTGCCTGCTGGAGACGCCACGACGCGTAGCCATCGTCTTCTTCAGTGACCGCGCGCTCGCGCTGATCGCCGGCGAAGGCCACGAGGCGCAGATCCCAATCCTTCCCGGACACGATCCCCGCCCTGCGGGAGACCCGGTCGGCACGCTGTGCATCAATCCCCTTCGGACGTGCATCAGCCATCCAGGCCATGACCTCAGCACGCCGGAACCCGCGTTCAGGCAGTGCGAGCAACCCCCGTACCGCCCGCCCGTAGACCATCTCAGCGTCTGGCTTGACGCCTCGGCCGTAACGCTCGATGCCAGCGGCTGCCAGGTGCTCATGAAGCAGCCGGGCGTATGGATTGGCGGTCGGATACACGATGCCGATGCGGTGACCCGGCACTCCGGTGCGAAGGCGGTCGGCCAACACGCCGATCACCGCACGTACCTCGTCGTCAGCGTCGGTCGTGCAGATGACCCGGTCACCCACAGGAGGGAGCACGGTAGGCCCAGGTGCCGCGACCTCCCCCAGGGCCGCTGCCACCGAGCGCAGAATGCGCTCGTCCGCCACACCACCGGTGAGACCGACGATGGCCGTCACGGTAGTCACCCCGGCCACGGCGGCAACGAACTTCTGCTCCGCGGGCGAGAGTTCGTGTGGCAGGAACAGGACAACGGGCGCGAGAGTATCGACCGTCTCGGTGGCCACACGCATGAGTTCCACCTCGTCGAAGTAGCCCGCCGCCAACTCCTGCCGAACCTTCTGGTGAAGGTCGAGGACCTCCGCCGTAACGAGTCGGTCGCCTGCCAGCGTCGGAAGGACCGCCGGGTCCACCCGGTTCAGCTCCACGCTCGCATCGGCCAAAGCGCGAGCGGTCTGCGGATGATGGGCAATGGGCGTGAAGCACGTATCACTCCTAGCCACGATCGCGCGCATCGCCCCGACCAGGACGGGAGCGGTAACCGGCTTGCGTCCCAAACCCGCGAGGCTCGGGGAAGCGATGCGCTCCGCGAGTCGGTACTGGGTGACGATGCTGAGGCCGGCGATTCCTGGTGAACCGTTCGGTCCATGGGCTGCCAGCCACCTGCGCGCCGCGGTGCCGATGGGCTCTGTCGGGACCACCAGCATGACTTCGGCGAGCGGATCGTCGTGCTTGGCTCGCGCGACGGCGTCAGTGAGCGCGGCGTAGACGTCGTGTCCGTACCGGGCGGAGATGAGTGGCATCGCCGGTCCCCCTTCGTCGGCATGTTCGCACAACCGGTCACCGGATCGCCCATCACTCATGGGCCAGCCCACCACCCGGCGATTATCCTTCGCTCTGGAACTCCAACTCGTCCGCGTCGTCACTGGCCACCGAGGCATTGATCGACGCGGCGAATCGCTCGAGCTGAATCTGAAGCGCGCGGATGTGGGAGGCGATCTCCCGCGGGTCCATCGATTCCTGAGACGCTTCTAGTTCTTCGTCACGCACGTGATCCATGGCGCTCACGATGATGCCGATGAACAGATTCACAATCACGAAAGACGCAACAAGGATGTACGACACGAAGTACACGGTTGCCCATTGAGTGACCTCCTGCGCCACCGCAAGCATCCGGGGAAAGTCCTCCAGGGTGAGGAGCACGAACAAGGACAGCATCGCCCGATCGATGTTTCCCCACGACTCAGGAAGGGCCTCGCCGAATATGAACCAGCCGACCATTCCGTAGAGGAAGATCACGATGACCGTTAGTACGACCATGCTGAGGACCGCCGGAATCGAGCGCGTGATCGTCAGCAGAAGAACCCGAGCATCCGGCAGCACCCTGATAACCCGAGCGATTCGCGCTAGGCGGAACAGTCGCAAGACGGTGAGTTCCCCACGCATGAAGGGGACTAGCGCGCCCCCGATGATCACGAAGTCGAAGACGTTCCAACCATCGGTAAAGAACATCCAGGGCTTGCGGCCGTAGGACGCGATCCTTAAGAGCAGTTCGCCGACGAAAATCACGTAAAGAAACCGAGTTCGCAAGGTCAAGAAGGGCGGCCGCTTGCGGCGAGACACCTGAGTACGTCTCAGCACCCAAGACGACTGCATTGATGACTATCAGGAGCGCGATGACCGAATTGAATCTCCGGGACTCCACCATGCGCGCCAGTGAGGCATTGCGATAGTCGGCAAACCTCCGTGTGCTCTGCTGCGCCGACGGAGAACCGAATAGGCGGCTACTACGTCGTCGACGTGCCGAATCGACACCCGCTGCAAAGGTCGAATGTGCGGCTCTCAGCGTCATGGCACGGTCCGAAACGAGCTACTCGCAGTGTCGTGACGGTGCAGGGTTGATCGGGTATCCCCACTGGCAGGCGTCGAGCTGGGTTCTCCGGATGGACGGAGCATCCAACGTCGAGGCGACCGCGTTTGCACGCGAAGGACGTCACGGGCTCGAGGGGAGAGTCGAGAACGCTCCCCCACCGCAGTTGCCTCTGAGACACTGGGCCAACCCCCTAATATCGGCGCCCATCGGATGGACGACAACCTGGCTCAATGCCGACACCATAGGGGTTCCCAACGACAAGAATCCTGTTGAATCCACGGCCGGGGCCTCCACCGTCAGATCGAGTGCTTGTCGGTGTCAGTGGCCATACAGCCTGAATTGCGCTCTCCCCAGGGGCTTGCACTTATCGAACAGGTGTTCTATGCTGAGGTATGCCCGAACTCCCGGAAGACCCCTTCCCGTCCGTCAGCGTCACGCTGGCCGACGCACGGGCACTCGACGACCAGGAGCTCGTGGACGAGCTGTCCGAAGTCACGCGGGCCATCAGGGCATTGCAGGCCAAGCAGGCGGCGATCATCACCGAAGTGGACTCGCGCATCCGCGCTCTCGGCTACCCGATGTCGGGCACCGCGGAGACCGTGGCGGTCACGCTGGCGATGTCACCTCGCTCGGCGGAGCACCTCACCGACGACAGCGTGGACCTGTGTGAACGCGAGGTGGTGTGGACGGCCTTGGCCGACGGTCGCATCGACTGGACGAAGGCCCAGCGGATCATCGACGAACTGCGTGAGGTGCCCGACCCTCGCCGCGAACACCTGGAACTGCTGGCCATCGAGTACGCGATCGATCACACCCCGCACCAGCTTCGACGCTACCTGCTCGGACTGACCTGCGATCACGACCCGGACGCGACCTTGCGGAAGAAGGCCCTCGACAACCGGGGCGTCATCGTCACCCCGCGCGGCCACGGAATGGCCGACGTCTCCGCCTACGTGTCCCTCGAGGTCGCCGAGGCGTTCATGCAGGCGCTCGAGGATCTGGCGGCGAGCCCGGAATGCGCGGATCCCTACGCACAGGGCGAGGAGCGCACCAAGGAGCAGCGCTGCGCAGATGCGCTCGCCGGTTTCCTCACCACCCACTGCACCTACCGGATCAACGTCGATGTGGTGATTCCCGCGGACACCCTGATCGGCGACAACGAGTACGGCGCCGAATCCAAGGGCCTCGGCCCGATCACCTCCGAACTCGCCCGCAACCTGTGCTTCTCCCCGGACGCCCGCTGGCGCCGGCTGGTCACCGACCCGCTGTCGGGGTCGCTGGTCGATCTCAGCGCCGAGACCTACCGAATCCCCGAGCGGATCCGCAAGGCGGTCAAGGCATGCGACCTCACCTGCCGTTTCCCGGGCTGCCACCGCAGCGCAGAGTACGCGGACTGCGATCACATCGTTGCGTGGCCGGACGGCAAGACCCGCGCCACCGATCTCGCGGGCCTATGCCGTCACCACCACCGCGTCAAGACCCACTCCGCCTGGAAGGTCCGTCACGACCCAAGCACACCGCGTCACGACCTGGTCTGGAGCAGCCCACTGGGGACTGTGCACAACACGCGTGCATACAACTACCACCGGCGGGACTGAGCGGGACTTGTCCACAGATTCAAGCGCGAACTCCTGGCGCGGCCGTAACCGTAGTTGCCTGGAGGCATGAACCTGACAGCGTGGCTCATCGGCCAGAACGCCGAGAGTGTCCTCGACGACCTCACCGCACCGGACGGCCGCCCGCCCGCCCACATCTGGCTGCCCCTCGACTCCGGAAGCAACACGAAACCGGCGCAGCTGGCCCGGTACCAGTCGGCATGGGCGCAGCGCGTCGCCGACGACGAGCAGTGGGTCGACTTCGCCGTGCCCGCGGACACCATCCTGGAATTCCTGGGGCCTCAGGCCCTAGCCCGTCCGAAGTCACTGACGCACAGCACCGCTCTGCTGTCGGATGTTCAGACACGCGACGGCGTACGCATGGTCAAAGTGCCCCGATACTTCAGCACGGTCACGACGCAGTGGACGCTCGAGCAGGTCGGACAGGATCCGCTGATCACACGTCATGGTCAAGAGACGATGCGCACGACGCTGGGCGAGCTGAACCTGAAGGGCTCGTTCCGGCGGGGAGAGAGCCAACCGGGGCTCGTCATCGACGACCGCGGACCGCGCATGCTCGCGGGCGACAAGGGCCGCTACTACAACGTCTCGGGATGGACGGAAAGCAACCGACTCCTGACCGAGATCCGCAAGATTTCGCCCGACACCCCCATCCGCTGCGCCTGGTGCGCCAACTGAGAGGAGTAAGGCATGCATTGTCACGCGCTCGTGTTCGGTGATCAGCCGAAGCGACTCATGGACTCACTCATCCAGACCTCCGGCCTCCTACCGGCCGACGTCAGCGTCCCATTGGAGTTGGCGGAAGCCGACAGTTGTTCCGGCTGGCACGTTGTGAACCACGATCACCGACAACTCATCGATCTGTCCACGTACGGCTATGGGAACTGGGTGCACTGCGTGTGGCCGACAGCCTTCCTGCGCGAGCATCTCGGGCCGCACGCCTTGTTGTCTGACGGCGCCCTCAGCAGCGTTGAGATACCCCGGAACCATGTGCGCAAGCACGATGGGCAGTGGTGGGCCGAAGTGCCACGGTTCTTCCGCGCGATCGGTGTTCGATGGTCGGCCGTCCACGACTCTTCACAGTGGCAAAGCGACGGCGACGAAGACGCGGCCAACGGCGCCACGGTGTCCACGCTCGATCTGGAGTACAACCTCAACACCCACGATCCGAACCTGGTCGTCGGACCCACAGGCCCGGTCTTCTATCAGGAGCCCGGCACGCCGGGCCGAGACGTGACGCAACGCCGACTCGAAGCCACACTGCCACTCCTGGAACTGCCACCGAGCACACCAGTAGCCCTCGTCAACTGGCATGACAAGGACCAGGGACCGTACGACTCGTACCGATACCGCCGGGATCCAACCGGTGGCGATCCGTGCACATGCTTCGCCGCGGAATACGACCGGCCCTACCGCGACTACCCACGGTGGGACTACTACTGATCACGGACATGTCATTGATATCTGGAGGCGGCGAGAATGGACGGCTGCCAGGACGCTGGTGTCGATGAGGAGGAAGTTGACTCCCTCGACGGTCCGACGGGAGACCGCATCAGTCACGGTGCTCTGCGGGCATGCCGAGGATCGTCTGAATAGCGGCGGAGCCAACGGGCAGTTCGTGTGCCAGGGTGTTCCATTCAATGGCGGGGTCCACGATCTGGTACTCGTGCGCGATGAGGTTCCGCATTCCACGCATGAGCCGCCAGCGCACCTGTGATGGGCTGTCACGAAGGCCTCGGGCAGGCGCGCGACGGCCTCGCCTATCCGGTGGAGGATTGCCTCGGCTGCCTGCGGCAGCATCTCGTTCTGGTCGTAGGCCTCCCGGCCCCCTCGCCACCAACCGATCCGCGATTCCCGAGAAGTCGACCATGGATTGCGGAACGAATGGCTGACCTGCCCTAGGAGTCATTGCTCCAGGAACTCACCGATCAGCTCGGCGACCACGCTGGCAGACCGGTCGTTGAGGTGGAGGTTGTCCGTGAGCAGACTCAATCCGTTGTGGCGGCTGACCGAGTCCCAGCTCTGACGAAGCACCGCGTGGCGCAGGAACGCGCGGAACACCAGGCCGATGTCGCCGCGGTAGGGCGGCGGATCAGCGTCGGCGGGCAGCAGCGCGACCAGGCGCTCGTGCAGCGCAAGCACAGGCACGTCGTGGCGGGCGGCGACCTCACGCAGGGTTGCGTTGTAGTCGTCGACCAGCTGGTTCATGCGACTGCTGAGGTCCTCGCCGAGCGGGGGCAGGTCCAGGACGGCGAGCTTCGCGCCCGTCTCGCCGAGCCGGGTGAGGATCACGTCGATCTGTTCGCCGTACCACTGCCGCGTCGGCTCGACGGGCAGGCGCTGTTGCTTGCGATAGCGGGCCGTCCACTTCGCGTCGAACTGCGCGTTGACGTCGTTGGTGCCGACCAGCAGCGTGACAACGTCGGGTTCGCGCGCGACGACCTCATCGAGGCGTTGGGCGACGTTGTACGCCAGCTGGCCGTTGACGCCAGCGTTGACGAATGTGGTGGCTGGGCTGCGCAGGCGCTTCACGTAGTTCGCACTGAACTGGCCCTGGGTGTTGCTGTCACCAAGGCAGACCACAGTGCGCACGGGGTGATCCTACGCACTGGAACGCCTTCTGGCTCAGACGGTTCAGGAACCCGAGGCGATCGATCGGCCGATCACCGACCTGCAGGCGGACATCGGCGAACTCGGACCGCGGTCCACCGACGAGCTCTACGACGAGACCGGCCTGCCCCGGTGATCGTCGATACCTCTGCCGTAGTCGCCGTTCTCAACGGGGAGCACGGCTGGCGGGAGTTCGATGCGGCACTGCGCGCCGACCCCCGGCCGCTGATGTCTGCAGCGACGTACGTGGAACTCGGACTCGTGGTCGGCCGGATTCGCGACCCCTCGGTCTGCCGAAGGCTCGACCGGCTGCTGGAGGCCTGGGGGATCGAGGTGGTGGCGCTCACACCAACCCGAGCCCGCACCGCTCGCGCGGCCCACCGCGACCACGGACGCGGGTCCGGCCACCCGGCACGGCTGAACCTCGGTGACTGCTTCGCCTGCGCCCTGGCCGCCGACACGGGGCAACCACTGCTGTTCCAGGGCGACGACTTCACGCACACCGACGTCGATGCCGCCGTCGGCCGCTGGGCCGATCAGCCACCCAGCGCCCACGCAGTGGTCGCGACCTTGCCCTTGCGGCAGACGATGGCAAGCCGGTTGACCTTTGCGGCCTTCTTGCGCGCTGCCTTCGGACCGTCCTTGCAGGTGGCCTTCAGTGCGTCGAGTTCGGGTGTGACCGCTTCGCCGGTGGCCACGTACGAGGTCCACATGGCCTTTGCGTCCCCACAACTGAGGTTCTTGACCTTCACCTTGATGGCCAGAGGCTTCGGGAACCCGGCCATCGTGACGGGCCCGCAGCTGTCGAAGGGGGCCGCCACTGCCGGAAGGGCTGCGACCGGAAACGCGAGGGACGCTGCACACGCAGCCATGATCAATCGACGCATGTCGTGCACGGTAGTACCTGAACGAGGATCAGGGAATCGGTCGAAAGGCGTAAGCGCGGTTCCACCCGGCGCAGGGACAGGCGGCCGGCCCCTGCGACACTGGACACGTGGCCGGTTCCACCCTGGTCCTCGGATCGGGTATCAGCGGACTCGCCACGGCCTACTACCTCCGCCGTGGCGCGATGACCGTCACGGTTCTCGAGGCATCCCCCTACGTCGGCGGCAAGGTCTCCACCCTCGAGGTCGCTGGACTCCCAGTCGACGTCGGGCCCGACGCGTTCCTGGCGCGTGGAGCCGACCTGCGACAACTCATCGACGACCTCGGCCTGACCGCGGACATCGTCGAGCCACAGACTGCCGGCTCCTACATCTGGTCGCGCGGGAAACTCCGGCCGATCCCACCCGGCGCCGCGTTCGGGCTGCCCGACCGGCTCGTGCCCCTGCTGCGCTCGGGCCTATTGTCGCCGCTGGGCGTGGCGCGCGCCGGGCTCGACATCGTTGCGCCGGCGACCAGGACCGGCGACGACCCGTCGATCGCCGACCTCGTGCGCCCGCGCTTCGGCGACGACGTCTACCACCGGATGGTCGAACCGCTGCTCGGGGGAGTCCACGCCGGCGACCCGGCGCTGTTGAGTGCCAAGAGCACCGTCCCCGAGATCTACGCCATCGCTTCAGGCAACCGCAGTGTCTATCTGTCGATGCGCAAGCGCCGCGTCAAGCCCACGGGCAAGCGAACGGCACCTCTGGTCTCGCTGGACGGCGGGATGGGCCGCCTCACGAAGGCACTGGCCGAAACGGTTGATGTGCGCGTGAACACCCCGGCCACGCGACTCGAGCGCACGCCCAACGGCTGGCGGGTCAACGACCTCGTCGCCGACCACGTCGTTCTGGCAACGCCCGCGTACGTCAGCGCGGAACTGCTGCGGCCCACTACGCCGGCGCTCGCCGCGGAACTCGCGGCGATCCCGTACGTCGACGTCGCCAACGCCACTCTCGCGTTCCGGGCCTCGGACGTCCCGGCGTTGCCGCAGGGCACGGGCTTCCTCGTCCCGCCCATCGAGAAGGAGTTCATCGTCGGCTGCTCGTGGCTGACGAACAAGTGGCCGCACCTGGTCAACGACGACGTGATGCTCATCAAGTCCATGGTCGGCCGCGCGGGCGACACGCGCTGGCTTTCCATGTCGGATGCTCAGATCGTCGAGGGCGTGCGCGAAGGTCTGGCGCGGATCCTGGGGATGGACGCCGAGCCCACCGCGTCGCTGGTCCAGCGCTGGCCGGGGGCGATGCCGCAGTACGTCGTGGGACATTCCGAACGTATGGCCCGCATCGACAGCCTCACCCCGCCCGGCCTGCACCTCACGGGTGCGGCGTACCGCGGGGCAGGGCTCGCCGCCTGCACGACCCAGGCGGGCGCCACCGCAGCCTCGATCCTGGAGGGACCATGACCTCGGTCACCCGGCCTCGCGCCGTCGACTACGCCCAACGCCCGATGCTGGTGTTCTGGGAGGTCACCCGCGCCTGTCTGCTGGCCTGTGCGCACTGCCGCGCCTCCGCGACCCCGGACGCGCTGCCGGGGGAGTTGAGCACACAGGAGGGCAAGGGCCTCATCGATCAGGTCGCGGGCTTCGGCCGGCCCTACCCGATCCTCGTGCTCACCGGTGGGGACTGCCTGCTGCGCAAGGACACCTTCGACCTCGTCGAGTACGCCAACAGCCTCGGCGTGCCGGTTGCGATGTCGCCTTCGGTCACGCCGATGCTCACCGACGACGCGATCGCCACGATGGTCGAGTCCGGCGTCAAAGCCGTGTCGTTGAGTCTCGACGGCGCCACCGCGGCCACACACGACGGAGTCCGCGGCATCCCGGGACACTTCGACCAGACGGTCCCCGCGATCCGGGCTCTCGTGGCTGCGGGTTTGAAGGTGCAGATCAACACGACCGTGATGCGCGCGAACGTCGACGAACTCGCGGACATCGCGGCCCTTATGGCCGAGACCGGCGTCCACATCTGGGAGGTCTTCTTCCTCGTCCACGTCGGCCGCGGCGAGGCGACCGGGGCGATCTCACCGCAGGAGCACGAGGACGTCTGCCACTTCTTGTATGACGCCTCCCACTACGGCTTCATCATCCGCACCGTCGAGGCGCCGTTCTTCCGCCGCGTGGTCGTGCAGCGCCGGGAGGGCCGGCCGGCTCCGGACGACGAACTGTACGTCCGCCTGCATGACCAGCTCGTCACACGGCTGGGGCCCGGACGCGAACGCTCGTCGGCCCACACCGCATCGACGCGTGACGGCAAGGGGATCGTCTTCGTCGCGTACAACGGCGAGGTGTATCCCGCGGGCTTCCTTCCGCTCGGCCTCGGGTCGGTGCGCGAGACACCGCTGGCCGACATCTATCGCGACAACCCGACGCTGCTGCAGATCAGGTCGATGGAGTTCGGCGGCCGCTGCGGGGTGTGCGAATTCGCGGATCTGTGCGGGGGCTCGCGGGCGCGTGCGTACGCCGCCACCGGCGACCCGCTGGCTGAGGACCCGGCCTGCCCGTACGTTCCGCAGGGGGCACTGCACACGACCGGGTGACAGGCGATCCCTCAATCCGAGCCGCGCAGACGCCGAATACACGGGCGGGATCAACTCCGGGAGGGCTCATGATTCGCGCACGGACTGCTCTTGCGCTCGGCTCGGCACTGGCGATGGTGGCACCCGTGCCCGCCGTCGCGGACACCGCAGACCATCGACCACGCGCCAAGACCCACAAGCGCATCGACAGGGCACTTCAGAAGACGTTCGCGAAGTACCGCGCGTCCCATGACCTGCCGAAGAAGGCTGGGATCCTCGTCCACACCATCACCCCTGCGGGAACGTGGACCTCGACGTCGGTGTTGCCGAAGAGCGTTGGACGCAACACCCACTACCGCGTCGCGAGCGTCAGCAAGACCTTCACCGCAGCGGCGGTCATGCTCCTTCACCAGCGGGGGAAGCTCGACATCAACCATCGTGTGGCGGCGAACATCCCGGGCACCGAGGACGCCTACCTGCCCCACGTGCCCGACTACGACATCCCCTATCGCGACCAGATCACGATCCGTCAGTTGCTGTCCCACCGCGCGGGCGTATTCGACCTGTGGAACGACCCGATTCCCGAGGACGCGCCGGTTCCCTACGCGGGCCAGTACTACAACGCCTACCGGGCCGGTCTGACCGGCGTGGACACCCAGTACACGGTCGACGAGTTGGCCAACGTGCTCTCGGAGAGCAGGGCCACTTTCGGCCCGCCCGACACCATGTACAAGTACAGCGACACCGGGTACAACCTGCTCACCAAGATCGTGCAGCGCGTATCCGGCAAGCCCTTTGCTGCGTTCGTCCAGACCGAACTGCTCGACCCGATGGGGTTGCGTGAGACCACCGTGGTCACCAACGCCTACGACTCCGGCATCCCGGCACCCAACGTGCGGGGATGGGCGGACCTCGCCAACGTCGGGTGGATGTCGGTGATGGAGGACAACATGTCCTCCCAGGTCGGTCCGGGCAGCGTGATCAGCACCCCGTCGGACATCGCGCGCTGGATGTCGGGCCTGGTGTCCGGCGAGGGCCCCTTGAAGCCCAGGACCGTCCGCACGATGACCAAGATCCCGGCGGGCAACACGACCTACGCACTCGGGCTGTCCACCACCAAGTACGGGACGGGGCACTCCGGGGCGCACCCGGGGTACATCAACATCGTGCAGTACGACGCGAAGTCCAAGGCCGTCGTTGTGGTGCTGACCCCGTTCATCGACTACACGCAGCCGCTGGACGACCACCTTGCGCTGCTGGAGACGGTGGTCGAGCAGACACGCGCGATCACGGGGTACCCGATCCCACAGTGACGAGGTTGTTGGCCGCACGGCGCTTGATGATGAACCCGAATCCCGCGGCGATGAAGAACATCAGCACGCCATAGATCGCCGCAGGCAGTGACATCTCGGTGCTGAGCAGCACGGACTGAGCGACGACGATGGCGAGTGTGGCGTTGTGGATACCGACTTCGAAAGCCGTCGCGATCGACTCACCCTCGGTGACCTTGAACATCCGGGGCACGGTGTACCCGATGGTCAGACTCAGGACGCAGAACACGATCGTGATGCCGGCCAGTGAGGCGAAGTTCTCGCGAAGGATCTCGATGTTGCTGATCACCGCGCCGACGATGACCAGCGCGAGGATGACGGCCGATCCGATGCGAACCGGCTTGTCCATGCGCAGCGCGAAGGCCGGCCGCCACCGACGGATCAGCATGCCGATGAAAACCGGCACGAGCACGATGGCGAAGACCTCGAGGGTCTTCTGGAACTGCAGTCCCACCCGGTCCCCGCTGGGGGCGAAGTAGTTGATCGCGAGGTTGACGACGATGGGCAGGGTGAACACCGAAAGCACCGAGTTGATCGCCGTAAGGCTGATGTTCAGAGCGACGTCCCCGCGGAAGAGATGGCTGAACAGGTTCGCGGTGGTGCCGCCCGGAGAGGCTGCCAGAAGCATCATGCCGACCGCCAGGATCGGAGGGAGATTGAACAGTTCGACGAGTCCGAAGCAGATGGCGGGCAGGATCAGAACCTGACAGACCAGCGCGATCGCCACGGCCTTCGGGTGACGCGCGACCCGGGCGAAGTCCTCGGTGGTGAGACTCAGGCCGAGGCCAAGCATGATCAGGCCGAGTGCGATGGGCAGCAGTGTGGTCTCCATCGTGACTCCCGTGTGCTCGAGGTTTGACTGAGCGTAGTACAGGAATAGGACTTCGTGGGTCCATCTCGGGTGCCGTCACCGGCAGGTGAACGACGAGAGCGTCCCCTCAGCCTCGCCCCACTCGACCCCGACGGCATCGACCCTGCCGGGTCGGTGCACCGTCTGCGGACCCGCGCCATAGAGCCACTCGAGAACCTTGCGGCAGTCGGCACGTGGACCCTCGACGATCACCCGCACATTGCCATCGGGCAGATTCTCCGCCAGGCCGACCAGGCGCAGCGACAGCGCCATCTCTCTCGTCGACCAGCGGAAGCCGACGCCCTGCACCCGTCCGCTGACCGTCGCCGTCAGGCGTGCCTCGTCATCGGCCACCAAGGACCTCCTCTGCCGCCCGCACACCGGACAGGTACGCACCGTGGACGGTTCCGAAGTACTCCCGCTCGGTGGCCTCCCCGGCGAAGAACACCCGACCGGCCTGAGCGGCAAGCGCCTCCCGCATCCGCGGATGGGCCCCCAGGGCGTTGAAGGAGTAGGACCCGAGGGCGAACGGGTCGGCGGCCCAGCGGGTGATCTGCTGACCGGTGGGGGCCGGGATATCTCGGCCGTAGATGGTCCGCAGGGTCGTCATGGCACTGGCCACGATCTCGGCGTCCGACGCCGCCTCCATGCGGCGCGCGAAGTCGGCCGCGGTGAAGCCGAGCAGAACGGGTTGTCCGGTGGGCCGGGCGAAACTGACCCACTCAGCCCACTCGTCCGGGCCGTCGGGGATGTACTCGATCCAGTCCGTATCGGGGTCCCAGAACACCTCGGGAAAACGCAGGAAGACCTTGTCGAGCAATCCCATCTGCAGCGACTCGATCGCCTCCTGCTTCGCCGGCGGAAGCACCGGTTCGAATGACACCGTTCCGGCCTGGAGGACGCCGAGCGGCAGGGTCACGATCACCGCATCACCGGTGAATGAGCCGCTGGCAGTCGTGACGGTGACCCCGTCCGATGTCGTGGAGATGGCTGTCACGGGCTGTCCGGTCACGATCGGTACACCTTCGGCCAGCGCGTCGATGACCACCGAGTACCCCTCCAGGAGAACCGCGTCCTCGCCCGGGAACTCCCCCACCGAGTCGAACCAATAGGCGGAGGTGTCGTCGGTCGCGCCGGAGTACTCGGCCTCGATGGTGCTGATCATGATGAAGCGCGCAAGCCTGCGCTGGTACGGGGTCAGGCTCTGCCAGTCGAGGCCGGACTCGACCGCCGAACGCACGGACTGATCGGCGTCGGCGCGCTGTGCCCTGCGCAATGCTGCGGCCACACGTCGACCCATCGCCGCCACCTCGCGCTGCGCCTTCGCAGACAGGGCGCGGCCGTCGGGGCCGAACGCAACGGAACTGTCGTACGAGGTGGTGACCAGAGTGGCCCCTGCCTCCTGCGCCAGGTCAGTGATCGGGTTCCCCGTCACGCCGTGGATCCAGGAGGCGCCGAGATCGATGGGCACATCGGGCCACTCGAAGCTGGTCCAGACCCTGCCTCCCACCCGGTCGTTACCTTCGATGACCTGGACCTCGATGCCCGCGTTCCGCAACACGCGCGCAGCGGCCACGCCTGCCATCCCGGCCCCGACGATCAGCACCTTCCGACTGGTCGCAGGACGGTCGCCACCGGAACACGCCGGCAGAGCCGTGGCCGCAAACGCGACCGCCGCCAACTGCAGAAGTGCGCGCCTGTCCACGGCGTTCACCCTAGTGCCGGCCGCCGTACGGGCGTTGACCGTCACACAATGCCGACGTTCGATTCACGAATCATTGAAAGCCCTGCCAGACTCGTTGCCGTGGACAGCGAACTCACCCGGGAACTGCGCCTGCTGACCGAGGTGCATGAACAGGTTCTGCGTGAGGCGGGTCTGCAGTGGGTGGCCGAGCAGGTTTCGGGCCTGCACCACGGTGCGCCCCTTCCACCCGTGACGGATCCGCACGACGCCATGCGGCTCGCCGGCGCCCTCACCGTGCACCTGCATCTGGTGAATCTCGCCGACGAACGCCACCGGGTGCGACTGCTCAACGCACCGGCGACGACGCCCCACGCCGACGCCGGCGACGACCTCTGGCCCGCGGTCTCAGGCGCGCAGGGCGTGCAGGAGCGTCTGGACAGTCTGCGTATCCACCCGGTTCTCACGGCCCATCCGACCGAAGCCCGGCGCCGCGCGATCGCGACCGGCCTGCGCCGCGTTTCGGAGCAGCTGCAGCGCCTTGAGAACCCTCGCCTCGGACCGGAGGAGCAGGACGCCGCGCACCGGCGACTACTCGAGGAGATCGAGTTGCTGCACCTCACCTCGGCGCTGCGCACCACCCGGCCGGAACCGCTCGACGAGGTCCGCACGATCATGACCGTGTTCGACCAGACCCTGATCCGGGCGGTCCCACGGTTGTACCGCGCCACGGAACACGCGCTGATCGGCGAGGCCAGCGGAACAGTGCCCACGCCGGTGCCGGCCTTCGTCCGGTTCGGCTCCTGGGTGGGCGGCGATCGGGACGGCAACCCCTTTGTGACTGCCGACGTCACCCGACAGACCCTGGCTCTGCAGGCCGACCATGCACTGTCGGCCCTGCAGGTGTCCGTCGAGCGGGTGGGGCGGACCTTGACCGCCGACCAGGCCGACACCCCGCCGTCGCGTGCGCTACAGGAGGCCCTGGCCCGCGACGCTGTGGCGATGCCTGAGCGGTTCACGGAGATCCGCACGGGTTCCCCTGGCGAACCCCATCGGCAACGGATGCTGGTCATCGCCCACCGTCTGCAGGCGACGAGAGCCGGCCGCGCCGAGCACTCCTACCCCGATCCGGAAGCGTTGATCGCCGACCTGCGGGTCGTGCAGGACTCTTTGGCGCAGGCAGGTGCGCGGCGGGCCGCCTACGGGGAGTTGCAGCATGTGATCTGGTACGCCGAGACCTTCGGCTTCCACCTCGCCGAACTCGAGGTGCGCCAGCACTCCGACGTCCACAAGGCCGCACTCGAAGACCTGTTGGCGCAGGTCCCGGACGCTCCCGCGGACGCCTCGGCGAACGCGGACTACCTCGACCGGTTGGCGACCGACGGCTGGCCCGAGCACGTGAGCCCTCGCGAGGAACGCACCCGCGAGGTGCTCGACACCCTGCGGGTGATGTCGTGGCTGCAGGAGCGTTGGGGAGGCCGGGCATGCGGGCGGTACATCGTGTCCTTCTCCCATTCCG
>WBZL01000114.1_pt1 | contig 80758 bp, 78 predicted proteins | sample 5204291 | NCBI WGS metagenome assembly WBZL01 (sample SAMN12344345, study PRJNA552823) | activated sludge metagenome | biome: Activated sludge suspended growth; feature: Nitrification reactor; material: Wastewater; isolation source: activated sludge from nitrification reactor of wastewater...
GCTGGAATCCATCGGCTATATCCCGCCCGCCGAAGCCGAGGCAAACTACTACAGGCAACTCGCCAATGAGGCCGCTCCGGTGGCCTGACTTAAACCAAATGGCCTCCACGAAACCCGGGGCGATTCACAGCTTACTCCCTAGGTAGTGAATGGGCCTGAAGATGGCAGGACAGGGCTCAGCGCGTGGCGGCCCCTCTGGGCTCCCAGCAAGGTTGAGCATGAGTTGCGTTGACACTTCAGATAGCACGGGTGAACACTCGAAATAGGCACAGCATCGTAAGGCATCTTATGGACGACGTAATAACTCGAACTGTCATCGAGCAGCCGCAGCTGGCGACCGGTGCGCCTCTGTTGGTCTCGCAAAGACTAATTCCTGTCAAGCGCTTATCTCATGGGGTGTCCGGTACCGGCAACTTCGTGGTGCGAGGGGAAAATCTGGCTGCATTAGCGCAGCTTGGGGAGGCAATAGGCGGCCGAGTGAAGTGCGCGTATATGGACCCACCATATCGGACTGGTGAGCGCTACACACACTACGATGATGACGCGAACCATGAGGAGTGGCTTAAGGATGTAACGGCACGTGTGCGAAGGGTCTGGGAACTCCTGGCAGACGATGGCAGTGTCTGGATTTCCATCGACGACCGGGAGGTGCACCACCTCAAGGTGGCCATCGACCGAGCTGTAGGTCGAGACTACTTTGTGACCACGGTCATCTGGCAACAGCGTACGACACGCGAGAACCGTAAGGCCTTCTCGAACAACCACGAGTACCTTCTTGTGTATGCGAAGGACCCACGAAAATTCGGTCAGTCTCGGAACGGCTTAGCCATGACTGAAGACGTGAAGGGCCGGTACGTTAACCATGACGACGACCCAAGGGGGCCTTGGCAGTCAGTCTCAGCGAACGCTCAGGCAGGACACGGCGTCGCATCTCAGTTCTACGTGATTACTGCACCGAACGGGCGCAGGCACTTCCCGCCCAACGGCCGGTGTTGGATCTACAACCAGAAACGCATGGATTTAGAGATTGCCCAGGGTAATGTCTGGTTTGGCAAAGACGGGAACGGCGTGCCTCGCCTGAAGAAATTCCTCTCCAATGCGAAGCGCGGTCTGACGCCAGAGACACTTTGGACTGCGGACCAAGTTGGCACGAACGACCACGCCAAGAAGCATCTTCACGCGCTGTTTCCAGGAGAGCCACTGTTCGATACACCGAAACCCGAAGCCCTCTTGGCGAGAATTCTGCACATAGGCAGTAGTCCGGGGGACTTGGTGCTAGACCCTTACCTCGGGTCGGGTACAACAGGTGCTGTCGCGATAAAAACAAACCGACGCTTCATTGGTATCGAAACGGGTGAGCATGCATCAACAATCGCCGCTGCACGGCTACGAAAAGTTGTCGATGGCGAGATGGGGGGCATATCTCCTATGGTTGATTGGCAAGGTGGTGGTGGATTTGAGTATCTTCGCCTGCGCTAACTGCAACCGTCACAGATCTCCGCCAAGGCATGCGAACGCCCTGTTCCGCCAGCATCCGTTCCCCCACCCACTGGAATCTGCGCACTTCTTCCAGCTTGGCCGTGGGCGTGAGTGACGGCGCTGCCGTTTCCTTCGGCGCGACTTGCTCCTCGACCTGCCGGCCCATGATGAAGTCGCATATCTTCTCGGCGTCACGAGCGGCGCGGAAGATCTCGAACTTGTCTTTCTGGAGTCGCTTCACCCAACTGGCCAGATACGCGGCGTGGCTATCGGTGCTCGATGAAATGCCCAGTTCGGAAGAGAGCATGGCACTGGCCCATTCCGCCCGGAGTTCTTCCCGCGCGTAGGTTTCATCCCCGAAGCGGCCGAACTGGCGGTTGAGCCTGTGTGGTGCGTCGGTCCAGTGTGCGGTCTCATGCAGGAGCGTCCCATACCAAGCGCCGGCATCCGGAAACGCGCCACGGCCTGGCATCTGGATGATGTCCTCGCCGGGTGAGAAGTAGGCACGATTGCCGCCCGTGCGGATGGTCGGATTGAGTTGCTGGATAACTCGCGCGGCCTGCTCGATGGGATTCCAGTCTGGCGCACGCTGCCCCTGGCTCGGGAGGCCGTCAATCTGCGCGGCATTGAACACCCGGTATTCGCAGAGATACGGCACTTCCCGCCTGACCTGCTCGCCGGTCTTCTTATCGGTCTCTTCGATGGTCAGCGGCTTGTAGAAGTAGACCGCGCTGCTCTTCTCGCCCTTGCGGATTTTGAAGCCCTACTCGTTGGCCTGCCTGAAGGTCATCCAGCGGGCATCTTCGTAGCCGCGCTCCTGCGCGGTGAGGAACAAGAGCACTGAGTTGACGCCGTGGTAGTGCCGGCCGCTCTGCCCGTTCTGCGGCAGCCCACGCGGCCGCCTGAGCCCTGCCCGGGGCAAGGCCAGTGGAGCCAACCAGGCGCCCACGGATTGCGGGCAATCATTGGCGGTGCTACTTTGGTAACACCGATTGAAGACGGGAGGTCTCATGTCCGCCACCACCACCCTGAAACTCCCTGACGACCTGAAAGCCCGCATTGCCGTCGCCGCCGAGCAGGCGGGCAAGACCTCTCACGCCTTCATGGTGGAAGCCCTGCAGATGCAGACCGAACTGGCGGAACGGCGGCGCGAGTTTGTCCAGTCCGCCCTGCTGGCCGAGCAGGAGGTGGCCCAGTATGGCTTGGTCTACGACGCCGACGAGGTATTCAGCTACCTGCGCGACCGTCTTGCCGGTCGTCCTGCCCAAGAGCCCAAGCCGGTCAAGCTGTAGCCCATGACCCGTCTGGTACTGGCGCCACGGGCTTTGCGGGATATGAAACGGCTCGCCGACTTCCTGCTGGAAAACAGTCCGCAAGCCGCGCGGGGAACCGGTGACATCCTTCTGGACGGGCTGGTCATTCTGGAGAAGCATCCCCTGATCGGCCGGGTGGTGGAGGAAGGGTATCGGGAATTGGTGATCTCCCGTGGGCGTAGCGGTTACCTCGCCTTTTATCGCTACGATGCGGAATCTGACAGGGCCGTCATCCTCGCCATACGGCATCAAAGGGAACAAGGTAATGCCGATGACTGAGGCAACTTAAAAAAGCAGGTGCCGGATTTCTTCATGGGCGAGTTCGTCTATGCCTGGGGCAACGACTACGCGGGCAACACGATCTCCAATCTGGACGTCACCCTGCGCACCCTTCAGGCCGTGGCGCCCAAGGCGAAGGTCATCGTGGTCATGCAACCTAGCGAGGCGGCCCACATCGACAAGCTGCTGGCCTTGTTCCCCGTCCATGCCGTGCTGCAATACCCCATCGCCGAGGAACAGATGCGGGCCGCATTGCTGGACTTGGCGTGCAAGTGAATTGGCGGTGAAAAAGGCCGGCTTCGCGATATTTTCCCTGTCTACACTTCCAATCATCCCGGTAAGAACCGTATCCCATGCTTCCCTCCACCGACATCACTGGCATCGCCCACGTCATCCAGATGGCGGTGGCGCCTGTCTTCCTGCTGACCGGCGTGGCCGGGTTGTTGTCGGTGCTGGTGAACCGGCTGGGCCGGGTGGTGGATAGGTATCGCACCCTGGATGGCCGGCTGCCGGAACTGCAAGGTTCGGCGCGCGAATCGGCGGAGTCGGAAATGGCGGTGCTGGGGCGGCGCACCTGGTTCATCCATCGCGCCATCGCCCTGTGCACCGGCGGTGCGCTGCTGATCTGCATGGTCATCGCCACGCTGTTCATCGGTTCCCTGGTCAGTTTGGAGGTGTCCATGATCATCGCCTCGCTGTTCATCCTGGCCATGGTTTCCCTGGTGGTTGGCCTGCTGTTCTTCCTGCGCGAAATCCAGTTGTCCACCGGCCACATCCACGTGCTGCCGCGTTGAGTCGCGGCCGTCATTGAGAAAGCCAGAGGGGCCGGGTTTGAACAGGTTTGCCGACCCCTGACGCATTTACGCCAACTTCACCATGTGCGGCCGCTACGCCTTCTCCACCCCACCCGCCGACGTGGCCGCCCACTTCGGCTTGGCGGAGTGCGCCGAATACCTGCCCCGTTTCAACATCCCGCCCGGTACCGACATCCCGGTGATCCGGCTCTCGCCCGAAGGCAAGCGCGTGCTGCACCTGCTGCGCTGGGGGCTGGTGCCGCACTGGGCGAAGGATCCGGCCATCGGCGCCAGACTGAACAACGCCCGCGCAGAGGGGGTGATGGAGAAGCCTTCCTTCCGCGATGCCTTCCGCCGCCGCCGCTGCCTGATCCCGGCCAGCGGGTTCTACGAGTGGAAGACCGAGGGGCGGCAGAAGCAGCCCTGGTTCTTCAGCCTGAAGTCGGGCGAGCCCCTGGCCATGGGAGGCGTGTGGGAGTCCTGGAAGGCGCCGGACGGACGCATCCTGCGCACCTGCGCGGTCATCACCACCGGCCCCAACGCGGTCATGGCGCCGGTGCATGACCGCATGCCGGTCATTATTTCCCCCGAGCACTGGCAGGAATGGTTTGCCGCGCCGGCCGAGGCGGTGCGGGAATTGCTCGCCCCCGGTCCCGCCGAGCGTTTGCGGGCCTGGCCGGTGGACCGGCGGGTGAGCCGCGCGACGGCGGACGATCCGGGTCTGATCGAACCCCTGCGCACGGGAGAGGGTTGATTCAGGACGGGCCAGCTGCCAGCCGTGGCGGGCGAGGGGGCGCGGTTTCCGCCCCATGCGCAGCATCCCTAGGATGACGCCTCCGGGTCACTTCTCCGCCAAGGTGAAACTTGCCTGCAGCGCGCCGTCACCGGAGCGGATTTCCAGGCTTTCGCCGCTGCGCCGGTAGGTCTCGCCCCGGGCCAGCGCGGCCAGGAACAGGGTCTCCTGATCCATGCGGCCATCCGGCTGGGGACAGGCCATCCGGGTCGTCATCAGCGGACCGGCGCGGAAGCGGCGGGTGGCCGCGTCGGCGGTGTAGGGGCCGGAAAAGCGGTTGCAGCCGGCGTGGCCGGATACCCGGCCGTCGTCGCCGAATTCCATGTGGATCTCGGTGTCCGCCAGCACGCTGGTCACCGCCATCCTGCCGTTGTTGAGCGCGATCAGGCGCCACTTGCTGCCGGACAGGCTGACGGGCTGGGCCTTGAATAAGGCCAGCAGCGCGCCATCCTTGCCTTCCAGGCGCAGGCTTCCGGCCTCGACGTGATAGCGGGCGACGGCGCCGAGAGTGGTGGTGTAGTTCGCCGCGAAACGCATGGTCGCGGGTTCGCAGGCGCGCATGGTGCTCGCCATGGGCTGGATGCCGAGGGTGCCGTCCCGACCTGCCACGTAGCCGCCCATGATGAGGTTGCAGCCATCGGAGCCGCCGACGCGGCCGGCCTCGAAACTCAGGGTCGGGGTCGGTTTGGCCGCCACTGGCTGGCCCCCCAGTTCCCGCAACTGCCATTGGCTGCCGTCCAGGGAAGGGGCGACGGGACGCGCGCCCATGGCTTGCGCCGACAGCGGCAGGATGAACCAAGACAGGAAGAAGGCAAGGCTGATACAGGGCAAGAGAGGGCGCATGGCCGCAAAGTCCGGAGATTTCGAAGCCGGCAGTGTTCCCGCCCGGTCACGGTGAGGTCAAGCCAACGGATTCAGGGACGGGGTTCATCGATGCGGAGGTGTGACGCAGGTCGCAGCCACCGGGCGGATTCCGGCCCACGATGAAGTCTGTTTCCCGCCACGGGGCGGTGGTGCTCCGGTATCCTGCCACTGGCATCCACCTCATCAACCAGGAGAACGATCATGGGACTATTGGACGGCGCCATCGGCGATGTGTTGAACAACCTGGGCGGCGGCGCGGACGCCGGCAGTGGCGGCAATCCCATGCTGCGGATGATCATGAACCTGATGCAACAGAACGGCGGGCTGGGCGGCCTGGTGGACATGCTGGCCAGGAATGGTCTGGGCCGGCAGGCGGCCTCCTGGGTGGGCACCGGCGACAACGAGCCCGTGACCGCCGATCAGCTCGGCCAGGCCCTGGGCAGCGGCCCCCTGGGGGACCTGGCCGCCAGCGTCGGCATGGATCCCCAGGCCTTGAGCGGCAATCTGGCCCAGTACCTGCCCGACGTCGTCAACCAGCTCACCCCCGAGGGCCGGCTGCCGGATAAGGCCGACAGCAACGATCTGCTGGAGAATGGCCTGGCCGCCCTGGCCGGCAAGCTGTTCCGTTGATCGACCCCCTTTCAGGAGCATCGCCATGCGTAAAACAACGCCCGCCCACTTCCTCGCCCTGGCCCTGGTCGGCCTGGTGTCCGCTTCCGCCCAGGCCGGTTGGCTGGATGACCTGCAGAAGAAGCTGGGGGATTTCCAGTCCGCTCCATCCGCTACCGGTGGGGTGACCGCCGCGCTGAGCGACGAGGAGGTAGTACGGGGCCTGAAGGAGGCCTTGTCCAAGGGCACCCAGCAGGCCATCGCCAATCTGGGCAAGGACGGGGGGTTCCTCAACAACCTGGACGTGAAGATTCCCCTGCCGGATGAGTTGAAGAAGGTGGAGAAGTTGCTGCGCGGCCTGGGCCAGGACAAGTACGCGGACCAGTTCGTGGCCACCATGAACCACGCGGCGGAGAAGGCGGTACCGGAGGCGGCCACCCTGTTCGCGGACGCCATTTCCCGGATGACCCTGGCGGACGCCCAGTCCATCCTCAAGGGTCCGGACGACGCGGCCACCCAGTATTTCCGCAAGGGCAGCGAGGCGAAACTGAAGGAGCGCTTCCTGCCCATCGTGAAAACCGCCACGGACCAGGCCGGCGTCACCGCCGCCTACAAGAAGCTGATGCAGAAGGCCGGTCCCACCGCCCAGATGCTGGGGGTGGGCGCCACGGACCTGGACGCCTACGTGGACGGCAAGGCCGTGGACGGCCTGTTCAAGATGATCGCCGCCGAGGAGAAGCGCATCCGCCAGGATCCCCTGGCCCGCAGCACGGACCTGCTGAAGAAGGTGTTCGGCTCCCTGGGCAAGTAGCCCGGGCCGCCGGTTCGCGGAAACACCTCGACACAGCTTGTAACATCCCGGCCGCAAGCGGACATGGGCGCGATACAGACGCACTCCAGAATGAAAACGAGCCCTCCCGACAGGGGTGGGCGGATTCCTCGTTATTCTTAAGGAGATCGTCATGAGCAAGATCCAATCCCTTTTCGGCAAACGCGCCATGATGGTGGGACTGCTTGCCGGTTCCGCCGCCCTGGCGGCCGCGTCGTTCGCCATGCCCGGCGGTGCCGGCGGCTTCGGCGGCAGGGGCGGTTGCGAGGCTCGGTCGGGCCAGCAGAGCCAAACCCAGCGGCAGGACATGCGCGCCAAGCGCCTTGCCGGCCTGAAGGACAAACTCAAGCTCCAGCCCCAGCAGGAAGCGGCCTGGCAGACCTTCGCCAACACCGCCGCCCCGGGCGCGGGAGCCATGGGTCGCGAAGACCGGCGTGCAATGCGGGACGAACTCGGCAAGTTGAACACGCCCCAGCGCCTGGACGTGATGCTGACCAGGGCCGATGAGCGTCACGCCCGTATGGTGAAGCGGGCGGAGGCCGTGAAGCAGTTCTATGCCCAACTCGACGCCGAGCAGCAAAAGGTGTTCGATGCCGAGGCGCGGCCCTTGCGCGATGGACGTCGCGGACATCACCGCCACGCTGGCGGCCCGCGTCAGCAATCCTGAGCCCGCGCGCGCGGGCCTCGGGCGGGATGGGCGGGTGGCAGAGCCCGCCGGGCCGGGGGGTGGTCAGCGTGACCCCGGCTCCCGGCGGATTTCGGAACATCGAACCGGTCGCGGTTGCCCCCCGATGCCCGCGGGGGGCGTCGGCCCTTTGCGAAAGGACAGGCCCAGGATGACGCCACGGAATGATGGCCGCGCCGAGATCGACGGATTCCGTTCCGAGATCCCGGCGAGAGGGTCGGCATGAAGCCGACGCTGCCGCTGTTACTCTCGGCGATGGCCCTCGCCGCCTGCCTGCCGATCCCCCAGGTGGTGCCCGAGCGCCTGACGCCCCGTTATCTGGGCGCGGAGCCTGTCCGGGTGGACATGAATTGCGCGCGGACCAACGAGTTCATGTTCATTGAAGGCCCGCATTCCGTCCGTTTGCGGATTTCGCCCAAGTACTTCCCGGAAAACCGGCTGGCGGTCCTGCAGATGAGGCTGGTGGCCCTCGGCCCGCGCCCGGCGAGGGTGGAATCCCGGGAAGTCGCGGTCGTGCCGATCTCCGGCGGGCCGACCCGGAGCGTGCCCATCGCTCCCGCCATGGACGCGCCGCGAAAAACCCATGACTTCGAGGCGCGCATTGAGAACCTGCCCTCCGGCCCGATCCGCGTCGGGCTGCCCTCCATCCGGATCGATGGGGAAACCTGGCATCCCGCCGATCTGGAACTCCATCCCATGGGAACCACCCTGCGGCCGATGCCGTTCAACTGCTGAGCCGGGCGATCACACCCAGCGCGTCACCAGCTCCAGGGTCTGCCTGGTCTTCGTCGGCTGGGGATCGACGCGGTAGCCGAAGGCCACCATGACGGCCAGGCCGAAATGGCCGTCCTCCAGCAGGCCGGCCTCGGCCAGGATGCCCTCGGCGCCGGCCTGGCCGAAGCCCTCGATGGGGCAGGAGTCGATGCCGATCAGGGCGGCGGCGGTCATCATGTTGGCCAGGGCGATGTAAGCCTGACGGCAGCTCCAGTCGAACAGGGCGCGGGGTTCCTGGAGCTGGAAGTCGGATTCCTGGAAGGTCTTGTAGACCGCGTTGCGGCGGGCGATCACGTCCTCGGGGAAGTGCTTGACCTCGCGCATGAGGCGCTCGGTGTATTCGGAGCCGGACCGCATGTCCTCGCCGCGCGCCAGGATGGCCACCACGTGGCTGGCCGTGGGGAACTGGCCCTTGCCGCCCCAGGTGACGCCAAGGAGTTTCTCGCGCAGGGCCATGTCCTGGATCACCAGGAAGCGCCAGGGCTCGTAGCCGAAGGAACTGGGGGACAGCCGGCCGGTTTCCAGGATGAAGCGGAAGTCCGCCTCGGCGATCTTGCGGGCGGGGTCGAAGGTCTTGCAGGCGTGACGGAAGTTGAAGGCGTCGAGGATGGCTTGCTGGCTGATCATGGCGGGATATCGCGGTTGCGGAATTCAGGTCGTGGGTGTCAGAACGGGTTGTAGGTGCGCTCGCGGGTGTAGTGCATGTAACCCACGCTGGCGCCGGCGCGCCAGCCCACGCCCAGGCGGATGGGCGCCAGGACGATGTTCTGGCGCTGCTGGTAGTTCATGCCGACGCCGGCCACCCAGTAGAGGCTGCCGTCCACGCCGGGGAAGCGCTGGTAGATGGCGTTCTTGTCCGCCAGGTTGTAGACCAGCACGAATACCTTGGAGGCGTTCATCCCCAGGTCGAAGCCGACGGACGGCCCCTGCCAGAACACCTTGGCGCTCTGCCCGTTCTTGAGCTGGAGATCGCCCTTGCCGTAGCTGAGGCCGACGGTGATGGCGGCGGAAAGCTCCTCGCCCTTGATGTAGCCCACCGGGCGTCCCTGTTCCTTGAAGGCCTTCTCGATCACCTTGGCCAGGCCTTCCGTGGTCTCGCCGAAAAAGGCCTCGGCTTCCTTGAGGATGGAGTCCTGGTCGTAGGTATTGTCCTCGGCCGCCCGGGCGGGGGTGGTCTGGAGCAGCCAGAACGCGGCCAGCAAGACAAGCAGGAAGGCCTGGACCAGGCGTCGGGAAAAAGCGTGGGCGGAGGCGGGGGAGAAGGGGTATTGCATGGTGGATTCCTTGAAAGATGAGGGGCGGAGTGTTCCCGTCCCCGGGAAGTTGCGCAATGCGCGAGGCCACATCCCGGTTGACCTGGGCAAGCGATGGGGCATTTTGTTGGGCTCGTTCGCGCTAACAAGAAAGAGAAAGGCGGACTCGGCCAACAAGTCCGGTTTCCCCCCTTTGCCAAAGGGGGGAGAGGGGGGATTTCACCAGGGCTGGCGCGGAGCAACCCTCGTTAAATCCCCCTTGGTCCCCCTTTACAAAAGGGGGATGACAACCGTTACTTTCGTCCGCGCGACATCCATACTCAATCCGAAAGAGCCTTTTGTCGCGCAGGTGCTCCCGCCCGTGGCGCGGGCAATCTAGAATTCCCGCGATCTCTCGGCCGGAGGGATCCCAACATGCAAACCACGGAGACCGGAATGAACACGAAATGGGTCTATGCCTTCGCCGAGGGCGATGGCAAGAACAAGCATCTTTTGGGCGGCAAGGGCGCCAACCTGTGCGAGATGACGCAGATCGGCCTCAACGTGCCGCCGGGCTTCGTGATTACCACCGAAGCCTGCCTGGCCTATCTCGATCATCCCCACCGCCACCTGCCCGACGGCGTCATGGCGGAGGTCCGCGCCCAACTGGCCGGAGTGGAGACGGCCACCGGCAAGTCCTTCGGCGGCCGCGACAGGCCGTTGCTGGTGTCGGTGCGCTCGGGTTCCGCCATGTCCATGCCGGGCATGATGGACACCATCCTCAACCTGGGCCTCAACGCCGATACCCTGAAGGGCCTCATCGCCCAGACCGGCAACGAGCGTTTCGGCTACGACGCCTATCGCCGCTTCATCCAGTTGTTCGGCAAGGTGGCCCTGGGCGTGCCGGAAGAATATTTCGACGCCGAATTCGAACTGGTGAAGGACAAGGCCGGGGTGAAGCACGACGTGGCCCTGTCCGCCCAGAACCTGGCCGAGATCGCCGAGCGCTTCCTGGAAGTGGTGCACAAGCACACCGGCAAGCCTTTCCCCGCCGATCCCTTCGAGCAACTGGAGATCGCCATCAAGGCGGTGTTCAACTCCTGGGGCGGCAAGCGGGCGGTGGACTACCGGCGCGAGTTCAAGATCACCCCGGCCATGGCCAACGGCACCGCCGTCAACGTGGTGGCCATGGTGTTCGGCAACATGGGCGACGACTCGGCGACGGGGGTGGGCTTCACCCGCGACCCGGGCACCGGCGAGAACGTGATGTACGGCGAATACCTCACCAACGCCCAGGGCGAGGACGTGGTGGCCGGCATCCGCACGCCCAAGCCGGTGTCCGCCATGGCGGAGGAGATGCCCGAGCTCTACCGGCAACTGGTGGAACTGCGCAACCGTCTGGAAACCCACTACAAGGAAGTGCAGGACTACGAGTACACCATCGAGAAGGGCGTGCTGTACTGCCTGCAGACCCGCAACGGCAAGATGAACGCCCAGGCCCTGGTGCGCAGTTCCGTGGACATGGTGCGGGAAGGCCTGATCGACCGGAAGCAGGCCCTCATGCGCATCCAGCCGGAAATGCTGGAACAGTTGCTGTTCCCCCACCTGGATCCCAAGGCCAAGGCCACCGCCGTGGCCAAGGGCCTGCCCGCCTCGCCGGGGGCCGCGTCCGGCATCGCCGTGTTCGACGCCGACCGGGCCGAGAAGATGGGCCGGGGCGGCGAGAAGGTGATCCTGGTGCGGGAGGAGACCAAGCCCGAGGACATCCACGGCTTCTTCGCCTCCCAGGGCATCCTCACCAGCCGGGGCGGCAAGACCAGCCACGCCGCCGTGGTGGCGCGCGGCATGGGCAAGCCCTGCGTGGCCGGCGCCGAGGGCATCCACGTGGACGTGCGCATGCGCCAGGCCATCGTCGGTGACAGCGTGTTCCGCGAGGGGGACGTGATCACCATCGACGGTTCCAGCGGCAAGGTCTACCTGGGCGAGGTGCCCACCACCGAGGCCGAGTTCAGCCAGGAACTGGTGACCCTGCTGTCCTGGGCCGACGACGCGGCCCGCCTGCAGGTACGCGCCAACGCCGACACCCCCACCGACGCCGCCCGCGCTCTCAAGTACGGCGCCATGGGCATCGGCCTGTGCCGCACCGAACGCATGTTCAACGCCATCGACCGGCTGCCCATCGTGGTGGAGATGATCGTGGCCGAAACCCTGGAGGACCGCCAGTCCGCCCTGGACAAGCTCCTGCCCATCCAGCGCGGCGACTTCCGGGACATCTTCAAGGTCATGGCGCCGCGTCCGGTGACCGTGCGCCTGCTGGACCCGCCCATCCACGAATTCCTGCCCACCGCCGATCAGCTGGTGGACGAGATCGAGGAACTCAAGCACCTGCGCGACACCGCCCGGGGCATCCAGGTGCTGGCCGACACCGTGGATTTCATGGCCCGGGGTCGCGGCGCCCCACCCCAGGTCCAGGTCCAGCGCGGCATCGACCCGGTGCTGGTGGACCAGGTCATCCAGAAGAAGGCGTCCATGCTCAAGAAGGTGCGCGCCCTGTTCGAGGTGAATCCCATGCTGGGCCATCGCGGTGTGCGCCTGGGGCTCACGTCTCCCGAGATCTATTCCATGCAGATCCGCGCCATCCTGGAGGCGGCCGCCGAATGCCAGCGGGACGGCGTGGAGGTGCACCCGGAAATCATGGTGCCCCAGGTCTGCACCGCCGAGGAACTGAGGCGGGTTCGCATCCACGTGGACGCCATCCACCAGGCGGTGGAGACCCACTACGGCGTCAAGCTGGACTTCAAGTTCGGCACCATGATGGAAGTGGTGCGCGCCTGCATGCGGGCGGAAAGCCTGGCCGAGGAGGCCGAGTTCTTCTCCTTCGGCACCAACGACCTGACCCAGGCCACCTTCTCCTTCTCGCGGGAGGACGCGGAGAACAAATTCCTGCCCATGTACAACCAGAACAAGATCCTCCAGGACAATCCCTTCGAGGTGCTGGACGTGAAGGGCGTCGGCCGCCTGATGGAACTGGCCGTGGGCTGGGGCCGCGCCACCCGGCCGGACATGAAGGTGGGCATCTGCGGCGAGCACGGCGGCCATCCGGCCTCCATCCGCTTCTGCCACAGGGTGGGCCTGACCTATGTGTCCTGCTCGGGCCCCCGGGTACCCATCGCCCGCCTGGCCGCCGCCCAGGCCTCCCTGAGCGAGGCGGAGGCGGGGGGCGGCCAGGCGCTGTGAGTCGCCCCGGTCGGCCGGCGCCAACCCGCCGGCGGCCGGGTCAGGCCAGTTCGACGGTTTCCCCCGTCACCCGGAAGACCACCTGTTCCGCGATGTTGGTGACTCGATCGCCGCAGCGCTCCTGGCTGTGCACCATCCACAGCAGGCGGGTGCCGTTTTCCACCAGGGTCCATTCGGAGCGCATGACCGATAACAGGGTGTCCACCACCTGCTTGCGCTGGGCGCCCAGTTCCCGGTTGCGGCCGGCGGCCCGGCGGGCGCCCGCCACGTCGCCGTCGCGGTGAGCCCGCGCCACCTCCGCCAGCATTTCCCGGCACAGGGCGGCCATGGCCAGGATGTCCTCCTGGCCCGTGGTGTCGCGGCTGAGGCCGTTCAGGTCCAGAACATTGGCGGCGATATCGTGGGCGTGGTCGCCCATGCGCTCCAGTTCAGCGGCGATGTGCATGTCCGCCACCAGGTCGCGCAGGTCATGGGCCACGGGCTGTTGCGAGGCGATGGCCACCAGGCAGTCCTGCTCGATCAGCCGGCGCTTGTCGTTCAGCCGGATATCGCCCTGGATCAGGGCCTGACACTGGGCCGCGTCCTTGCCGGTGAGGCAATGCATGGCCGCGGCGATGGCCTGGTCCACGTCCGCGAACAGGCCGCCGAGGCTGGCTTCGATCTGCTGTTTCTTGCTGTCGAGGATGTGGTGCTGATTCGGCATGCCGGCGCTCCCGTCGGGTCACGGTTCGTGAATCCGGGCACGCTAACGGGGCAATGTTACGGTTTCGTTGCCACGGTTTCGTTGATCCATCCCCGGTTTGTCATGGAGAGCGCTGTGGCATGGGCGCCACGATCCATTCCGCCCGCCGCCGCGCGGGGTCTGGGATTCGCTCCCGGCCGGCGCGGGGCGGCCGGAAAGATGGGTGAAGCAGGGCCTTCGAGGTTGACCTGGACCCCGCTCAGCCTTCATAAAGTAGCCCTCGGGCGGAGGTTCCGCCCTCCCGTCGTCGGGATACAGGACGTCAAATCCATAGGGGATATTCATGCATTACCGCGCAATCGTATTGGCGCTCATGGCCGCCGGAGCCGTGCCGCCCGTCACCGCCCACGCCGCGGACGACTGCAGCCAGATGTTCATCTACTCGGTCAACCAGTTCTGCCGCACGCTGTCGAACGGTTTCAGCCAGTGCCAGCCCGTCGGCATGGTGGGCCCCGCGCCCAACTGCGCCAAGCCCGGCGTGCCGTCGATCATGCCGATGCCGCTGGCACCGCCGGTGACCCAGGCATTGCCGTCCTACAACTACGCGACGCCGTTCCCGGCCCAGGCCGTGGCGCCGCAAGCGGCCCAGCCCGCGCCGGCCCCGGCCGCCCGGCCCGCCGCCGTCGCCGCGATGCCCGCTCCCGCCGCCGAAAAATCCCCGATCCCGCCCGCGCCCGCGCGGGTCGCGTCGATGCCGGCTACGGTGGCGCCCGCGCCCGCCGCGCCGCTGGCCGCCAAGGCGCCCGCCGCCACGGTGCCGGCCCTTCCCATACCCGCCGCACCCGCCGCGTCCACCACACCCGCCGCGCCAGCCGCGCCCACGGCGACCGTGGTCACCGTCCAGCCCGCGCCGAAGCCGGTGAGCGTGGCCACTCCCATGGTTTCCCCTGCTCCCGCGCCCACCCCGGCCGCGCCGACCAAGGTCGCGACGCCGGTCGCGCCTGTCACCGCGCCGGCGGTCGTCGCGGCGGCGCCCGTGACGCCGAAGCCGGCCGAACCCGCCCACGCGGCCCCCGCCGTCGCCCCGGCCGCCGCCCCGATCGCGCCAGCACCCGTCTCGATCATCCTGGAGGACGGCCTCGCCCATTTCGATTTCAACCGCGCCGAATTGAGCGAGCGGGGCCGCGCCGAACTGGATGCCTGGCTGAAGCAGCCCCTGCCCAAGGGCAAGAGCCTGCGGGTCACGGGCCACGCGGATCGGCTGGGCTCGACTGCCTATAACCTGAAGCTCTCCGACCGCCGGGCCGAGACCGTGAAGAAATACCTGGTGGGCAAGGGCGTGGAGGCCAGCGCCGTCCAGGTCGTCGCCAAGGGCGAGAGCGAACCGGTCAAGCACTGCAAGGGCGGCGCCAGCAAGGCCACCATCGCCTGCCTGGCGCCCAACCGCCGTGTGGAGATCGATCCCTGAATCATCGGGTGCGGGGCTGAGGCAGCCGCAAGGCCATGACCGATCCGCTGTCGCCCATGCCCCCGGCCCCAGGGCCAGAGGCGGCGCCGACGGAGGAGGTGGCCTCTCAGGCGACGCCCTGGTGGCGCAACTGGAAGGTCATGCTGCCGGTCTGGCTGGCCATCGGCGCCCTGGTCTGGCTGGGGCTGCATTACCACGTGAACGGCGGCGTCATCGCCGGCGGCGTGTTCCTGGTGGGCCTGGTGTCGCACGCCTTCGCCTGGCTGCTGGGGATCGTCAGCCTGGTGCCCATCATCGGCCCCCTCATCGTCAAGGTCCTGTCCGTCGGCTTCATCTGGCTGCTCAACGCCGTTGGCTATCTGGTGTCCTATATCGCCATCCGGCGAGGCTTTTCCAAGGACGTGCTCACCTACCGGGGCCTGACGGTGGCCCTCATCGTCGGCATCGTCATCGGCTATGTCATGGGCAAGCTGATCTGAGGATTTCCCCGGTGCGCCCGGGAATGCGGCTGTGCGCTGAAGGCTGCAAAGAACCTGATGCAGGCCTTGGGGCACCCGGTTCGATTCGTGTCTGACCCTGTTTGCCACCCCGATTCGTGTCTGACCCTGTTTGCCACCCCGTTTACCGACCCCGTTTACCCTGTGTTGACGTGCTTCAGGTGGGGAGAGGGCAGAAGGATGGCCATAGAATAAATTGGCGGCTAGTTTTTGAACTTCGGAAACTTCTCCTTCAGTCGCTCCACCGTCGTACGCCATTTTTGGGTCGTTGGTTTGCAGACGGAATTCTGGTTGCCGAACATGCCTAGTTCCTGCACGGCTTCAGCCACCGGCACGGTTTGCAGCCACTGCACGGGCACGAAGTACTCGCATAGCTCCGGGTTGTCGATGTACTGCTTGTGGTAATGGGCACGGGTCGCCGCTTCGAGGATGGGCGTCGGGCCGGCTGGCGTATTGACCTTGAAGCTGGTGATCGGCTCTGACCTGCCCGTGACTTTGCCCACGCCGACGAAGCCAGCCCCGGGAACCTTTACCCATACGCGGTCGCCGGGCGAAAGCAATTGCAGGGTTCTGCTGTACCACGTGCCACCACCGGCGCAGATGAAGCCGAATTCGACGGCATCCTCCCATGAGCGCTCCTCGCTATGGCCGAAGGAGTGATAGAACTCGCCGTTCCACGGCTCGTTGGTGCCATCGGGGCGAGCGGCGACACTGACTTGGGTATGCACCGGATCAAGCAGCCATGCACGACTGACGAACTGCTCGTTGCCGTTGCTGAACACCTGAAAGCACAACACGTTGATCGGAATCTCGCGTTCGCTGAGATAGCCGACGATACGCTCGGTGCTGTCGTCCAACGATGCCGCCACGATGATGATCTGGTGGCTGCTGTTCAGATTGTCCTCATCCAGCGGCAGGCCGAAGCGTTGCTTGAAGTCGTCGGCAAGGCTCTTGCCCGAGGAAAAGCGCGAGTAGATCGCCGCGATGTCTTCGGGCTGCAGGCGCTCAACCCACGTGGCGTAGTCCAGTGCCTGCGCCACCACGTCACGCGGGGTCTTGTCGCGCTTGAGTTCGATCAACACCAGCGTGCTGTCGGGTGCAATCGCCAGCAGGTCTATGATGCCCCCAAGGCCGGTGTTCTCCTGCCGACCGATCAGCATCCAGTCATCCGACAACATGCGCGGCGCGGCCACGATCATGTCTTCGAGCAGCTTTTCGCTGGCGAGGGCGGATTCGGTCAGAGCCTGTGGCTGTGGGCCAACTTTCCAGAGTGTTGTGCGGATAGGCATAAGGAACTCCGTCAGACAGCTCGCTTATTTCTTTGAATTGCGAGGCTCCAAGCCACGCAGCTTTCTGAATTGGCGAGCACGCTTATTCATGCCCTCAAGCTCTTTGTCCGTTTGGTGAGGGCGATCAAATACAGGAAGGCGCCACAGCCCTTTTTCGTATACGGCCGGGCCGGTCGTGATGGGGGTTACCGCATCTTCCTTACACTGAAAATACACAAGCGACCCCCAGGGCAAGGTAGCCAAACCATCCTCAGGAAGCCCAGGGCCTATGGCAACAGCACTATTGGCGAGGGTTTTCTTCACGTACTGGTCACACTCGACCTCCAGTTCTTCTGGCTCATCGCCGGGCCATTCCACGACTGTTAGCGCGATGCCCCGTTCCCTTGCCGCAACGAGTAACAAATCAGCTACGGCATGACGATGGCAGTGCGGTTTTCCGTCCTGCTTGATGAATTCGCACGCACAGAAGAACAGCACCCGCCGATTCGCTTTTGCATGGGCCTCGATGTAATCCAGCAGGTCTTGGGCATCCTCCGGTTTGGCGATCCGGATTCCTTCTCCACCAGCGGCCACCATGGCATTGCCGAGGCCGGGGAACCATTTGTATCGATCGGGACCGACAATCTTGCCGAAGTTGTTATCCCTGAAGTCTTCCGCCCGCACCGAGCGCCGGATGCGGACATCCGCGAAGGCGGGAGGCTCGAAACCTGCCGTGCGCTCGTGAGCAGCTGCGGCTGCGAGAAAGTGCTCGACCTTGGTGCCCCAGCCCCAATAGCCCCAGGTGAATGCCGTGAGCGCCTTCTTCATGTTGTTCTCCATGATTCATTACAAGGGACCGCATTAACCTCAGGCTGCTTCCAGGGCTGCTTCGGTAACGGCGGTTGAGTACTTGGCGGCCAGTTCGCGGGCGGCCTTGAGGCGGGCGGCGAGTTGGCCGCAGAGGACCAGGAGTTCGTCGACCTTGGCGACGATGCGGCGTTGTTCAGCGAGGGGGGGCACGGGAAAGACACAACCGCGAAGCTGAGTCATGTTGATCGAAGCAAGATTTGTGGTTTGTTTTGAAGAACCGGCGAAGTATTCGCGCGCCGAGAAGGAATTCAGATACATCTCCGCCCAGCGTGAATTCCAGTCAGCAACGACCTTTCTGGCCCGGAAGACGTGGTTTTGATGAAGGCATTGGGTTATCTCTGAGTTCCAGATAGCCGTGCGACCAACCTTATCCCAGTCGCCCCCTTCGGTTATCAGTAGATCATCCTGTTGCAACTGGTACTTGCCAATTTCATCGATGGGCACCTCGACGTTCTTGATGACATCCAACACCAAGTAGCCGCGCTGGACATTAGCTACACGTAGGTATGGAAGCGACACCAAGTTGCGACCATGAAGCTTTCGGCCAAGTGTCACGCCACCCGTGATTTGCAGTAGCTCGTCGAAACGTCGCCACTCCCATCCCTCCGGCAATTCAAACGGTTTCTCGTCCTCGCCAATCACTGGCAGCGGTTCGTCCTTCCTGATCTTGCCTTCCGCCACCAGTCTCGCCTTCGCCGCCTGTATACGCTTCAGCAGTCCGCTGGCCGGTTTGTCATTGGGGTCTTGAGGCACCAACTTGCCCATCACGGCGAGTTGCAGGACGGTCTGCTTGAGGGCGGAAAGGCTGGATTCGGTGGTGAACAGGGTGTCGAAGTGCTGGGCGATGCGTTGCCAGTTGGCGGCGAAGTCGGCGGCGGACTGGCTTTGGGTGAGGGTGTCGAGCAGGGTCTTGACCAGCGTGGCGTGGGCGCTGGCGGCGTCGGCCTGCTGCGCCCCCAGCCGGTCGCAGAGGGCCATGAGTTCGTCGACCTTGGCGACGATGCGGTGTTGTTCAGCGAGGGGGGGCACGGGAAAGACACAACCGCGAAGCTGAGTCATGTTGATCGAAGCAAGATTTGTGGTTTGTTTTGAAGAACCGGCGAAGTATTCGCGCGCCGAGAAGGAATTCAGATACATCTCCGCCCAGCGTGAATTCCAGTCAGCAACGACTTTTCTGGCCCGGAAGACGTGGTTTTGATGAAGGCATTGGGTTATCTCTGAGTTCCAGATAGCCGTGCGACCAACCTTATCCCAGTCGCCCCCTTCGGTTATCAGTAGATCATCCTGATGCAACTGGTACTTGCCAATTTCATCGATGGGCACCTCGACGTTCTTGATGATATCCAACACCAAGTAGCCGCGCTGGACATTGGCTACACGTAGGTATGGAAGAGACATCAATTCGCGACCATGGAGCTTTCGGCCCAATGTCACGCCACCCGTGATTTGCAGTAGCTCGTCGATACGTCGCAACTCCCACCCCACCGGTAGCTCAAACGCCTTCTCGTCCTCGCCAACCTCCGGCAGCGGCTTGTCCTTCCTGATCCTGCCCTCGGCCACCAGCTTGGCCTTCTCCGCCTGAATGCGCTTCAGCAGTTCGCCGGCCGGTTCGTCGTTGGGGTCTTGCGGCACCAGCTTGCCGCGCACCGCCAGTTCCAGGATCAGCTCGCGCAGGCGTTTGACGCCCTCCGGGGCGGCGGCGATGAGGTCGATGTGTTCCAGCACAAACGGCAGGCTCATGCCCCGCAACCGAGCTGGTCGCACACTTGGGCATGCAGGTGTTTCAGGGCATGGGGGGTGAGGCGGCCGAACACGCCGGCGATGTTTTGCCGGTTCAGGGTGAAGATTCGGGCGGCGCGCAGCCAGCTTGGCTTGGGCAGGGTGCCCTGCTGGAAATCGGTGTCGGCCAGGGCAATGGCATCGATATGGCCGGGCTGGGAGGTGATGGCCACGGCCAGAAAATCGCCATAGTCGTCGAGGTTCGACAGGATCAGGACAGGCCGGCGCTTGCGGGCGCTTTGATCGGTGAAGGGAAAGGGGATGAGGACGACATCACCGGGTTTGTGCGTCATTCCAGGCCTCGTCCTCGGCGTTGTCCCAGGTATGTTGCATGCTTTGCTGCTGGGCACGTATGAGGTCCCGCGCCTGGCCGCGATCATCGGCGCGCTGGCGCAGATATTCCAGGTAGTGCAGGGCTTCCAGCGCCAGGGCGTCGGGTAGCTGCTTGGCGGTTTCGTAAATTTTTTCGGCGGTGCTGGGCATGCTCAATCTCCCACTTGGGCCTGGAGGGCCCGGGCAAGGATAGTTTTCAAGGCCTGGCGTGTCGAGGTGATCTCGGCCCGCAGCCGGCCGTAGTCGGCCAGCAGTTGGTCGGGGTCGTGGCTTTCGCCACCCGGGTCGTGGGGGTTCTTGATATCCAGGTTGTAGTTGCGCGCCTTGATGTCGTCGATGGAGACGCGCCAGGCGTATTCGTTCTCCAACCGGCCGGTTCTTTCCAAGCCGCCCCACCAGGCCTTTTCCGGCTCGAACTCCTCGATGCGCATGGGCCGGGTCTTGGAGTAGTTCTTGTAGCCGGGCGGGTAGGGGTGCTCGTAGTACCAGACCTCCCGGGTGGGGCTGCCCTTCTGGAAGAACAGCAGGTTGGTCTTGATGCCGGTGTAGGGGTTGAAGACGCCGTTGGGCAGCCGGACGATGGTGTGCAGGTTGCAGGTGTTCAGCAGGTGTTCCTTGATGCGGGTCTTGATGCCCTCGCCGAACAGGGTGCCGTCGGGCAGCACCACGGCGGCGCGGCCACCGATCTTGAGTAGATGGATGATGAGCACCAGGAACAGGTCGGCGGTCTCGCGGGTGCGGAAGTTGGCGGGGAAGTTCTGCTCGATGCCGTCTTCTTCCATGCCGCCGAAGGGTGGGTTGGTGGCCACGGTGTCGACCCGGTCGCGGGGGCCGTAATCCCGCAAGGGGCGCGCCAGGGTGTTGTCGCGACGGATGTTGATGGGCACGTCGATGCCGTGCAGCAGCATGTTGGTGGTGCAGAGCAGGTGCGGCAGTGGCTTCTTCTCCACGCCGTGAATGCTGGCTTGCAGGCGTTGTTCGTCCTCCACGGTCTTTACGTAGTGCTTGCGCACATGTTCGATGGTGGAGGTGATGAAGCCGCCGGTGCCGCAGGCCGGGTCGAGCATGGTCTCTCCCAGCCGGGGATCGAGCATTTCGATCATGAAGCGGGTGACCGGGCGGGGTGAGTAGAACTCGCCGGCGTTGCCGGCGCTTTGAAGGTCGCGCAGGATTTGCTCGTAGAGGTCGCCGAACAGGTGGCGGTCCTGGGCCTTGTTGAAGTCGATCCCGGCGTTGATCTTGTTGATGACCTGACGCATCAACTGGCCGGACTTCATGTAGTTGTAGGCGTCCTCGAAGATGGCCCGGATGACGAAGCCGCGCCGGTCATCCTGCGGCGGCGTGAGGTTCTTGAGGGTGGGGAAAAGCTGGTTGTTGACGAAGTCCTGCAACTCGTCGCCGGTGATGCCTTCCGCGTCCGCCGCCCAGTCGCGCCAGCGCATGCCTTTGGGAATGGGCGAGCGGTAGGTGTCGTCCAGCAGTTCCCACTCGGTCTCGCGGTCGTCGAAGATCTTCAGGAACAGCATCCAGACCAGTTGGCCGATGCGCTGGGCGTCGCCGTCGACGCCGACATCCTTGCGCATGATGTCCTGGATGGATTTGATGGTGGTGGAGATGGACATTGTTACTGTTGGCTTCTTGGTTTTCAGTCAGACGATGGGAATGCAGTCCGCGAAATTCTGGTGCAAGGCTCTTACGGGGGACATATTTTCAGGGTCGCCCGAGACGATGGCGGTCAACTGCGAGGCTAGAGAGATGAGCGCATTGGAGTTTCGCAGAACATCGTAGTTGAGTTGCGGCGGGTATCCAGTGCTCGCGCGCGCTAGTGGATGAAAACCACCATGGGTAAAACTGTTGAGGGCTTTCCACATGACATCGCGGCAAGCTTCCAGCTGATCGAGCAAAGCTGAAGGCGCAGATTCCGAGGCACGCAGTGCTTTGAGCATTTTGTCGAGCATCAGCGCGTCTTTGGTCGATTCGGCGCTTTCTACTGTTAGCGGCTGGTTGAGCTTTTCAACCCAAGAGTCGGAAGCCGCATACATAAGCCAAATGCCGCGCACCAAGGTTTCAAACTGCGTTCGTAACAACGAGTAAGCCGGCGCATGGAACCTGCTTGCAATCAGGACGTAGGCTGCACTTCCGTGCTCGATGGAGAGCAACGCTGATTGAAAAGCGAGGCCATAACGCGGCTCGGGATGTGGATCGAGTTCAGCGACGTTTTCAGCCACGGTCTGGTGGAAGTCTGCAACCCGCCCAAGAAAGAGATCGAATTCTTGCTCGGTCATTTCAGCTTGGGTGGTTCAAGTGAGTCATTGGGCTACCCATACAACTGATGCTCCAACTCACGGATTGCAGACAGATATTCCGGTTTTCCGCCGAATGCCTTGATGAGTTCCGGTGCCGTACCCAGTTGTGAAAATGGGTCGAGCTGCAAAACCTTGATGTCTTCGATGTTCCCGATGCCGGTGTCAGCATACTTGTCCAGCAAGGCCTCCAGAACCTTGCGGGCCTGTTCGCCATATTTGGTGAACACGTCGCGTTTCTTCACCGCCTCGGCGCGTTCTCTGCGCGATAGCGGCGGCTGCCCATAGGCGACGTGGCAGATCAGGTCGAAGGCGTCGTAGTCCCTGCCAACCTCTTCGGCGAGCGGTTCGAGTAAGACACCTTGCTGTTCCAGTTCCTCGATGACGGCTTGCTTCTTGTCCGCCGCTGACCAGCGCTTGATGAACTGGTCGAGGGAGACGTATTCCTTGCGCACGGCCTTGCGGGTGTAGTCCCTGAGGGACTCGGTGATGAGCCTGCCGTCCGGGCCGTAGTACTGGACCCGCTCGGCCACGACGTAGACGGTGACATCGTTGCCGAGACGGTACTTGATGCGCTTTCCCGGCTCGTCATCAGGCCAATCCACGTCGGGCGTGTCACCCTCGTCCTCGCCAGGGTGGGCTTTCTCACCCTGATCTTCTTCCTCGGGTGGTTCGGGATCATCACCCGGTTCCGGGTCATAGATTTGCACCGGTTCACCGTCAAAGGCCGCATCGGCGAATAGTTCGGTGGCCTTCTTGAAGTCCATGATGGAGAACCAGAACTTGTCATAGTCCTCGTTGATGCGGGTGCCCCGGCCGATGATCTGCTTGAACTCGGTCATGGACTGGATGCGCTTGTCGAGCACCACCAGCTTGCAGGTCTGGGCATCCACCCCGGTGGACATGAGTTGGGACGTGGTGGCGATGACCGGGTAGCGCTGTTCGGGGTCGATGAAGTTGTCCAGTTCGGCCTTGCCGAGGGGGTCGTCGCCGGTGATGCGCATGACGTACTTGGCGTTTTCCTTCACCCGTTCCGGGTTGAGGTTCACCAGGGCCTGGCGCATGCGCTCGGCGTGGTCGATGTCCTCGCAGAAGACGATGGTCTTGGAATAGGGGCCGATGCTTTCCAGGTACTCCGTGATTTTCCAGGCCACCAGGCGGGTGCGTTCATCTAGCACCAGGCTGCGATCGAAGTCCTTCTGGTTGTAGATGCGGTCCTCGATGAGATTGCCGAACCTGTCCTTCTGGTCTTTCCTGGGCCGCCAGCCTTGCAAGTCCCGGTCGAAGTCGATGCGGATGACCTTGTACGGAGCGAGGAATCCGTCCTCGATGCCCTGCTTGAGGGAGTAGGTGTAGACCGGCTCGCCGAAGTAGTGGAGGTTGGAGACGTCCCTGGTTTCCTTGGGGGTGGCGGTGAGGCCCAGATGGGTGGCGCCGCTGAAGTAGTCGAGGATCTCGTGCCAGGCGGAAGTCTCGGCGGCGCTGCCCCGGTGGCATTCGTCGATGATGACCAGGTCGAAGAAGTCACGGGAAAACTGCCGGTAGATGTTCTTGTCTTCCTCGTTGCCGGTGACGGCCTGGTAGAGGGTCAGGTAAATCTCATAGGACTTGTCGACCTGGCGCTTCTGAATCTTGGTCATGGCCGCGCCGAAGGGCTTGAAGTCGTTGGTCCTGGTCTGGTCGATGAGGATGTTGCGATCGGCCAGGTAGAGGATGCGTTTCCGGGCCTTGGACTTCCACAACCGCCAGATGATCTGGAAGGCGGTGTAGGTCTTGCCGGTGCCGGTGGCCATGACCAGCAGGAGGCGCTTTTGCCCTTTGGCGATGGCCTCGATGACCCGATTGATGGCGTTGAGCTGGTAGTAGCGTGGCGCCTTGCCGCTGCCGTCGAAGTAGTAGTCCTGTTCGATGACCTGGCGGGCTTCGGGGGCGTCCAACTCTTTCCATTGGCAGTAGCGTTGCCAGAGGGCTTCTGGCGAGGGAAATTCAGCGAGGCTGAGTTCCCGTTCCACGCTGTCGCCCAGGCCGGTGCGGTCATGTTCCAGAAAGCCGCTGCCGTTGCTGGAATAGACAAAAGGGATGTCCAGCGGTACGGCATAGTCCAGCCCCTGCTGCATGCCGGCGCCCAAGGCGTGGTCTTCGTCCTTGGCTTCGATTAGCGCCAGGGGGATGTTGGGCTTGTAGTACAGGACGTAGTCGACGCGCTTTCGCTCGCCGCGCGCGTGGAGCTTGCCGCGCACGATGATGCGGCCCTTGGTGAAGGTGACTTCCTCGCGGATTTGGGTGTGCAAATCCCACCCGGCGGCGATGATCGCTGGCGTGATGAACTTGCTGCATACGTCCCGCTCGGAAAGCGTGCTAGGCACTTGAACCCCTTTTTTTGTTTTGCTGAAGTATGCCTGTCGGGCGGAGGGTTGTCGCACACCTCATGGTGTGGACACCATGAGGGCAGCGAGGGCGTGCTGTCTTTCCCGAACGTCCGCGGGTGCCCCCCGGCCTGGCCGACCTGGGAGGCATCCCCAAGGACAACAACGAGGCGATGGCGGCCCATGGATCGTCCGTTCCGGGCGGGTCCGTGTTCTTCGCCCAAGCACTTCACAGGGTGCGATTGAATTTCACCCCGCGGCCCACGCATGCCTATCGGCCATGGCCTCCCTCGCCGCCAGTGCAAGGTAGTTGTCATTCTTCTTGGCATCGGCCTAGAATGAGTTCAATAAACAATTCACATATCTATTCATATTTATATTCATCATGGCCGCCGCACATGCTGACCGTATTCGCTCCCTGCTGGCTCAAGGCCCAGCGCCTGCGCGTCAACTCATTGATTTATTGGGTGTTAGCCAGCCGACACTTTCACGTGCCCTCGCCGGCATGGGGCCCGAGATCGTTAGAATCGGTGCTGCCAGATCTATTCAATATGCCCTGCGCGATGCCACCCGAGGCTTGGCCGAGGTGCCGGTCTACCGTGTTTCAGCCGAGGGACGGATTCGGCAACTTGGCCTATTGGTACCTGTGCGCCCGGATGGCTTTGTCATGCTTCAGGATGATGGCGCAACGCACTATTCCGAAGGTTTGCCATGGTGGATTCAGGATATGCGCCCGGCCGGCTTCCTTGGCCGAGCCTTTGCCGTCAGCTTCGCCGCCGCGCTCGGCCTCCCGGCTGACATTGACGCGTGGACCGATGCCCATGTCCTGCGGGCGTTGATCCATCACGGGGACGATCTGGTGGGCAACCTGCTGCTGGGTGATATTGCCCGCGAGAACTTCATCCAGGCGCCAGCTCCCGTCCCCGTTTCGGTCACCGACTATCCGGCCCTGGCCGAGGCCGCCGAACGCGGCGAGGTGGCGGGTTCGTCCGCTGGCGGAGAACAGCCGAAGTTCGTGGCCTACAACGGCAGGCACGTCCTGGTGAAATTTACCGCCCGGAGCGACAACCCGGTGACCGGCCGCTGGCGCGATCTGCTGCTGGCCGAGCATCTCGCCGGCCGTGTGCTGAGCGATTCCGGCCTGCCCGCGGTCGAGAGCCGGATCGTGGACATCGGCCCCCGGCGTTTTCTTGAAGTCGAGCGATTCGACCGGGTAGGAGCGCTGGGCCGTCGTGCCGTGCATTCACTGACGGCGCTCGACTCGGAATTTGTCGGCGATGCTGTTTCACCCTGGCCTGTCCTGGCGGGGCGCTTGGCGACTTCCGGTGTCATTACCTCCGAGGCCGCCGAGCTTGCGATGATTCTCCATGCTTTCGGTGTCCTGACCGGGAATACCGACATGCATAACGGCAATCTGTCATTCGTCTCGGAACATGGCAAACCGTATCAGATCGCCCCAGCCTACGACATGCTGCCGATGGCCTTCAGGCCCGGCAGTGGCGGCCATTTGCCCGACAGCCTGAACTCGGCCAACCCGCAATCCTGCGTTCCCCCGGTTGGCTGGCGGCGGGCCCTGGACTTGGCCGAAGCCTATTTGGCCAGGATGCGCGCGGACGGCCGATTCACGGAGGGCTGGATGCCGTGCGTGGCCGCATTGGGGCGGCATGTCGAGGATGCCCGCCAGAGGATAGGGAGGCTTGGTTGAGCATCCCCGTACAGCCATCCGTGAGTGGTCGAACCGGGCGATGGCTCCTTTTTGCATGCCTGTCGTTGCAGATCTAACGGATAGATTGGCGGCAGCGAGCTGATGGCGGCCCATGTATGGCCCGCTGTCGGGCGGGCCCGAGTTTTTCGCCCGAGCGCCTTGCGAAATGGGCTCTAATAGCGCGGTGTCCATCGGCCGCGCGAGGCGTTCACCATGCATGTCACCCTGGTCCATGTCCACGTCAAGCCGGAGGCCGTGGAGGCCTTCATGGAGGCCTGCCGGAAGAACCATGAAGCCTCCGTGCGGGAACCCGGCAACCGCCGCTTCGACGTGCTGCGGGATGCGGCCGAGCCGAACCGCTTCGTGCTCTACGAGGCCTATGCTTGTGCCGAGGATGCGGCCGCCCACAAGCAGACCGACCACTACCGGAAATGGCGCGATACGGTGGCTGACATGATGGCCGAGCCGCGCAAGGGGGTAGGCTATCTGGGCCTGTACCCCGCCTGACCCATCCACACATGGAGAATGTCCGATGCAAGAAAAACATGGCCCTGAGTTCTGGATCGGCAACGCCCTGCTGGGCCTGTCCCTGATCATGCTGATTTTCCTGGGCGCGCTCTGGGAGGCCCTGGGGGTCTGGGCCATGATGTTGTGGATGGTCCTGGCGGGAGTGGGAATGTATTTCGTCACCAGGGACAAGGGGCCCGGCTCCAACCTGCCGGATTGAGCCATGACAACCATGCCCCTGCCGCTGACCGAGGTCGAAGCACGCATCCTGGGGGTGCTGATGGAGAAGGCGAAGACTACCCCCGATGCCTATCCCCTCACCCTCAACGGCCTGACCGCCGGCTGCAACCAGAAGACCTCCCGGGAGCCGGTGATGAACCTGGCGGAGAGCGAGGTGCAGGCCGCCCTGGAGGAACTGCGCGGGCGAACCCTGATCATGGAAACCTTCGGCGCCTCCGGCCGGGTGCTGCGCTACGCCCACAATTTCGCCAAGGTGTACGGCGTGCCGTCCGCCGCCGCGGACCTGCTGGCGGTGCTGATGCTGCGCGGGCCCCAGACCGCCAGCGAATTGCGGGCCAACTGCGAGCGCCTGCACCACTTCGCCGATGCCTCGGCGGTGGAAGGCTACCTGGACGAGTTGGCCGCCCGGGAATCCGGCGCCCTGGCGGTCAGGCTGCCCCGTCAGCCCGGCGCCCGGGAGCCGCGCTGGGCCCATCTCCTGTGCGGCGATGTCCAGGCGCCGGTCGTGGACGCCATCGGCGCGGCCCAGGGCCCGTCCGACCTGATCGCGCGCGTGGAGCGGCTTGAGCGGGAAGTCGCCGAACTGCGCGCCCGTCTGGCCGAAGTCGCCGGCCATGCCGGCGGGAACGTGGCGGAGCGGGATGAGGCACCTTGACCGGGGCTGGTCGGCATCGTTGAGCGCCCGGTCCTGGAGTCTGCTGCCCGAGGCGGGGCGTCGATTTTCGCCCAGGCTACAAATCGGTATCCTTCGGCCTCCCGCGGTACTCCGTTGCCTTGTTGAAAACCAATCCTGAAGGGGAATGTTCATGCGATATCTAGCCGCGGGCCTGGCCTTCCTGGCCTTGACCCTGTCCACCATGGCCAACGCCAACCAACCCGTCCGCGTCCTGGCCGACCGTACAGAATCCCTGCTCAAGCCCCTGTTCGAGACCTTCACCAAGATGACGGGCATCCCGGTGGAGGCGGTCTACATGGACAAGGGTCTCATCGACCGGGTCGCCGGCAACCCCACCGAGGCGGACGTGCTCATCACCAAGGACGCCGAACTGATGGAGATCGCCCGGGCGAAGGGCCTGCTGCAACCCCACAATTCCGACCTGATCCGGCGGGAGATCGACAAGCGCTTCCAGGGACCGGGCGCCAGCTATTTCGTGGACGCCTACCGGGCCCGCCTGATTTTCTACGCCAAGGCCCGGGTCAAGCCCGAGGAACTGTCCACCTACGCCGACCTGGCGTCGCCCAGGTGGAAGGAGAAGTTGTGCATCCGGTCCGGCTACCACGACTACAACATCGCCCTGTTCAGCCAGATGAGCGTGGCTTACGGGCCGGAGAAGACCCGGGCGATCATCCAGGGCCTGCATGACAACCTGGCGCGGGAACCCAAGGGCAACGACCGGGAACAGGCCAAGATGATCCATGCCGGCAAGTGCGACCTGGCGTTGATGAACGTCTACTACCACCCCCTGATGATGGACAACCCCGAGCAGCGGCCCTGGGCCGAGGGCATCGGCGTGTTCTACCCGGATCAGCGGCAGGGCGGCGCCTTCATCATGCGCAGCGCCGTGGGCCTGACCAAGGCCAGCCGCAACGTGGCCGCCGCCACCCAGTTGATGGAATTCCTGGCCGGCAAGGACGGGCAGAACATCATGACCCACCTGACCTACCAGTTCCCCACCAATCCCGGCGTGCTGGCCAGTCCGAAAATCGCCACATTGGGAGCGGAACAGCCCGGCATCAGGGACGGCAAGTTCAAGGTGAACTTCGTGGACCTGAATACCGCCGTCAAGGAGCGGGAAGCGGTGGTCAAGATGCTCAACGAAGTCCAGTTCGACAAGCGCTGAGCGAGACGGGAAGGGCCCGGTGGACCCGCCGGCCCTTCCATGCCGGGGTGGATTCCGGGGATACTCGGGCATGCCCCATATCCTGCTTCTCCTGGCCCTCGTGGCCGTGGTCAGCGCCCCCGGCCTGTACATCCTGGGCCTGGGGACGGTCCAGTTCTCGCCCGAGTGGTGGACCCATCTGGCCGAAACCGTGCTGCCCCAGTACCTGGCCGACTCCCTGCTGGTCACCGGCGGCGCCACCCTCGTCGCCCTGGTCCTGGGCGGACTGCCCGCCTGGCTGACCTTCCGCCACGTTTTCCCGGGCCGGGCCTGGTGCGTGTTCACCCAGTTGCTGCCCCTGACCCTGCCGGCCTATGTGGCCGCGGGCCTGTATATGGAAGCCTTCACGGCCGACTTCTTCTACAGCCGCTGGGCCCTGGTGATGGAACTCGGCGCGGCCGCGGCGCCCCTGGTGTTCATGTTCCTGCGCCTGGCCCTGGCGCGGCTGCCCGCCAACCTGTTCGACACCGCCGCCTCCCTGGGGAATGGCCCCCTGGCGCGCTTCTGGCGGGTGGGACTGCCCCTGCTGGCCGCGCCCCTGATCGCCGCCGCCTGCCTGGTGGCGGCGGAGGCCATGGGCGAGTTCGGGGCCGCCAGCCGGGTCGGCGTCGCCACCCTGAGCGTGGGCCTGCACGACCAGTGGCACGCACTGCAGCGCCAGGAACTGGCCACCATGCTGGCGCTGATCCTGTTCCTGCTGGCCGCCGTGCTGGCCACCCCGGTCATCCGCCTCGGACTGCGCGGCCAGCGCGCCCATCACGCCGGCAGCCTGCAAACCCTGCAACCGACGCGGGCCTCCCCCCCGGTCGCCGCGGGCATCCACCTGGCCTGCCTGCTGGCCGTGCTGCCCGGTTTCTGGGGGCCCCTGGTCCTGGCCCTGGGCTGGGCGCGCGAGCGCCTGGACAAGACCAATCTGGCCCCCCTGTTCCATGACGCCGGCAACACCCTGACCACGGCCCTGGCCTGCGTCGCGGTCTGCCTGCTCCTGACGCTGGCCTTCGCCTACCTGCTGGAAACCGGCGAGCGGGCCCGGCGGGCGGACCGCGCCGTGTGGCTGACGGCGGTGAACTACCTCACCCCGTCCCTGGTACTGTCCCTGGCCTGGTTGTCCAGCGGCCTCACCGGCCGGGGGGTGGTGATCGCCGCCACCGCCGTCAAGCTGCTGCCGCTGCTGCTGCTGCCGGTGGCCGACGCCCTCGGGCGCGTGCCCGCGGCCCAGGCAGACACGGCGCGCGGCCTGGGCTGCGGTCGCGGCGAGGTGCTGCGGCGGGTGCTGCTGCCCCAGCTCGGGCCGGTGTTCGCCGGCGGCGTGCTGCTGGTGTTCGTGCTGGCGGCCACCGAGCTCACCCTGGCCCTGACCCTGCAGCCCTTCGGCTACGGCGCCCTGTCCCTGCGCATCTTCGCCTATGCCGGCATCCAGATGACCCAGCTGTCCTCGGTCTGGGTGGTCTGCCTGTGCCTGCTCTGCCTTTATCCGATCTGGCGCCTGTCGCGCCTCATCGACCACGCTGGAACCGCCCATGCTTGATGTCGACGCCGTATCCCTGCGAATCGGGGAGCGCACCCTGCTGTCCGAGATTTCCTTCACCCTGGAAAAGGGCAGTAGCCTGGCCCTGCTCGGTCCCAGCGGCGGCGGCAAGACCACCCTGCTGCGCCTGATCATGGGCTTCCTGGCCCCCGGCGGCGGCGCCCTGTCCTGGTCGGGCAAGGTTCTCTCGCAAGCGGGGAGTATCCAGGTGCCCACCGAGCGGCGGCGCTTCGGCATGGTGTTCCAGGAGGCGGCCCTGTTTCCCCACCTCAACGTCGCCGAGAACGTGGCCTTCGGCCTCAACCGGCTGGACCGGGCGGAGCGCAAGGCGCGCGCGGACGAATGGCTCGCCCGCCTGGGCCTGGAGCCGCTGCGGCGGCGCCCCGTGCAGGCCCTGTCCGGTGGCGAGCGGCAGCGGGTGGCCCTGGCCCGCGCCTTCGCCGCCCAGCCGGACCTGCTGCTCCTGGACGAGCCCTTCAGCAACCTGGACCGGCTGGTGCGCACCGAGCTGCTCGAAGCCCTGCGGACGGTACTGGACGACACCCATACCACCAGCATCCTGGTCACCCACGATGTGCGCGACGCCGTGGACTTCGGTTCCGACCTGCTGCTGATCGCGGAGGGACGGGTACAGCGCCAGGGCAGCATCGCCCAGGTGCTGGCCGACCCGGGCAGCGACTGGACACGCCGTTTCCTGGCCTGCGGCCTCGGCCAGGCCACCCATCAGGAGCCCCGCCATGAGAATTCTTAAGATCCGCCGCGGCTACACCACCAATTCCTCGTCCGCCAGCGAGTACGTTCCGCCCCATCTGCAGCCGGGCTATGTGCCGGCCCCGGTGGCCACGGCGCCGGCCGGGACACCGAGCGTGACACCCGGCGGCCCGGCATCCGCCGCGCCCGCCCAGCCCGTCGCCCAGCCCGCCACGCAGAAGCCCGTGCCGATACCCGTGCGCGTGGCGCCCGCCGCCACCGCGCCGAGCCCGGGCAGCCTGACGGCGAGTCCCGCCCCGGCGGCGGCCGGCTCTGGCGGCGCCGCCTCCAACCCGGCGACCGCCGCCGGCCAGGCGCCCGCCGCCACGCCGGAGGCCACCACCAGCCTCACCGGACAGGTCGCGCCCCCGCCGGGGGCCCAGGCGCCGGCCCCGGCACAAGGCTGGAGCAACTCGGCCCTCCTGGGCGTGTTCGCAGCCCTGATCGCGGTGGCCTTCGTGGGGGAAAAGGCGGTGCGCCGCCTGTTCCGTTCCCTGAAACGACGAGACGACACGGAGTAAGCCATGGCCGAGATCCTGCTGCGCCGCGAGTCCTACGGCGGTTTCGTGTTCCACCCCACCGACGCCACCTTCGTGCATCTGGACGAGCCCGCGTTCCGGATGGCGGCGGCGGCCTTCTGTCACGGCGAGGAACCCCGGGACGAGGAATCCGGCGCCGTGCTGCGGGAATTGCGCGAGGCCCTGCCCGCGCCCATCTCCGGCGCCCGCTATCTGGATCTGGGGATCGAGGCGCCCGCCCCGGTGTCGAATTTGTATTCGGCGCCGACGTTGATGGATTTCCAGATCACGGACAACTGCGAGCTGGCCTGTCCCCAGTGCTACGCCTCGTCCCGCCCGGACGGCAAGCATGTGTCCTGGGACGATGCCCGGCTGGCCATGGCCAGGATGCGCGAGGCCGGTGTCTGCCAGGTGGCCATCGGCGGCGGCGAACCCCTGCGCCATCCCCGCCTCGCCGACATCCTGGCGGAGGCGCGCGACAACGGCATGGTGCCCAACGTCACCACCACGGGCATCGGCGCCACCCGCGAGCAACTCGACGCTCTGGCCCGCCATTGCGGCGCCGTGGCCCTGAGCCTGGAGGGCGTGGGAGACAACTTCTCCCTGCGCCGCAGGCAGGGCTTCGCCGTCTTCGAGGAGCAGGTCGCGCGCCTGCGGCATGCCGGCATCAAGCTGGTGCTGCAGATCACCCTGAGCGCGGAAAATTGCGATGAACTCCCGGAGATGGTGGACTACGCCCTGGGCGTCGAGTCCCTGTACGGCGTGATTTTCCTGGCCCACAAGCCGGCGGGCCGGGGCGTGCGCTTCGACTCGCCGTTGTCCGGCCGACCCTTCGCCAGCGTCTATCCCCATGTCATCGAAGCCGTGCATCGGCTCCGGGCCCATACCCAGGTGGGTTTCGACTGCTGCCTGAGCCCCCTGCTCACCGCCCTGGAACAGGACCTGGGCTTCCCGCCCATGGGCATAGTCGAGGGCTGTTCCGCGACCCGGGGTTCCCTGGGGCTGACGGTAGATCTGGACTGCGTGCCCTGCACCTTCCTGCCGGAGCAGCCCCTGGGCAATCTGCGCCGGGATTCCCTGCTGGACATCTGGCGCGGCTACCAGTCCCGGCGCTTCCGCCAGGGCCAGGCCGCCTTCCTGGAACGCGATGCCCGTTGCGCCGGCTGTGGCGTCAACAGCGTCTGCCTGGGGGGCTGTCCGGTCTGGGACCTGGTGGGGTGTCGCCACGCCGAGCCGCCGGCCGCCTGAAGCGTGCCTTGCATGGTGGTCGCCGGTATCCGCCATTTGGTTTTTGTCCACTCCCGGCTAGAATTCGTGCAATGCAACATAAACCGTTCCATTCCTTCCCGAGCCCAGCCATGTCAGACACCGAATTCAAGCCAGACAGCACCGAGACCACCGAAGCCGTCGTTCAATCTTCCCGCCGCGTCACCGCCGAAACCACGGACGAAGTGCGCCAGATCATCCTGCGCATCGACGAGCCGGCCTTTTATTTCCTCGAGGGCCAGAACATCGGCGTGCTGGTGCCCGGGCCCCACGAGTTTGGCAACAAGACCCATCACCGCTACTACACCATCGCCAACGCCCGCGCCCTGGACCACGGCGTGGAACTGGAATTGCTGGTGCGGCGCTGTTTCTACATCGACGAGGTGTCCGGCGAGCAGTATCCGGGCGTGGCCTCCAACCACCTGTGCGACGCCAGGGAAGGCGACCGGATCACCCTGACCGGCCCCTATCGCAGCCCGTTCAGGATTCCCGCCGACCCGACCAGCAACCTGCTCATGCTGGGCACCGGTACCGGCGTGGCGCCGTTCCGCGCCTTCCTGCGCCGCATCTACGAGGAACAGAAGGGCTGGAAAGGCAAGGTCCGCCTCTATTACGGCGCCCGCACGGGCACCGAAATGCTGTACATGAACGACCTCAACAGCGATCTGGCCAACTACTACGACGAGAAGACCTTCAAGGCCATCCAGGCCCTGCGCCCGAACATCCTGGGCGACGAGGCCGATGCCCTGGGCGGGGGCGTCGAGGCCAACGCCGCCGAGGTGTGGAAGCTGGTGCAGGACGAGAAGACCTGCGTCTACCTGGCCGGCATGAAGAAGATCGCCGATGCCCTCGACCAGGCCATGGCCAAGGCAGCCGGTTCCGCCGAGGCCTGGCAGGCCGTCAAGCAGCGCCTGGTGCAGGATCGGCGCTGGTCCGAGCTCACCTATATCTGAGGCGCCGCCTTCGGCCTTGGCGTGACGACGTGAACGATACCTCCGGCGCACCGGCCCGCTCCGCCTCGGGCCACGACCTGACCCCCCTGGGCGACGCCGAGAAGGAGCGCCTGGCGGCGGGTCTCGGCGCCGAGGAACGCCGCGTCATCCTCAACCAGGGCACGGAACCGCCGTTCTGCGGCGGCCTGCTCGAGGAAAAACGCCCCGGCGTTTTCGCCTGCCGGCTGTGCGGCCTGCCCCTGTTCCGGTCGGACAGCAAGTTCGAATCCGGCACCGGCTGGCCCAGCTTCAACCAGCCCTTCGATCCCGACCACATCCGAACCCTGCGCGATGTCAGCCACGGCATGGTGCGCGCCGAGATCCGCTGCCGCCGCTGCGACGGCCACCTGGGCCACGTTTTCGAGGACGGCCCGCCGCCCACGGGCTTGCGTTACTGCCTGAACTCCGCCTCGCTCCAGTTCGTCGAGGCGAAATAAGGCTCTCAATGCGGCAACGCGGAGCATGCCGTCAATGGAATTGCCGCTGACGTTGCCAATTCAACCTTGCCAACTCGACGTTGCCGATGCGATGTTGCCGATTTCAACCTCATTCGCCGTTCCATCCATGATCAGGGCAAGGATTCATCCGGTCTCTTCCGGTCGATGCGCGGCGCGCCCTCGGCAATGGGCCTCGGGATAGAGCGGCCATGCATGCGCGATTGACTGGAATTTTCCTGGCCCGCGCCTTGGCGGGCTTGCTGGCGCTCCTCGTCTGCTGGCCCGGCTCGGCCCTGGCCGCCGCGCCCTACGCCTGGACCACGCCCGACGCGGAAGGTCCGCCCCGGGTCCATCTCTATTTCTTCTGGTCTCTGCGCTGTCCCCACTGCCTGGAGGCCCGCCCCCAGGTGGAGGCCCTGGCACAAAAGCATCCCTGGGTGGTTCTGCATTCCCTGGAACTGACCGGCAATCGGCAAAACGTGGAACGCTACGTGGCCATGGCCGCGGACCTGGGGCAAGAGGCCCAGTCGGTGCCGGCGTTCCTGTTCTGCGGCCAGATGCGGGTGGGCTGGGACGGCGATGTCGGCGCCGCGGATCTGATGCGCGGCCTGGAGGCCTGCCGGGCCAATCCGGACCTGGCCGTCCAGGGCCGGGCCGGCCAGCCCACGGCGACCACCCTGCGCCTGCCCTTGGTCGGCGACCTGGACGCCGCCTCCCTGTCCCTGCCGGTGCTGACCGTGCTCATCGCCGGCATGGATGCCTTCAACCCCTGCGCCTTCTTCGTGCTGCTGTTCCTGCTCTCCCTGCTGGCGCACCAGCGGGACCGGCGCCGCATGCTGCTCATCGGCGGCATCTTCGTGCTGTTCTCCGGCCTCATGTATTTCGCCTTCATGGCCGCCTGGCTGGGCCTGTTCCGGGTCATGGGCAGCCTGCCCTGGGTCACGGCCGCGGCCGGTGGGTTGGCGGTTCTGATGGGGGCCATCAACGTGAAGGATTTCTTCGCCTTCAAGGCGGGCGTGAGCCTGTCCATCCCGGAATCCCGCAAGTCCGACATCTTCCGCCGCGGGCGCGAGATCCTCGCCGCCGGCAGCCTGCCCGCCATGCTGGCCGCCACCGTGCTGCTGGCCGTGGCCGCCAATTTCTACGAACTGCTGTGCACCGCCGGCTTCCCCATGGTCTACACCCGGGTGCTCACCATGCAGGTCGCCAATCCGGCCGAGCATCTGCTCTATCTGGCCCTCTACAACGCGATCTATATCCTGCCCCTGCTGCTCATCGTCCTGGCCTTCGCGCGCACCCTGGGCGCCCGCAAGCTCAGCGAGCGGGAAGGGCGCCTGCTGAAACTGCTGTCCGGCCTGATGATGCTGGGGCTGGGCGTCCTGCTGCTGGCGGCCCCGGAACGGCTGAACGACCTGAGACTCGCCCTCGGCCTGCTGCTGGCGGCGGCGGCGCTAACCGGGCTGGCGGCGCGTCTGACCCGGAACTGAACGGAGATCGCCGTGGCCCATGGCGAGGCGTAGGCGTAGGGAGCGCGCCCCGCGCCACCCCGCCTGACGCCGTTCACGGCCGATTGCCTATAGGCTCAGTTCGCGTTAACGAGTGATGGGCGGAGTTGGCCAAAAAGTAGGGTTCCCCCCTTTCTAAAGGGGGGAGAGGTGGGATTTCTCCAAGGCTGGCGCGGACTGAAACCGGGCCAAATCCCCCTCGGTCCCCCTTTACAAAAGGGGGAAGACAACTACCACCGTCGTCAGCGCGACACCCATACGTAACGCGAACTGAGCCTTCCTTTAAGTCCGACAGGCGCCTAGCCAGCCCAGGGCGGCCACGCGGATAATGCCGCATCCCTTTCCTCGTCGGCCCGTGATGAACAAGAAAAAGGTTTTTCTGCCGGTGTTGCTGCTGGCCATCGGCATCGGCGGTTTCCTGGCGCTCAAGGCCACCCGTCCCAAGCCGCCCACGGCGCCGCCCAAGGAACCGGTCTGGCGGGTGGAAACCGTGCCCGTCGCGCTTCAGAAAGCCAGCCCGATCCTGATCCTGAATGGCCGGGTGGAAAGCCCGGACCAGACCAAGGCCGCCGCGCCCGGTGTCGGCCGCGTCCTGACCGTGAAGGTGCGGGAAGGCCAGCGGGTGGCGCCGGGCCAGGTGCTGCTGGAACTGGATCCCCGGGACTTCGACCCCAAGGTGGACCAGGCGCGCGGCGAGGCGCTGGAACTGGATGCCGCCATCAAGAGCGAGGCGTTGCGGCACAAGGCGGACCTGGATCAACTGGAACACGAGAAGCGCTTGCTGGCCGCCGCCGACGCCGACGTGAAACGTTTCGAGCAGTTGCGGAAGGAAAACTTCTATTCCCAGAGCGCCGTGGAGCAAAGCCGCTCCAACCTGGCGCGCCAGAACATCAGCCTGCGCGCCCGGGAGCTGGCCATCGCCGACCACCAGGCGCGCCTGCTGCAATTGCAGGCGCGCCTGCTCAAGGCCCAGGCCAATCTGGACCAGGCCCGGCTGGCCGCCACCCGCGCCCGGGTGACCGCGCCCTTCGCCGGCCTGGTGGCCAAGGTGGAAGTCGCCGTGGGGGACCAGGTCAACACCGGCCAGAGCCTGATCAGCCTCTACCCGGCTGCGGGCCTGGAGGTACGCGCCAAGCTGCCCGCCACCCAGCAGGACGAGTTTCTCGCCGCCCTGGCCCGGGGTGGCCAGGCCCAGGCCAGCGCCCGGGTGGGTGGCGAGACCCTGGCCTTCAGGCTGGTGCGCACCGCCGGCGCGGCGGATGCCCGGGGCCTGGATGCCTTCTTCGCCCTGGCATCGCCCGCGGGCGCCCCGCGGGTGGGCGAGCTGGTGACCCTGGAAGTGGCGCGCGCCCCGGTGGAGGGCGTGGTGGCCCTGCCTTACACGGCCTTGTACAACGGCCGCCAGGTCTATCGCATCGAGGATGGCCGCCTGAAGGCCCTGGACGTGGAAGTGCTGGGCGAAGCCGGCGGCCGGGTCGGCGAGCAAGCCGCCCGGCTGCTGGTGAAATCCCCCGCCTTGAAGAACGGCGACCTGCTCATGGTCACCCATCTGCCCAACGCGGTAAACGGGCTGAAGGTGGAGGCGGTGGGCGGGAAGCGATGAGCGGGGGGATATGGGAAACGGGAAACGGGAAACGGGAAACGGGGAATGGGGAATGGGGAATGGGGAATGGGGAATGGGAAGCTTGAAACGTAAGTTCAACACCCGGGAGCACGGCGCGAGCGGGAGGTCGGCGTTTCCCTTTTCCCTTTTCCCGTTTCCCGCCTTTCAAGCCTTTCAAGCCTTTCAAGCCACCCCATGAAACGCACCGACCTCCTGGGCACCTTCGTCCACCATCCGGTGGCGGCCAACCTGTTCATGCTGATCCTGATGCTGGCCGGTTTCTTCGCCTTGTCCAGGCTCAACGTCCAGTTCTTTCCCAACTTCAATCTGGATTTCGTCACGGTGCGGGTGGAATGGCGCGGCGCCGCGGCCGAGGACGTGGAGGAGGGCATCACCACGCCCCTGGAGCAGAAGCTCAAGACCGTCTCCGGCATCAAGCATCTCACCTCCACCTCCAGCCAGGGCGTGAGTTCCATTTCCATCGAGTTCAAGGAAGGCACCGACCCCATCACCGCCGTGGACGAGGTGAAGCAGGCCGTGGACCAGTTCCGCAACCTGCCCCAGGACGCGGAGCCGCCGGAGGTCAGCCGCGTCATCCGCTACGAGCCCATCGCCCGGGTGCTGCTCACCGGCGGCAGCCTGCCGGAACTGCGCCAGCTGGCGCGTCAGTACGAGACGGATTTGCTGGCCCGGGGCATCGACAAGGTGGACCTCGCGGGTCTGCCCGACGAGGAAATCGCCATCACCGTGCCGGGCAGGGAACTGGAGCGCCTGGGCCTCACCCTGGACCAGGTGGCGGCCCGCATCGCCCAGACCAACCGGGACCTGCCCGCCGGCAAGGTGGGCGAGGGCGAGGTGCAGCGGGAGGTGCGCGGCGTCAACCTGCGCAAGGACCCGCGCGATTACCGGGATCTGCCGGTGGTCACCGAGATGGGCAGCCGCGTCGAACTGGGCCAGGTGGCGGACATCACGCGCGGCGCCCGCGACAACAGCCTGTTCCTGGAAGTGAACGGCCAGCCCGCCGTGGAACTGCTGCTCAAGCGGGCGGAAACCGGCAATTCCCTGAAGGCCGCCGGGATCCTGAATGCCTGGCTGGAGGAGGCCCGTCCCCGGTTGCCGCCCACCGTCCAGATCCAGGTCTACGACGAGCAATGGAGCCTGATCGAGGACCGCGTCGGCCTGCTGGTGAGCAACGGCATTCAGGGCCTGATCATCGTGTTCTTCATCCTGCTGCTGTTCCTCAACGGCCGCGTCACCATCTGGGTGGCCATGGGCATTCCCACCGCCTTCCTGGCCACCCTGGCCGTGCTCTGGCTGGCGGGGGGCTCCATCAACATGATCAGCCTGTTCGCCCTGATCATGGCCTTGGGCGTCATCGTCGACGACGCCATCGTGGTGGGGGAGGACGCCTACGCCCACCACAAGATGGGGGAGGATCCCATGTACGCCTCGGAAGGCGGCGCCCGGCGCATGTTCTGGCCGGTCATCGCCTCCAGCCTGACCACGGTGGCGGCCTTCCTGCCACTCATGCTGGTCACCGGCCCCATGGGCAAGATCCTGGGCGACATCCCCTTCATCATGATCTGCGTGCTGCTGGCTTCGGTCATCGAGTGCTTCTTCATCCTGCCGGCGCACCTGAGGGGCGCTTTCCTGCATGGCGCCGGGGACAGGATCCATCCCACCCGGGTCAGGCTGGACGGCGCCTTCGAACGTTTCCGCGACGGTCCCTTCCGGCGCGCCGTGACGGCGGCGGTGGAGTACCGGGGCGTGACCGTCACGCTGGGTCTCATGATCCTGATCCTGGCCGTGGGCCTGCTGGCGGGCGGCCGGGTGAAATTCACCTTTTTCCCGACCCCGGAACCCCAGATCGTCTATGCCAACGTCACCTTCTCCAGCGGCACGCCCCGTGCCAGGGTGGAGGCTTTCCTGGAACACCTGCGGCAGACACTGGAGGAGACGGAAAAAGGCTACGGCGTGAAGGTCAAGGACCACGCCATCGTCCGTTCCGGCTCCCTGTCCGGGGAGCAGAACCCGCGCCAGGGCGACCAGTTCGGCTCCGTCACCGTGGAGCTGACCCCCTCCGAGGAACGGGATATCCGCACCGAGACCTTCATCAAGGACTGGCAGGCCCGCGTCCGGGTGCCGGCGGGCATCGAGAATTTCGTCATGATCACCCGCCGCCAGGGCCCCCCTGGCAACGATCTGGTGATTCGACTGGCGGGGCAGGATGCCCATACCATCAAGCAGGCCGCCCTGGAGATCCAGGCCAGCCTGCGCCAGATCCCCGGCGTCTACGGCATCGAGGACGACATGCCCTACGGTCGCGAGCAGGTGGTGTTCAACCTGACGCCCGCCGGCGAGGCCATGGGCCTGAGCCTGGAGGATCTCTCCCGGCAACTGCGCGCGGGGCTGGACGGCAAGCTGGTGCAGCTGTTCCAGGACGGCCCCGAGGAAGTGGAGGTGCGCGTGCGCCTGCCCGAAAGCGAGCGGGCCAGCCTGGCCCTGTTGGAACGCATGACCATCCGCTCGCCCAACGGGGACTGGGTGCCGCTGACCACCGTCGCCCGCTGGACCACGCGCCAGGGCTTCGAGGCCCTGCGCCACGCGGAAAGCCAATTGGCGGTGGAGGTGAATGCCACGGTGAACAGCGCCGTGGCCAACACCAACGAAATCCTCGCCGGCCTCACCGACGTCACCATGCCGGACCTGACGCGGAAATATGGCATCCATTGGTCGTTCGAGGGGCGGGCGGCGGACCAGCGCGAAACCATGGCCGAAATGAAGGTCGGCGTGATGCTGGGCCTGTCCCTGATCTACATCGTCCTGGCCTGGGTGTTCGGCCACTACGGCTGGCCCCTGATCATCATGCTGGCCATCCCCTTCGGCCTGGTGGGCGCGGTCACCGGCCACTGGATCATGGGCATCGACCTCACCATCCTGTCCATGTTCGGCCTGTTCGGCCTGTCCGGCATCGTCGTCAACGATTCCATCGTGCTGGTGGAGTTCTACCGACACCAGCGCGAGCGGGGCATGGCGGTGAAGGAGGCCGTGATCAACGCCGCCTGCCTGCGCCTGCGCGCCATCCTGCTGACCTCGCTGACCACCATCGGCGGCTTGTCCACGTTGATGGCCGAGACCTCGTTGCAGGCCCAGTTCCTCATTCCCATGGCCACTTCCATCACCTTCGGCCTGGCCTTCACCACCGTCCTGGCCCTGCTCTGGCTGCCCGCCATGCTGTCATTCTACGAATCGGGGCATGTGCGGCTGATGCGGCTGCTGGGGCGGCCGGCGGTGGCCTGAGATTTTTCACCCTCCCCGCGGGGAGGGTGGGGGAGGGGAGAACGTCCGCTGGTTCTCTCCTTCATGCTTGGGATACCCTCCCCCTCCCAACCTCCCCCACGCGTGGGGGAGGGGTATGCCCCACGTTTGCCGAACGACCGAATCATGCCCACCCATTCCGTCCGCTTCTTCGAAACCCAGTTCCGGCGCCAGCTTGATGGTGGCGATTTCGCCCTCAACCCCTTCGAGCGCCTGGCTCTGCCTTACCTGAAAGGCGACGTCCTCGACCTGGGCTGCGGCCTGGGCAACCTGGCCCAGGAGGCGGCCCGGATGGGGTGCCGGGTGACCGCCCTGGACGGCAGTGCCACCGGCATCGCCCGCATCCGGGAGTCCGCCGCGAATCATGGACTGGCTGTGGAAGCCCACGAAACCGATCTTTCCCATTACGCCATCGACCGGGACTACGACGCCATCGTCGCCATCGGCCTGCTCATGTTCTTCCCCCGGGCCCGGGCCGAAGCCATGCTGGCCGATATCCTCGGCCATGTGAAACCCGGGGGCGTCGTCGCGCTCAATACCCTGACCCAGGGCACAAGCTTCCTGGGCATGTTCGAGCCGGGTCACTGCCACCTGTTTCCCGTGGGCGCCATGAAGGCGGCCCTGGCGGGCTGGGAGATCCTGGCGGAATCCCATGAGGTTTTCCCCGCCCCCGGCGACACGCTGAAGGCCTTCGACACCGTCATCGCCCGGCGTCCATGAAATCCGTCCCATGAAGTCCGTCCTCATCACCGGCTGCTCCTCCGGCATCGGCGTCGCCGCCGCCCGGGCCCTGCACGCGCGGGGCTGGCGCGTGTTCGCCACGGCCAGAAAACCCGCCGACGTGGAGCGCCTGAATGCGGAAGGCCTGGAAAGCCTGATGCTGGACCTGGACGATTCCGCCAGCATCCGCGCCGCCGTGACGGAAATCCTGGCCCGCACCGGCGGCCGTCTGGACGCCCTGTTCAACAACGGTGGCTTCGGCCAGGTGGGGGCGGTGGAAGACCTGACCCGGGACGCCCTGCGGCAACAGTTCGAGACCAACCTGTTCGGCTGGGTGGAACTCACGAATCTCGTCATTCCGGCCATGCGCAAGCAGGGTTACGGCCGCATCGTCATGAACAGCTCGGTGCTGGGCTACGCCGCCTTCGCCTACCGGGGCGCCTACAACGCCGTCAAGTTCGCCGTGGAGGGCCTCACCGACACCTTGCGCCAGGAGCTGAGCGGCACCGGCATCCGGGTCGTCCTCATCGAGCCCGGCCCCATCGTCAGCCGCTTCCGGGAAAACTGCCTGCCCCACTTCGAGAAGCACATCGACTGGCGAAACAGCGTGCATCGGGCCCGCTACGAGGGGCAACTGGCCCGGCTCAGGACGCCCGGCCTCGCCGCCCCCTTCACCCTGGGGCCGGAGGCGGTGGTGGACAAGCTGCTGCACGCCCTGGAAAGCCCCTTTCCCCAGGCCCGCTACCCGGTCACCGTGCCGGCGGTGGCGTTCGGGTGGCTGAAGCGCTTTCTGTCCACCCGGATGATGGATTGGGTGCTGATGCGGGCGTCGGGCGGGGGAAAGCGTTAGGAGCCTGTCGGACTTAAGGAAATCCCGGCGCTCCGGCTTCAGGGTAGATCAGCGCGCCGGCTCGGCCTTCTTCAGGGCGTCCTCGATCCGGGCGCTGAAATTGGCTTCCGCCTGGGCGCCGACCACCAGGGTGCCGGTCACGATGTCCCCTTTGGCCGTGCCGATGACGAAGGAAGGCGTTCCGGTGATGCCGACGCGGCTGGCCTCCTGGACATCGGCGTCGATGCGCTCGGCGGTCTTCTTGTCCGCCGCGCAGGCCCCGAGGCGAGTGGGGTCGACGCCCTGCTCTCCGGCCAGCCGCTCGATGAGCTCGGCGCTCAGCTTGGCCTGGTTGATGAACAGGGCGTCGGCCATGCGCCAGTAGGCTTCCCTGCCGCCCAGATCGGCGACGCAGCGCGCGGCCAGCGCCGCCCCGCGCGCCTGGCCGTGGAAGGGCAGGGGCAGGTCCTTGACCACGTAGCGGACCTTGCCGCTCTCGACGTAGCGCTTGCGCAGGCTGTCGAAGGTGCTGACGTGATAGCGCCGGCAGTAGCCGCACTGGTAGTCGACGAACTCCACCATGACCACCGGCGCGTCCGCGGCGCCCAGGCTGGGAGCCTCCCTGACGCCGATGGAGAGGATCCGGGGTTCGGCCGGAGGTTTCGGCGCCGCCTTGCCGTCCTTGAGCAGGGCCTTGATCTCGCGCAGTTCGCGCAGGATTTCCTCGCCCTGCTCCTTGGTCAGTGGGTCGGCGGCAACGCCGGGCGCCGACAGCGCGACGAGCAGGGCGCCGAATGCGAGCGCCGTGGTGCGACCAAGCTTGTGCAAACGATGGACCATGCAAACCTCCGCCGGGTGTTGGATCAGGGGCACTTGGAGGCATTCCTAAGCAGCCTGTCGGACTTGAAGGAAATCGGCTGCAAAAATGGCGGAACGGTCCATTTCTTGCCGCTTTCTTGGGCAATAGAACGACTATTGCCCGGCGAAATCGTCAAAAACTGTCCTCGTTCGGCCTTTTTTTCGCTTCGATTCTTCAAGTCCGACAGGCTGCTAAGAGTCGCCTGAAAAAAACCACCTCTCGGTGGCAAACCGGGAGGTGGTGGTGGGATGTTAATGGCAGAGGGATGGTTATGGACAATGTCATGGGCCGATTAATTGGCAATGGCCACTGATGCAAGCCATGCCGCCGGGGCAAACCGCGTTCTCGTCCAGCATGCCGTCACAGTCATTGTCGAGGCTGTCGCAGTCGTCGGGTACTCTGCCCGGGTATACGGTGGCGTTGAAGTCGTCGCAGTCCGCGGGAGGGGAATAGCCGTCCCCGTCCATGTCGACCGCGCAGCTTTCATCGACCTGCCCGTCGCAGTCGTTGTCGAGTCCGTCACAGCGAGTCTCGACCGCCTCGTAATCGGGGTTCATGGCATAGACGCTGCCGCAATCCAGCAGTTGCCCTCCTTGGCACAACGTGGTGCTGCCGCCGCAAACCCCTGCCTGATTGGGGCATGAACTCGTGGCAATTCCCTCGTCGGTGGTGCCGTCACAGTCGTTATCGATGCCATCGCAGATCTCGGATGTCGGGCCGACCATGCCGATACATTGGCAGTTCGCGTCGTAAGAGCCCTTCGTGCATGCTCCCACATCCTCACCACATGGCCCGCCCACGGTGCAGCTTGGGCAACCCTCGTCGACCTGGCCGTCGCAGTTGTCGTCGATGCCGTCACAGGCCTCGACTGCGCCCGGATTGATCGCCGGGTTGGCGTCGTTGCAATCGCTGCTCGCGTCGTAGCCGTCACCGTCCGCGTCGGGGCAGAACATCGTCGGGACGGTGAGCTGCTTGGCCGCCAGGGTCACAGGGAATACGACCGGTGCGTACCCGGCCACCTCGACCACCAGCGAGTAGGTGCCGGAGGGAACCGCGTGCAGGATGAAACTCCCTGAGTTGGTCTTGGCATAGTAGGAATGGCCGTCCAGGTAAGCGATGCCCGGTTTTACCGCGCCGCAGACCGTGATTGAGCCGCTGATGTCACCGCTTGCCGGTGGCTTGGGCGCTGCTTGCGCCGAGACGCCAACCAGGGCCATTACCATCAATCCCAGTATCACATTCGATCTCGTCATTTCGCGCTCCTTGTTCCAGTCCGCACCACCGGCGTTCCGGGAACTTGTCTCCACGAGATCCTGGCCACTTCCTCGGCCCTTCAATCTCTGGGGCCACTTCCCTTGTATGCGCCACTCTTCCGACCCCTCTTACTTTTTATAGACCCAGGCCGGCTCACCGATCACCTGCCTATACGCATTCATGGAGCCTGGCGGTCATGGCAAACCCGCATCGGGCATGCCGCGAGCGCCAGGCCGCGCCGCCGCCTGGGTTCAGCCCCCTTTCGTTTGTCCAGTCCGCCTGGTTGCGTGTCCGGTCGGTCCATAGCAGACTGGCGCGCACTCTCATCAACCGGCGGAAACCCTGGCCATGCCCACTTCCATGAAGCCCGTTTTTTTCGCGACGATTCTCTTGCCGCTGCTGCTCGCCTTCTCCGGCTGCGCGCCCCTGGGGCCGCCCACCGTCTCCCGCGACCGCTTCGAGTACACCAACGCCGTGGCGGAATCGTGGAAGCGGCAGATGCTGCTGAATATCCTCAAGATCCGTTATGGCGACGCGCCGATCTTTCTCGACGTCACCTCGATCATCAATCAGTACTCCCTCGAAACCGAGTTGCGGGGCACCCTGGGCTGGTCCAATCCGCCAATCGCCGACCGCCAGGAACTCGCCGGCACCGGTCGCTACTACGACCGCCCCACCATCACTTACGCGCCGCTCAGCGGCGAGAAGTTCGCCCGCAACCTGATGACCCCCACCCCGCCCGCGACGGTCCTGGGCCTGGTGGAGGGCGGTTATCCCATCGACTATGTGTTCCGGATCCTCGTGCACTCCATCAACGGCGTCGAGAACCAGTTTGGCGGCGCGGCCCGGAGTCGCCGGGCCGACCCGGAGTTTTACACGCTGCTGGAAAAGCTGCGCCAGATCCAGGCTTCCGGGGCCATGGCCCTGCGGGTGAAGAAGATGGAAAACCAGGGGGCCCTGCTCATGGTCTTTCGCAAGCGGGCCGACGAACAGGCCAAGTCGTCGGGCAGGGAGGCGCGGCGCATTCTGGGTCTGAACGAGGATGCCAGGGAATTCAGGGTGTTCTACGGCTCGACCTCGGACAACGACGACGAGATCGCCCTGCATACCCGATCTTTCCTGGAAATCCTGACGGATGTCTCTTCCACCGTCGAGGTGCCCGCCGAGCACGTGGCGGAAAAACGCGTACCCCCGACCATGGAGTCCGAAGGCGAGGGCGTGAAGGGTAACCTCATCCGTATTCGCCATTCCACCACCCCCCCCGAGGATGCCTTCGCCGCCGTGCCCTACCGGAATGGCTGGTTCTGGATCGATGACCGGGACTACCTGTCCAAGAGGCTGTTTTCCTTCCTGATGTTTGTCATGACCTTGAGCGAAACCGGCGGCAAGGATGGGGCGCCGGTGGTGACGATTTCGGCGGGGGGCTGACGACCTTTCCGACATCCGGCGCAAAGGGATGCTCGCGACCGCCGGGCTGCGCTTGGCCGGCGTGGCTTGGGACCGTTGAAGTTTCGGGAACTCCGCCCCGCACCGGTCCCACAAAGAGCCTAGTGCTTACTTGCAGAAGTCTCGCTACATTCGATCCGCTTGGCATCCCCGCTCGCTGCGTTGCGAATCCTCGCCATAGCTGGGCTATGGCTGCGGTTCGCGCCTTGCGATCGGGGCGCCAAGCGGCCCTCGGTGTTAACGCGGACTGCTGCAAGTAAGCACTAGTTGTCGATGTACGCCGACACCCTTTGAAGGAGAGAAACCATGTCCCCGCGTTTGCGCCGTTCCCCCGGCCGGATGATTGCCGCCCTGGCCGCCACCCTCGCGTTTTCCGCCCCCGCCGCAGCCGATCACTGGCGCGGATACCCCGGCATGGCCCATGGCCACCCCCACTGCCAAGCCTATCCCGGCGCTCATCCCGGCGCCTGCCCCTACATGCGGGACATGGCGAATCCCGCCCCCATGACGGGCAAGATGCTGGGTGTGCACATCAGCGATCTGCCCAACGCCATGCTGGACGCGGCCAACGTGGGCTACGGGGTCAGCGTGGAACAGGTGCGGCCCGACAGCGCCGCCGCCGCGGCCGGCATCCGGGCAGGCGATTTGATCGTGGAATTCGCCGGCAAGCCGGTGCTCTCCGCTGATCGCCTGCGCTGGCTGGTGCGCAAGGCGGACGCCGGCAAGAACCTGGAGGTGAAACTGATGCGGGAAGGCGCCCCCGTCACGGTTAGCGTGGCCTTGCCGGAGGCCAAGGCGAAGGACAATTGCGATGTGAAGGAGGCCCCCAAGCTGGGAACCTGAGTCGCGACCTCGCGCGGCCACCGCGCCAGGACGCGGCTGAGGGCTTTGCTCTCGTGTTCATGAACGGTTCAGCCCGTGAAGGCCGCGTCCGAGGCCAGATAGGCCAGTTCTTCCGGTGTGCTCCGCCGACCGAGGATGGCGTTGCGGTGGGGGAAGCGGCCGAAGCGGTGGACGATGTCCCGATGGTGCTCGGCCCAATGGATGTCCATGCCCGCATCCCGGAACAGGGCGACGGACAGGTCCTGGTCCGCAGGGTTCTCGCTGTGCATGAAGGGCATGTAGAGGAACAGCAGCTGGTCCCGCGCCAGCCCCTTGTCGAAGCCCCGGGCGACAGCCCGCCTGGCCAGCGCCACGGCGCTCTGTTCGCTGGAAAAGGCCGCGGGACTGCCGCGAAACATGTTCAGCGGCAACTGGTCCAGGACGATGACCAGGGCCAGCGTCCCTTCCGGCGTTTCCGCCCAGCCGTCCAGTTCGCCGGAGGCGGCCCTTCGCCAAAGCGCCTCGAAGCGGGCCCGCATCTCCTCGTCCAGCGCCGGCGTGGAAGCGAACCAGCGCCTGGCGACTGGTTCCGAGTACCAGTAGTCCAGCAACGCCCGCCGCTCATCCCTCTCGTCTTGCCTTCCGGTCACGCCCGCGCGCTCCAGGGCAGCGCCATCTTGTGTCCCGCCCCATCCAGGCAGACGAAGGTCACGTGGGTGGAAAACACCGACTCCTCCGTTCCGGTGGTCAGGTTGTCGGAATAGACCTTCACCGTGTATTGGACCGAGGTTTTTCCCACCCTGGCGCGACGCGACTTGAAACGCAGCACCGTGCCCTGGCGCACGCTTTTGCGGAATTCGACCTTGTCCATGGCCACGGTGACGAACTGGCAGCCGGGGTAGTCCCGGCTGGCGGCGATCCAGGAAATCTCGTCCACCCACTTCAGCAGGAAGCCCCCGAACAGGTAGCCGTAGTGGTTGAGATGTTCGGGCCGGACGACCTTGAAGCTTTCCATGAACGTTTCCTCTCTGGCGATGGCAGATTATTCGCGCCGGCTTGTTCCGAATCAATTATGTCGCACTGCAAAAATCAGAAGATAGTTCTATCCTGATATCTCCTTTGTCCAAAATCTGACCGCCATGTCCGGACACGCCAACGTCGGCTGGATCGACATCCTTGTCATCCTGATCTATCTCATGGCCACCGGATATCTGGGTTATCTGGGCTGGAAGGGCACCCGCACCGCCTCGGACTTCCTGCTCGCCGGACGCGGCGCCCATCCGGTGATCATGGCCATTTCCTACGGCGCCACCTTCATTTCCACCTCGGCCATCGTCGGTTTCGGCGGCGTCGCCGGCCTGTTCGGCATGAGCCTGCTGTGGCTCACCTTCCTCAACATCGGCGTCGGCATCTTCATCGCCTTTGTCGTGCTGGGGGAACCCACCCGCCGAATCGGCCACCACCTGGGGGCCCACACTTTCCCGGAACTGCTGGGCCGGCGCTACCAGAGCAAGGGCATCCAGGTGTTCGCCGGGATCCTGCTGTGCCTGTTCATGCCGCTCTATATCGCGGCGGTGATGACCGGTGGCAGCGTGTTCGCCGCCAGCCAGTTCGGCGTGGATTTCGAGGTGGCCCTGCTCATCTTCAGCCTGCTCACCGCGGCCTATGTCATCCCCGGCGGCCTCAAGGCGGTGATGTACACCGACACCCTGCAAGGCGTGATCATGATCCTGGGCATGGGCTATCTGCTCTGGTTCACCTACGACAGCCTGGGCGGCGTGACCCAGGCCCACCAGACCCTGACCGGCATGGCCAACCTGGTGCCCGGGCCCCTCCAGGAGATGGGCCACCGGGGCTGGACCGCCATGCCCGAATTCGGCTGGGGGGCGAAGAATTACGAGCTGTGGTGGACCGTGGTCACCGCCATCATTCTGGGCGTGGGCATCGGCGTCCTGGCCCAGCCCCAGTTGATCGTGCGCTTCATGACCGTGCGCAGCCGGCGTGAACTGGACCGGGCCGTGCCCGCCGGCGCCGTGTTCATCCTGCTCATGGTGGGCACGCCCTATGTGGTGGGCAGCCTCACCAACGCCTGGTACGCGGGCAACGGTCCCCTGCTGCATGGGCGCGTGGTCCAGGAGATCGACGCCGGCCAGGGGCGGGTGCTGGTGGAGCTGGTGAAGGAGGCCCCCTCCGGCCGCTGGGAAGCGATACCCAATCCCAAGACCGGCAAGCCCTCCGTGGCGCCCCTGATCGTCGCCGAGCGCCAGCCCGCCGTGGATGCGCGGGGTCAGGCGTTCGAGCGGGTGAGCGGTCGCTCCGTGGCGGTGGTGTATGCCAGGGGCCAGGCGGACCAGATCATCCCGCGCTTCATCACCACGGCCCTGCCGCGCTGGTTCGGGCTGCTGTTCTTCCTCACCCTGATGTCGGCGGCCATGAGCACCCTGTCCAGCCAGTTCCATACCCTGGGCACCGCCGCCGGGCGCGACCTGTGGGAACAGTTCGCCGGCGGGGGCCGGGACGGGCAGCCCAGCCTTCTGGTGATGCGCCTGGCCATCCTCGTCGGCCTGCTGGTCTCGGTGACCCTGGCTTTCATGGTGCGCGACGAATATGTCATCGCCCGCTTCACCGCCATCTTCTTCGGCCTGTGCGCCGCCACCTTCATGCCGGCCTACATCGGCGGCCTGTTCAGCAAGCGCATCACCCGGGCCGGGGCGCTGGCCTCCATGCTGGTGGGCCTGTTCACCTCCCTGTTCTGGCTGCTGTTCATCAAGGAGCGGGAAGCCGGCGCCATCGGCCTGGTGAAACGCTTCGCCGACGGCAAGAGCAGCCTGGCGGCGGATGCCCTCAACTGGCCCTCGGTGGATCCCATCGTCGTGGCCCTGCCCCTGTCGCTGGCCACGCTGATCCTGGTGAGCGCCCTGACCAGGCCCCTGGATGGCGCCCACCTGGACCGCTGCTTCCCGGAACGACGCGGCTGAAACGAGAGGAACGACCATGCTCGGCATCGACGATCCCCTGATCTGGCTGGCTTACGTGGGCTGCGTGCTGGTGGCCCTGTTGAGCGTCGGCTACGGCCTGGTCCGGCGCAATCGGGCGCCGGACAAGCTGACCCGGGAAGACCGGGCCTGGGCCAGAGTTGAAAAGAAGGTGGAAGATGAAATCTGAGCGCGCGCGCCTGATAGGCGTGCTCCTGCTGGCTCCGCTTGCCGCCGCGGCCGAGCCCGCCCCAACCTGGAGCGGCGGGCTCGATCTGCGTTTGCGCGAGGTCGCCATCGACAACGCCAACGCCCTGGACGACACCAGCAGCACGGCCGAGCGTCACTTTCAGCGCTACCGCCTGCGCGCCTGGGGCCAGGTCCAGCCGGAACAGTCCTTCCTGGTGAACGGCCGGCTCATGTGGGAGGGGCGCCACTACGACAAGCCGGACGTGAACAGCTACGAGACCTGGTACAGCGGCGCGGTGATGTTCGACAACCTGTACGTCCAGGCCGACAGGCCGGGCGGCCTACCGCTGAAGCTCAAGCTGGGCCGCCAGGACATCGTCCTGGGCAACGGCTGGCTCATGCTGGACGGCACGCCCCTGGACGGTTCCCGCACCCTCTACTTCGACGCCCTGCGCGCGACTTGGGCGAGCGGCCTCAATACCCTGGACGCCATCCTGCTGAAACAGAACCCCAGGACCCGCCTGACCCTGGATGGCGAGACGGAAGACCAGACCGAGCAGACCGAGAAGGGCCTGGCCCTCTACCTGCGCCACAAATACGGCGCCGACACGGACCTGGACGGGTACTGGTTCTACAAGCACAACGACCCGGCGACGGGCCAGGCGGCGAGTGGCATGAGGCTCAACAACGGCTTTTACTTCCCTTCCGCGTCCGACGACGGCCACGTCAACGCCCTCGGCGGCCGCATCGAGACCCAGTATTCCCCCACCTGGAAGCTGCGCGTCGAACTGGCGGCGCAGTGGGGCCGGCGCAACGGCGCCGACATGGAAGGCTTCGGCTTCAACGGCCGGGCTACCCATGCGCTGGGCGGCGCCTGGAACGACCGGGTGCACCTGGGCTACGAGTTCCTCTCCGGCGACGATCCGGACACGGGCCGCAACGAGGCCTTCGACCCGCTCTGGGGGCGCTGGCCCCAGTGGAGCGAACTGTACGGCCCTTACACCTACGGCATGGAAACCCGCACCGGCGAGACCACCAACCTGCATCGCCTGAACCTGGGCTGGGCGGCCCAGGTGCATCCCAAGGCGGAACTGAGCCTGGACTACCATGCCCTGTTCGCCGACCAAAACACGAAGCGCGGGACGGCGGGCTTCAGCGATTCCGACAAGTTCCGCGGCCATCTCGTCACCGCCTGGCTGCGCGCCAAGCTCGACAAGCACGTCTCAGGCCACCTGCTGGCCGAGTACTTCATGCCCGGCGACTACTACGAAGCCCCCAAGGGCGACAACGCTTATTTCCTGCGCGCCGAACTCAACCTTTCTTACTGACTGAATGAACCCACCCATGGACCTGGAAAGACAGCTCCTCAACGGCGACGAAGCCGTCGCCCTCGCCGCCCTGCATGCCGGCGTGGCCCTGGGCACCGGCTATCCCGGCACCCCCTCCACGGAAATCCTGGAGTATCTCGACTATCTGGGCGGCCGCGCCCAGTGGTCGCCCAACGAGAAGGTGGCCCTGGAACTGGGCCTCGGCGTGGCCTTCGCCGGCGGCCGCGCCCTGGTGACCATGAAGCACGTGGGCCTCAACGTCGCCGCCGACCCCCTGTTCACCGCCACCTACACCGATGTCGATGGCGGCCTGGTCATCGTCTCCGCCGACGACCCGGGCATGGCCTCCAGCCAGAACGAGCAGGACAACCGCCACTACGCCCGCGCCGCCGTGGCGCCCATGCTGGAACCCCGCGACTCCCAGGAAGCCTACGACCACACCCTGGCCGCCTTCGAAATCTCGGAACGCTGGAAGATTCCGGTGATCCTGCGCCTGACCACCCGGATCTGCCATTCCAAGACCCTGGTCACGCCGCGCCGGCACGTCCCGCCGCCGCCCGTGCCGGGCTTTCGCCGCGACGTGCCGGCCCGGGTGATGATCCCCGCCTACGCCAAGCCGGCCCATCACCGGCTGCGCGCCAAGATGGCGGAAATCGCCGCCTGGAACGAAGCCAACGGCTTCAACCGCATCCTCCCCGGCAGCCGCGAGCTGGGCATCGTCGGCAGCGGCATCGCCGCCGTGCACGCCCTGGAAGCGGCGCCGGACGCCAGCCATCTCATCATCGGCATGACCTGGCCGCTGCCCCTGGAAACCATTCGCCAGTTCGCCGCCAGCGTCGACCGCCTGCTGGTGATCGAGGAGGGCGATCCGATCCTGTTCGAATCCCTGCGCGCCGCCGGCATCCCGGCCGAAGGCAAGCCGGAGATGTACCGTTTCGGCGAACTCAACGTGCCCCGGGTGCGCCGCATCCTGGCCGGCGACACCAGCCCGGAGGCGCCGCCGCCCAGGGGCAAGCCGCCCGAGTTGTGCCAGGGCTGTTCCCACCGGGACGTGTTCGAGGTGCTGCGCGACATGGACTGCATCGTCTCCGGCGACATTGGCTGCTACACCCTGGGCGTGCTGCCGCCGTTCTCGGCCATGGACACCTGCGTCTGCATGGGCGCGAGTATTGGAGTTGGATTAGGCATGCGCCATACCCTGCCGCCGGATGAGGCGAAGCGGGTGGTCAGCGTCATCGGTGATTCCACCTTTGTGCATTCCGGCATCACCGGCCTGGCCGAGATGGTCTACAACCCGCCGGAAACCGGCCATGTGGTGGTGATCCTGGACAACGGCACCACCGCCATGACCGGCCAGCAGGAAAATCCCGGTACCGGACGCAGCCTGAACCACGACCCCACCGGCAAGATCGACTTCGAGGCCCTGGGCCGGGCCATGGGCATCCAGAACGTGCATAGCCTGAACCGCTTCACCGACGGCCATTTGCTGGAGGAGCTGCTCAAGACCTTGCTGGAGAAGCCGGAAACGTCTCTTGTGGTGGTGCGCCAGCCCTGCGTGCTGGCGGCGCCCAAAATCCGCTTCTACGAGAAGGCGGCTTTGGAGAAGATGAGCCACGCCTGCGCCGCCATGCCGGCGGATTGAGTGTTTATTCCCCCCTTTCATAAAGGGGGGGCCAGGGGGGATTTTGCGGCGGTGGATGTCCTGGGCCGAGCAAAATCCCCCTCAATCCCCCTTTACAAAGGGGGAAGAAAGGAAAGCATGAGTGATCGTGTCATCAACATCGTCCTCGGCGGCCTCGGCGGCCAGGGCGTCCTCACCGCCTCGGACATCCTGGCCGACGCCGCCTTCCGGGCCGGCTTCGACGTCAAGAAGAGCGAGCTGCACGGCATGAGCCAGCGTGGCGGTTCCGTGAGCAGCGACGTGCGCTACGGCCCCAGGGTGCTGTCGCCCATGGTGCCGGCCGGCGAGGCGGATTTCCTGCTGGTGCTGGAGCCCACCCAGGTGGAGGTGAACCGGCCAGTGCTCAAGCCCGGCGGCGTGCTGATTACCACCGACGTGATCCCGGAGGGCACGCTGAAGAACAAGAAGAGCCTGAACGTGGCCATGCTAGGAGCGCTTTCCGCTCTGCTGGATATTCCCGAGGCGGCCTGGCTGGATGCCATCCACGCCCGCCTGGCCACCAAGCTGCACCGCCTCAACGATGAAGCCTTCGCCAATGGGCGCGCCGCCGGCGCCAAGCTTGTCGCCCCCCCTCACCCCTGACTCCTCACTCCTCACCGACCCCATCATGCTGAAAGAACTCTGGAACGATGCCGCCGGCGGCTTTCATCCCGTCAGCGCCCCCGACTTTCTGCCCGAACAGCAACTGCGCGAGGTCCAGTTGCGCCGCCTCAAGGCGGTGGTGGCCCGGGCCTACGACAAGGTGCCCCTGTTCCGCCAGCGCCTGGAAAAACGCGGCCTGACGCCGGACTCCATCCACAGCCTGGCCGACATCGCCAAGCTGCCCTTCACGGTCAAGACCGACCTGCGCGACACCTACCCCTTCGGCCTGTTCGCCAGCCCGATGGCGGACGTGGTGCGGCTTCATGCCTCCTCCGGCACCACCGGCAAGCCCATCGTGGTGGCTTACACCCGGGAGGACGTGGAGGTCTGGTCCGAGGTCATGACCCGCACCTTCGCCGCCTGCGGCCTGCATCGCGGCGACATCGTGCAGAACGCCTTCGGCTACGGCCTGTTCACCGGCGGCCTGGGCGCCCACTACGGCGCCGAGACCCTGGGTGCCACGGTGATCCCCATCTCCGGCGGCAATACCGACCGCCAGATCATGGTGCTGCGGGATTTCGGCGTCACCGCCATCTGCGCCACCCCCAGCTACTTCATGCACCTGGCCGAGAAGGCCCAGGAGATGGGTATCGACCTGAAGGAAATGCCGCTGCGCGTCGGCGTGTTCGGCGCCGAGCCCTGGTCCGACGCCATGCGCGCGCGCATCGAGGCGGATACCGGCATCCGGGCCTTCGACATCTACGGCCTGTCGGAAATCATCGGCCCCGGCGTGGCCAGCGAGTGCGGCCAGCATGAGGGCCTGCACGTGTTCGAGGACCATTTCTACCCCGAGATCATCGACCCGGAAACCGGCGAGCCCCTGCCGGACGGCGAGGAGGGCGAGCTGGTGCTGACCACCCTCAGCAAGAAGGCCATGCCCATGATCCGCTACCGCACCCGGGACATCACCGCCATCCTGCCCGAGCGTTGTGGCTGCGGCCGCACCCTGCGCCGCATCCTGCGCATCGGCCGGCGCTCGGACGACATGTTCATCATCCGCGGCGTCAACGTGTATCCCTCCCAGGTGGAAGCCGCCCTGCTCAACGTGGAGGGCACGCTGCCCCACTACCAGATCATCCTCACCCGCGAGCAGGGCCTGGACCAGATGACGGTGGAAGTGGAAGTCACGCCGGAAGTGTTCAGCGACAAGGTGCGCGCCCTGGAGGAAGTCCGCGCCCGCCTCGCCCACGCCATCGAGAACATCCTCGGTATCCGCGTCGGCCTGCGTCTGGTGGGGCCCCACACCATCCAGCGCAGCGAAGGCAAGGCCAGGCGGGTGATCGACAAACGCAATGGCTGACGCACGCCGATATCTCACTCCCCTCTCCCGGCGGGGAGAGGGGGAAATGCACCGCTCTCCCGTGCTTGCCACGGTCCTGTTCCGATTCATCCATAGGAGTCTTCAATGAAACTCCCGCAACTTTCCGTGTTCCTGGAAAACCGCCCCGGCAGCCTGATGGAACCCCTCAAGGTCCTGGCCGACGCCAACATCAACCTGGTCAGCATCTCCCTGGCCGACACCGAGCAGTTCGGCATCCTGCGCCTGGTGCTGAAGGACTGGGAATTCGCCAAGTCCGTGCTGGAAAAGGACGGCTGGGTGGTGAACGTGAGCGACGTGGTGGCCGTGGACGTGGACGACCAGCCCGGCGGCCTGGCACAGATGCTGGGTATCCTGGCCGAGGCCGGCATCAACATCGAGTACATGTACGCCTTCGCCCTGCGTCGCAATGTCAGGGCGGTGCTACTGTTCCGCTTCGAGGACCCGGACGCCGCCATCGAAGTCCTGCAAAAGGCGGGCATCGGCATCGTCCAGGAAGCGGACATGTACTGAGCCCCATGGCAAGCTCCATCCGCCCGCTCCGGGCAAGCCCCTTCGAGGTTTTCTTCCCCCTTAGTGAAAGCCCCCATTTGGGGATAAAGGGGATCGCGGGAGCCAGGCTGGCACTTGCCACCACCGGCGAAATCCCCCCTGGCCCCCCTTTGCTAAAGGGGGGAACACCCAGGCCTGCCGTCTTCACGCGCTGAAGCCATGTTCACTGTCCAGTCCGCCCCCATCGATAACGTCATCCGCGACCGGGAGGAATCCCTGCCCCGTGATCAACTGGAAGCCCTGCAACTCACCCGCCTGCGCGATGTGGTGGCCCGGGTCGCCCATGTGCCGTTCTATCGGGAGGCCTTCGAGCTGCGCGGCATCACGCCCAAATCCATGCGTTCCCTGGACGACCTGCGCCGGCTGCCCTTCACCACCAAGGACGACCTCCGGCGTCACCATCCCCTGGGCTTCCTCACTGTGCCCCGCGACCAGCTCGCCCGCATCCACGGCTCCTCCGGCACCACCGGCAAGCCCACCTTCGTGGCCTACACGGCGAACGACCTGCAACTCTGGTCCGACCTGTGCGCCCGTTTCCTCATCGCCGGCGGCCTCAAGCCCCAGCACACCGTCCACGTGGCCTTCGGCTACGGCCTGTTCACCGGCGGCTTCGGTCTCCACTACGGCATCGAGAACGTTGGCGCGGCCGTGGTGCCCGCCGCCTCCGGCAATACCCGGCGCCAGATCGAGATCATCCAGGATCTGGGATCCGAGGTGCTGATATGCACGCCCAGCTACGCCCTCACCATCGCCGAGACGGCCCGGGAACTGGGCATCGACCCGCGCAGCCTGCCGCTCAGGTTCGCCCACTTCGGCGGCGAGCCCTGGACCGAGGAGATGCGCCAGCAGATCGAGGCCGACATGGATATCCTGGCCTTCAACAACTACGGCCTGTCGGAGGTCATCGGCCCCGGCGTCTCCGGTGAATGCGCCCTGCGTGACGGCATGCACATCCAGGAAGACCATTTCATCGTGGAATGCCTGGACCCGGATACCCTGGATCCGGTGCCGGAAGGGGAGGAGGGGGAACTGGTCATCACCGCCCTCACCAAGGAAGCCATGCCCCTGCTGCGCTACCGTACCCGCGACATCGCCCGCCTGAACCGGGAACCCTGCGCCTGCGGCCGCGCCACCGCGCGCATGAGCCGGGTCACCGGCCGCACCGACGACATGCTCATCATCCGCGGCGTCAACGTGTTCCCGTCCCAGATCGAGGAGGCCCTGCTGCGGGTGGAAGGCACCACGCCCCACTACATGATCGAAGTGGAACGTCCCGCGACCCTGGACCAGCTCACCGTGCGGGTGGAGGTGCTGCCGGAACTGCTTTCCGACCGCATGGACCGCATGCAGCGCCTGCGCGATCGCATCGGCAAGGAAATCCTCACCGTCGCCGGCATCCGCGCCAGCGTGGAGCTGGCCGCCCCGCGCACCCTGGAACGCTTCGTCGGCAAGGCCAGGCGGGTGGTGGACAAGCGCAAGCCGGGCCAATAAGGGCGTACATCATGCACCTCGACCCCTTCATGAAACACCTGGGCTTTGAAGGCGGCGTCACCGGCCCCGGCCAGGCCCGCCTGACGGCCGTGCTCAAGCACGAGTATCTCAACAACTGGGGCTCCGCCCACGGCGGCTTCCTGTTCGCCCTGGCCGACTCCGCCTTCGCCCTGGCGGCCAATTCCTACGGCGATTCCCACGGCGATTCCCACGGCGATTCGCAGGGCGATTCCCAGGGCGATTCCCAGGGCGATTCCCAGGGCGATTCCCGCGGCAATTCCCACGGCCCCCTGGCGGTCTCCCTCGGCGCCCACATCGAACACCTGAAACCCAGCCAGGCGGGAGACATCCTGGAAGCCACCGCCCGGGAAGTCAGCCTGACCCGGCGCACGGGCGTCTACCAGGTGGAAGTTCGCCGCGGAGAAACCCTGATCGCGCTGTTCACCGGCACGGCCTATCGCAAGGCGTGAACCTGGAAACCGGGGTTTCCAGGTCGAACCCTGTTGTTCCCGCATCGGGCCGCGCCCGACATGTCCGGCGTCGGATCAGATGATGCAGCAGGCCGGGGAAAGCGCCTCGGAACGGTAGTGGCGACGCACGGCGGCATGCACCCGCCAGTGGCACGTTCCGGCGGGCACGACCACCAGGTCGCCCTTGTGCGCCGTGACCGGCGCGCCGCCTTCCGGGGTGAGGGTGGCGGATCCGGCCAGGAAGTAGCTTTTCTCGTCGGCGTCGAGGGTCAGGGTGCGGCTGCCCTCGGCGTCCTTCCAGAGCGGCCAGCCGTGCACGCCCAGTTCGGTCTGGCGGGCGGCGGGAATGTCGCGTTCGATGATGATGGCGGGCGGGGCGGCCTGATTCATGGTCAAGATGCGGGTTCGTCGGGATTTGGGTTATGTTAAGCCCATTGCCCTCCTGCCCGGGTCATGGAAAAACGCATCCGCTACGGCGACTATCTGGGTCATGTGCGCGCCCGCCAGATCGCCATCAGCTACAACCAGGTCACCGCCTTCGATGCCCGGCATCGCCGCCGCCCGCGCCTGCGCCCGCGGGACCTGTACCGTCTCCTGGCGCCCTACGCCAGTGTTCGCTTTCTGGAGCAGTTCCGGGCAGTGCTCCCCGTGACCCTGTTCCTGGCGCTGTTCCAGGTGCTGGCCCTCAAGTCGGACGTCGATGGGGCGGAGGGCATCGTTTTCGGTATCGGCCTGGTCATGGTGGGCCTGATGCTGTTCATGGAAGGGCTCAAGCACGGCCTGATGCCCTTCAGCGAGAACATCGGCCATCTCATGCCCCAGCGCTTTTCCCTGGCCGCCGTGCTGGGGGTGGCCTTCGTCCTGGGCGCGGCGGCCACCTTCGCGGAGCCCGCCATCGGCGCCCTGAAAACCCTGGGCAGCCTCACCGACCGGACCCAGGCGCCGGTGCTGCATTACCTGCTCAACCACCGGCCGGCGGCCCTGGTCTACGCGGTGGCGACCGCCGTGGGCCTGGCGGTGCTGGTGAGCATGTTGCGCTTCATGGGAGGGTGGGGGTTGAAGAAACTGGTGGTCTGGGTATCCCTGGCTTGCCTGTTGCTCACCGCCTGGCTGGCCCGGGATCCGAACCTGGCGCCGGTGATCGGCCTGGCCTGGGATTGCGGCGCCATCACCACCGGGCCGGTGACCGTGCCGGTGGTGCTGGCCCTGGGCATCGGCGTCGCCCAGGCGGCGGGCCGGGAGGAAAACGCCCTGGCCGGCTTCGGCATCGTCACCCTGGCTTCCCTGTTTCCGCCCCTGATGGTGATGCTGCTGGGCATCTGGTACGCGGACGAGGCCATGGCGGCGGTGGCGGCGCCGGCGGTCGGGGCGGTGGTGGCGGCCTCCTCCTCCGGCCTGGCCGACGGGGTGCTGGCGGCCATGCGCGCCATCGTTCCCCTGACCCTGCTGCTTTGGCTGATCCAGCGTTTCTGGCTGCGGGAGCCGTTGCGCAACGCCTCCTACACCCTCTACGGCATAGCCCTGTGCGTGCTGGGCATGATGGTTTTCAACATCGGCCTGGCGGAGGGCCTGGCGCCCCTGGGCAGCCAGACCGGCGACCAGCTTTCCACGGCCTTCGGCGGGCAAGGCGGGGAGGGCTTGTATCCCTATTGGCTGGGGCTGGGCCTGGCCCTGGCGTTCGCCTTGTGCCTGGGTTTCGGCGCCACCCTGGCGGAACCGGCCCTGAACGCCCTGGGCACCACGGTACAGAACCTGACCGACGGCGCCTTCCGCAAGACCACCCTGATTTACGCCGTGGCGGCCGGCGTGGGACTGGGCACCCTGCTGGGCGTGCTCAAGATCGTGTTCGACCTGCCCCTGGCCTGGTTGCTGTTGCCGGCTTACGGGCTGGCGTTGCTGCTCACCCTGGTCGCCAGCGAGGAATACGTGAACCTGGCCTGGGACAGCGCCGGCGTGACCACCGGGCCGGTGACCGTGCCCTTGGTGCTGGCCATGGGCCTGGGCCTGGGCCGGGCGGTGGAGGCGGTGGAGGGCTTCGGCATCCTGGCCATGGCCTCGGTGGGGCCCATCGTCTCGGTGCTGGCCGTCAGCCTGTGGATCCAGTTGAGGGAACGCATCTATCAATTCGACATGGCGAAGGCGGAGACATGAAAACCCAGGATGGCCACGAACACATCGTCGTGCTGACGGATGCGGTGCTGATCACCTGCATCGTCCAGCGCGGCGCCGCCGAGGAGGCGGTGCAGGCCGCGCGCCGGGCCGGCGCCCAGGGCGCAACCATCTTCTACGCCCGGGGCACGGGGGTGCGCCAGAAGCACCTGGGCGTGCTGGGCGTCACCCTGTCCGCAGAGAAGGAGGTGATCTACATCGTCGCCGCCACCGACCAGGCCGACCGCATCTTCGAGAAGATCTACATCGCCGCCAAGCTGGACACCCCGGGCATGGGCATGCTCTACATGACACCCCTGGAGAAGATGGCCACCTACGTGCCCGAGGAGATCGTCGAGCGCTTCAGCCATGACTAAGCTGGCGCCGCCGGGCCGCTTCAAGGTGATCCACTGCATCCTGCCCGCCGGGCGGGCCCACGCCATGCTGGACCGGTTGCGGGAGGAAAAGGGCATCGCCAGCGTGTTCTTCCACCATTCCCGGGGCGGTGGCATCAGTACCCGCAAGGGCCGGGAATCGTTCCATTACGTCGAACGGGAGATCGCCACCGTGCTGGTACCGGAGGACAGGGCCGACGAGATCTTCGAGTTCATCTATTTCGCCGCCGGCGTCAACCAGCCCCACGCCGGCATGGTGCTGATGGAGAAGACCCGGCTGGCCATGCCGGTGGCGATGCCCGAGGCGGCGCCCGGGAAACCGGGCTGAGCCGCCCCGGTCTGTGTCAGGCCATGGGCCGGGTTGTCGCCCAGGTATCCTGGTAGGCGGCCAGCTTGGCCTGATGCAAGGGCAGGGGAAAGGGCGTGGTTTCCACCCCCAGGGCGCGACTCAGGATCCAGCCGTGCAGGCTGGTGCCGCAATGGCGGCTCGCGCCGGCGAGCAGGGCGCAGATGTCCCAGACGTCCAGGGACTGGAACAGGTGGATGGCGGCGGGGTCCAGGCGGGCCGCGAGCCGTCGGTACACCCCCAGGTCGTCGTGCCAGGGCGCGGCGCCGGCGCGGAACAGGACCAGGCCGAGGCCGGTATCGGCCAGCAGGGCATCCATGTGTCGGGCGATGGCATCGAGGCTGGCGTCGTCGCCGTATTCGGCGGCGAACTGCATGGTCAGGTAGCCCGGCGGGTGGGCCGCCCTCATGGCCGCCCGTACGGCCGCCGGTTCGCCGCTAAGGGCGTGGGCGCGAATGCGTTCCGGGAACAGGTCGGGGGCGCGGCTGACCGGATCGGGCGCCAGGGCGGCATCGATGCCGGACGCGGCGAGGTGGGCCCGGGTGACAGCGTCGCGCACGCTGAGCGCATCGGCTTCCCCCAGGCGGTCCAGGACCTCGGCCCGCCATTCGGGCCGTATCCCGGCCAGGTCCACGCCGCCCACGGCCCGGTATTCGAACAGTCCGGGATTCGCGAACAGGGATTTGGGCACCAGGTAGCCCATGTTTTGCTTGAGCCCCAGCACCCGCCTGGCCCAGGCCATGCCGGCCGCCGGGTCCGCCGCGTAGCGGGCCATGGCGGCGTCGGCGGCGGCGCCTTGCAGCATGACCGCCGCCTGGAACAGGTCGCAGGTCAGCAGTTCGCCGCCGACATGCAGGACGTCGGCCGGCCTGTCGCCCCACTGCCGCGCCAGGTCGGCGATGGCGCGCACCTTGAAGCCGCCCGCGGAGCCCAGGTCCCGCTCCGCCAGGCCGGCGAGGATCACGGGGCGGGGGGAGGGCCGCCGGGCCAGTTCAGCCGCCGCCACCCAGGCCAGCAGGATGTCGCCCAGGTTGTGGCGGTCGAAGGCGCCGAACAGGATGATCGGCGACTCGGGCATGGATCAGGCGGAACCGGAATCAGACCCGCCAGGCAGGATGGCGGGCAGGGGGGCGACGGGCGTTGGAGGGTCGAGTGGCGGCATGTCGGGGCCAGGGATGGTCCACCGATCAGAAATCCTCGTTCTTGCGGTCCAGTTCCTCGCGATAGCGCTGGGCCTGATCCCGCAGCCAGGCCTGCTTCTCGCGCTTGCGCCTTTCCGCCTGGTCCTTCAGCCAGGCTTCCCGTTCCATCCGGATCTTCAGCAGGCGGCGGTAGTTGTGGCGCATGTAGGCGATGATGATGCCGGCCACGATCAGCATGATGCCGCTGGTTTTCCCCAGCAGGGTATCCAGGCCGTAGGTGGTCACGATCCCCAGTCCCACGTAGAGGTAGGGCAGTGGTTCATAGACCCAGTTGGGTAGGTTGAACATAGATCCTGGAAAAGCGTTTCATCCACGAAGGGACACGAAGAGAACAAGGCCTTGCGGGTGCTCGCCAACTTACCCTGATGGTGATCGGCGCCTTGCCACCATAACGCGCCGGCGCCGTCATGGATGACAGGATATTGGCCCGCAACTCCCATTGTTATCGGTTGTTTTGCGCGCCACTTTAACCGGTTGTCTCCACGGGGCGGTAGCAGAACACGAAGCGTCCCTTGCCGAAATTGACCATCAGGGCGCCGCCGCGGTTCGCCGCGTAATCCTGCCATCCCGGGATGGGGCACTGGAAATGGCATTCGGAAACGCCGTGGGGCGACTCCAGGCCCCGGTCGTTGTCCCAGAACGACAGCAGCATGGCGCCGCCCTGTTTTTCCAGCAGGTGCTCGGCCGCCGCGTTGGCGAGCTTGAGGCATTGGTCGAAATTCAGCGCCAGTTCGTCGGCGTCGAGGTGCAGCGTCTTCATGGTGGTTTCTTTCCCCGGCTTTGCCCGGGCTGTTCACACTGGCTGACAGCATAGCGTGGATTGCCGGCGATGCCGCTTCCCTGAAACGCGCGTCGGCATCCCGCTGGAAGCGACCTCGCCACCGGCACGCCACGCGCCAACGCGAGCCGGTTGAGGTACATTAGCGCAATCTAATACACGGGAGTTCCGAATGACCGCCGAAGACAAGCAGGCCCTCGGGCAAACCGCCTACGACAAGGCCCTGAAGTACGAACTGGATTACGGCTGCTGCCCGCAATGCGTATTGGCGGCGGTGCAGGAGACCGTGGGCGTGATCGATGACAGCGTCATCAAGGCGAGCCATGGCCTGTCGGGCGGCGGTGGCCTCTCCGGGCAGGGGGCCTGCGGCGCGTTGACCGGCGGCCTCATGGCGCTTTCGGCGAAACGCGGCCGGGACCGCGACAAGCTGGACAAGGGCCGTTTCATCAACAACTTCAAGAAGGGCCAGGAACTGGTGGAGCGCTTCCGCGCCGAGTTCGGCGGCGTGACCTGCCAGGAACTGCAACATCGGTTCACCGGCAAGACCTACGACATGTGGAATCCCGAGGAATACAAGGCCTTCGACCAGGCCCGGGGCCAGCAGTGCGCGCGGGCGACGGCCACGGTGACCCGCTGGGTGGTGGAGATGATGTAAGTCTGGCCTCGCCGCCGCGTCCGCACGACAATCCCCCGCCTGATTCCCTCCAGGAGCTCTAAAACATGGCGCAAACCATCGGCATCCTCACCTCCGGCGGCGACACCCCCGGCCTCAACGCGGCCATCCGCGGGGTCGGCAAGGCCTGCCTGTCCCACTACGGCATGCGCATCGTCGGCATCCGCGACGGCTTCCGCGGCTTCATGGAAAAACGCACCATGGACCTGGAGGGCGATGCCCTGTCCGGCATCCTCACCCTGGGCGGCACTGTTCTCGGCACCAGCCGCGACAAGCCCCACAAGATGCCGGTGAACGGCAAGCTCCAGGACATGACCGGGGTCATCGTCGCCAACTACCACGCCCTGGGCCTGGACGGCCTGGTCTGCCTGGGCGGCGGCGGCACCCAGAAGAACGCCCTGCGCCTGAAGCAGGCCGGCCTCAACGTGGTGACCCTGCCCAAGACCATCGACAACGACGTGGCCCTTACCGACACCACCTTCGGCTTCGACACCGCCTTAGGCATCGCCACCGACGCCATCGACCGCCTGCACAGCACCGCCCACAGCCACCACCGCATCATCGTGGTCGAGATCATGGGCCACCGGGCCGGCTGGCTGGCCCTGGGCGCCGGCATCGCCGGCGGCGCCGACGTGATCCTCATTCCGGAAATTCCCTATGACGTGGGCTTGGTGGCGCAAGCCATCAAGACCCGCAGGAGCAAGGGCAAGCCGTTCAGCATCGTCGCCGTGGCCGAGGGCGCGATCTCCCGGCAGGAATTCGAGGCGCAGCAACTTTCCAGCGCGAAAAAGAAGGACAGGAAGCCCAAGGAACCCGTCGCGGAGCCGGAACTGGTCTACGCCGAGCGCACCCTGCGCCTGGCCCACCAACTGGAGAAACTCACCGGCCTGGAAGCCCGGGTCACCATCCTGGGACACCTGCAACGAGGCGGCACCCCCTCCGCCGCCGACCGCCTGCTCGCCACCCGCCTGGGCACCGCCGCCGCCGACCTACTCCAGCAGGGCCGATACGGCGTCATGGTCGCGGCCCGGGGCGAAGCCAGCGAGCCGGTTCCCCTGGAAGACGTGGCTGGCCAGGTCAAGCTGGTGCCCCAGGACCACCCCTGGGTGGAAAGCGCCCGGGGGGTGGGGACGAACTTCGGGGATTAGGGGCTGATGCCGTGGGCGGGCCTGCAATCCCGCCGCGGCAACCGCCGCTCAGAACGACATGCTCAAGGCCACGCCGAAGCGCTTGGCCTTATCCGTCCTGAAATCGCCGCCCAGATCGTTCCGGGTTTCGGGCGGTAGCAATTGCAGCCGCCAATCCTTGGGCGCGGCAACGGGCTTGGCCGTTTCCGTCCCGTAACCCAGGCCGCCGAGCAACGCCTTGACCTGGCCGAGCAGCGTGCTGGAATTCGCGCCCTGTCCGATACCGTCTCCATCCGCGAGGGGCAGGCTGGCCGCCGGATAGTCGCCGCTGAAGTCATGCCCCTGGCCCGGGATGGACTTGCCGCCCTGGGCGAAGGCATGCCCGGAAGCCCCCGTCGCCAGGGCCATGCTCATGAGGAACAGCCTGCGTTTGACTCTGCGCCGCATTTCGACCTCCTGTATTCAGGATTTGCGACTCTGCAATACCTGTATAGCAAGATTGGCCGCGAACGGGGGCGGGTTGTCACATCCGCGAGTTGGCCGGTAACGGCGGACCGACAGCGGCGCACCGGTAGTCGCGCCTCATGCCGCGCACAACGCCTGTCGAATGTCCTCGATCAGGTCCGCCGCGTCCTCCAGGCCGGCGGAAATCCGCACCAGGCCCTCGGAGATCAGGTGCGCCGCGCGCTCCTCCGGGGTGTAGAAGGAGTGGGTCATGCTTGCCGGGTGCTGGGCCAGGCTTTCCGCGTCCCCCAGGCTGACGGCACGGGTCACCAGCCGCAGGGCGTTCATGAATCGGCGCCCCGCCTCGATGCCGCCCTTGAGCTCGAAGGCCACCATGCCCCCCGGCCGGGCCATCTGCCGGCGCCCCAGTTCGTATTGGGGAAAGGACGGCAGGCCCGGGTAATGGCACACGGCCACCTTGTCGTGGCTGGCCAGGAATTCGGCGATGACCTGGGCGTTGTCGCAGTGGCGGTCCATGCGCAGGGCCAGGGTCTTGAGGCCGCGCAGGATGAGGAAGGCGTCCTGGGACGAAAGCACCGCGCCGGTCATGTCCTTGATGCCGTGGAAGCGCACCTCGGTAAGTGGCTCCCCGGGGCCGACGATGGCGCCGGCGATGAGGTCGCCGTGGCCGCCCAGGTACTTGGTGGCGGAATGAACCACGTAGTCCGCGCCCAGTTCGATGGGGCGCTGGAGATAGGGCGTGCAATAGGTGTTGTCCACCACCACCACGGCGCCGTGGCGATGGGCGATGGCGGCGACGGCCGCGATGTCCACCAGGCGCATGTTGGGGTTGGCCGGGGACTCGAAATACACCACCCGGGTGGCGGGGCCGATGGCCGCCTCCAGGTTTTCCGGCACGGTGAGGTCCAGGTGGGTGATCTTCACCCCGAAACGGGCCAGGCCGTGGTTGAGGAAGCCGAAGGTGCAGCCGTACAGGGTCTTGTCGGCGATGACCTCGTCCCCGGGTTTCAGCAGGGTCCACAGCAGGGAGGTGGTGGCGCCCATGCCCGAGGCGGTGACCAGGGCCGCCTCGCCGCCTTCCAGATCGGCGATGCGCTGCTCCAGCAGCACCGTGGTGGGGTTGCCCACCCGCGAATACACGTAGCCCGCCTGCTCCCCGGCGAAGCGCGCGGCGCCGTCCTCCACGGTGGGGAAGGTGTAGGTGGAGCTGACGTGGATGGGCGGGTTGAGGTCGCCGTCCCCGGCGTAGGGGTCGTAGGCGTGGTGGATGGCGCGGGTGGAGAACCCGGCGCCCTGGGCGTGCTTCGCGGCCATGGGGAAACCTTTGTGGCGGGAGATGAATGGAAAACGATTTCGCGCGTGGGAACTACAATCCAGTTCGGCTTATTCGCGCCGTGGAATTATCTCCATCGTGAATGACCGCCGACTACCGAATCTTTTCCGGAAAAGCCCCGCCGCCATGCCCCTCGACCGAATCGACGCCGAAATCCTTCGCCTTTTGCAGAACGACGCCCGGCTCTCCAACAAGGCCATCGCCGGGAAAGTGGGGCTGGCCCCCTCGAGCGTCCACGACCGCGTGAAGCGCCTGTGGGCCGACGGCGTGCTCACCGGCGCCCACGCCGAGGTGGACCCCAAGGCCCTGGGCGTGGGCCTGGAAGCCCTGTTCTTCATCGAACTCGCCAAGCACGAGCGGGCCACCGTGGACCGCCTCATGGAAGACCTGCTGACCATCCCGGAAGTGCGCTCCGCCCACCTCATCACCGGCCGTTACGACCTGGTGGTCCACGTCGCCGCCCGGGATACTGCCCACCTCAAGGACCTGGCCCTGGATCGCTTCACCAGCCGCCCCGGCGTCACCCGCATCGAGACCTCCATCATCTACGAGACGCGCAAGCGGCACGAATTGCCCATGCTGGGGAGAATCGCGCCCATTGATCCGCCCAGGCGAGGGTGAACTCGGCGACATGCCGGCGGAAGGCGTTATCCAGATATTTCGCTGGCGCCACGACTGGTCCTCGTCTCCGCCGAGGTGACCGGTTCAAAACGATCTGGCCGGATCAATAGCCCCCTGCGCGGGGCGAAACCACGATCGGGTTTGCCAACCCAGCGAGCGGCTCCCAACATGGCTATCTACTGATTTTTTCGAAAGTAATGCCATATGCCTTCTTGCTGGCACACCTCTCCCCACCCCAACCCTCCCCGCCAGCGGGGAGGGGGAGACGTGGACGACAACGCGCAGGGCGGCGTCACCCAACCCTCCCCGCCAGCGGGGAGGGGGCCAATTCCTCCCCCGCATGCGGGGGAGGTTAGGAGGGGGAGAAATGTGTTTTTACTTTCTCAAATCTTAGTTAGCTATTTCAGGAGGGCATCATGACCCAGGCTTCCATCGCCGAAGCGAAGAACCACTTGTCCCGCCTCGTCCAGCAGGCGGAAGCGGGAGAGCCCGTCCGCATCACGCGGCGCGGGCGCCCCGTGGCGGTGCTGTTGTCCGCCGCAGCCTACGAGCGCCTGCTCGCGCCCAAGCCTGAGCTGGGGGAATTCCTGCGAGCCTGGCGGGAGGACATGAGAGCGGCGGCCGTCCCCTTCGCCGACGAGACCGTCTTCGACAATCTGCGTGACCGCGCCCCGGGCCGCGAAGTCGAACTGCCATGACGGCGCGTTGCCTGCTCGATACCCACATCGTCTCCGAGCTGGCCCGGCAACGCCCCGATTCCCGCGTGGAAAGCCGGGTGCTGGCCCATCAGGCCGAATGCGCCCTGGCCGCGCCCAGCCTGGAGGAACTCGTTTTCGGCGTTGCCCGCCTACCGCCCTCCACCCGCCGCGAGATGCTGGAACGCTGGCTGGAAGGCATCCTGGCCAGCTTCCCCCTGTTGCCCTACGACGCCCGCTGTGCCGCCTGGCTGGGCCGGGAACGCGCCCGGCTCGCCGCTCAAGGCCAGCCAGCTCCACGCACGGACGGCGAGATCGCCGCCGTGGCCATGGCCAACGGCCTGGTTCTAGTCACCCGGAACCGGGCGGACTTCGCTTGTTACGAGGGCTTGCTGGTCGAGAATTGGTTTGAGGAGGGGTGAGGTGGCGTGGATTGGAGTGACGTGTAGGCGTGTTTGGTTTTTCTTTGCCAGCAAAACAAGCGAAAAATAGATCGACATAATAAGCGCCATTTGATACAACATAAAAAGCTAATCATTATTCATCGCAAAAAGCGAACACAAACACAGCAGGAAGAACGCACATCATGGCCACCCCGTCCGAAAAGCTGGCGCAATCGCTCGAAGCGCTGCGCGCGCTTCAGGCACGCGGCCTGGTCGCGATCCGCTCTGGCGACCTGACCCGCACGCACCGGGAGCGGGTGCTCAAGGGCGGTTTCCTGCAAGAGGTGATGAAGGGCTGGTACATCCCGAGTCGCCCGGATGAACCCGCCGGGGAAAGCACGGCCTGGTATGCCTCCTACTGGGAATTCTGTGCGGCCTATCTGAACGAGCGCTTTGCCCAAGACTGGTCCCTCTCCCCGGAACAATCGCTTTTGCTCCATGCCGGGAACCGGACCGTGCCGCGCCAGCTCCTGGTGCGCGCCAAAAAGGCCCGCAACAACATCACCGCCTTCCCACACGGCACGTCGCTGCTCGATGTGCGGGCCGCCTTGCCGGAAGCACAGGATGTCGCGGAGCTGGATAAGCTTCGTCTGTTCTCGCTTCCGGCAGCGCTGGTTACCTGCGCGCCCGGCTTTTACACCCAGCATCCGACCGATGCGCGCGCGGCGATCTCGACGGTTCGGGATGCCTCCGACATCCTGCCCCGGCTGCTGGAAGGCGGTCATAGCACTATCGCGGGTCGCCTCGCCGGGGCCTTTCGCAACATCGGACGCACCCGGATCGCGGACGAGATCATCGAGACCATGCGCGCGGCGGGTTACGACGTGCGCGAGAACGACCCGTTCGAGACCCGCCCGCCCGCGATCCTGAACGCGCGAGAGACTTCGCCCCACGTTAACCGCCTGCGCCTGATGTGGCGGGAGATGCGCGGCCCCGTCATCGCGCGCTTCCCGAAATCGCCGGGAATTACCAAAGACGGCAAGGCCTATCTGAGACAGGTCGAGGAAATGTACGTCACCGATGCCTATCACTCGCTCTCGATTGAAGGCTACCTGGTCAATCCCGAACTGATCGAGCGGGTCCGCAAAGGCAACTGGAACCCGGACAACAACGAGGATGACCGGAACCAGCGCAACGCCATGGCGGCGCGCGGTTACTGGCAGGCCTTCCAGACTGTGCGGGCAAGCGTGGGAAAGGTGCTGAAGGGCGAAAACCCCGGCGATGTGGCCGATGCGGATCACCGTATCTGGTACCGGGAGATGTTCGCCCCCGGCGTCACCTCCGGCCTGCTCAAGCCGGCTGACCTTGCCGGATACCGTATTGACCAGGTCTATATCAGGCGCTCGATGCATGTCCCGCCCAACCGCGAAGCGGTGCGGGATCTCATGCCCGCCTTGTTCGAATTGCTGCGCGAAGAACAAGAGCCGTCCGTGCGCGTCGTGCTCGGACATTTCGTGTTCGTCCATATCCACCCCTACATGGACGGCAACGGGCGCATGGGGCGCTTTCTGATGAATGTGATGCTCGCCTCAGGCGGCTATCCCTGGACCGTGGTCCCGGTCGAGCAGCGCGATGCTTACATGGCCGCGCTCGAAGACGCCAGCGTTGGCCAGAACATCGCACCATTCGCCGATTTCCTCGCCAACCTTGTCAAGGCAAGGCTCAAGAGTTACTGAAGCTGATGGCGAGGCCTTGAGAGCGCAGCAGGAAAGCAAGCGGGGCATGGTATTGGTTGCGCGCCAACACGGTGGCCGCGACGAACCCAAACGCAACCTTCGGGCCTCGGGCTGGTACTCCTGCTCCTTGGCCGACGCCGCCGTTGCCTAGAATGACCTAAATCAATTGGCCTCCACGAAACCCGGGGCGATTCAGTAGGCGGAAAGGACTTCGCCTTCATATTCATCTAATTACAGTTCCATGTTCTCATGCTCCCGTTCAAGAGCCAGGATTGGATATAATTTTGAGCAAATTTACTCAGTAATGTAAAAACATGGCATATCAACGTAACGAGGTCGCTTCCCTTCGCATCCGTCTGGATGAGCGTGCGAAACACATCACCATCGTTGCCGGGCCAAGGCAGGTTGGCAAGACCACTTTGGTCAAGGATGCCTTGCGTGACCGGCCCAACCTATACATCGCCGTTGATCAACCCGCGGAAGATCCCGACCCGCTCATTTTCACGTCCGCCGCACAGACTTCCTCGAAAGCGACCAGCCCGCGCGACGGCGAGTGGCTGGTCGGGGAATGGCAGCGCGCGCGCATCAAGGCCAAGGAGGGGAAGGACTCCGATAAGTGCTTTGTTCTGGCCCTGGACGAAATCCAGAAAATTCCCCGTTGGTCGGAGGTCGTAAAGGGCTTGTGGGACGCCGACCGGGCCAGTGGATTGAATATGCATGTCGTCCTGCTTGGTTCATCACCGCTGCTCATGCAACAGGGGCTGACGGAGAGCCTTGCCGGCCGTTACGAGCTGATCCGCGCAACCCACTGGTCCTACCTGGAGATGCATGAAGCCTTCGATTTCGACCTGGACCAATTTCTCTACTTCGGCGGCTACCCGGGCAGCGCCCCGTTTATCCGGGATGAACCCCGTTGGCGGGCATTCCTCCGGTCGGGCTTAATCGAACCCAACATCGAGAGGGACATCCTGATGATGACGCGGGTGGACAAACCCGCTCTGCTCAAGCGCCTGTTCCAGTTGGGATGCGACTACTCCGGCCAGATCCTGGCTTACACCAAGATGCTGGGCCAACTGGATGATGAAAAAGGGCATACCGTCACTTTGGCCCATTACCTCGACCTTCTCTCTAACGCCGGCCTGTTGACCGGTCTGCAGAAATACTCCGGCAAGCGCATACGCCAGCGGGCATCGAGCCCCAAGCTGATCCCGCTGAACACGGCCTTGATGACTTCCACATCGGGGTACAGCTATGACGAAGCCCGTGCCGATAGGACCTATTGGGGGCGAGTGGTGGAGAGTGCCGTAGGCGCCCACCTTTACAACACCGGTCACCCCGATTGCGAGGTGTACTACTGGCGTGAGAGCCCCCATGAAGTGGATTTTGTGCTGGCTCGTGGCAACCGCCTCGCCGCCATCGAGGTGAAGAGCGGCACTGCCCCAAGTCATACCCCGGGATTGAACGCCTTCGCTGCGAAATACAAGACCCATCGCCTGTTGATAGTGGGTGAAGGCGGCATCCCCTTGGCCGAATTTCTCTCCTATCCGGCGGAACACTGGCTTGCTTGATCGCCATGGCCTTCCTCGTACCCCGTCATTTCACCGAGATACTGGACGACGCAGCGCCCACTCCCGGTCATGAGCTGGCGGAATACCGGGACAGGGGGGCTTACGTACTGCTTGGCGACCCTGGCGCTGGCAAGACCGAGACCTTCAAGCAGGAGGCTTCAGCCACGGGGGGACTCTTCATCACCGCCCGGGATTTTCTGGACCTCGACATTCGCGACACTTGGCGTAACACCATGCTGTTTATCGATGCGCTCGACGAAAGCCGGGCTGGTGAGGGCGATGGTCGGACGCCATTAAGTCGCATCCGGGGCAAGCTGGATCAACTGGGACGGCCGCGCTTCCGGCTTTCCTGCCGTGAAGTCGACTGGTTGGGGGCCAGCGATCGCGGCGCCCTGCAAGGGTTAGCGCCCGACAACCGGATCGTTACGCTGCGTCTGGAGCCTCTTGCCGAAGAGCAATCCCTGGCCATCCTGCGCAGCCGGCCCGATGTGCCGGACGCGGACGCCTTCTTCGCTACCGCCAGGGAACGTGGCCTGGCAGCCTTGCTGGAAAATCCCCAGACCCTGCACCTATTGGCGGACGCCCTGCGTGGCGAGGATTGGCCCGACAGCCGGGCAAAGACCTATGACCTGGCCTGTCGTCAACTGGTCCTGGAACCCAACCCCGAACACCTGGCGGCCAAACGGGGCAAACGCCCCGCCATCGACCGGTTGCTGGACGCCGCGGGCTATCTTTCCGCCATTGGCCTATTGGCGGACATCCCGGCCTTCTCGTTGAATGAAGCCGACCCGGGCTACCCCAGCCCGGAACACCTGTCCCCGCCCAGCCCGTTGCCCGTCAGCCAGGCTTTGACCACCCGATTGTTCAAAGGCTTGGACGGCAGGCAGCGGTTCATGCCCATACACCGCAGCGTGGCGGAATACCTCGCCGCCCGTTACCTCGCCCAGCGGCTCGAAGCCGGACTTCCCCTCGGACGTGTATTGGCCCTGATAACCGGTGCCGATGGCGGCGTGGTGTCAGGCTTACGCGGGCTGCATGCCTGGCTGGCCGTGCACAGCCCCAGCGGACGGGCGACACTTATCGATACCGATCCCCTGGGGGTGGTGCTCTATGGGGATGTGCAGTCCTTTTCCCGGGCGGACAAACAGCGTCTGCTGGAGGGTTTGCGCGCTTTGGCAAGGCAGCATGCGGGGTTCCGCTGGCAGGACTGGAGCGCCTCGCCCTTCGGTGCCCTGTCCACACCGGAAATGGAGCCCGTGTTCCGTGACATCCTGACCTCCCCCCACCGCGACGAGGCCCAACAGGCCATGGTGGACTGCGTGCTGGATGCCTTGCGCCACGGCCCAGTCCAGCCCTCCTTGGACGAAGTCCTGCTCGCGGTTGTGCGAGAGGGGGACCGATGGCCAGGAGTACGTAGCGGAGCGCTGAAGGTCTACCTTCGCTCGTGGCCACGTGATCCAGCCCCACACCTCAAACTCCTGGACCACATCCACTCCGGACAGGTCGAGGACCGGGAGGACGAATTGCTAGGCATGCTGCTGGATACACTCTATCCAGGGCACATCTCTATCCGACGACTGCTGGATCACCTGCATCCTCCGAAGAGGCCGAGCCTCATAGGCACTTACTTCTATTTCTGGAGTGAGCGGCTGGCCAACAAGCTGGCAAGTGATGATCTGCCGGTACTGCTGGATGAATTGGTGAAACGACGCCTGCCTCTGGACCTGACGCACGAATATCACTACAGGGAGATGGTGGGCGCGTTGCTCGTCCGGGGCATCGAGATGTACGGCGAAGACGCACCCGTGGCTCGCCTGCATGCATGGCTGGGCATCGGGCTGGACGAATACAGCCATCCGCGGCTGGACAGGAAACACCACGAACGCATCGAAGCCTGGCTATCCCGACGCCCGCAAAGCTACAAGGAAGTCCTCTTGCATGGCCTCCGGACCTGTGACGATGAGGACAAGCTCAGGCTCTGCTTCCACTACTGCAAACAGCGGCTTTACGGTGCCGGCATTCCCGAAGATCTGGGCCTTTGGTTCCTGGGTCTGGCGGGGCACGCGGCAACACCGGCCCTTGCGCGCCAGCTGTTCGAAGAGGCCGTTACCGCGCTGATCTTTGAACAGGGCCAACAAGGCCTTTCACTGGAACTGCTGGAGACCTGGGTACAGGAACATCCGGACTGCCAGGAACTGCTCGAGTCCCTGCTCTATTGCGAGTATCCAGGTTGGCGGAAGGAAGACGCCGCACGCCAACGCGACAGGAAACTTGAGAAGGCCAAGCGCAGGAGCACTTGGCGGCGTTCCTATCGGAAACATTTTGCCGAGTTGCGGACGGGGGCGGTTGCTCCCCAGAACCTGCACAACCTGGCCATGGTGTACTTCGATCTCTATTCAGACATCGAGGGTGAAACGCCCTGGGATAGGCTGATGGACCTGCTGGACGGCGACAGCGAACTGGTCCAGGCCGCGCTTGAGGGGCTGCGCGCGGTCCCGCTGCGGCCGGACCTGCCCACGGTGGACGAGATCGTGGAACTGGAAGCCAAAGGCCGGATGCATTTCATCCGATTGCCCTGCCTGGCGGCGGCCGAAGAGATTTACCGCGAGACCCCCGCAGCCCTGTTGGCCTGGCCAGATGGGGTGCTGGAGCGTCTGCTGGCCTTCCGCTACACCTATGCCGCGGGTGACGAACCGGCCTGGGTGGAAGCGTTGGTCACAAGGCGGCCGGTCTTGGTGGCGAAGGTGCTGGTGACCTACGTCTCGCGCCTCTTCTCCGCCCCGAAGGCGCATGTGCACGGACTCTATCCCCTACAACACGATGAGACCTATGCCGAAGTGGCCCGGCGGGCGGTTCTGAGCTTGCTCAAGTCCTTTCCCCCGCGCGCCCGCAAAAACCAACTGGCCCAGTTGGAAACCCTATTGAAGGCGGGCCTGAGACACATGGAGAGGAAGGACTTGGCCAGCCTGATCGCCCACCGATTGGGTCTGAAAAGCATGGATGCGTCCCAGCGCGTCTATTGGCTTGCCGCAGGGCTGGTCCTGGACCCGATGCACTATGAGACTGATCTGTCCGCCTTCGTCGGTTCGAACCAAACCCGTGCCCGGCACTTGGCAGGGTTCTTCCATGGCCGCATGGAACGTGGGTCCCCTGAGCAGATCTTGCCTCCCACCAGTCTCGGCCTCTTGATACGCCTGCTGGGTTCGGGCTGTTCCCCTGTCGAGTGGTCCAGCGGCGCCCATTGGATCAGCCCGGCCATGGAAACGGCTGAACTCGTTCAAGGATTGATCAATCGACTCGGAGGCAGTCCGGAGGAGGAGGCCGCCCATCAGCTCCAGAGACTGGTGTCCGATCCCAAGCTTCCCCGTTGGCAAGGGGCCTTGCGCCATGCGATGCAGTCCCAGCAAGTATCCCGCCGCGAGGCGCTATACCGGCATCCATCCCGTGAAGAGGTGGAACACACCCTCGCAGACCTTCAGCCCGCCAATGCCGCCGATTTGGCTGCCTTGACCGGCGAATACCTGCGCGAACTGGCGCACTGGATGCGCGACGGCAATATCGATGCCTACAAGCAGTTCTGGAACGAAGACTCACACCGACATCCCACCTCACCCAAGGTCGAAGAAAGCTGCCGCGACATCCTTGTGGACAAGCTGCGGGAACGCCTGGGCAGATTGGGTATCGACATCCAGCCGGAAGCCCGACATGCGGACGAGAAACGGTCCGATATCCGAGTTTCCTGGGGCGGTGCCCATGGTTTCCACATCCCCATCGAGATCAAGCGCGACCGCCACCGCGATCTGTGGCGTGCCATGCGAGAACAGCTGATTGCCCAATACACCAGGGATCCGGGCTGCATGGGCCGGGGCATTTACCTTGTGTTCTGGTTTGGTGGCGAGGGCATGCCCGCCCCTCCGGATGGCGGAACCCGCCCCCACAGTGCCAGGGAGTTGGAGGATCGACTCAGGAACACACTGGCGCAGGAGGAGCGGCATTTAATCCAGGTATGTGTGTTGGATGTATCGAGACCCGGCTCGTAGCGAGCTTGACAGACAAGGACGAATTGCCGGGCTGGTCTGAAGCACCGATGCAATCCGATGGCTGCAATGCTGCAGTGGTTCTCGATTCGTTGCACGTGGGATGAGGGCATGCATTGGGCATCGTTGAACGTCTGTATGGCCGACCAACCCCCCCTCAAACCAATCCCCTCAACTCATACAACAGCTCCAGCGCCTGCCTGGGTGTCAGCTCGTCCGGGTCCACTTCAAGCAATCTTTCCAGCGCCGGGTTGATTACCGGTTCCGGCGCCGGCGCGGGGGCGAACAGGTCGCCCTGGGGGCTGGCTGCGATCTGCTGGTTCTCCAGCATGACCAGTTTGCGGCGGGCGGCCTGGATGACGGCGCCGGGGACGCCGGCGAGTTTGGCGACCTGGAGGCCGTAGCTCTGGGAGGCGGGGCCGTCTTCCACGGCGTGGAGGAAGGTGAGGCCGGCCTGGGTTTCCACGGCGTCCAGGTGGACGTTGGCCACGGCCTTGAACTCCTGGGCGAGCTGGGTGAGTTCGAAGTAGTGGGTGGCGAACAGAGTGTAGGCCCGGGTCTTTTCCGCCAGGTGGCGGGCCACGGCCCAGGCGATGCTGATGCCGTCGAAGGTGGAGGTGCCCCGGCCGATCTCGTCCATGAGGATCAGGCTCTGTTCCGTGGCGCCGTGCAGGATACCGGCGGTCTCGGTCATTTCCACCATGAAGGTGGAACGGCCGCCGGCCAGGTCGTCGGAGGAGCCCACGCGGGTGAAGATCTGGTCCACCGGGCCGATCACGGCCCGCTCCGCCGGGACGAACAGGCCGCAGCAGGCCAGCAGGACGATATGGGCCACCTGGCGCATGTAGGTGGATTTGCCGCCCATGTTGGGGCCGGTCACCAGCAGCATGCGGCGGCCCGGGTCGAGTTGCAGGTCGTTGGGGATGAAGGCCTCGACCCGGGTTTCCACCACCGGATGGCGACCGCCCTGGATGGCGAGGCCCCACTCCGGACTGAATTCCGGCGCCACGTAGCGCCGTTCCGTGGCCAGCAGGGCGTGGCCCGCCAGGACATCGGCCGTCGCCACGGCTTCAGCCACCCGCCGCAGGTCCGCCACCACGGCGGACAAGGCGTCCAGCAACTCGTCGTAGAGCAGTTTTTCCCGGGCCAGGGCGCGCTCGGAGGCGGACAGGAAGCGGTCCTCGAAGGCCTTGAGTTCCGGCGTGAGGTAGCGCTCCACGTTCTTGAGGGTCTGGCGCCGGTGGTAATCCGCCGGCACCTTGTCGGCCTGGGCCCGGCTGACCTCGATGTAGAAGCCGCTGACCTTGTTGTATTCCACGCGCAGGTTGGCGATGCCGGTGCGCTCCCGCTCCCGGGCCTCCATGGCCATGAGGAAGCCGCCGCAGTCGGACTGCAGGGCCCGCAGTTCGTCCAGTTCCGGGTCGTAGCCGTCGGCGATGACGCCGCCTTCCCGCAGCACCGCCGCCGGCTCGGCCTGGATGGCCCGGCGCAGGCGGGCGCGGGGCTCGTCGGGGAAATCCATGGGGCGGGCGAGGGATTCGAGGGTTTCTCCCGCCGACTCCAGGATGCCGGCCAGGTCGGGCAGGCGGGCCAGGCTGTCGCGCAGGCCGGCCAGGTCCCGGGGGCGGGCTGTTCTCAGGGCCACCCGGGCGGCGATGCGTTCCAGGTCCGCCATGCCCTTGAGCTGGTCGCGCGCCATGCGGCCCGTCGGGGGCGTGTCGATGAAGGCCTGGATGGCGCCCAGGCGCTGGTTCAGCAGCGAGCGGTCGCGTCGGGGATGATGCAGCCAGTGGCGCAGCAGGCGGCTGCCCATGGCCGTGAGGCAGGCGTCCAGCTCGGAGAACAGGGTTGGGGCGGCCTCGCCACGCAGGGTTTCGCTGATTTCCAGGGTGCGGCGGGCGGCGGCATCCAGCAGGACGAATTCGCTGTCCTGTTCCAGGATCAGGTTGGTCACGTGGGGCAGGGCGGCCCGCTGGGTGTGGTGGGCATACTCCAGCAACAGGCCGGCGCCGGCCCGGATCGCGGGCTGGTCGTCCAGGCCGAAGGCGGCCAGGTCGGCGAGGCCGAAGTGCTCGCACAACAGTCGATTGCCCCGATCGGGGTCGAATTGCCAGCCGGGCCGGCGCACCAGGGCGGTTTTCAGGTTGGCCAGGTCCGCGTGGACAAAGTTTTCCGGCAGCAGGATTTCCGACGGGGCCAGGCGAACCAGTTCGGCGCCCAGGCGGTCCAGGGCCACGCGCTTGGCGGCGAAGCGGCCGCTGGACAGGGTCAGCCAGGCCAGGGCCAGGGTTTCCCCGCCCTTTTCCCTCGCGGCCGGGACCAGGGCCAGCATGGTGGCGTCGGCCTTGTCGTCCAGCAGGGCCTCGTCGGTGAGGGTGCCGGGGGTGACGATGCGCACCACCTGGCGTTCCACCGGCCCCTTGCTGGTCTTCGGGTCACCGATCTGCTCGCAGATGGCCACCGCCTCCCCCAGTTTCGCCAGCCGCGCCAGATACTGTTCCGCCGCGTGGTAGGGCACGCCGGCCATGCGGATGGGCTTTCCGGCTGAGGCGCCCCGGGTGGTCAGGGTGATGTCCAGCAGGCGGGAGGCCTTCTCCGCGTCGTCATGGAACAGCTCGTAGAAATCCCCCATGCGGTAGAACAGCAGCATGTCGGGGTGCTCGGCCTTGATGCGCAGGTACTGCTGCATCATGGGGGTGTGCTGGGGGAGATCGGCTGGCAATGAGGGCAATGAGGGCAACGGGGGCATGGGCGTGGGCTGTTGCCCGATTCTAACGGGATTGCCGCGATCCGGCCGCCATGGTGGCGGTGCGGCGGCCCGGCAAATGGGGTAAGGTTCGCGTCGCGCCAACAGGCCGGATACCGACCACGGAAAGACCGCTATGTCGACCATCACTCGCAGACAGTTCCTGGGCCACTGCATGATCGCGCTCGCGATGTCCGCCGCGCCGAGCCGGCCGGCCTTCGCCGCCATCGCCAGCCTCAACGAGGCGATCAACAAGGCCGGCCGCATGCGCATGCTGTCCCAGCGCATGGCCAAGGCGTATTGCCAGCTCGGCCAGAACATCCTGCCCGACCCGTCGCGCCGCATCCTGGACTTGTCGGTCAAGCTCTACCAGGAGCACCTCGTCGATCTGAAGGCCTACGCGCCCTCGGAGGACATCAAGGCGACCTACGCGGAACTGGAGGCGATCTGGCGGCGCTACCGCCAGCTTCTGTCCACCGCGCCCAGCCTGGAAAACGCCCGCCTCATCGCCCAGATCAACGAGGATGCCCTGCGCGTGGCGCATCTCGGCACGACGCAGCTGGAACTGGTTTCCACCTCCAGCGTCGGTCGCCTGGTCAACATTTCCGGCCGGCAGCGCATGCTGTCCCAGCGCATGGCCAAGTTCTACATGATGCGGCGCTGGGGGATCGGCAACGCCGCCATGGACAGCGAGGCGCAGCTGGCAAAGCGCGAGTTCCTGAGCGCCATGGGCGCGCTGGAACGGGCGCCCGAGAACACCGGGAAGATCAAGGGGGAACTGGAACTGGCCCGTACCCAGTGGATATTTTTCGACCAGGCCCTGCAACTGCAGAGCGCCGGCGACAAGGATTCCAGCTATGCCGCGAACGTGGCCACCACCAGCGAACGCATCCTGGAAGTGATGGACCGGGTGACCAACCTGTATGCCCAGTTGGGCGCCACGCCGGCACCCGCGGCGCCGGCCGCCACCCCGCGTTCGGCGCGGCGCTGACGCCTCCGGCATGGTCCGGTGACCCGGGGGCGGGCTGTGCCCCCGGCTTGGAAAAGCGCCCGAGCCGCTCCCGTGGGGGCCAACTCGTTCTCGGGGCGGTCCGGCGAACGACCCTAGCAGCCTGTCGGACTTAAAGGAAATCGGCTGCAAAAATGGCGGAACGGTCCATTTTTCGCCGCTTTCTTGGGCAATAGAATGACTATTGCCCGGCGAAATCGTCAAAAACTGTCCTCGTTCGGCCATTTTTTCGCTTCGATTCTTCAAGTCCGACAGGCTGCTAGCCCGGATGAAGGCAATACGGACACGTCGATTTTTTTAACACTTTCGACATATTCCGTCGGAGCCTGCCACTTAAGCCCTTGATCTATTAGTGGGGACTTATATTGGCACGGCTCTTGCGTTGTCTCGCTTCCCCCAGAAGCCGCCACACAGACACGCCAGGAGTCGATGCCATGCTACGCACACGGACCCGTCCGACCGGGTCGACCACCCCCGTGTTCACTGGCGGGCCCATGACGCCCCATCGGGGCCGCCGCGCACCGCGGCGGTCGGCTTGAGGGCGCCGGCGTGGTCATGTTCATCCATTTTCCTCATTCACACGACCGGCCGGTGGGCGATACGCCTGTCTCGCCACCCGTCCACGGCGCCAGTCCCCAGGCGGAAGATGGGCTGGGCGACCTCTACTTGTCCGATACCCGCGGCATCGAGGTGGAGGAGGTGGGCGCGGTCGAGTTCCTGCGGGAATGGGGTCGGGCCATCGCCAGGGTGGCGATGGCGCTTTCCACAAGGAACGGCGGCACAAGGAACAGCGGCAACGGCGACAACGGCGACAAGGATTCCTGAGCGTGCCGGCGCAGGCCTGGTCGGCGCAACGCGCTGACACCGCAACGAGCTGAAACGTGCCGCGCGGGTTAGGTTAGGCTCAGTTCGCGTTAAAGATTGATGGACGGAGTGGGTCAGAAAGTCGGATTCCCCCCTTTGTAAAGCCCCCATCCGGGGATAAAGGGGGAGAGGGGGGATTTCTTCAAGGCTGGCACGTACCGAGCCCGGGTCAAATCCCCCTCGATCCCCCTTTAAGAAAGGGGGAAGACAACCACCACCGTCGTCAGCGCGACATCCATACTCAACGCGGCCAGAGCCTTAGGTTGCGCGCCAGGCTTCGTTCCCGTCCGGCGCCGCCGGTAATATCCCGGTCGCGCACTTTTTCCTGTCAGGCCATGGACAAAATCCCCATTTCCGTTCTGGTGGTCATACACACGCCCGACCTGCGGGTCCTGCTGCTGGAACGGGCCGATGGGCCGGGCTTGTGGCAATCCGTGACCGGCAGTCTGGACCCGGGGGAAACGCCGGCCCAGGCCGCCGTGCGGGAACTGAGGGAGGAAACCGGCCTGGATGCGGCGCGTTTCCGGCTCACCGATTGGCAGCTTCAGTACGAGTTCGAAATCTTCGAGCGCTGGCGTCATCGCTACGCGCCGGGCGTGACCCACAACACCGAGCATGTCTTCAGCCTGAGCGTGCCCGATGTCGTGCCGGTGGCCCTGGCGCCCAGGGAGCATCTGAGCTTCGTCTGGCTGCCCTGGCGGGAGGCGGCGGACAAGTGTTTTTCCTGGAGCAACGCGGCGGCGATCAGGCGTCTGGCCGGGGCGTGACGGCGGTCGGGGGCCGCTTCGCCCGGCGTTCGCCCGATCGCGGTCCCGGATTCACAGCGTCCTTGCCACGACCCAGGCGGTGACGCTGGCCGCGCCCGCCGCGCGGATCGTCTTGGCGAGCTCGTCCAGGCTGGCGCCGCTGGTCATCACGTCGTCCAGCACGGCGACATGCTTGCCGGTCAGATCCAGGTCGCAGCGGAACGCGTCGCGCAGATTGCGGCGGCGGGCCTTCAGATCCAGCCCGGCCTGGGGCGGGGTGTCGCGGGTGCGCCGGCAGCCTTGCGGCGACCAGGGGATGCCCAGGCGCGGCGCCAGCCGGCGCGCGATTTCCACGGCCTGGTTGAAGCCCCGTTCCGCCAGCCGGGCCTCGTGCAGGGGCATGGGCAGGATCAGGTCGGCCCGGGGCTGGGCGGCCAGGGCCTCGGCCAGGCTGGCGGCGAACCAGTCGGTGAGGTCCAGGGCGCCGGCGTACTTGCAATGGCGCACCAGGGCATCCAGGGGAAAGCCATAGGCATGGACGGCGACGGTGCGGTCGAAGGCGGGGGGATGCTTCAGGCAAGCGCCGCAGACCGCCCCGCCGGGGGAT
>WBZL01000115.1_pt1 | contig 80306 bp, 63 predicted proteins | sample 5204291 | NCBI WGS metagenome assembly WBZL01 (sample SAMN12344345, study PRJNA552823) | activated sludge metagenome | biome: Activated sludge suspended growth; feature: Nitrification reactor; material: Wastewater; isolation source: activated sludge from nitrification reactor of wastewater...
TAGGTGGTGTTGGCTCCCTGCTCCATCCAGACCCGTTTTTCCAGCAGGGCGTTGGCAATGCCAAAGGTCCAAACGGGGGTGGTGCCTTCCAGGTGGAAGCGGTTGATGTGGCGGTGGCCGTTGGCTTCCACCGTGCCGTTTGACCAGCGGTTGAGGTGCAGGGGGTAATAACGGCCGTTTTCCGGATAAATCCCATCATACTCCACCGTCTCATCAATCTTCGCCAGCAGCAGCGTCCGCCCCAGCGGTGGCTTCAGTGCCGCCATCAGTAAACCGTGATAGCGTCGGGTCAGCAGCCCGGCCACCGTGCCAGAAGCATACCCGCCCAACCCATTCGTCACCAACCACTCACGCGATTCGGCTAACGGCAGGTGGCCGCAAACTTCACGGCCAAAATCAATCATCATAGACCATCGGTCTCCTTCATACAAAAGGTAAGTAAACAATAGCTACTGTTTCTTGCTGACAATCAGCCATATGAATACCTATAAGTATTAACAGCTTTTTGAAACAGCGTCCAGCGGGAACAGCAAACGCTCAACTTGAGCACCATTTGCGTAAGTAGCATTGTAAGCTGTGGGACTAATACTGTGGGGTATTGTACGTCACGCCCGAAGAAGGGTCTCCCCTGTATAGCGACATTCACAAGGTCATGGGTTTTAATGAATACCAAATCAACTCGCCTCTCTTTTCTCCTCATTTTTGCCCTGCTTTGGAGCAGCCTAAGCCAATTTGTTGCCCCCGTTGCGGCTGACCCCCTTTCCCAACTAACCTGTAGCACCATCACGCCCATCACGATGTCTATTAGCGATCACGGCACGGGGGAGAAACCGCAGTCAAAAACGTGGACGTATGGCGGCAACTGGTGGGCGGTCTTTCCCATCAGTTCAGGGACATGGCTTTGGAAGCTTGATCAAGCGACGTCCCCTTCATGGACGCAGGTGCTAAAGCTTTCGGACAACACCAACACCCATGCCGATGCCAAAGTGATGGGGGCAGTCGTTCACGTGCTGCTGTATGATGTTACCAATACGGAACTGGTTTCGGTGGAATACAGCGGCGGCACGTACCAACTGTGGAGCCAGCGCCCGGCGGTTTCGGCAATTTCCCTGAGCGGCAGCGAAACAGCAACCATTGATATTGATTCGACAGGACGGATGTGGCTTACCACCGAAACAAGCAACAGTATTATCGCTTATTACAACGATGCCCCCTATCACACGGCCGGCTGGAACGGCCCCATCACCATTTCTACCTTCAACATCACCAGCGATGATATTAGCGTGGTGACGGCACTGCCCGGCAACAAAATTGGTGTTTTGTGGTCAAACCAGGGGACAGAGCAATTTCTTTTCCGGGTGCATAACGACAGCGACGATGCAACGACGTGGCAGAATGTGGAGGAAGCGGCAGCCAACAACCAGATTGCCGACGATCATATGAATGTGGCCGTCGCCAGTGATGGCACATTATATGCGGCCGTTAAAACCACCGGCGCGGGGCAGATGAAGATGCTGGTGCGGCGACCCAACGGCAGTTGGGATGCTGATTATGATGTAGATACCTCGCAGGGAACGCGCCCTATTGTGCAGCTAAACGAGGTAGCGGGCGTTGTCACCGTCATCTATCCTACCAGCAGCGGCAATGGTGGAGACATGATTTACCGGGAGTCAGCCACAAGCAGCATTAACTTTGGTGCGGCGCAGTTGCTACAAAGCGGCTCGCTGAATGATCCTTCGAGCATGAAGGAAAATTATACTGATGAGCTGGTGGTCGTTTTCTTTGATCGATCTGACGACACGATTCACGGGGAGTTTTGTAAGGTGGATGAACCGGCACCCAGTGCTGACCTGGGCGTGGAAAAGACAGGCACGGCGGGACCGATTGATGTGGGGGAGACGATTAACTATACGGTGACGGTGACGAACCATGGGCCAGAAACGGCCGTTAATAGTACCATCACCGACACCCTCCCCGAAGGCGTGGGCTTTGTCTCCGCCACCCCCGACAACGGCAGCAGTTGCAGCGAAAACAGCGGCATCATTAGCTGCGCCCTGGGCAACCTGGCCGACCAGGAAGTGGTGGAAATTGCCATTGTTGGTACCGCCAACGCCCCCGGCACCCTTACCAACAGCGTCAGTGTCAGCGGCCAGGTGAGCGACAGCAACAGCAGCAACAACAGCGATACCCACGACACGGTGGTGACAGGAACACTCACCAACCTGACCGCCAATCCCATAGACGATGCCCATGTCAAATCTGATAGCCCAACCAGCAATTATGGTTCGCTCGATACACTTCGGCTTCGCGAAACGTCTGACCCCCGCTACCACAGCTATCTAAAATTTGAGGTGGCCGGGTTAGTGGGCAGTGTGCAAAGTGCCACCCTGCGCCTGTATGTGACCGATGCCAGTGATGACGGCGGTTCGGTCTATGCCGTTTCCAATAATTATGCTGACAACAGCGCGGCGTGGGTGGAAGGTGGGCTGACGTGGAACAATGCGCCAGCATTACCGGCCACGCCGCTGGATTCGGTGGGAACAACGGCGGTGGGGCAGTGGGCGGAATGGGATGTCACAACGGCCGTTTCTGGCAACGGCACCTTCAGCTTTGGTCTCAACAGCAACAGCAGCAACAGCGCCATCTACACCTCATCTGAGGGGAGCAACCCGCCGCAGTTGGTCATTGTTTCCAGCGGCACGGAGGCCGCAGCCACCATTAGTGTTAACCCCACCAGCCTCAGCAGCGGGCAGCAGCCAGGCACCCAGGCTGTGCAAACGCTGACGGTTGGCAACACCGGCAGCGGCGATTTGAACTGGTCGCTGTTTGAAGCCAGCGCGGCCGCTTGCGACACCCCTTCCAGCATTTCCTGGATCACCGTGTCGGCAACGAATGGCACCGTTGCCGCTGCTGACAGCGACGCCGTTGATGTGACATTTGACAGCAGCGGCATGGCCGATGGCAGCTACAGTGCCAATTTGTGCGTGGAGAGCAACGACGCCGACAACCCCACCGTGTCCGTGCCGCTTGCGCTTGATGTTTGTTCGCCAGCAACGGCCGTTTCCATCACCAACATCACCACCAGCGAATCCACCCAAACCATTGCCTGGAGCGGCAGTGCCACCGACTCCTTCCAACTGCGCTGGGGCATAAATGACCCCAACTTTACCCCCGGCGGCGAATGCACCCCCGCCAACAACTGCGCGGTGATTGACAAAGCCGAGAGCAGCTACAGCCACACCATTAACCCCAACAACTTTTACAGCTACGTCCTCGTAGCCATCAATAGTTGCGGCCCAAATGTGGTCGCCTCGGCCGATTCCAGCCACACGGCGCAATTTACCTTTGCCATTCAGCCGGGGAATTAAACCAAAAAGCGGGGTATCGGCCGTCGCCGATACCCCGCTTTATTTTTTGGGCTGGGTGTCGCTGTTTAAAAGGTGGGGGCGGCGTAAATAACGGCCGTTTCTCCCACCAATGTTGCCCACGCTTGTTCCAAAAACCACTTCGTCTGCATCAATCGTTCATTACCCACACGGCTATGGTAACAATCCACCGCCTGGCGCAACCAGGCCAACGCCTCATAGGTCGCCAACCCTTCAACGGCTTCAATGCCCCGCGTTTCCAAGTAGGCATTCAGGAATTGATCGCCCAGCATGGTTCCGCGTGCGCCAAGCTGAACGCGCAGTGCCACACGGAAGTTGGCTAAATCCAGGGCGGCGTGGGAAAGGCACAGGCCGTCAAAATCAATGAGGAACGTTTGCCCGCGCTGCCAGTAAACGTGGGACAGGTTGAGATCGTTATGGACGGTGGAGAGAGGAGCATCGGTGGGCAGAACGGCCGTTAATAACTCCGTCACCACCCCATCCAGCAGTGGCTGTAGCTCTGGCGTTGCCAACTCTATTTTCGCAATCGCCGGCTGGCAATACTTTTCCAAATGTTCCACCATTTCCTCACGTACCACCAACCCCGGCACAAACGTTTCATGCAGCACCGCCAGCGTATGGCCGGCCGACATAGTTGCCGCCGTAAAGCCACTACCCACCGCCAAAGTGCCCAGCGGTTCACCCACAACCTCTTGCTGCAAAATAATCCCCAGGCTGGGAACATAATGCAGCGGCTGCGCCATCAACGCCTGCCCCCGGTTGCGCCGCCGTGCATCCCAAAGCTGGCGCATCTGCTGAAAAATATGCTGTCCCTGGCTTTCCCGATAAAGCTTGCCAATGATCTTGGTCTGCTGCCCCGTTTGTGTATCGCGCAAATAATAAGCAATCACGCACCGATTACCCGGCGCATATTTTAGAAGCTCATGCTCAACGGCCAGCGACCCGGCAAATTGCAGCGCGTTTAAAAAAGCGCGGTCGGCATTCAACACTTGTTCCATCAGCAAATCGTTGAGGGCAATGTAGAGTGCCGGGAGCTTGTAATCGGCGAGAGGAGCGGTTGTAATCGTATTAATCATAAGTTGCTCTCCTGCGTCTGGTCTAAACGACGAACTTCCTGATTGACCAGTTCCTCCATAGCCCAACATGGGTGTAACGTTTGTTCCGGGAAGATTGCGTAGAGCAAAAGCAAGGATGCCTAAACTGTCCTGCCTGAGGGGCGATAAATTTTGTGGTGTCGGCTCCCATTTTTGTACTCATGGTGGTTTCCCCTGTTAACAACACATTGACCAACATCTCGCGGCTATCGAACAACTCTATTGGTGTCTTGGCAGCATCCCCCGGCTATGGTACAGTGAACACGACTTAGCGCAGTGACATAGCACGCTATAGCTCGACGGTGATAAACAACCCGTAGAGAAATGCCAGACGCTCGGTTGCTGAAAAGCTTTGTTGTGTAATGACACCCCCATCATGACGGATAACTACCCCACCCCTAAGTGGCTCTGTAGACCTCTCCGCAAAAGACAATTGGTGTATACTACATTACACTTACAATGTACAGTGTATAACAAAAAACTTACAATCGATCTGACGATGAAAACCCAAAGTACGGTGGCCACACCGTCGGCTCCTGATATTGAGGAGCTTATCACACAGTTACATCATATTTACCCTGATGCACATTGCGAACTGGCTTACGAAACGCCCTTGCAACTGCTGGTTGCCACCATTCTCTCAGCCCAATGCACGGATGAGCGGGTGAACCGGGTGACACCGCCGCTTTTTGCCCGCTTTCCAACGGCCGTTTCTTTCGCCACCGCCGACCGCAGCGAACTGGAGCAGCTTGTCCACCCCGCTGGCTTTTTCCGCCGCAAAGCCAAGCACATTCAGGAAGCCAGCCAACTGATTGTCCACCAATATGGCGGCGAGCTGCCCAACACCATGGACGAACTGCTCACCCTCCCCGGCGTGGCGCGTAAAACCGCCAACGTTGTTCTGGGCGAAATTTTTGGCATTGCCAACGGCATTACGGTGGACACCCACGTCAAGCGGTTGGCAAACCGGCTGGGACTAAGCCATAGCGACGACCCTGTGAAAGTGGAGCAAGACCTGATGGCCGTGGTTCCCCACAACGAATGGATCAATATCTCACATCTGCTCATCTTTCACGGCCGGCGGGTTTGCCACGCTCGTAAACCCAACTGCCCCGGCTGCCCCCTGCGCCACATTTGCCCTTCAGCCACCCTATGACCACAGCCCAAACCCGCAAAGGAAGAAAAATGGATACCGTTACGATTTCGATGATCGTGATCGCGCTCGGTTTTGTCACCGCTGCCTACTGGCGGCACGATGGTTCGCTGCAAGCAGGGCTACAAGCTGGTGGCCGCACCCTGTTTAACCTCGCTCCGCTGCTCATTGCCGTTTTCACCATCATCGGCCTGGCTGAAGTCCTCATCCCCCGCGAAACCATTGCCACTTGGCTGGGTGCTGATGCTGGCATCAAAGGCATTTTCATTGGCACCTTTGTCGGAGCCATCATTCCCCCCAGCGTTTTTGCCGTTTTTCCTATGGCCGCCACCTTTTACAAGGCGGGTGCCAGTGCTGGCTCTGTCGTGTCATTTATCGCCTCCTGGTCGCTGCTTTGTGTGTTCCGCTTGCCGCTGGAAATCGGTGTGGTAGGGCTGCGCCCAACGCTGGTGCGCGTAGCCGCTACGCTGTTTGTCCCGCCGCTTGTCGGCATTTTGACCAACATGGTGCTGCGGCTGGGTCACGGTTAATCAAACTCACCCTTTCTTCATGGCGAAATAGTCCTCTGTCCGTTACCCTTTTAATTGCGGAAAGTATTGTTTTGGTGTATTGGTATAAATAAGGGATTGTCATATGAATAGAAGCATTTACAGATTTGCTCTATCGGCAAAAGCAGTGCTGCTTTTGCTCGTATTTGTTTTTGGGGCTGCTGCCAGCACCTCCGCTTCCCCTCAGGTAGCCATTAGCCACGTTTTGCCCAATACTGGGTCAAACCAGATTCCCGTTCTCATCACCATTGTTGGCAGCGACCTGCCCGCCACTTTTTCAGCCACGTTTAGCCGGCCGGGACAAGGGCCAGTGCCAGTTGTGGTTGATTTGCTAGACGAGCAGGCGGTCAGCAGCACAGAACTACAGGCGGTGGTTCCGGCTGGCATTACGCCGGCCGAATATAAGCTGTCGCTGCTAGACGAGCAGGGGAATGTGCTGGCAACGCTGGATGCCGCTTATACGGCCGTTTCTCCCGACGATAGCGACGACCTTTTTGCCAACATCTACGACTTTGCCATTCAGCCCATTGGTAACTTGCAGGTGGGGAAACCCGTTTCACTCTCGCTCAAGGTGCATCGCCTGGGCGGCCAAACGCCGCTGCGGCAGGTGGATGTGTCGTTTTATGCGGGTGAAAATCTGACCGACCCGGTGACGCAGGGGAATTTGCTAGGAACGGCCGTTCTTCCCCTCATTCAACCCAACGGAACGGCCGTTGCCAGTTTCACCTCGCCCCCCAACCAGGCCGGAACCTTCCAGCTTTACGCCGTCATTGACCCCGCCGACAACGTGGCCGAACTGACCAATGCCAACAACATTGTCAGTCGCACCGTGACCATTCGGCCGGCGGGCAGCGACACCAACACCCCACCCACACCCGGCTTTACCATCAACAACGGCAGCCGCTTCACCCGCGACCGCATTGTGCGCTTTAACCTCAACTTTGACACCAGCGACCCCGCCAACTCCCTGCCGCGCTCCGTCATTTTTGTCGAATACATCTTCCTGCAAAGTGCCGGTAGCTGGGTACCGGTGCAGCATAGCGGCTGGCTGCCCGTCCCTGTTGCCAGCAACAACTTCCCCTGGGAGCTGGCCGACCATCCCGGTGCTCATTACATCCAGGCGTGGGCGGCTGACCAGATTGGCAACATCACCCCCAAACCGGCGCTGGACTTTATCAACCTGGTTCCCGACGTGGTGGACATTCTCACCGACGAAGGCCACCTTTACCGCCTGCCGCTAACCGCAGGTGCCCAGGTGCAGGTGCGCCTGACCCCGCTGGCTGGCGACCCTGACCTGTACGTGTGGGCACCCGATAGCACCTTGGTTGACACCAGCCAACTCGTGGGCGAGATTGATGAAGTGACCTTTACTGCCACCCAAAGCGGGATGCACCAGATTGAGGTAGACGGGGCATCTGCCGGACAATACAAACTGGAGGTTATTTTCCTCAACAACAACCGCGCCCCCGAAGCACCACTGCCGTTCCGCCCCAAAGGACGCTTCCAGCCCTACTTCGCCCCCACCAGCGAACCCGAAGACAGCGCCGATGTCCCCGCCGCCCCCACACATTTTCTAAGCTTGCCCGTTATCAAGCGGTCATAAGCGAGAGTGGAGACTGGAGATTGGAGATTGTGAACCCTTACCAATCTCCAATCTCCAATCCCCAACCTCCAAACCCCTTTAGCAGTATGTCTTCCATTTGGCAATCGTTTGTCCCCTACCACGTGGCCTATGAGCTGTGGCAGCACCCCGATGGCGACCCGACGGAGCGGGAGCAGCGGTTTGAGGCGGTGCTGCTGTTTGCCGATGTGTCGGGCTTTACGGCGATGAGCGAGGCGTTGGCGACGCTTGGCAAACCGGGGGCAGAGGGATTAACGGCCGTTCTCAACCACTACTTCGAGCCAATGATCGCCCTCATCCGCTCCTACGGTGGCATTGTAGGCAAATTTGGCGGCGACGCCATGACCATCTTTTTTCCCTGCGGCAGCACCAACCAGCGCGAAGTCGGCCGACGCGCCATCCAGTGCGCCCTGCACATGCAGGCCGAAATGAGCAAATACGCCACCATTGACACCCGCGTCGGCACCTTCAGCCTCTCCATGAAAATGGGGTTAGCCATCGGCTCCATCTTTTGCACCACCGTTGGCGACCCTCGTTTACGGCTGGAACACATCATCGCCGGGCAAGCCCTTGATTTGTGCGTCGCCGCCGAGCATTTGGCGCAGGACGGCGAAATCATTGCCCACCAGGCACTGGTGGAACTGGTCGGCCACGTTCGCGCTACCCCCCGCCAGGATCGCTTTTCCCACGTGCATTCGCTCGAACTGGCGGCGCAGCCCGTGGCACCCCATTCCCTGCTTAACCTTTCCCCGCGCCAAATCGAGCTTCTGGCCGCCTACATCCACCCCATTGTGGCCCAGCGCATCCAGCGCGGCCAACTTCATTTGCTCAACGAACACCGCCAGGTCACGGTGATGTTTGTTCGCTTTGAGGGGTTCAACTACAGCACCCCCACCGTTCATGCCGATTTGCAGGCGTATTTAACGGCCGTTTTCCACATCGTCCATCGCTACGGCGGCTACCTCAACAAAGTAGACATGGGCGACAAGGGCAGCAAATACATCATTCTCTTTGGTGCCCCCATCGCCCACGAAGACGACGAAGAACGCGCCCTTGCTTGCGCCCTGGAGCTGCGCGACCTGCATGTGCCGACCCTCGCCAACCAGCCCACCATCGGCATTGGCATTCGCACCGGCTACGTTTATTGTGGGCAGGTTGGTTCGCCGCAGCGGCAGGAATACACCGTCATGGGCTACGCCGTTAACTTGGCCGCCCGGCTGATGCAGGTTGCCCGCCCCGGCGAACTGCTGGTAAGCCACGAAACCCAAAGCGGACAGGCGCAATTGTTCCGCTGGAGCCAGCCCCAATCGCTCTATGTGCATGGTCGTTCAGAGCCGGTGCAGGTGTATTCCCTGCTAGGAGCCGAACAGGCACCCATTTTGCCGCCGTTGCCCAACAGCTACGCCCTGCCCATGGTGGGGCGGCAGGCAGAACGGGAGCAACTGCTGCATCTGCTGGCGCAAGCGGAGCGTGGGCAAGGGCAGTTGGTGGGGCTTGTGGCCGAAGCCGGGCTGGGCAAATCGCGGCTGGTGGCCTCGGTGGTAAAGCGGGTGGAAGACCGGTTTCACTCTCTTTATGGTGAATGCCACTCCTACGCTACCAGCACCAGCTATCTGGTGTGGCGCCCCATTTGGCGCGGGCTGCTGGGGATTGATGGCACGGTGTCGCTGGAGCAGCAGCGGCAGCAGGCAGAGGCGGCATTAACGGCCGTTTCGCCCAAGCTCACCCCCCGTCTGCCCCTGCTGCAAAGCATCCTCAACCTGCCCATTCCCGACAACGACCTGACCGCCCCGCTGGATGCCGAACTGCGGAAAGCGTCGCTGGAAAATTTGCTGGTGGATGTGCTGCGGGGGTTGGCACGAAAACGGCCGTTGTGCCTCATCCTCGAAGACATCCAGTGGATTGACCCGCTGTCGCTGGAACTGCTGCAAGCGGTTGCCCGCAACAGCAGCGACATCCCGCTGGTGCTGCTCCTCACCTATCGCCCCCACCCGCAGCAGCATCAGGAAACGGTGCGCGGCTTTGCCCATTTCACTGAATTAACGCTGGCTGAGTTTACCACCGATGAGGCGGCGGAGTTGGTGCGGGTGAAGGGGGAGTTGCAGGAAAAACGGCCGTTGCCCCCTGCCCTGATACAAACCGTTACCGAACGCGCCCAGGGGAACCCATTTTATCTGGATGAGATGCTCAACTTTATTTATGAGCAGCAGGCCGAGGCTGCCGATGTGGCGCAGCTTGAACTGCCCGACAGCCTCCACAACCTGCTGATTAGCCGCCTTGATCAGTTGGCAGATGAGGCCAAAACGACGCTCAAGGTTGCCAGCGTGGTCGGCCGGCTGTTCCGCGCCGACTGGCTGTGGGGCAGCTATCCCCAGCTTGGCACCCCCGAAGCCATCAGCAGCCATTTGGCCGACCTCACCCATGCCTATCTCACCCCCGTGGACAGTGCCGATGCCGCCCTCGTCTACCTCTTTCGCCACATCATCCTGCGCGATGTGGCCTATGAAAGTTTGGCCGTTGCCACCCGCATGATGCTCCATGAGCAGGTTGCCCATTTCATCGAGCAGCAATACCCCGACCGGCTAGAGCAGCATTTGGATGCGCTGGTTTACCATTATGGATTGAGCCGCAATGAAGAACGCCAACGCCACTACTTTGCGCTGGCTGCCCAAACGGCTCAGGCCAACTACGCCAATGAGGCCGCCATTGAGCATTACCAACGGCTGCTGCCGCTGCTGCCTGCGGCCGAACAGGGCGACATTTTGCTAAAGCTGGGCGAGGTGTACCAGCTTGTGGGGCAGTGGGAAAACGCCGAGCAAATGTTTGGTACGGCACGGCAACGTTTTGGGCAGCTTAATGATGCGGTGGCAATGGGCCACAGCCTGCGGAAGCTGGGTACGCTCCAGCGCAGCCGGGGGGCTTATGAAACGGCCTTGAGCCAGCTTCAGGATGCACAAACGCTGTTTGAGACGGCCGATGCCCGGCAGCCATTGGCCGACACGCTGCAAGAAATGGGCATTGTCTATATGCAGCAGGGGGAGTTTGACCGCGCTTTGTCGTTGTTCCAGCAGTGCCAGCGCCTGACGGAAACGATTGGCGACAAGCGGGGACAGTATCGCGCCATTGGCAACATTGGCGGGTTGTATTACTGGCAAGATGAACTGAAGCAGGCTCTGGCGCAGTTTGAACAGTGTCACCAACTGGCGCTTGAGTTAAACGACCGCTTGATTCTTAGCCGAAGTTTTGGCAATATAGGCAATGTCTACCTTGAGCAAGGAGACCTTGCCCGCGCCCTGGCCTCCTACAGCGAAAATTTACGGCTGGCGGCAGAGATCGGGTATCTGCAAGGAGTAAGTATTAGCATCGGTAATATAGGCAACCTGTATTTGGCACAGGGTGACTGCGCGTCGGCACTGGTCTGCAACACCTATAACCTTTCGGTTGCCCTGGAACTGGGTGATGTGCAGGGGGTTGTGTTTGCTCTGTGGCTGATTGGTCATGCCTATTTGTGCCAGGGAGACCATAAGGCGGCGGGGCTGTACATGGAGCGGGCGGTGACGTTGGGGCGGAAGCTGGATATTCCCTATGACTTCTGTGAATATTTGTATGACTTGGGGCGGGTGTATGCGCTGCAAAACCAGTTTGCGCTGGCGCAGCAGTGCAATGCGGAGGCGGTGGAGCTGGCAGAGGCGATGCAGCATGAGCGAATTCAGTTTTTGGCACAAATTGCGCTGATTGTGTATTGGGTGAAGCTGGAAAAAATCAAACCGTTTGCAGGGGTGAATGAGCTGCGGCAAATGCTGCTGGTGGCAAGCTCGCCGGAGGAGCAGGCACTGGTGCATTATGAGATTTGGCGCATGGATGCAAATCAGGAGCGGGATCGGCAGGAAGCGGCGGCGTTGTATCATCACCTGTATGCGCTAAACCCAACGGCCGTTTATTGCCGCCGCTATGAGGAGTTGACGGGGGTGGTATTAACGGCCGTTGTTCATCTGCCCGACCTGCCAGACGTGGTGGCTGATTTCACCGCCAACCCCCAAACCTTGCTCAACCAGGTCAACCAACTCATTCGTGGGTATCAGGATGACGGTATCCTTTCAAAGGGCGCAAATTGACATTTTTGGGACATTGAGAGACTGAGAGACTAACCCCCTTGCCGCTTTTGCTCACAACCGGATGCGTGTTAAGATTCTGGCATGATGAATAACATGACATTTGCCGAAAGGCTGCCTCGCAAACCGTTTCCCTGGTTAGTACTGGGGGGGTTGATAACGGCCGTTTTCTTTCTCCTCTATCTTGCCCCGGAAGAAGCAACCCTGAAATCAGGCATCCGTGCCGTTTACATCCATGTGGCACTGACATGGACCGGCATGGTTGGCTTTGTGCTGGCGGGGGTACTCGGTCTGGTGGTTATGGTTACGGCCAACAAAGCCTCAGCCAGTTGGCTGCAAACGTTGGGCTGGGTCGCTTTTGGTTTTTATTTGGCGGGGGTAGCCATGAGTGCCGTGGCTTCCAAAGTCAATTGGGGTGGGGTGTTTTGGCAAGAACCGCGCATGAAGACTGCCTTGAACGGTCTGGCTTTAGCCGCGATTATCTTGATTGTGATCATGTGGATGCCCCAGATACGGCTACAGGGTTTGCTACAGGCCATCATACCACTGTCCATCACGTGGATGACCTATCGGACGCCACTTGTCCTGCACCCTGGCAACCCTATTTTCTCCTCTGAAGCCACTGGCATTCAGGCCACATTTATCGGCATGTTTCTGTTGTTCGCGGCTATCGCGGCCTGGATCATATGGCAGTTTACATCAGCGGGGAAACCGTAAGCCAATTTTTACGCCGGGCTGCACAACAACATGAGCAGCGTTGTGGTCATTGCCGCGCTTTTCTATGCTATGCGTCATTTGGCGGAAACGGCCGTTTCCCCCATCACCCCCTCCCCTCTAATCCAGGCCAGACTCCCATTCGGCAGATTCCACAATCACCCACCTGGACTTTTTCAACGCCGCCTCAAACTGCTGCATCTCTAGCGTAAAGTCTCGTTTCTGACTGCGGGAATCGCCGGCGAAACGCTCTCGACAGGTTCTGTTCCACACCAAAGCCTCCCCCATCGTTAACAGAAAGGCATAATCCACATAGATTGGATTGCCAGTGTCAAGCTCCCGTTCACGAAACTTGTTGAAAAAGTCACGGCGATCCCACCAAACAGGAAATTGCATCACTCGCGCTGGCTGATTAGTATCAGACGGGAAGAGATAGATTCTTTCGGTACGTGCTGGCATAAATGGCCTACGCTAGCTTGTTTCTAAAAGCACCGCAACAAAGCTCTCAGAAGCAAGAGAAAACCGTTTCCATGTTTTACCGGCGCGGTCACCTGCCCAGCGTTTATTTTTGCCACAGCGACACGGTATCAATGTGAAATGTTTGCGGGCGAGCGTCAATGGGTCGGATTTCTACCAGCCGATAGCCCGCCCGGCTTAACTGCTTGCCGTCCCGCGCCAGCGTCGCCACGTCAGAACTAACGTAGATGAGGCGCAACGGCCGTTTATCTACCACCGCCTTCATCCCTTCCCGCGTCAGCCCGCTGGCCGGAGGGTTCACCACCACCACCTGCGGTGAAACGTTCAGCACCGGCAACACCTCTTCCAGCCACCCCTCGTACAGCGAAACGTTGTCCAGGTCGTCGAGATTAACGGCCGTATCTGCCACCGCATCCTCATTCATCTCAATTGCCACCACCGACCGCGCCTGCCCAGCCAAAAACGCCGTCAGCATGCCTACTCCGCTAAACGGCTCCACCACCGTCTCGCTGCCCGTTAACCGGGCAAAGGCCAGCACGGTGTCCACCACTAGTGCCGCCGCCTCAGGGCTGGATGAAAAGTAGCAGCCGGGGGAAACGCGAAACGGCCGTTCTTTTACCACCTTCACCACAAACGGCTCCCCAATCAACGAAGCCGCCGTTTTATCCGGCAGCACAATCGCCACCGACACCGGAAAATCCGCCTCCAACTCCGGCGGCTCCACCTCGTCCACCTCCAAGGCCGCCAGCATCGCCTCCCCATCCCCCAGCCGCAGCGTCAGCTTGCGTAAACCAGGCAACGCCAAATCAATATCCTGCCACAAGGCCTGCAAACGCGGATGAATAATGTGGCACTGTGTAATCGGGATCACTCGATGTTCACCCGGCGACCAAAACCCCAGCCCACCGCCATCCACCGGGCTTAATTCCACGTCGGCCAAATATCCCCACGGGGTCGGATGGGGCAGCGTGGGCTGCACCCGCACATTTTTCAGCCCGCCAATTCGCTCAAGCTGGTCGCGCACCAATTCCCGCTTAAGTGCCAACTGCCGTTCATAGGCAATGTGCTGAAAATGGCAGCCGCTGCAAACACTAAAATGCTGGCAGCGTGGCACGACCCGGTCGGGCGAAGGTGTGACAATGTTCTCTATATGCCCCTCGGCATACCGCCCCTTGTCTTTTGTTACGCTAATTTGCACCGTTTCGCCGGGAATGCCAAAGGGGACAAATACGAGGCCACCGCTTTTAGGGCGACCAATGGCCGAACCGCCGTGCGCCATTTGGGTTAATTTGATGGTTTGTTGAGGCATAAAAAAGGGGGATCGGAGATTGGAGACTGGAGATTGATGAAGGTATACAATCGCTAATCTCTAACCGCCAATAAGCTGGTTACCCCAATCGCCCGCTGGCGATTAGCATGGTAAAGGAAGCAATAAACCAGTGGATAAGCCACGGATAGACAAAAGACTCTGATTGCCAGGCCACAAAGCCAAAAGCGGCACCACCAAAGATGGTGCTAAAGGTTTCGATTTCGGGCTTGCCCAGGTGCATATAGGCAAAGGGGACGGCCTGTAAGAAGATGGCGGGGCCTGGTCCAAACACGCGAGCCATGCCAAAGAGCATAAAGCCGCGCCAGACAAATTCCCAGCCCAGCAGGTCAACGCCGTTGAGGTAAACAAGCCGCCACAGTTCGCGGGGGGCGCGAGCGTCGTAATATTGCACCATGCCAGGGGTGCGAGCCACGAACCATAAAATAAGTGCCATACCGCCACAGCCAATGAGCGTCCACATGAGACCCACGCGCCAGTTGCCCAACCCCAAGCCATAGTTGCTAGGGGATTCACGGAAAAGCAGGGTGATGATGATCAGGGGAATGATGAGGTAGAGAATGACGCGGTCATATGCCTTAAGGCTGGTGATGCGGTGGTTGTAATAGTCAAGCATTGGCACAAAGGCACTAAAGATGATCATAAATGTGAGTTTGGGGTCGAATTCGACGCCGCCAATGGTCATATGGTTCTTCCTGTTAAGAGTGGGACGCAACGGGCATTGAGATTGGGGGATTAGGAGATTGAGAGATTGGCTCTGTTTAATCTCCCAGTCTCTCAATCTCCCAATCTCGCTTTATGCCCGATTAAATTGTTAATACCCAATCCGGTAAATCTGCGCCCTGTTTTTGTTATGTTAGGGAGCAGGGGCAATGCCGACAAGGAGGGTCAAACGGCCGTTTCCCTCATTTGCCACCCCATGTACCACGCCGGCCGGTGCCAACACCACCTCGCCTTCCCCTGCATCTACCCGTTCATCACCCAGCCAGAAACGGCCGTTTCCCGCCACCACATAATAAAACTTGTCCTGATCCACATGGTCATGAGGCTCCTGCACCTGCCCCGGCTCCAGACAATTTAGCCCCAGCAGCAACGTTTCGCTGGCAAACAACGTCGTCTTGAAAAACTTGTCCGGTCGCTGCCCCACATGATCCGCAATCCGCTTTACCAAATCCATCAACCACTTCCTCCTCAAAAATTTCGCCGATTATACTCAACGAACCCTAAAAATAGCAGCAAGAAGCCATTTTTACGAGTACCTGCTTTGCATTGCCCCGATACCTGGCGAAAAAAAACGTGCCTGAATTGCTCAGGCACGTTTACCACCAAAAGTTAATCAATTGTGCCAGGCAAAAAGCTAATGCACCACCTGTCCCAGCTCTACCATATCAACCAGGACACGTTCCATTGCCATTGTGTGGCTGCAAACACCACGGCTCTTAAAATAGTTGCAGTCACAGTTCCAAACACCGTGATCATACTGCACAGTGTGGGGCGAATTGTTATCTCCCTTGATTTGCACGCTAAGCGAGTCGAACTGGATTCTTTCTCTCTCCTCTGCATAAATTTTTGCTTTCTCAATCTTGCTAATCATGCTGTAATCCATAACTTTACGCTCCTCTCTGGGGTTTGTTGGCCCTTATAAAATCGCAGCAGGCCAGAAAATAAAAAACGCACGCCAAGAGGGCGTGCGTTGATTAGCGCTAAAATAATTTGTTCCGTTTGAAACATTCACTGTTTCTCCATCCATATGGTAAGTATAGCCAACAGAGAATACATGTCAATCTTTCTAACCTACGCCTTTCCTACGGTGCTACGTTTTCTCGGCCACAGCCGATAGGACATTCGTCATGCTGGCAGCCGCCATTGGCACGCAGGGAATGGTAAAGGCAAATGTGGTACCTTCGCCCAGCACACTATCTACCCAGATGGTGCCGCCGTGCAGCTCAATCAACCCCTTGGTGATGGATAGCCCCAGCCCCGTCCCCCGCGCCTGCCGAATATTGGGGTCGGATGAGCGGAAAAATTTGGTAAACAGCCGCGCCTGGTCTTCTTCGGAAATACCATAGCCGTGGTCGGCCACGGTGCAAACCACCATCTGCTGCGGCAACTTTTGGCCGAGAATAGCACGTAATTCGGTGCGGAAGCTGAGATCAATAGCGTAATTGGCCGGAGAATATTTGCAGGCGTTGCTCAATAAATTGGTTAACACCTGCACCATGCGCTCCTTGTCGCCAAAAATGGCAGGCAAATCGGGTGGCAGGTCTATGTTGAGCTGCATATTTTTTTCGTTGCAAATTTGCCGCACGGTTTGCATTGTCTCGGTTACAATGTTGGCAAAGTGGCATTCCTGCCGTTTGACCGACATTCGGCCGGTTTCGATTTGGGAAATGTCGGTCAAATCCTGAATCTGGCGGCTCATCCGTTTGACGTTGGCTTTGATGGTGCGTAAAAATTCGGCTTGCTGTTCGTTAACGGGGCCGGCCGCACCTGTGATGAGCAGGTCAGTGAAGCCCCCCATAGAGGTCATGGGGGTCTTCAATTCGTGCGACACCATCGAGACAAATTCAGATTTTGCCAAATTGGCAGCGATGACTTCCTGATAAAGCAGGGCATTGGCAATGGCTCCGGCGGCGTGGTTGGTAAAGCGAACGGCCGTTTCCATCTCCACTTCCCCAAACTGCCCCACCATCCTGCTCTCAATCAACATCGCCCCAATCGTTTCCTGCTTGTGTACCAGCGGTACCACCATTTGCGCGTGGGTGGGTGGTGCCGCCAGCAAATAGCCGCTTAGGTCGGCCACATCATCTAGCAGCAGCGGTTCCTGCTGCCGCAGCACCTGTCCAACAAGACTATTTTCCAGCCGTTCCGACGGAACAGACGAGGGGGCAAACTCGTCGCCATAGTTGAGGGTGGCATGCACAAACGGCCGTTGTTCCCCATCCAGCAGCACAATCGCCCCCGCCTCACCCTGGCAAATCGGCACAATCCGCCCCAATGCCAAATGCAGCACCCGGTTCACATCCAGCGTCGTATTCAAGTCCCGGTCAAGCTGCTGCAACAGCGACAACTCGCGCACCCGTTCCCGCAGTTCCTGGTTGGTTTGCGCCAGCAGCCGCGCATTACGCAGTGCCAGCACCGCCTGCCCGGCAAACGTCGTCAAAAGCTGCTTGTCTTCTTCCTGAAACAGCCCGCCGTCCCGCTTGTTGATGACCTGAATCACCCCCAGTACCTGGTTTTCTTCCAGCAGCGGCACCGTCAAAATGGAGCGCGAATCAAAGCTGGTGCGGGCGTCCATCTTGTCATACCAGCGGCTGTCGCCATGCACCTCGTTGACCAGCGTGGCTTGCCCACTTTGCGCCACGCTGCCCGCCAGCCCCGCCCCAATCGGCAGCTTCGTCCCCAGCAAGCGGTCGCTGTTTGGCCCCCGCACCACGCGGAACTCCAGCTCGCCGGTGTGTTCCCGCGTCAGCATAAAGGTGCCGGCTTCAGTGTCCAGTAGCTCCATTGCCTTGTCCAGAATCAGCTCCAGCAGTTCTTCCAACTCCAGCGTGGATGACAGCGACACCAGCACTTCATTGATAGATTCCAACTGCTGCGCCCGCTGCTGGAGGGTTTCTTTTGCCAGCAGCCGGTCAATGGCATTGGCAATCTGATCAGACAGGACGGTCAGCAGGGTAATTTGGCGGTCGCTAAAAACATGTTCGGCCTGGTCGTGGCTGGTTTGAATGGCTCCAAGGGTGTTGTCGCCGCTGTTGAGGGGGGCGGTGATGATAAAACGGCTGTTTTCCCCACCATCTCGCCGCACAACCTGCCCCAGCCGGGTGGCCTGCTGCATGTCGGCATCGGTCACCAACTGCTGCCCCCCTTCCAAATCCGGCCGGCGTTCCCCAGCCACCAGGCTTAGTGCCGTAAAAAGCTGCAGCTTGTTAGGCAGCCATAGCGCCAGAGTCAAATCATGCACATCAAACAACGTGCGGAAATAGGCCGCCACCAGCGTCAGCAAATCAGCCAGCGTCACCGTCATGTTGAGCGTCTGCGAAAACTGGCTCAGTTGGTCTAGCTCCACAATCCGCGTTTCCAGCCGCCGGATGACGTTGGCACGCTCCAGCCCAATCAACGACTGATCGGCCACCGAGCTAAGAAAGCTCATCTCGCCGCTGTTAAAATGTTTGCGGTTGCGCTTGGGCGAAAGGGTGAGCCACCCCAGCAATTGCTGGGCGTTGTTCATTGGCACCAGCACCACCGCTTCCAACAGTTGCACCACTTCCCGGTGCTGCCGCAGTTCGCTCGGCCAAATGCGCTCTTCGGCCAAATCCACCAGCCCCGGCCCCTGCTGCAAAAACTGCACTAGCGGCGACTGGGCATCTACCAACTGCCCCTGGCTAAGGCTGCTTTGCTCCCCTTGCCCACTGCTGCGCCCCAAGTATTTGCGATAGCCGCCGCTGGGGCTGTCGGGCAAATAAAGCTGAGGCTCTGCGTGAGGAACTCCCTGCTGGACGCATTTGAGCATGGCAACGGCGATTTCATGGACATCAACGGCCGTTTTCAATTCCCGGTTGTACGTTCGCAAAAGCTGGTCATACGACACCGGTTTTTTGAAGGCATACGCCACCAAAGCCGCCTGTAGCCGCGTCCGCAGCGGGTCAAACAGCACCGTCACCAACACGATAAATAAAGCCAACAGCACGGGGCTGTTGCGCACCACGGCCGGCCCCAAAGCGGCCGTTAGCAACGTCAGAAACAGAGCAAATACACCCACCAGCAGCGTTGTCAGCAAAAAGTAGGTCACGCTGCGCCGCAGCACCACATCAATGTTGAGCAGCCCAAAGCGGACAATGGTATAGCCAATGGACAGGGGATAGATGACAAAGGGAGGAATAAAAAAGGTGGGATCAAACCAGCCAGGGGGGGAAATGGCGACGGCAGCCACCATCAGAAAGATGAGAACGGGGCCAAAGCCAAGCATTGCCCCCAGCAAAATGATGCGCCCCTGCTGCCGCACAATGGGCGCAGGCGAGCGAAAACCGCGATAGGCCATGATGAGCAGTGAACCGACGATGACCACGGCGTTGAGCAAGTAGGCGGCACGCCAGGTGGACACATACGCCCACGGGTCGGCGGGGTGGTACAGCCAAAGCTGCCCCCACACGGCCACAGCCACACCGGGTACCAATGCCAGCCATTTGAGGCGCGGTCGCCATCCCAGCAGGGCAATGGGATGGGGAAATTGCAGTGCCAGCATCATGTTGAGGGTGCCGGTGAGGGAAACGGCCACCAGCCACAGCCGGATAAATTGCTGCGTGGTGATCAGGTCGAACAATCCGCCAACGGTGACGGCGGCGGCAGTGGCAAAGGCGGCAAATAGCTGGGCGGGGCGGGAGCGTGGCCGCACGAGAAAGGTCCAGGAACCAACGGTGAGAACGCCAATGCCGGTGATGTAGAGCAGCCAGAATTGCCGCCACATGCTTTCGCGGTCTATTTTAACGAGGGTGATTTCAACGATGCGTTCGGCTGGCAGTGTAGGGTCGGGGGCGAGGCGGCTGTTTTGCGGCTGGGCGAAGGTGAACTGGTGTTTTTCGTTAACGGCCGTTTCCCCCAGCCACGCCCGAAATTCCGCATTAGTCCCAATCGCCACCCCGTCAACCGCCACCAGCCGTTCGGGATAGGACAAGGGAGGCTGCATCTGACGGCCGGCCCAGGTTTCCTCGCCAGAATCATTAACCACTAAATTTGGATCAAGCACAAAGCCAGGGAATGGCAGGTCGCTCCACCCCAAGGCCACAAAAGGAAGCCAAAGATAAAGTGCCCCGGTCAGGAGCAAAAGAAAAACGACAGCACCAATTCGTAAGCGGTTGATAGTCCTGCTGATCACTGCGAATTCAGCAACCAGTGCCCACGTCGCCCCACAACACCAACAAACGACCCGTTACTGATTACTGGCTAAGACCTTGACATTGGCTAACGCCAAGTAGTTGTTTATCCAACGGCCATCATCCCCGACTATATTCTGACGTGTTTGACTTTCAACGTCTATTAAGGCAACGTGAATTGAATAAATTCCCGGCGGGATTCCATGCAGGTCTATGAGTTGCTGATCTTTAACGTGCTGGTTCGGTACCCACTGGGTCGTGGGAGAACCCTCCTGTGCTGGACGGCTGCGGTGGGTTAACTGCACCTGCCCGGCAGCGTCCAAAAGCTCTATGGTAACAATATAGTCATGGCTCAGGGCTGGCAATGCCTGCCAATACAGGGTGATCGTTAACTGATTATCAGCCAAAGGCTGCCGCGTACTGTAGCTGTAGCTTTGTAGCAGCAGCTCATTGTTAAAGTTTTGCGCCAGCGGGTTGGGGTAATTGGCAGCAGCGGCAATGGCGGCCGGTTTGATGGTAATCTGCCCCAACGTCAACGCATCCCCCAGCCCCGTGCCATCGGCAGCAGAAATTCCCAGCCGGTACCCTTCCACGGGGGCGTAAAAGCCAAGCATCAGCGTGACGGTTTCCGGGGTGTAGGTTCCTTCCGGCAGATAAATGCGAATCGAATCCTTGAACTGTGCGCCGGACTGCCACAGGCTGGTGGGGTAGTTGCCCAAACCGGGGTGAGTGTCGCGCTGGGCGGCAACGGTGCCAACGCTGTCAATGAGGTGGAGAAACATGAGGAAGTTGCCGGGTGGCTGGTTCAGCACTTCCCAATAGAGGTCTACATCCGCAAAACCACCCGCCTCTGCCTCGCTTTGGTGGATTTCGTAGCCGCGCAGCCGGAAAAGGGTGTCGAACTGGACGTTGATGGGGTTAGGAACGGCCGTTTCTTTCCCAACGCCCAAATCCACCCGCTCCGGCCAGGCATACGCCGGTTGCAAATAGCCAAACAGTGCCACCAGTGCCAAAACCGCCAGCCCCGCACTTGCCAACCCGACCAATAGCTGGCTGGGGTTGGCAAAAAAGGTCACGCCAAGGCGCAAAGACGCAAAGGGAGCGTGTTCTTCTTCGCGCCTTTGCGCCTTGGCGTGAGGTTTCCCATCTAACAATGTACCACATTGCCACAGCCCATAGACCGTTAGCAAGGCCAGCGAGGGCAGGGCGGGGAAGAAGAAGCGCCCCATGGGGCCGGCGGGGCTAACGAGTAGGTAGTTGAAGAGAACGGCGAAGAATAGGAGGACGTTGAGCAGTTGCAGCAGTAGAGCTGGGCCAACGCGCTTGGCCTCGTTGCGCTGCGACGGACGCAACAGCAGCAGCAGCCCCAGCAGACTGAGGCCGACAAACCAGCGCAGACCGCTATAAACGGGGTCGGGCAGAGGGATTTGGCCGTAGCCAAAGCGTCCCCACAGGCTTGTCCAGGCATAGGGCAGTTCGGAAATGGCAAGCCAAAAGCTGTCGGCGGGGTTGCGCACGCCCCACAGTTCGGTGAGCCGCTCAAAGCCGGTGGGTTCGCCGTACAAAATCTGGTTGCGGACAAACCACCAGCCAGCGATGAGCAGGGTAAAGACGGCGATGAGCAGATTGACGCGCAGCCATAGTGACCATCCCTGTTTTTTACGCCAGGCGACCCAGCAAACGGCCGTTTCCACCAATAATGCAATCGCCGCCAAATTAAACTTGCTCATTAGCGCCAGCCCAAACAGCGTCCCCAAAACGATGCCCCAGCGCGGCGACAACCCCTTGTCGTCATGCAGCAGCCGCACGCACCCCAGCGTCACCGCCGCCCCCGCCAGGGCCGCCATGATGTCGTTGTTGATCGCCCCGGCCATAAACAAAAACATGGGGTTGAAGGCAACAATGGCCGCACCACCCCACGCCAGGGCTGGTTTTTGCGGCCAGATGGTGCGGCCAATGAGCCAGGTGAGGTAGATAACGGCCGTTCCTACTGCCACATTAACCAGCCGCGACAGATGCGCCGCCAATGCCTCGCCGCGCCACGGCCACCATTCATCGCTACCGTGGAGATACTGGTTTTTGTTGTCGCGCCCCACTTCCCAGTAGCGGTACGCCCAAAACGGGTTGTCAGCAGGCTGGGTGCAAACATCACGCCCGGTGTCAACCCAGAAGGTGGCGGCAGCGGCGAGGATGTAGTAGAGCGGCGGGTGGTGGCCCTGGGCGCTGCACTGGTCGGCCGACTGCACCGGCAGAGCGTGTTCCTGCACGATGTAGCGCACAAAACGATAGTGGCGCAGCTCGTCGGTGGCCTCATGCAGCGGGTTGACGATGCTGTAGGCGGTGGCAAGCAGGAAGAAGGCAGTAAGCAGAAGAAAAATGGCGCGTTTTTCGGTCATGGCAGGGTTATATCGGCCAGCGGCAGCCGAATAAAATCACGTCCGTCGGTGGTGAGGATGCGTTCGCCGGTTTTGGGGTCATAGAGGCCAACAACGGCCGTTTCCGCCACAGCCCTATCCGGCAAAATCAGCTCATGTTGCTGCACAAATATATCACCAACTCGCAAGGTTGTCGGGTCAACCCACAGCCCGTCATCCCCAACGATGAAGGTTTGGCTGGCATCGTGAAGCTGGGCAAAGACGCGCAAGCGCGAGCCGCCATAGACACCGGGCGGGGGTGGGTTGCTGATGAGGGGAATGTCGGGCAGTTGCAGCGGTGCGCCGACCTGCCAGCCGAGTTCGAGGCGGTGGGTGGTGGGGTTAAAAACGGCCGTTAACCAGCACAACCCATTGGTAAAACAAACCTCGTCCGCTTGCGGCAGCGTGCGCGTCGTTTGGCGCAGCTCATACCCCCCGTCCACGTCCTGCACCAGTGTTTGCTGGTCATCATAGGGGGTTTGGTCTAAGGGGTAGCCGCTGAAGCTGACGGCAGGTTGGAGAAGGAGAGCGCGTTCGGGGTTGTACCAGCGGGGAAAAACGGCCGTTTTGTCCGCCAAATGCGCTGATAACGCCAGCTTATCCCACGGCCCCGACAGCAACCCCGCCATGCCAAAATCGGTTAAGTCGGGATGGTCATTCAAATAGTTACCCACATCATGAATGTCGGCACGGTACAAAAAGCGCACCATCCCCCGCTCCGGCCAGTCGCGGAAATAGGCGGGCCAGTCGCGGGTGGCGATGGCGAAAACCAGCACCAATCCTGGTAAAAGCGAGATTAGAGATTGGAGATTGGAGATTGATGAAGGTTTCCAATCTCCAATCTCCAATCTCCAACCCCCCATTTTCCAGACGGGCAACGCAGCCAGCAAAAATACCGCCGGTTGCGCCAGAATGGCGTGGCCGAGGCTGGCGGGGGGGACGCTGATGAAGTCGGGAGAGATACCGGCCAGCCACCAGAGCAGCAGGAAGGCGGAGGCCTGGGCGTGTTGGGGGGAAAACGGCCGTTTGCCAAACGGCCGTTTGTGCCACCTTCTCCACAGTGGGGATGTTGCCTCAAACAAGGCAATTGCCACCCCTGCCCAGAAAAACAGCGAGCTTATCCCGGCAAAAACGGGGCGGTCGGGGATGTTGTAGAGCCATTCGCCGTCGCCGTGGGCGTGGAACATGCTCAGGGTCGTGACAATGTGGTCGCGCAGGGGGGTGAAATCGCCTGCGCGGGCGGCCGCCAGCGGCACGGCCAGCTCCGACACCCGTCCCTCCGCCTCTGGCTGCTGCGCCAGCGTCACCGCCAGCGGCAGCGCCAGCAGCAGCGACAAACCAAAGGTGAGCGCCAGCCAGCGCCAGTTGCGCCGCAGCGTGGGCCAGAAAAAAAGCCCCAAATAGACGCAAAAGGCGATCATCACCAGTGGCACGCCGCGTGAGGCGAAGTAGGTGTAGAAACCGAGGCCGGTGAAGAGGGAGCAGTAAACGGTAATCAGTAATCGGTAATCGGTAATCGGTAATGTCGTTTCACGACCGCTTCGCGTTCGGTATTCGGTATTTGGCAGAGGTTTTACTGATAACTGATAACTGATAACTGATAACTGATTACTGATTGCGAGGCGCCAGAAAAAGTAAAACGCGCCCATGGAAAAAACCGGCAGGGAGATGTGGCGCAGGCCGATGCGGGAGTACATGAGCGACCAGAAGCTGATGCTGAGGGCGGCGGCGGCGATGAGGCCGACGGTGGGGTTGAAGAGGCGCCGGCCGATGGCATAGGTGAGGGGGATGGTGAGGGTGCCGAGGAAGACGGAGAGCCAGCGGATGCCGGCCGCGCTGGGGCCATAAATAGCAAGGAAGAAGGCATTGAGGGCGTGGTAGAGGGCTTCGTGGCCGGAAGCGTCGGAGTAGTAAACGGCCCAGTCGCCGTCAATGACCTTTTGCGAGATGACAAGCGAGTTGATGAGTTCGTCGTCGCGCCAGCCGGGGGGATGCAGCTCAAGCCGCCACAGCCGCAGGGCGAGGGCAAGGAAGGTGAGGAAAATAACGGCCGTTTTGTGCCAGGGAAATCGTTTTGCCATCGTGCTAAATCAATAGAGATTAGCGATTGGCGATTGGAGATTGCTAACCTTCATCAATCTCCAATCTCCAATCCCCAATTACCTTTTCCTGTAAAACCACCAGCTGCCGAGAATGAGCAGCCCCACGCCCCCGGCCAGCAGCCAGCGGGTGGGAGATGGGCGGGATGGGTTGATAACGGCCGTTTCTACCACAATTTGCGTCGGCGCGGCAACGGGCGTATTGGTGGCCGTGGGTGGCGGTACAAGCGTCGGCGTGACGGTGGGCGTGGTGGTGGCCGTTGGTGTCGCCGTCGCCGTGGGCGAGGGCGTGATGGTCGGCGTGGCTGTGGGGGTCGGTGAGGCAGTAGGAATGGGCAACAGCGTGGCTGTCGCTTCTGGCGTTTGGGTGAGCGCGGCGGGGGCGGTGGGTAAGGGTGGCTCCGGTGGCGGTTCGTCGCCGTCCACCGACTGCACCAGGTACAGCACTGTGCCGCCAATCATGCAGTAGTCGCCGATGGGCTGGGTGCAGACGGCGGCCTGTAGGTTAATGTTGTAAAAGCCGTTGCTGGCGTGGATTTTGTACCGATCACCCCACATGCTGGCAAGAACGGCCGTTTCGCTCGTCGCCGCCACCCTTGCCCGCTGCGGCGCAGGGAGCCGCGCAAACAGCACCGTCGTTGTAAAATCCCCTTGATCCAGCCGAATTTGCCCCACCTCATTCCACCGTTCCCGTTCCACCCCCTGCACATTGGCAAAATAACGCAGTGCCACCTGGGTTGTCGTAAACGCCGGGCGGCGGCTGCCGTCCAGCCGCACCAGCCCAAACGGCTCCGGGTTGGCGGCACGGTCGTCTTCGGTGTCTTGCAGCTTGTAGATGGCAATCCGTTCTACCCCGGCCGCCAGTGCCGAGGCTAACGCCTGTGGCACAAACGCCGCCTGCTCATTTTGCCGCACCGAGAGCGTCCAGTTTGGCACGCGCCAACTGGGGTCATCCAGCGGCGGGGCGTTGGTTTCCACCAGCCAAATCGGTTTGTCCAGCCCACGCTGGCTCATATCGGCGCGAAAGCTCTGCAAAATGTCGTAGATGCTATTGGGCTGGAAGTAAAGATGGGCGGTGGCTACATCAAAATAATAGGCGTGGTCAGCGGCGGTGGGGTCGGCCATAACCACATCGAGGAAGCGGCCAAAGTAGGTGGGATCCCAGAAATGGGTGAAGGCAGCCAGATGCACCTGGGCAGCGGGGTTTGTTTCCTTAATGACCTGGTAGGCCACTTTTTGCAGTTGGTAAAAATCCTCGATGGTGCCATCCCAGGTGTGGCCGGGGGTGGTGGGGTCGGCAATGTCGGGTTCGTTCCAGATGATCCAGCGGTTAATGCGGCCGGCGTAGCGGCTGCTGGCTTCGCGGACAAAGTTGGCCCACAGGTTGGCGCTGTCGTCGGGGTCGGCGTAGAGGCCACGCGGCAGCTTGTTGGTGTCTCGCGCCCAGTCGGGAATGCCGATGAGAAGGCCAACGATTTCACGGCCGGCCGCCAGTTCAATGGCAAGCTGTTCATTGCTAATCCGGGGCTGCCACTCATCGGGGCTGGTGGGCTGCACCTCGGCCCACTGGAAGCGGAGGCGCGTCCAGCTTGCCCCCAGTTGGCTGGCAAGGCGCGGGTTTTCGGTGCTTTCAATCACGCCAAAACGGGGCGGGGTCTCTTGGGCGGCGGCGGGGTGTGGCAGCAGAAGGAGCAAGAGGAGGAAGAAGACAATGGGACGCGGACGAACGCGGACGAACGCGGATAAGGCAGCAAGGGGATTTACGCAATACGCAATACGCAATACGAGCTTGTAACAAAAAACGAAAGAGGCCAACAAACCTCTCTCTTTGCGGCTTTGCGCCTTTGCGTGAGCTATTTTTATGCGGTGGGTCACGGGTAACTGCTTAACGGAAGGTTTTGTTGGCCCAGGCGAGAAATTCGGTCAGGTTCATGACGGAAATTTGCTTGCCCAGGGTGTTGGGGTTGCGGTAGCGGTTGGCGTGGCTGGTTTGGCGCAGCCACTGCACGGCTCCGGGCTTGGCACCGCCGCCGTCTACAATGATGATGATCTCTTTTTCCGGCATGGCTTCAACGGCGTTGAGGTAGAGATAGGGAAATTTTTCGTCCACGCTGCCGGCCGACTGCTGCCATTTGCACTCAATGCGGAGTTCGAGCCGGTAGTGGGCGGAACGGAGCAAAAACTCAGTGTTGCCGGGATGTCCGTAAATGGTGGTGTAGGGGACATTTCGCAGCAGCAGTTCACTGCCGTAGCGGTCGGGGTCTTTTTGCCACTGCCGGTACATCACCGTTTCAAACCCTTTGCTGGAGAGGGTGCCGATGACAGTTTTTTCTAGGGTGTTGCCCGATTTGGCGGCCAGCCCGCCGCCTGTTTGACCGCTTTTCTTTGGTTTGGGTTTAAACACCGCCAGCAGTTCTTTGGCCTTGCCCCGGTTGGAACCGTTGCGGCTGATGGTGCGGCGCACGGGGAAGGCGTGGATTTCGGCTTCGGTGTAGCTTTGACGGGTGAAGGGGGTGTCGTGGTTGGAAAGGACGACGGGGATGCCGCGTTCGGCGAGTTTGAGGGCGAGCTGGGCAAGCTGGGCTTGCTGGGCAAGGTTGAATTTGTCGGAGCTGTAGCTGGTGAAGTTGGCGGTTTCGGAGAGGGGGACGTAGGGTGGGTCGCAGTAGAAGATGTCACCAGAACGGCCGTTTTCCATCACCTCCACAAAATCGGCCGTTGCAAACTCCGCCCGCTGCGCCTTCTCATAAAAAAAGAGCATCTCCTCTTCGGGAAAGTACGCCTGCGCGTGCCGCCCAAACGGCACATTAAACTCCCCCTGCTGGTTGTAGCGGCAAAGGCCATTGTAGCCATGCTTGTTCATATACAAAAACAGTGCCGCTTTGAGCCGCAGGTCGGTTGTCTGGTTAAAAAGGGTGCGGTTTTGATAATAAATCGCTTCCTGGTTGCTTTCCGGGGTGAAAAAGGTGCGGGCAAATTCAATGAACGATGCCCCCTCCTTCTGTAACACCTGGAAAAGCTGGATAAGGTCGGCGTTGTTATCGGTGAGCAGATAGCTGTCATAGTCGGTGTTGAGAAAAACGGCCGCTGCCCCCACAAATGGTTCAACCAGCCGCTTGCCTTTGGGCAGCACCTTCTTGATATGCTCGATAATGCGGTATTTGTTGCCAGCCCATTTCAGAAAAGGTTTCATCGGAGGGTAATTATAGGATAGAGAGGGCGAGTTTGCGAGTTTGCATTAGAGGAACAGGTCGCGGACGAACACGGACAAAAAACATGGCACTTGGTGAAATTATGTACACACCAAGAGCCATGTCTGTTTTTAGTAAGGAATGAGGATTAAATAAGTTACGCAAGAAGTTCAACTTCTTTTGAGAAGTTGAACTTCTGAATGTGTACGTTATTTAATTTCCATTCCTAAGGATGTTGTTAGCTTTAGGCAGCGACGCGGGCGGTGGTGGGGCGCTGCCAGAGCAGGATGACGACGAGGGCGAGAAGGAGTACGGATAGTTGGGCAACGGCCGTTTGCCACGTTGGGTAGAAGCCCAACAGGGGAATGGAAGGTAGCGCAAGCGGGGAAGCAGGCAGCACGTCGGCTACTTGCAGGGCGTGGATGCCTGTGCCGAGGAATTTGAAGCCGAGGTAGTAGACAAGTAGCCCGGCAACAAAGAAGAAGGGGCGCAGCGGCAGGCGCAGCCCCAGCCCAAACATGAGAACGGCGACGACGGCGAGGATGGCGATGCCGAGTCCTAGCCCCATGAGCAGGTCGGACAGGGAGATGGAGGGGGCGATGCCGAGGTAGAAAACGGCCGTTTCTGCCCCTTCCCGAAAGACCGCCAGAAAAGCCAGCAGCGACAACCCCATCAGCCGACCCTGATCCAGTGCCTGTGTGACCGAAGCGTTGATATATTTTTGCCAGTTACGCAAATTGGCCTGGCTGTGGAGCCAGTAGGAAACATAAAACAGCATGGCGGCGGCGACCAAACCGGTGATCCCCTCAATCAGTTCGCGGTTTTGCCCGGCACTGATTTTGTTAAACACCATTTGTAGTGCCAGCGCAACCAATAGGCTGACGCCAATGCCAATGAGGCTGCCGCCCCAAATCCAGCGCTGTTTGTCGGCGTTGCCGGAGCGTTTGAGGAAGGTGAGCAAGGCGGTGATGACAAGCAGTGCTTCCAGCCCTTCGCGCAGGATGATTGCCATCGCGTCGAACATGGTATAGATGGATTCGCCGCTGGCAAAGGGGGTCAGGGTGTCACGCAGTTGGGCAACGGCCGTTTCTGCCGCCCCCACATCCAGCGTTTCTTCATCCAGTGCCGCCGCTGCCCGCGCCAGGCCAATTTCAATGCTGGTGTACGCTTCGGAATCCTGGGTGGCAATGGCTCCCTCAACGCTGGGCCAGGCTTGAATAACGGCCGTTAACAACCCCCGCGCCGTGGCTGCATCCCCCGCTTCCAATGCCTCATAGGCTTCGTTCAAATCAACAACCAGTTGCTGCACCGTGGCTTCATCGGCCACAACGGGCGCGGCCACAGCCCCGCCGCCCAGCTTTTCCGCAATTTCCAGCGATTCGTCTTCCAGATGGTCAAAGGCTTGCTGCACCATCGCCACATTGACGGGTTCGGTTTCCAGGGCAGTTTTAATGGCGACAATGGCACCTTCAAGCTCGACGTAAGCGACAGGATTTTGTGCCTGCACGTCGTCTTCCATTGCTTCCCACGCTTCATGAACTTCATCGTAAACGTGGTGCATAACGGCCGTTTCATTCAACTCAGCCGCTTCTGCCCCCTCATGGGCTTCGCGTGCCAACGCCTGAAGCTGGTTAACGACACCGCTTTCTTCTTGTGCGGCCACAGTGCCAACGGCAACCGCCAACAAACCTATCATCACTATTATGAATGCCAAACGACGCATAACGACCAATCCTTCTCTTCTAAAAGCTAAAACGAAACAATTGATAAGGATAATGGTACTGTGCCTGCTGTGATGGATCAATAGACTCCTGTTAAAACTGTTCCTTCTATCTGTTCATTTTGAAGTTAACGCGGGTTAAAATTTTGTGGCATAGATGTTGCAAAGGGGATGTTGCTGGCTTGTTAAGTTGGCGTGGTGTTATACTTGGCAGGGTACATTTGCAAGGAGAAATGCCCACTCATGTCCCGTAATCACACCGTTCGTATGTTCTTTTTTGGCACGCTGTTTCTGGTGTCGCTCTTTTCGCTGCTCATTTTTGTGCTGCCCAAGGGGCTGGGTCAAGCAACTGCGCCAGGGGACAAACCAAATATCAGCGGCGAGGGGGAAACTGTGGTTGAAGAGGAGCGTGGGTTTGATTTGGGGACGGTGTTGTCGGTGATAACGGCCGTTATTTCCGGCCTCGGCTTTGTCTTCACCACCTTCTTCGCCTACCGCGAAGACCGCCGCGCCGCCGCCTTGCACCAAATCCAGCTCGCCAACGCCCAAAAAGAGCTGGCGCGTAAAGACCTGGAAATAGAAGAGCTGCGCCGCAGGCTGCAAAATGAGTAATGGAGATTGGAGATTGGTTAATCTCTAATCTCGTTAGTGACATGAAGTTTTTGCCATCATTTTTTAGTGCGTATTGAAAGGCGATTTACGTAATACAAGCTTGTGGCGAAAAACTAAGAACAGTAACTAATTGGTAAAGTAACATGCGTCTAAATTGGCAGGATAAAACGTTCAGCTACCCCAAAACATTGATTGTAGGGTTTGGCTTTTTGGGCATCAGCATTGTCTGGCCCATTTTCAACCAGTTCATCCCCATCTTCTTGCAGGCGGGCAACTCGGCCTTTGCCGGTGGAGCGGGCATTAAAGGGTTTGCCCTGGCTCCGTCGCTGGCGCTGTTTATCATGACGTGGGACAACCTGATCAACGTCTTTGTGCAGCCGTGGGTGGGGGCGCGCAGCGACCGGACATGGAACCGGTTTGGACGGCGCAAGGGGTGGCTTTTGCTGGGGGTTCCCATTGCCATTGTGGGTTTTGTGCTGATTCCGCTGGCACAAACGGCCGTTGCTATCGCCGTCTACATCCTCATCACCAACATCGGTATGGCCCTCTTCCGCTCCCCCACCGTCGCCTGGCTGGGCGACCTCTTCGATCCCGATGACCGCAGCAAGGCCAACGGCATCATTAATCTGATGGGTGGCATTGGGGGGCTGCTGGCCTTTTTTGTCGGCGGCTATCTGTTTGAGGCGTATGGGCGGGTAGCACCCTTTGTGGGCGGGGCCGTACTGCTGCTGGCGGCAGCGGTGGTGGCCGTGCTGGCCGTGCGTGAACCGCGCCAGATTGCCGCAGAAACGGCCGTTGCTGATGCCGGTGTGTTGGCAAACCTGCGTGACGTGTGGCAAAGCTCTAACAAAAGCGGGCTGTTTGTGCTGCTGGGGATTCTGTTCTGGTTTATGGCCTTTAACGCCCTGGAGGCGGGGCTGTCGTCGTTTGCCGTTTTTTCGCTGGGGCTGTCCCCCGGCACGGCTTCGATTTATGCGGGATCTATGACGATAGCGTTTATTTTAACGGCCGTTCCTGCCGGGCTTCTCGGCAGCAAAATCGGCCGTCGCCAAACCATCCAAATCGGGCTGGTCGGCCTCACCATCCTCTTCGCCCTCGGCTTCCTCATCATCCAAAACACCCTCACCTTTATTGCCATCCTCCTCCTCAGCGGCATCTTTTGGGCCTTTGTCAACGTCAACAGCCTGCCGCTGGTCTACGACTACGGCGACGAAAGCCGCATCGGCACCTACACTGGTCTCTACTACTTTTCCTCCCAACTGGCGGCCGTGCTGGGGCCAACGCTGGGTGGTGGGCTAGTGGATCTGCTCAACGATGAATACCGCTGGCTGTGGCTGTTTGGCGTTATTTTTATGGCGCTGGCTTGGTTGGTTATGCGTCAGGTGAAGCAGCGGTAAACCAACATAGCTCAAACCTGGTAGAGAATTTCACGCAAAGGCGCAAAGACGCAAAGGACATAAAGTTCTCTTTGCGCCTTTGCGCCTTTGCGTGATCTTTGAAGATTGTTCTCCCACCAATCCTGAAAACTCCATAAATTGCCCCTGGTACGCGCCCAAAACCGTGCTAAACTTTCCCCTGTAACATTTTTATTGCAAATTTTCGCAATAGTATAGCATCGCAATAGTAACTCATGAACAACAAAACTCCCGATCTTGCCCACATCCGCGAATTGGGCTTTCGCGTCACGCCGCAGCGGCGCTTTATTTTGCACGCTCTGGCGCGGCAGGAAGGCCACACCACTGCCGCCGAAATCTATCAAATTGCCCAGCAAGAGATGCCGACGCTTAATCTGGCGACGATTTACCGGGTGCTGGACTTTTTTTGTGAGCTAAATTTGATTACACGTTCAGACATGGCAGGGCGTGTTGTCTATGAGTTTGCTCCTGACGCGCCGCATCATCACCTTATCTGCCGCCACTGCGGACAGGTGGCGGTGCTGGATGATCATCATTTTTCAGAGTTGGCAGCACATTTGCTGGCCGATCATGGGTTTAAGGCCGACTTTAACCATTTGGCGATTCATGGAGTGTGTTCCCACTGTTGGGATGAGCCTGCTTAAAGATTTGTAAACGAAAAAGAGGACGCAGATTTACCTGATATAACCTGATTCATCTGTTTCATCAGGATAGGCAGCGTTCTATTTACACAGAGGAGATATTGAGTGATGGATGTGATGCTGATTCCCGCAGCAGCTCAACTGCTGCATATTCCCGATGGCTTTTTGAGCTTAATTATTTCGCTGGTTTGTTGGGGAATAACGGCCGTTTTCCTCACCCTCGCCATCCGCAACGCCCAGGAAGCCTTTGACGAACGACTGGTTCCCCTGGCCGGTATCATGGCCGCTTTCATCTTTGCCGGGCAAATGATCAACTTCCCCGTGGCGGGTGGCACATCCGGCCATTTGGTGGGGGCCACCCTGGCTTTTATCGTGCTGGGGCCATCGCTGGGGCTGCTGGCAATGGCTGCCGTCATTATCTTGCAGGCATTGCTGTTTCAGGATGGGGGGCTGGTGGTCATGGGGGCCAACCTCATTGTGATGGGCATTGTTCCCGGCTATGCTGGTTACACCATCTACCAATTTTGGCACAAGCGAAACGGCCGTTTGCAGATGATTGGCGCAGGTGTTGGTGCCTGGATTGCCATCATGCTGGCGGCACTGGTGACGGCACTGCTGCTTGGCTTCAGCGGCACCACGTCGCTCGCCATCGCCATTCCCGCCATGCTCGGTGTTCACGCCCTCATTGGCATTGGTGAAGCGTTGATCACCGTGGCAGCCCTGGCCTTTATTCGCCAAACGCGCCCGCAACTGCTTAACCGCGAGGAGGGTGGGCAGGCCAGCAGCGGCTGGATTGCTGGTGGCATTGCCGTCGCCATTTTGGTGGCTCTCTTGTCTCCCCTGGCATCGGCTTCGCCCGATGGTCTGGAAAGTGTGGCGGAGCAAGCAGGCTTTTTAGGTGCGGCGCAGGATGCCCCCTTCCAACTGCTGCCCGATTACACCATTCCTTTTTTGGGGAATGGGGGGGCTTCGACCATTGTTGCTGGCATTGTTGGGGTGCTGGTTGTGGCGGGGCTGATGTATACCCTGACCCGCAATTTGCGTAAATCGGAACATCATTGATCCACTTAAAAGTTCAACTTCTCGCAGAAGTTGAACTTTTAACATGAAGCGCGAGAAGTTGAACTTTTAACAGAAGTCGTTTTTAAGGATAGACACGAATGCACGTCAACACCTTTGATCGCTACGAAAGCCGCCACAGCGTCATTCACCGGCTTGACCCACGGGTGAAGGTGGTGGTGACGGTGCTGTTTATTGTTGCCAATGCGCTGCTGCCGGATGGGGCGTGGCTGGCGTTTTTGGCGGCGTGGGCGCTGCTGCTGTTTGTGTCGGGGGCGGCGCAAATTGGGCTGGGAACGCTGCTAAAGCGGTCGCTGATTGTGGTGCCGTTTTTGCTGGCGGCGGTGACGGTGATTTTTACGCTGCCGGGCAACGCGCTGACGCAGTGGCAGCTTGGCTCCTGGACAATAACTCCAACGGATGCGGGGCTGCTGCGCTTTGTCAGCATCGTCATTCGCAGTTGGCTGTCGGTGCAAATGGCTATTTTGCTGACGGCGACGACGCAGTTCCCGGATCTGATTCATGCGCTGCACCATTTGCGGGTGCCAAACATTCTGGTGTCGGTTATTTCCTTTATGTACCGCTATTTGTTTGAGCTGGCGAATGAGGCGGGGCGGCTGCTGCGGGCGCGGGAGTCGCGTAGTGCGGCGCCGATGGGGCCAAACGGCCGTTCTGCTTCCGGCGGCTCTCTCCTTTGGCGGGCAAAAATAGCTGGTCACATGGTCGGCCAACTGCTGCTGCGTAGCTTTGAACGGAGCGACCGGGTGTACAATGCGATGGTGGCACGGGGGTATAACGGCCGTTTACTCACCATGAACCCCCACGAAATGAAACCATCCGACTGGCGGCTGGGCGGGCTAGGCGTTGTCGCCATTTTGCTCATCCAGCTTGTGGCCCGGCTGTAAGAGATTGGAGATTGATGAAGGTTCACGATCTCCAATCGCCAATCCCTAATCTCCACTCTCCCAAAAACGGAGCGTTTATGAACGAAATCTCTCCTACTTTATGGGTCAACGACCTGAAATTTAGCTATCCCGACGGCCACCAGGCGCTTAAAGGCGTGGATGTGGTCATTCGTCGGGGGGAAAAAGTGGCGTTGGTGGGGCCAAACGGGGCGGGCAAAAGCACGCTCATTTTGCACCTCAACGGTATTCTCAACGGCGGCGAGCAGGTGCAGATTGCCGGAATGCCCACGACCAGGAAAAACCTGCCGCACATTCGCGCCAAGGTGGGGCTGGTGTTTCAAAACCCCGATGACCAGCTTTTCTCTCCCACCGTCTTTGAAGATGTGGCTTTTGGCCCGCTGCACATGGGGCTGCCCGAAGACGAAGTGCGGCGGCGGGTGGGGTATGCGCTGGCGCAGGTGGGCATGGGCGATTTTGAGGGGCGGCTGTCGCACCATTTGAGCATTGGGCAGAAGAAGCGAATTGCCATTGCTACGGTGCTGTCCATGGATCCGGAAATTTTGGTGCTGGATGAGCCATCGGCCGGGCTGGATCCCCGCGCCCGCCGCGCCCTGATCAACCTGCTGGATGAGCTGCCGCTGACGATGCTGGTCTCGACCCACGACATGCTGATGGTGCGGGAGCTGTTCCCGCGCATGATTATTATGGATGAGGGGCGGGTGGTGGCGGATGGGAAAACGGCCGTTTTGCTGGAAGACGAGGGCCTGCTAGAATCGCACGGTTTGGAAAAACCATGATGACCGATCCTCTACACCCCCACAGCCATGACCCGAACCCGGAGCCGCCGTCGCTGGATGCGTCGTTTGTGTTGACGCTGGCAAACGGCCGTTCTCAAACCGTGACTGTTGCTGATTTGGCAAGGTTGCCACAAACGGCCGTTTTCCCCGTCTACATCGTCAGTACCGGCCACGGCACCTCCGGCCCCTTCACCTTCCACGGTGTCACCCTGCTGGATTTCCTCAGAAGCCAGATGGACGTAGACACGGCTCCCTTCACCGTCGAAGTCATCAGCGGCGATGGCTTTGGCAACCGCGTCACCAGCTACGAACTGCACCACCCCGATTCGGCCGGCCCCATTTTGCTGGCGATTGGACTGGACGGCCGGCTGCTCACCCGCCAGCAGGGAGCCATCCGCATGATCGTTCCCAACGAAAAAGACGATGCCCTGCGCCAGGTCAAATGGATTGGGAAAATCCATGTTCGACTTGTTTGAACCTGTTGCTATAATCTCGCCCAATATCCAGTTGTCTTCATAGCGACAACCATGAGGTGTGCAGATGAAACTAGCAGAGGCTTTGATCCTTCGAGCCGACTACCAAAAGCGGATTGAACAACTAAAACAGCGGCTGGTGCGAAACGCAAAAGTACAGGAAGGGGATGATCCAGCAGAAAACCCGGGTGAATTGGTGGCCGAGTATGAGCAAATTGCCCAACAACTCGTAACACTCATCCAGCAAATCAATAAAACCAACGCCAACACCCTGCTTGAAGGGCAATTAACCATTGCCGACGCGATTGCTGTGCGGGATGGCTTGCGGCAAAAACATGGCCTATATACCGATCTGGCACAAGCAGCCACCATTACCCAGGAACGTTACAGCCGATCAGAAGTAAAATTCCAAAGCACCCTCAACGTTGCCCAAATGCAAAGACAAGCCGATGATATTGCCCGGCAATACCGCGAGCTAGACACCAAACTACAGGCGGCCAACTGGGTAACAGAAATGCTGCCATAAGTCCAAAGTGGGTAGCCACGCTAACAAAGGCGAGCATCAGCCCTGGCAGCGGGCAAAGCTGTCACTCATGGCGGGTGTGAGGGGTCACGCCCAGTGGGTTCGATTCCCACAACAATGTACACTGTATACCCAGTAAGGTTACAAGCGTACCGGGTATGGGGTAATGTTACGACCACGGTGCTGATTTGTGGGTGTGGTGAGGGTGGGACAGGGGTTTTGGACTTATATCACTGGCTTTTTAGAATTTGCAACACGAGAGCAAGATGGGGTTGCTCTGTGCATTCCCGGAAAACTGTTTTTACCAAAACGTCTTTTGCGATACCATTAAGCAAGCAAACATCTGGAGCAGTATCGCATGGATTCAATAACCCTTTATCTTCGTGACCTGGTTGTCACCTACGGCCTTAAGATGGCGGGGGCACTTGTCATTCTGGTCATTGGCTTTTGGCTGGCGCGACGGCTGGGCAATGGGCTGCGGCGGGCGTTGGAGCGTTCTCGCCTTGATGTTTCGCTAACCCATTTTCTCAGCAATTTGGGCTACTATGCGCTGCTTGTTTTTGTGGTGTTGGCGGCGTTAAACCGGCTGGGGATTGAAACCACCTCTTTTGTCGCTGTCATTGGGGCGGCGGGGTTGGCCGTGGGGTTGGCGTTGGAGGGGGCATTATCGAATTTTGCGGCGGGGGTGTTGATTTTGCTTTTTCGGCCGTTTAAGGTTGGGGATTGGGTTGAAGCTGCCTCCATTTTTGGCAAAGTCGAGAACATTCTTGTTTTCAGCACCATTCTCGTCACCCGCGATAACAAAACCGTTATTATTCCCAACGCTCAGGTAACAGGTGCGCCCATTGTCAACTATTCGCAAAAAGGGGTTATGCGCGTGGATATGGTTTTTGGCATTGGCTATGGTGATGATTTACGCAAAGCCAAGCAGGTGGCTCTTGACATTCTGATTACCCACCCGCTGGTTGCCAAAGAGCCTGCTCCCACCGTCAACGTTCTTGAACTGGCTGACAACAGCGTTAACCTGGCCGTGCGCCCCTATACTACGGCTGACCATTACACCCGCGTCTGGTTTGACGTAACCGAACAAATTAAGCTTCGTTTTGATGCCGAGGGAATTTCGATTCCCTATCCGCAGCGAGACGTACACCTTATTTCACAAGGATAAAAAGCATATGCAATTGTATTTTATTCGCCATGCCCAATCAGAAAACAACGCCCTTTGGGCGGCTACGGGAGCCGAAATTGGGCGCACCGCCGACCCAGATATTACCGAATTAGGACACGGGCAAGCACAAACGGTAGCGCAATTTCTGACCCGAAAGCGGGGATATGAGGCTGAAGATTGGGATAACAGCCGGGGCTTTGATTTTACCCACATCTACACCAGCCTGATGCTTCGTGCCGTGCGAACTGGTACCTATATTGCCGATGCTTTTGACATGCCGCTGTTAAGCTGGCCGGAAATTCATGAGCATGGCGGGTTGTATCTGGATGGGGACAATGGGGATAAATTTGGGCAGGTTGGCCCCAATCGTGCTTTTTTTGAGGCGCATTTTCCCCGTTTAGTACTGCCCGACACGGTGAATCATGAAGGGTGGTGGAACCGCCCGTATGAGCCGCATGAAGAAATGTTTCCCCGTGCAGCCCAGTTTTTGCAGGCACTTTATGAGAGACATGGACAGACGGATGATCGGGTGGCTTTGGTGAGCCACGGCGGGTTTTTCCAGGCACTTTTGACGGCTTTGTTTGGCTTGCCCCAGCCGGGCAGGACGTTGGGAGAGGAAGCGCGATGGCTATGGTTTCGCATCAACAACACCTCTGTTTCCCGCATTGATTTTGCTGATGATGCGATTCGCGTGCTGTATTTAAACCGGATTGATTTTTTTAGCCCGGATCAAATCACATAAGGAGGTGTGTAATGGGACGGCGTAAGCAAACGCGAGGGAATTGTGTTTATTGTCAGCGTGAAATGAGTAGAAGTGGGCTGGCGAAGCATTTAGGAACGAAGATTAAATAAGTGGCGCAAGAAGTTCAACTTCTCAGAAGAAGTTGAACTTCTAAATGGACAGTTATTTAATTCCCATTCCTTAAAAAGCTGTGAAGCCAGGCAGCAAGCGATTGCCGAGGCCAATGGTACGAAGCGAACGAGGCAGAAGCTGTATCATTTACAGGTGGCCGATGCCTGGCGCGGGGATTATTGGCTGCATTTGGAAATAAGAGGGAAGGCGAAGTTGGAGGATCTGGATGACTACTTGCGGGCTATCTGGCTGGAATGCTGCGGTCATTTGAGTGCTTTTACGATTGGTGAAACACGCTACACCCAGATTTTTGACGATGGCTTTAGCTGGGGGGAGGAAAAGTCTATGGATGTTGCAGTTGACAAGGTGTTGGCCATTGGAATGAGTATTCCTTATGAGTATGATTTTGGCACAACCTCGGAGCTGGTGATCAAGGTGGTGGATGTGCGCGAGGGAAGGCCAACGACGGAGAACCCTATTGCTTTAATGGCGCGGAATGCTGCCCCGGAATTTGTTTGCATGGAGTGTGGCAAGCCAGCGACGCATATGTGTATCCAATGTTTGTCTGAACGGGAGGATGAACGATGCGAATTGTGTGATGAACATACGGCCGTTCATCCTCATGACGATTACGGTGAGCCGATGGTGCTGGTGAATTCGCCGCGCATAGGAATGTGTGGCTACGACGGGCCGGCCGAACCACCCTATTAGACACAATGGTAGCCGAGGATTCCAATCCTCGCTTTTCGCTCTGGGCAAAAGCACGAGCTTTGGAAAGCTCGGCTACATGATTAATGCCTGTCGTAGCACCTGAGCCGGGTGGAGAGCCTGGCGCTGGCTGCCGTGTTTGATTTGCTGGCGGCAGCTTACCCCGGCGGCGACGATGAGGGTTTCGCTGGGGGTGGCGCGAACGGCCGTTAACAACCGCCTCTCCGCCATCTGCATCGAAACCCCATAATGCTCCGCCTCATAGCCAAACGACCCCGCCATGCCACAGCAACCCGAATCTACCTCCTCCACCGTGTAGTTCGGCGGCAGCGTCAGCACGCGGTGGCTGGGTTGCGTGCCGATTAACGCCTTTTGGTGGCAGTGGCCGTGCAGCAGCAGCTTGCGCGGCGTGTCGGTGAAGCGCAAATTCAGCTCCCCTTTGTCCGCCAGCCGGGCAATAAACTCCTCAAAGGTATAGGCGTTTTGCGCCACCACAATCATATCCGGGTCTTTGGGCAGCAGATGACGGTACTCATCGCGCAGCGTCAGCAGGGTGCTGGGTTCCACCCCCACAATGGGAATCCCCTGCCGCGCCAGCGGGGCAAGCTGGCTCACGGTGTGGCGTGCCACCTTGCGAGCATCATCCACCAACCCTTTGGAGAGAAAAGAACGGCCGTCGTCTCGATGCCCCGGCATGATCACCTCAAACCCGGCCGCTTCCAGCAGCTCTACGGCGGCAATCCCCACTTCCGGATAGTTGTAGTTGATAAAGGTGTCGTGGAAAAAGGCGACCTTGCGGTATGGTGCGGGAGCATGGGCCGCCCGCTGGTGCTTTTTGAACCAGCGCAAAAACGGGGTGGCGGCAAACGGCGGCAGGGTGCGCTCCTTGCTAATCCCCAAATATTTATCCATAAACCAGCGCGACAGCTTGTTGCCTGTGCCAAAATTTGCCAGCGGTGCCATCACCCCGCTGCTGAAGCGGCTGAGGGTGGCGATGTTGCCAAACAGCTTCGCCCGCAGCGGCGTGCCGTTGGCTTCGTAATATTGCGCCAAAAACTCCGTTTTGATTTTTGCCATGTCTACCGACGACGGGCATTCAGCCTTGCACCCCTTGCAGCCAATGCACAAATCCATCACCTCGTACATGCGCTGGCTGGTCAATTCGCTGGTGGGCAGCCGCCCCGACATGGCGTTGCGCAGGGCGTTGGCGCGGCCACGGGTGCTGTGTTCTTCTTCCCGCGTCACCATAAAGCTGGGACACATCGTCCCCGTTGTCTTTTTGCGGCAAATGCCGGCCCCGTTGCACATTTCCACGGCGCGATGGAACCCCATGTCGTCGCTAAAATCAAGCTTGGGCTGAATGGGAATGACGTTATAGGCCGCGCCGTAGCGCAAATTTTCGGTCATGGCCGGGGCGTTGACGATGTTGCCGGGGTTGAGGATGTTGTGGGGGTCGAAAATCGTTTTGACCTCTTGATACAGCTTGTAGAGGTCGGGGCCAAAGAATGCTTCGTTGATCCAGCTTCGCGCCTTGCCGTCGCCGTGTTCGCTGGAAAGGGAGCCGCCGTAGCCGCGCAGCAAATCCACCGAAAATTGGCTGATTTGGGGCAGTTTTGCCACTTCCTCGGCCGTTTTGGTGTTGATGAGGGGGCGAATGTGGATGCAGCCGGCGCTGGCGTGCGCGTAGTAGGCGACGTTGGTGCCGATGTCGTTGCAAAATCGTTCGACTTTGGTGACATATTCGGCCAGATGCTCGACGGGAACGGCCGCATCTTCGATAAACGGGATTGGTTTGTGGTCGCCCTTGATGCTCATCATCAACCCCAACCCCACCTTGCGGACGGTCCAGATGTTGGCTTGCTGTACAGGGCGATTGGCGTGGAGAACGGCCGTTTCTCCCGCCCCCTGCTGCTGCAAATGTGCCTCCAATTTTGCCACCTTGTCATCCAGCTCGGCCTCGCTTTCCCCGTAAAATTCGGTAATGAGGATGCAGTTGGGGGTGCCAAGAATGAAGGTTTCCAGCAGCCGGGCATATTCCGGCACGTCGCGGCACATCGTCAGCCCCAGGTTGTCCAGCAGCTCAACGGCGGAGGGGTTGGTTTCGAGGATGAGGGGAACGGCCGTTAATGCCGTTGCCAAACTATCAAAATGGATAATCGCCAGCGTCGTCTTCTTTGGCAGCGGCACAATGTTGAGCTTGATCTCCGTCATCACCGCCAGCGTCCCCTCGCCCCCCGACACCATTTTGCTCAAGTTAAAGCGCGGGTCAACCGGCCATTTGAACGACGGCGAGCCATCGCGCACCGGGATAAAGCGATCCAGATTGTAACCGCCGCAGCGCCGCCAGTGGCGTGGCGTGGCGTCGAGAATCGTCTGCTGCTTCGCCGGATCGTTGGCCAACGCCGCCATGCGCCGGTAAATCTCCCCTTCCAGCCCCGCCCGCTGCTGCCGCTGCTGTAGCTCTGCGTCCGTCAACGGGCCAAAATCGGTCATGGTGCCATCGCTCAAAATGACGCGCATCTCCAGCACGTGGTCGGTGGTCATGCCATACATAATCGAATGGCTGCCGGTGGAGTTGTTGGAAACAATGCCCCCCATCGCCGCCCGGTTGCTGCTGGCCGGGTCGGGGCCAAACTGGTACCCCAGCGGCTTCAGGTACAAATTCAGCTCATCCAGCACAATGCCGGGCTGCACCCGTACCCAGCCCTCTTCGGTGTTGACCTCCAGCACCTTGTCCAAATGGCGCGTCATGTCCATAACCAGGGCTTTGTTGGTGGCCTGCCCGGCCAGGCTGCTGCCGGCCGTGCGCGGCAGCAGCGGCACCCTGTGTTTAGCGGCTAACTCCACGGCGGCGTGGAGGTCGTCACTGTTTTTGGGAAACAGCACGCCGTGGGGCATCACTTGGTAGATGCTGGCATCGGTGCTGTAAAAGATGCGGCTGTATTGATCCGTCCGCAAATCACCGCTGACGTGCTTTTTTAATTCGGCTAAAAAATCGTAGACTTGGGCTGATTGGGTCATTTTTAACTGTATTTGCGGCCTTCATGGATGAAAGCCACAATTTCTTCTTTTGTCAATTGAAGGTCAATTCCTTCAACATCTAAAGGTGATTGAGGTGTGCAAGCTGAATCTTTAGCGATTGTATCGGCCTTATTTGGCCGTGCTTTCCCTCTTTCTTTTTTGCACCCTTTGCGTTTCATCATGCTTCACATTTTATACCGACGTTTGTGGGGTTTTGGCGGCAGAAACGGCCGTTTCTCCCCGCCATTTCACCCCCAATTCCGCCATAAACAGCCAGCCTGCTGCCACATAAACGAGTGCCGCCAGCAGCAGCGTCAGGCGGAAGCCGATGTGGATGGCAAACAGCGTTGCCAGCGCCGACCCCAGCACCGACATCACCCCATTAATACCCCACAGCCAGGGAATGACACCGGGGCGGTTTTGCCCGGCCCAGCGGATGCCGGTGGGGAAGGGGATGCCGAGCAGGAAGCCAAGCGGAGCCAGCAGCAGCACGGCCACCACAATGCGAACAGCCAGCCCAAAGGCCAGCGTTGTCTCCAGGACGGTGCTGGTGAGAAACATGTGGAGCAGCGTTACGCCGACCAGAGCCGGAAACAGCCGTGCCACCATCCGCCGCCGCATTGGCGCGTCCCAGCCGTTGCTCCAGAAGCTGCCCAGGCCGCTAAAGAGCAGCAGCGAGAAAAGGACAACGGCCAGCGAGTAGACGGGTCGCCCCAAATAGACGGTGAGCTTTTGGATGGTGGGAATTTCGACCATCATAAAGCCGATGCCCAGCATGGCAAAGTAGCCCAGCAGCCGAGGGGATGGCCGCTGCAAGCCGCCGCGCCGCGTGCCTAGCCATAGCGGAACCAGAATAAACAGCGCACCCAGCAGCACGGTGATGCCGATGACGGCGAATAGGATGAGGATGGCTTCCATGCTGGTGCGGTAGACACCGCTGCCGCTGAGGGCGGGGTCGAAGAGGTCGCCGATGAGGACGAGGTTGAAGAAAAACGGCCGGTTATCGGTGGCGGGTGAAATGTCGAGCGGGTAGCTGTCAATCACCGCTTGCCGGTCGGGGGCGGCAATAAAGTCGCCAACGGCTTCAAAGGTGTCCATGCCGGGGGCGTAGAGAATTTGGTAGCCGAGGTCGGCAACGGCCGTTTGCAGACGGGCAATTTCTTCGGGGGTAAACGGCCGTTTTTTAAACAACGACGTGGACAGACCCTCTGTCTGTGCCCCCGATGTGTTGTGCGCCACCACCACCATATGCTGGCGCGGGTCAGCCACGCCGCCGTCTTCCCAACCCGCCATTCCCGTAGAAACCAGCCGCAGCGTTTCCGCCGGGCGGTCGGGCAAATACCAGCGCGAAACCGTCAGCACACCCCGGTCGCTGAGATGGTTGAAGTAGGTGGTAAACGCCTCCTGCGTGTAAAGGCTGTTTTCCGACAAAGCAAAGGCTCCGGAACCGCCTGCTGCCCAGGTATCAATCAGCGATGCCTGAATCACGTCATACTGCTCTGGGCTGCGGTCAATGTAACCCCGTGCATCAGCTACGGCCACCGTCACGTCTGGCCGTTCATAAAGATGCCCGGCAAAGTCGGCAAAGGGACCGCGCACGGCATTGATGATGGCGGGGTTGACCTCAACGGCCGTTACGTGGGGTGCACCCGACACCAGAGCCGAAAGCACATCCCGCCCACCGCCGGGGCCAATGACCAGCGTGTTGGGCGCGTCAATCAAATGGTAGGCCAGGGCAGTCAGGTCGTAACGCAGGAATTTGACCTTGTTCAAATCGCCATCAAAGCTTTGGATAGGGGTGCCGGCCACGGCGTCAATCAGCAGCAGGGCGTGGTGGAGCGAGCTGTCATCGGCGATGGTTTGCTCCCATTTTTCAGGGCTAACCGTCCAGAAGAAGGGGTAGCCAACGGGTTCATAAACAGTAACGCGGGAATGGGCGTTCCATTTTTCGTAAACGGGGTTTGGCTCAACGCCACCCGCCTTGTTGACGGTGATGGTGAGCCACGGCTGCCAGAGCTGCCAGCCAAAAGCAATGAGCAAGACCAGGAGGCCGAAGAGGGAAACGGCCGTTTGTCTGCCACTTCCCTGCACCAGCACCACCCCGGCCACCGCCAGCAGCGTACTCACCGCCAGCAACGCGCCCGTCCCACCCAAATATTCCAGTACGGCGATGGAAAACAGACAGCCTATCGAAGCTCCAACCAAATCCGCTGCATACACCCGGCCGGCATCCTCCGACCACGCCGACAGTGCCAGCGAAATAATCATGCCAGAAAGGAAAAAGGGGATGGAAAGGACAATATAGATTAAAATCAACCAGCCCAGTTGCCCGCCACCAAACCAGCTTTCGCGGTTCATCAAGACTGGCTCAAATGGGATTTGCAGGTAGATTAAAAAGATAATGGGAATGGCAACCGCCAGCAGGGTCGTCAAGTTGGCAATCCAACGACGAGCTGTGCTGGTCTCGGTTAGCTGCGGCCAAAAATAGAGCAGCACCCCAGCGGAGGCACTGCCCATGAGTGCCAGCGAAATTGCCAAAAAGGCAAAGTGATACCACATCGTCACGGAAAAGACGCGGGTCAGGATGATTTCCAGGGCAAGTGCGCCCATGCTGACAAGCAAGACACCAAATAATTGTCGTCTGTCTGGTTTCGTCACTACATAACCTCACTCAGGTAATTTCACGATCCAGTTTACCAAACATTCGACAAATAGGCAGTCTACGGTTTCTGTATCTGTTACAACAAAAACGGGTCAAACACATCCATTTGACCCGTTTTTTACCTTTGATCAACCGCAATTGCACGTTAGCAAAGCGTAGATATCAAACCGAGAATGTACTTTCGGATTTGTGCTATATCCGCTACTGTCACTGCTCCCGCTGTTGTAGTGACTACATCGGCTCGCTCCAAGGCTTCCTGGGATAACGGCGTTATTCCCAAGATATGGTTTTGGATCGCTTGAATATCATCCTCATCAACATCTCCATCAAAATCTACATCTCCTTTGTCACAAAAACAATCCTGTTTTCGAATCAGAACAATGTCAAAGGTCGTGATATTCCCGTCTTGATTAATATCCATAAAAGGCCAGACTTCGGGCGGTAGAGGAGCAATCCCTAGAATATGCTGTCTAATCAGCGATAAGTCTTGCCAATCAGCATCCCCATCCTGATCGGCATCCCCCAAGCAACATTGACATTCAGGGGGAACCGTAAAGGTAAAAGTGTTGTTAGCGGTATTGCTTTCACCATTAACAGCAAAAACTTCTAACGTAATCATGTCGCCAAATGCTTTGACAGGAAAGTTTAGTCCACTAGTAAGGCTCTCTCCTGCCCCTAATGTAACTGGCAACTCTGCGATGTTTAGGGCATTTGGCGGCGGGGAAGATGGATTGTTCAAAATGATGTTCTCAACACGCCACGTATTACCACCCCCAATTTGGGTGCTTTGCCAACCAATATTAGTAATGGTAATTGCCAGAAGGCAATCACTGCCCATAGTGCCTTCGATGACAAGATCGGGTTGGCAAGGTGTGACACCCGTGCTGTTATTATTTTCATTTGACTCATTCAGGTTGTTGTCTGGGTCTACCACCAGCCCTATAAGCGTTGCCGCATAATTTGCCGAAATAAATATTTCGTGTGATTGGCCGCTGCCCAGGATAACAGGGTTATTGCCCATCCCTAGCCAGCCCATTGTGCCATCTGCGTGAATGAGGCCAACAACATTAGGGTTACCGCTACCACCGATGGTGACGGGAGCCATGCCAATGTTGGTGATGACGATGTGGAGGTTGCACTGGTCATCGTAGTAATAATCAACAACAAGGTCTGGGCCGCAAAGCTTGCTGTCCTGGCAGGTTCCTTTACCGCCTTCGCCAATCTGGGCCAGGCTGGGGAAAACCAGAACCAGAAGGCCCAGAATGGCAAGGAAAAGAGCCAGGGGCAAAGCCCGATGCTGTTTGTGGGGTTTGTTAAATGTGTTCATTTTTGTTTACTCCTCTGCTAAATATGGTGAGATTTGACAAGAATTTTTGTTGGCAAATCTCTGATAGCCACAACAATACCGGAAAAAAGGGGGAATAAACTCCAGGATTTGGGGCAAAAGCTCTAAAATAAAAGTGCCAGGCTCTGCCTGGCACAACGGGGAAAATGAAGGGGAGAATCTGGCTAGGCAGCTAATAGCAGGTCGGTTTGCCCGGCTTCTTCGGCTAGACCCATAGCAGCAAAGAGCTGCCGTGCCTGGCTGAGGGTTGGTTGGGCGGCAGGGTTGGACTGGGCGGCATAGAGTTTGCCTAGTTCGCGGTAGAGGTAGGCGGCCATGAATTTGTCTTCGTTTTGGTTGGCGACGCGAATGCCTTCGTTAAAGACGTGGATGGCGAGGAGGTCGTTGTTTTCCTGGCGGTGGATGAGACCGAGGGTGTAGGCGGCATGGGGGAATTCACTTGTTTGTTCGTCCTGAAAGACGCGGTTGGCAAACCAGCGGGCGCGGGAGAGATCGCCCAGCCCCAGGTAGGCTTCGGCTAGGTTGGCACAAAGGGGAGAGAGCATTCCTCGGTGCTGCACGCGCTCGAAGAAGGTGAAGGCGGGTTCGCCTAAATCAACGGCCGTTTTATAATCCTGAATCATCAAATGCATTCCCGCCAACTCCGCCCGCATCACCTCTAGCTGGAGCCGGTCGCCCGTTTGGCGGCAATAATCCATATAGTGTTGGGCATGATGCCGGGCAGTGTCAAGCTGGGCGCGACGGCCGGCCAGCAGAGCCAAATAGTAGTGAACGGTCGCTTGTTTCCCAACGTCATTAATGGTTTCAGCAAGATGTAGGGCCTCCTGATAATGGGCAATCGCCTGCTCAAACTCACCGGTGCCAAAGGCAATAAACCCTTGCAGCCGTTCATGTTCATAGTGGATGTGATGGGCAGCTTGCACGGCGGCGGTGATGGTGCGCTGGCGCAAGGCCATATGCCCTTTCTGAAAATAGACATGGGTGGCTTTGTGGGTGAGGCGGGCGATGGTGGAGAGGGCAGCATCATACTGGGTGGTGGCTGCTTCAATATTGCCCAGCCAATGATGGTGCATACCGGCTTCGGCACGGACAACGGCCGTTAATTCCGCATCCTCCGGCCAGGCAACCGTATCCACCCGCGTCACCACCTGCCGCAACGATCCTTCCAGACTGTCCAACACCATTTGCAAATGAGCCAGCTCGGCGGCAAACGCACCTTGCAAATGACGCGGTGTCATTTGGCTGAAAATAGATCGTGCAGCCGCTGCCTGCCCCCGCTGAATTTCCTGTTCATAGTGGGAATACCAAACCTGGAACGCATTTACATAGGCTTCGGCTTTCCAGAAATGGTAGGCTGCGGCTGTGTATTCACCCCAACTGGCACGCATATGCGCGGCCTGATTGTGCAACTGCTGCCGCTGGGTTTGGGTTAGCTCGTGGTAATAAATATGCCAACTGTAGATGGGTTGAAGCAAGATGCTGCCCGTTTGGTCTCTTGCCACAAGCTGCCGCTCGACAAGGTGGGAAACGGCCGTTTCCAGCCCCGGCCAGCCATCCTGAGCCACTGGCTGGCGAAAAACGGAGAGATTCAGCATCATCTGACGCTCATCATTGCCCAATCGCTGCCACAAACGGTTAAACAAGATGCCCAGGTCGGCCGTTTTTTCCTGCTGCCACAGCGTTAAAATGTCTTCCCCTTCTTGATAAAGGGCAATCACCAGCAGCAACAGGCGCGGATTGCCGTTGGTGAACTGGTGGAGTTGGGAAACGGCCGTTTCTGTCAACACTACCCCCGCTTTCTCCAGCAATAGTTGAAAATCGGCCAGTGTTAGCGAATGTAGCGGGTAATGAACGGGGGTATCAATTAACGGCCGTTGGCCGATCAGCACCACCGCCGCCGCCTGCTTCAGCACATCCAGCAGCTCCACAATCCCCAAATGCTGCTCATAATGCGGTGAACCCTCGACAAGCTGCAAACGGTCAACTTCGTCAAAACACATTAACGGCCGTTGGGCCGCCAACTGATGCAAATCCTCCCGCAGCAGCCCCAAAATCAACTCATCCGCCTCATGCCCAGATAAAGGCTGTGCCACATCCTCGCCCCCAAGCTGCGCCACCCGCCCTTGCAAATAGCTCCACAAACTGGCCTGCCCCTGTTCATACAAAAAATGAGCCAACGCAAAAAGCAAGCTATTACGCTGATCATTAAACGTTGGGCGAATCGTATACCAAAACGTCGTCCTCGTCGGCCACGCCGCTTGAATCCCCATCCCCAACGTCGTCTTGCCCATTCCCCCCATACCACTAAGCGTCACACTTTGCCCTCGCCCCAAAGCCGCCAGGCAATCCTGCAAAATCGCTTCCCGCCCCACCAACATTGTCACCGCCTGGGGCATTTCCGGCCGAAACGTAGGGTTGATCCGTTTCAGCAGCCGCTTCCCCAGCTCCTCCCGCGCCCGTGGCAAATGCACATACAAACTCGATTCACCCACATTCACAAAAAAAGCAACATCCCGCATGTTGCGCGTTGGTCGCATATTGGGTGAAAAATATTGACGAAAATAATACAGCTCCAGCAGATAAAAGAAATAACGCGACCCCTGGTTGCCAGCTTCCGCCCGCTCCTGATCCACCTCCTGTACAAGCTGTTGCCGAGTTGTGGGCAAAGCCCCACCCCATAGATCGGCGGCGGCTTCCAAAAGCAACTTTTGCAAAATTTTGCCCCGTTCAAGCGGCAAAGTTGCCTTGTGGTGCAAATGGGTGCCGAGAAAATAGGTGGAGGCCAGGGGAGAATGCTGCCCCAGCCAGGCCGGGTTATGATACTTTTTCAGAGACGCACCCAGGAATGTATAAAAAGCATTTTCGGGCTGCGGTTGTTTCATTGAAGACATGTTTCACCTCGTTGCTGGGCAATATTACCAAAACCAATTATCCCAAAACTGCACCCGCTACCAACTTCAATAGGCCAAGGCTAGAGATAATACGCCAAAAGCTAGAGTTTTTGTGTTCGCCACCTTGATATAGTTGTGATTGCTAAATGCCAATCATGAAACAAGGAGATCACATCATGCAGGCCCCCAGAAAAACCCCAATCGCATTCGGTATCTTACTACTGTTGTCCCTATTGCTTTCCGCTTTTCAGCCAGCGAAAAACCCCCCCATCGCGTATGGATTAAGCTGGTATTTCACTTTTGAAGCTCCCCAAACCATTATTTCGCCCAGCTTTCAGGTGGTAGAAGTGGTGAACTTATGGGATGCCAACAACAATGTCATCATCGCTTCACAAACCTATCCCCTTGCTTGTATAGAAAGCGGTGACATTTCTTATGAACACAATGGCAGCAGCTGGCTTGTTCGTTTTGCCTCTGGCTCCCAAATCACCTGCCAAAGCACGGACTTGCGACAGGCCGGGTTAGCGTTATCACAGGGCGCATTTGATGTATGTCACGGACAACAGAGCTGCACTTTGGGTGTAGAAGATGTTTTTGTGGATACAAAAGCCGAGGTCAATCAGACAGGCCCCATTTTCCGTTACGAACAGCTAACCTTTGCCACATCTGGTTCAGCTCCCGTCATGCCGCTGTCTATGTGGCTACAGTTGGGCGGTTTTGTTACCACGTCGTCGGTGCCAAATTTGCAGAACGGGATGCTGAATCAGTTGGAGATTCGGCAAGCGAACACCATGATCCGTCATTGGTTTAACCACATGCTGATCCATGAGGAGCCTTTGACTCAACCTGCCTTTTTTAGCTCTACGCCGCAGCAAATTTTGTTTGGGGGGCAAGATGCAGCGACCGGAAGCTGGTTTGTTGGGGCGTTGGCCGACGGTATTTTTGACCCTTACTCATCTGGTGGGTATGTAAGGTAAGGATACGGGTCACTGTTCGGGGGTGGGAGCCGGTTCGAGCAGCTTTTTCAGGGTGAACAGGTCGCGCCAGATGCTGATGCGCTGGGCAGAGAGGAGATAGGATTGTCGCTCAACGGCCGATAATTCCACCACCGCCGTCATCTTTGTTCCCGTTTCCGTGGTGGCAAAATCATAGCGGACGCTTTGGTAGGTGAAGTCGGGGGCATTAAGGTAGCGATAAGCAAGGGTGCGGTTGGGTTCGTAAGCAGTGATTTGCAGGTGGGCAGAACGGCCGTTTCCGCCCCGCAAATGATGTTCATATACCGCCCCCACCCCCATCGGCTCAGCCGACAGCCGCTGCATGGACAGGGTGACAATGTGCCACTGAGGGTAGTTTTCCAGGGTGGTGACATAGGTGAAAAGGTCGGTTAACGGCCGTTCTACCATCACTGTCAACCCCAGCACATGCTCCCCCGGCAGCGAATCCGAAATATCCTCAATTACCACCACATCTTCCGCCTGCCGCTTTTCCTCCTGCTTGCGAGCCAGATAAAGTGCCAATTGCCGCCCACCAATGGCCCCGCCCAACAGCCCCACCACAACCAGCAGCAAAATAGATCGCCCCAGCGTCAGCCCAACAGCCAGCCCCACCATCCCACCCAGCAAAAAGCCCGCCACCCCACCTACAAGCGGAAACGGCACCAGGCCAAACAAAATCAGAAGAACTTCGCCAACTTTTTTCAAGAGATTTTGCTATTAGCCGATCTCAATCTTTGTTACCGCTTCAAAATCCAGGGCTTCCTGGCTGCCAACGACTGTTTCCAGGGCCATTTGGGCAAATTGGAAGAAGGACTGTAGCTCGGCAATGCGCTCCAGATAATATCGCGCCAGCTCCTGTTCTTCTGGCTCAAGCTGCATTTCTGCCGCTTTTAGCTTGGTCACGCTATCACCTAGCACGCGCAATGCCACCTGCACCTCGCGCTGCTCGCGGCTACCCAATACGTTGCGGATGACTTTCCACAGATCGGCCTCGGCCATGTAATATTTTTTGCGCTCGCCGCGCACCCACACTTCCTTTGCCATCCCCCAACGTTCCAGCGAGCGCATGTTCATGCTCACCGACCCCTTGCTAATTTCCAGATTGGTTGCCAGTTCATCCAGCGACAGGGGTTCAGGATTGAGTAGCAGCGTACCATACAGCCGCCCCATCACTTCGCTAAACCCCACAAAGCGAGCCAACCGCCCCAACCCTGCTACCGTACTTTCATTGACAGCATCCAAGCTCTCGTGCATTTTAATCCCCTGCGTTCAAAACGTTTTGAACGTAAAGATTAGCAAACACGCGCTAAAACGTCAAGACGGTTGGGCAGCAAGCCAGTGGGCGAGGGGGCCAGGGCCGTGGCCGATTTGCCAGTGGGCGGCGTGGGCAAGGGCGGTTTGGGTGAATTGGTGGGCGTGCAAAACGGCCGTTTTTTCCCCCATACCCCTTGCTAAAAAAACGGCCAGTGCTGCCGACAAAGTATCGCCGCTCCCCTTGCGGTTGTTGGTTGCCAGCCACGGCGAGCGCAACCGGGTCATTTCATGGCCGTCGTAAAACAAATCAACCATCGTGTCGCCATCGCGCAGCCCTTTGGCGAGGACGGTGCGGGGACCAAAGGTGTGAAGGTGAAGAACGGCCGTTTCTGCCTGCGCCAGCATCAATTCAGCCAGGGGGTTTTGGCCTGTGAGCAGCAACAATTCGTGCCGGTTGGGAGAAACGGCCGTTGCCAGCGGCAGCAATTTTTCCCGGTAAGCTGCCACCACTTCCGGCGGAAACATCGCCACGCCCTGATAGTTTACCAGCACCGGGTCAACCACAACGTTTCGAGCGTTGTACTCAGACAGCTTGGCCGCTACCTGTTCAATCAGCTCTACCCGTGCCAGAAAGCCGGTTTTGACCGCCCCAACACCATCGCCCACGGTGCCGTAGTCGCTAAAGACGGCATCGAGTTGGGCAGCAAGGAAGGCGGGAGGAAGGGGATAAACGGCCGTTACCCCCAAACTGTTCTGCGCCGTTGCCACCGTCAACGCACACAGCCCGTGCGCCCCCAACGCCGCAAACGTCCGCAAATCAGCCTGCAAGCCCACCGCCCCCCCGCTGTCCGAGCCAGCAATGGTCAACACTTTTACCGGATTAATTTCTATTTGATTCATGTCTGATTGTTCCCTAAAAATTGAGTCGAATCATACATGAAAGGCAAAAAAAGGGGATAGCGGTAAAGCTATCCCCAAAATTACGCTGCCCTGACAGCAGCGCCACCCAAGGAGGTGAATAGAAAAGGAGTAATTAATCGGCCATCGCCGGTTCAGGTACCTCAAATTGAGCTTCCTCCGTGGATCCTTTGAGTGCCACGGTGGAGCTTTGGCCGCCGGAAATCGTCATCTGCACTTCGTCAAAGTAGCCAGCCCCCACAAAGCTTTGGTGCTTGATGGCGCTAAAGCCATGCTGCGCTTCCAGTTCAAATTCGCGCTGCTGGAAGCGGGAGTAGGCTGCCATCCCTTCCTGCTTGTACCCTGTTGCCAGCTCAAACATGCCCGCGTTGAGCGAATGAAATCCAGCCAGCGTTACGAACTGGAAGGCGTAGCCCAGCTTGCCCAGTTCCTGCTGGAAGGTGGCAATGGTGGTTTCATCCAGATTGCGCCGCCAGTTGAATGACGGGGAGCAGTTGTAGGCCAGCAGTTTGCCGGGGAACCGTTCGTGGATGGCATCGGCAAATTCTTTGGCTTCGCCCAAGTCCGGGGTGGAGGTTTCACACCAGATGAGGTCGGCGTAGGGAGCATAGGCCAACCCACGGCTGATGGCGCATTCGATGCCGCCTTTAATTTGGTAAAACCCTTCGGAGGTGCGGTTGCCAACGATAAATTCCTGGTCATAGGGGTCAATGTCGCTGGTGATAAGCTGGGCCGAGTCGGCATCGGTGCGGGCAAAGAGAAGGGTTGGCACGCCCATCACATCGGCCGCCAGCCGGGCGGCGTTGAGCTTTTGCACAAATTCGCTGGTGGGAACCAGCACCTTGCCGCCCATGTGGCCGCATTTTTTGGCCGAGGAAAGCTGGTCTTCAAAATGAACGCCCGAAGCGCCGGCAGCAATCATCGCTTTCATGAGTTCAAAGGCGTTGAGCGCCCCGCCAAAGCCGGATTCAGCGTCGGCGACGATGGGGGCAAACCAGTAGGTGCCGTGGTCGCCGTTCATATGAGAAATTTGGTCGGCTCGCATGAGGGCGTTGTTGATGCGGCGCACCAGATTGGGGGCGCTGTCGGCAGGGTAGAGGCTTTGGTCGGGGTAGGTTTGGCCGTAGCCGTTGGCATCGGCCGCCACCTGCCAGCCGCTGAGGTAGATGGCTTTTAACCCAGCCTGCACCATTTGCACGGCCTGGTTGCCGGTGAGTGCGCCCAGGGCATTGACATAAGCTTCCTGATTGAGCAACTGCCATAGCCGTTCAGCTCCCATGCGGGCGAGGGTATGCTCCACCTGCACGGTTCCGCGCAACTTTACCACGTCTTCGGCGCAATAGTTGCGCTTGATGCCGCGCCAGCGGTTGTTCCAGTTCCATTCATCTTTCATTTTGGATGTAGAGTAATCAACACGGTGAAACATTTTTTCCTCCAGAGTTTTAATAGAACGCAGATTTTCCTGATTTTTCTGATTAAAGGTGCCTAGTTTAAAAAGTCATAGGCGGGAACGGTGAGAAAGTCGGTGAAGGTGTCGGTGGTGACGAGTTTGTCGAAGAGTTGGCTGGCCTGGTGGTATTTGCCGGTGGCAAACGGCCGTTCTCCTACACTTTCCCGAATATCAGACAGCACCGTCGGCAGCAGTTGCCGGTACAGGTCGTGGGTCACACAACGGCCGTCGGCCAGTTTGGCCTCGCCGCTGTGGAGCCATTGCCACACCTGCGAACGGGAAATTTCGGCCGTGGCCGCATCTTCCATCAAGTTGTAGATTGGCACACAGCCATTGCCATTCAGCCACGCCGCCAGATAACGAATCCCCACATCAATGTTTGTCCGCAGCCCCGCCTCGGTAATGTCGCCTTCGGGAATGGCGATGAGGTCAGATTCAGTGATTTCCACATCCTCACGCTGGCGGTGGATCTGGTTGGGGGTGGGCATGTGGGTGTCAAACACCTCTTTGGCAACGGCCACCAGGCCGGGATGCGCCACCCAGGTGCCGTCGTGACCGTCTTTGGCCTCGCGCTCCTTATCGGCACGCACCTTGGCAAGGGCCAAGGCGTTGGCTTCGGGGTCATTTTTGATGGGGATTTGCGCCGCCATGCCGCCCATGGCGTGGATGCCGCGCCGATGGCACGTTTTGATAAGCAGCAGCGAGTAGGCTCGCATGAAGTGGGTGGTCATGGTGACCTGGGCGCGGTCGGGCAAGAGATAGCCGGGACGCTTTTGGAATTTGCGGATGGCGCTGAAGATGTAGTCCCAGCGGCCGCAGTTGAGGCCGGCCGAATGGTTCCGCAGCTCATAGAGGATTTCGTCCATCTCGAACGCGGCCAAAATGTTTTCAATGAGGACGGTGGCGCGAATGATACCCTGGGGGACACCCAGCTCGTTTTGGGCAATGATGAAGGCATCGTTCCACAGCCGCGCTTCGTGGTGGCTTTCCAGCTTGGGCAGGTAGAAGTAGGGGCCGCTGCCTTTGGCAAGCAGGGTTTTGGCGTTGTGGAAAAAGAAGAGGCCAAAGTCAAAGAGGGAGGCGGAGATGGAACGGCCGTTTAGCACCACATGTTTCTCATCCAAATGCCAGCCACGGGGACGGACGAGCAAAACGGCCGTTTTTTCCCCCAACTCATAAAACTTGCCGCTGTTGGGGTCGGTGTAGGTAATGGTTCCAGCCACCGCATCCCGCAAATTAATTTGACCCTCAATGGTTGCCTGCCAGGTTGGCGCATGGGAATCTTCAAAATCGGCCATAAACATGTTGGCTCCAGAGTTGAGGGCGTTGATGACCATTTTGCGGTCAACCGGGCCGGTAATCTCTACCCGCCGGTCTTGCAAATCGGCCGGAATGGGAGCCACGCGCCATTCGGCTTCGCGGATGTGGGCTGTTTCTGGCAAAAAGGCAGGCATTGTGCCGCTGTCGAGCGCAACTTGCCGCGCCGCCCGCCGCTCCAATAGCCGCCGCCGCCGGTCGCCCAGCAGTGTTTCCAACTTACACACAAACGCCATCGCCTCCGGCGTCAAAATCTCGGCAAAAGCCGGGGGAATTTCTGCTTGTATGTCGAGGCCATTGTGGGTGTTCATATGCCTGTTCTCCTCTTGCGAAACAAAACAATTTGGGATTTGTCACTCTTAGCGAATTTTCGCTAATCGTGAAATGGATTATACGGGCGAAAAACAATTTGTCAACCCCAGAGAAGTGATTTTTTGTCAATTAGCGAAAATTCGCTAAAATCCAAACATGAGCATTGATCTAATCAACATTATTTTTGGCATGAAAATCCGTCAGGCACGTACAGAGGCTGATCTGACGCTCTCGGAATTTGCGGCCCAGGCAGAACTGTCTCCTTCTTACGTCACCGAAATTGAAAAGGGGCGCAAATACCCCCGCGCCGACAAAATCATGAAGATGGCGCAGGTGTTGGGGCGCGATTATGATTCGCTGGTCTCCATCAAACTCGACCCATCTATGGCTTACCTGGAATCTACGCTGTCGTCTTCAATTTTGCGGAACTTCCCCTTTCAGGAGTTTGGGCTGGAGGCAGAGGATTTAGTCAATTTGCTGACGCGGGAGCCGGACAAGGCGAGTGCCCTGTTGCACGCTATTTTGGAGATCGGCCGGCGGTATGCACTGACGGAGGAGCAGTTTTTGCGGGCGGCCCTGCGATCCTATCAGGAGATTCGGGAAAATTACTTTCCAGCGCTGGAAGAAGCGGCCGTTTCTTTTTTACAGCAATTTGGTGGAAAGTATGGGTTTAATGCCACAACGCCCATCAGTCGCCACACGCTGGAAACGATTTTGCAAGAGGTGTATGGCTATGCCATAGATACAGAGCTAATTCGGCTACATCCTGAGCTGGGCAAATATCGCACCATTTTTTTCCAGGGTAAGCAGCCTCGTTTGCTTATTAACCCGGCTCTGTATGAACGGCAGGCGCGTTTTTTACTGGCGCGGGAGCTGGGCTATCAGTTTTTGGGGTTAACGGAGCGTTCTACAACGTCTACGCCGGATCGAATCCACACCTTCCAGCAGATTTTGAATGATTTTAAGGCGGCATATTTTGCCGGGGCGGTGTTGATGCCACGAACGGCCGTTCTTGACGACCTCCAACGCTTCTTCAACCTCCCCACCTGGGATCCGCACCCACTAGAGCAAATGCTCACTGCTTACCACGTCACCCCCGAAATGTTGCTCTACCGCTTTAGTGAACTCATTCCCCAATTCTTTGGCATCAAGCTCCACTTTTTGCGCTTCCACCACACGCAGGGCAGCCGTACCTACCAGCTCATCAAACAGCTCAACATGAACCGGCTGCTGGTTCCCAGCGGCATTGGGCTTCATGAACACCACTGCCGCCGCTGGCTCTCCATTCGGCTGCTGCAAGAACTTGAAGAGCATATCACCGAGCAGGTGTCGCCAAATTACACGATGGACGATGTTCCGGCCGGCGTGCAAATGTCAGAGTTCCTTGACTCGCGGGATCGCTTTTTGTGCATCGGCTTTGCCCGGCCGCTGGTGCTTTCGCCCAATGTCAACAGCAGCGTCATCGTTGGCTTTCGCGTAGATACCGAACTAAAAAACATTATCCGTTTTATGGATGATCCCGCCATTCCGCAGCGCATCATCAATGAAACATGCGAACGTTGCCCCCTAACGGCCGAACAGTGCCAGATGCGAGCCGTAGAACCAACGTTGCTACAGGCGGAACAACGTGAACGGGAGCGTAAAGTGACGTTGGATCGGCTCAAGGCTGTTTTTCATGCCGAGCAAAATTCTTGACAGATAAAAACATCTGTGCTAACGTGTTTGCGATATTAAATTTTAGGAAAAGGTTCTGAGTAGGGTGAAACAAGCAATTGCACAACAACATGAACAAGTAAGTCAGCTAGCTGCTGGTTGCTTTGTCGTACTGCTTCACAGCCCCGTGAATCTTCCAGGCCATTAAAGGCGATTTGGGTTTTTGACTGATGATGAAGAGGCGCGGGCTTTAAAGTCCACGCCTCTTTTTGTTTACCATTGGGAGGTCGTCTAAGGGCAGGACATCTGACTTTGAATCAGGCAGTGGAGGTTCGAATCCTTCCCTCCCAGTCCAGGGCGGCGGCAGCAAGGGCTGCGGCCAGCAGATGAGGTGACATTTTGGTACCCGCTGTTCTTCTTTTAAACGTTACATATGAGCCTTTGGCGGTAATTCCGCGTCGTCGCGCTATGTCGTTGTGGTTGCGTGACGTAGTGGACGCTGCAGCAGACGATGAGTTAGTGATTCAAGGTGCCAGCTCAACGCTCCGCATTCCGACGGTGCTGCGGTTGCGCCGGTATGTCAATGCGCCGCGCAGGGGGGTGCGCTGGACGCGGCGTGGGGTGCTACAGCGGGATGATTATTGCTGTATTTATTGTGGGGTTCGGTCGGGAGATGTACGTGGGGGAAAACGGCTGGGAAAGAATGATTTTACGGTGGATCATTTGCTGCCCATTAGCCGTGATGGGCGTAATACGTGGCCTAATACTGCCTGTGCCTGCCCTGCCTGTAACCAGCGCAAGGGCAACCGAACACCGCATGAGGCGGGGATGAAGCTGCTGTGGGAACCAAAAACGCCGCGTGTGCATTATTTGGTGGCATCGGGCGATATTCCGGAGAGCTGGAAGGTGTATCTGGAGTTTTAGGCACAAAAAAGGGGAGAAAACGGCCGTTTTCTCCCCTTTTAGTTTGGTAATCTGCACACAAGAACGTGGAGTTAGCTTTCTTTTAAATCTTTCGACAGGGCATTCACCTTGCGGGTCAGAGCCGCCACTTTCTTGTTCAGCTCTTCAATGTCCGAACGAGTCGGAATGTTCAGACCGTGCAGGGTTTCTTCCACCCGACGCTCAAAGTTGGTCTGGGTTTCTTCAACAGACTCTTTAACCTGCTTACGGCGGCTGGTCACTAATTCGTTAAACGCCTCACGGCCACCTTTTTCCAATTCAGCCCCTTGCTTCACAAGGCGATCCGTAAATTCATTGAAACGCCCCTGGGCGTCATCCGTTATTTCAGCAAACTTTTCCTGAGCCACGACAAATCTGTCTTGTGCAACTGCAAAAACGCCTAAACCAGCCTGGAATGCTTTGTGAACCATTTCCAGGACAGGATTGGTTTCTTCTACCAGTTCTTCATGTACAACTACAGTCTCGGTCATCTTGATCTCCTTCAATCAAGAGCAACAGCTCTTGTTTGTATCAGTTTTGCTCATGACGCAGCGCGTCAATACACCTGTATCATAACGCGGTGCGTCATGGATGTCAAGACCCAATTGCCAGGAATGGCTGTTTTTTAGGCTGATTTTGAGATAATGGTGGCGAGGTAACTTGCGTCATGAAATTTGTTATTGGTTATTCGTTATTGGTTAGTATCCGGGTAGCAAATAACCAATAACCAGTAACTCTATATCTACAGGACACAGGTTAGTAGCCCCTCATTTCTTTGGATGACAATGAAGAAAGACGAACGCATTTTAGCGCATATTGAACAGGACACTTTTGCCAATTGGCTGGGGACAAGGATTGAGGAACTGCGAACGGGCTATAGTCGGGTGTCACTGACAATACAGCCAACCATGACCAATTTCCACGGCACGACGCACGGCGGGGTTGTATTCGGGCTGGCGGATGTGGCGTTTGCGGCAGCGAGTAATTCACGGGGACAAACGGCCGTTGCGCTCAACATGACCATCAGCTATCTGCAAGCCACAAGCGTGGGCGACCAGCTTGTGGCTGAAGCCCAGGAACAGCACCAGGGCGGCCCCATTGCCCTTTACGACATCACGGTGACGCGCCAGCCTGGCGGCGAACCTGTTGCCAAACTACAGGCAATGGTTTATCGCAAGAAAGAATGGTTTGTTTCCGGTAATCAGTAAACAGTAATGTCGTTTCACGACCACTTCGTGTACGGTAATCGGTTACTGTTTACTGATTACCGATCTCGCCCCACCCTGGTTCCAAATCATGGTTCACCGTCACCCGCTCGTCAAAGACAAAACATTCCCCTTCCCATAAGCTCTCTGCCGCTGGCACTTCTTCCAAATATTTCAAAATGCCACCCTGTAAATGGTATACTTCCTTGAACCCCAGCCCCAGCATGTAGGAAGTTGCCTTTTCGCAGCGGATGCCGCCAGTGCAAAATAGGGCGACCTTTTTGTACTTTTGCGGGTCAAGCTGCTGCACATAGCCGGGAAACTGGTGAAATGCTTTGGTGTGGGGGTTGATCGCCCCTTTAAACGTGCCAAGCTGCACCTCAAAATCGTTGCGGGTGTCCACCAGCAGCACTTCCGGGCTGGAAACAAGGTCGTTCCATGCCTTTGGCGGCACATAGCGCCCCACCATTTCTTCGGGCGAGACGCCTGGCACCTGCATGTTGACGATTTCCCGCTTAAGCCGCACCTTTGTCCGTTTAAAAGGAACGGCCGTTGCATACGATTCCTTATGCTCCAAATCCGCCAGCCCCGGCCGCTGCCGCAGCCAGGTCAGCAGCTCATCAATCCCCTCGCGTGACCCCGCTACCGTGGCGTTGATCCCCTCCTCTGCCAGCAAAATGGAGCCTTTGATGCCGCGCTCCAGGCAAAAGATCTTCATCTCCTGCTGCTGTTCTGGCAGGTGGGTCATGGGCGTAAATTTATAGAAAGTAGCAATAACGATTTGTTGATTCATGCACTGCACCTCGGTCTGATTATAGCTGAATTGAGGCACGGGCGTATAATGGGGTTGGGGTTGCGACAAAAACGGCCGTTTTTCCGTATAGCCCCACAGTTAGAAACCTTTTGGAGGACACATTCATGTTTGCACGATTATCAAACAGTTGGGAATTAGTAAAAGCAAGCTGGCACGTCTTGCTGGCAGACAAAGAACTACTCATCTTCCCCATCATCTCCTTTGTCGCCTCACTCATCGTCATGGCAACCTTCGCCATCCCCACCCTCTTTGCGGGTCTCCTCGACTCCATGATTACCGACAGCGGGGTCAGCATCTTCGGCTACATCGTCGCCTTTCTGTTCTATGTCACCCTCTACACCGTCACCATCTTTGCCAACGCCGCCCTGGTGGGCGCAGCCATGATCCGGCTCAAAGGGGGGGACCCCACCGTGGGAGATGGCTTCCAGATTGCCACACAGCATCTTGGCTCCATCGTCGGCTACGCCGTCATCGCCGCCACCGTGGGCATGATCCTGCGTGCCATTTCTGAAAGGTCGGGTCAGCTTGGCCGCGCCATTGTTTCCCTTATCGGCTTTGCCTGGGGCATTGCCACCTTCCTGGTTGTTCCTGTTTTGGTAGTAGAAGAAGTGGGGCCGATGGAAGCGGTGAAACGGAGTGCCGGGCTGCTCAAGCAAACATGGGGCGAGCAAATTGCGGGCAACTTTAGCATTGGCCTCATCTTTGGCTTACTCACCGTTGTGGTCATTTTGCTGGGCGTGCCGTTAGCCATTTTGGCCGCCGCCAGCAACAGCATTGGGATGCTTGTCACCGTTATTGTGGCTGTCATCTTGCTTGTCATTGTGCTGGCACTTATCAGCAGCACGCTGAGCGGCATTTACACAGCGGCCGTTTACCGTTATGCCACCACTGGCGACACGGGCGGTTATTTTGATGCAAATATGGTGAAGGGGGCGTTTAAGGTCAAATAGAGATGGAGAGATTGGAGATTGGAGATTGGTAGCCTGCTAATCTCCAATCTCCACCAAATCAGGGGGTTGCCGCCAGTATCGCGTCAAACGTGGCGGCAAAAATCTCGTAGGAGGGGGCACCTGCATAGCGTTCGCCGGCGATGTCAAAAACGGGTTGGCTGTAAACGCCGCGCTCCCGGCGCATGGCGTCTAATGCCATAACCTGTTCCAGCCCGGTGCCATCATCGTAGCAGCTTTCAAAGGTGGTTTGGTCTATCCCGGCCGCAACGGCCGTTTGTACAAAGTAATCCCGATCTGCCGACCACAACTCATTCTGCTTTTCAAACAGCGTGTGGTGAACCTGCCAAAACGCCAGCGGGTCTTGCTGCCCCACGCACTCCGCCGTCACCGTTGCATAAACGCTGGGGTTGCCGTGGTTGAGCACCGGCCAAAACACGACCTTGATTTGGCCGCTGTTGACGTAATTTTCAATCACCTGTGGCTCTGTTCCTAACACGTAGGAACGACAGGTACCTCAGAGGAAGTCGGAATAATCAATAACTGTCAGCGGGGCGTTAGGGTCGCCCAGAAAAAAGGCGCCGTCGTCGGTGCGGCCGGCCGTAACCTTACCTGTATCGGTGGCAGAAACGGCCGTTGGCTCCGGGGGCGCAGTTGGTTCAGCCGCAGGGGTTGGCTCACTAACGGCCGTTTCCCTCACAGAAACCACGGTTGGCGGGATGGGCGTAGGAACGGCCGTTGGGGCAGCAGATTCAGTGGCAGGAACGGCCGTTGGCACGTTAGCCACCGTTAGCTCAACCACTTCTGGCGCGGCACAGGCAGCCAGCAAGAACACAAAACAAAGCAAAATCATCACCATTCGTCTCATACCATTCATTATAAAACGCTCCCAACGTAAGGGTTCTTACACAAATATTACGCCTGTGCATAAACTGAGTGCCTAAAATCGCCCAGTCTCTCAATCTCAATTCTCGCACACCCACAATACCCATTTCTCAGCTACGTCTTTTGTCCTAGCAGATATACAGCAAAAGACAGAATGCCCTACTCGGCTCCCTGTTTACAATACCCCCATGAGTAAACAAGAAATAACACAACCCCACAACGGCAAACCCCGCAATGGCAAGCGCCGCTATGGTATGCAGCGGCGGTTTAACCTGGCCGTTGACCACCTGCGCCCCCAGCGTTGGAACTGGTCGGCACTCATGCGCCCCCTAGACCAACAGGTGGTGCGTCACACAGATGATGTTTTGCAACCAACCCAGGTATTTAGCCTGCGCTACTTTTGGCTCGACGGCTTTTTTAGCGCTGTCAGCGACAATTTCTACCTCAGCTTTATCCCCCTCTTTGCTTTGGCATATGGTGCCAGCAATGGGGAGGTGGGTTGGTTAACGGCCGTTGGCAACCTCTTGGGTGCCATCGCTCTTTTTCCTGGTGCCAGGCTTGCCGAACGCGCTACCCGCCGCCAACCCCTTGTCCTCTGGAGTGGGGGGGGCGTTGCCCGACTAGCCTTATTGGGTTTTGCCTGCATACCCTTGGTGGTCACCCAGCCAAAAACGGCCGTTTTCCTCATCATCCTCCTCAACGGTCTTCGCGCCTTCATGGCAAACTTCGCCAACCCCGCCTGGACAGCCATCGTCGCCGACCTCGTACCAGACTTTGCGCGTGGCCGCTACCTGGGCAGCCGCAACATGGCTATGGGGCTGGCAGCCCTTGCCGTCACCACCCTGGCCGGTCGCCTCATCAACCTTGTCAACGACTGGCGCGGCAGTGAAATGGCTGGCTATCAGGTCATCTTCGCCCTCTCCTTCCTCTTCGGCATGGTTTCCACCTTCAGCTTTAGCCGCATTATCGAACCCTCCACCAGCACCGCCGCCAGCCACCAACACCAGCGTGGCGATTTACGCCGCATACTGCGTACCTATCCCGGTTTTGCCGGACTTATCATCAGCGCATTTGTCTGGAATATCGCTCTACAAATCGCCGCACCTTTTTTCAACGTTTACCTGGTCAACAAACTAGGCGCAACAGCAACAACAATCGGAATCCTCGCCAGTGTCAGCAGCCTGTCGGCACTCGCCGGGCAGCAAGTGTTTGGGCGGCTGCTCGATGAAAAAGGCGCACTTTGGGTGCAGCAAGTGTGCGGGTTTATCATCCCCATTCTGCCCCTGACCTGGCTCATTGTCACTGCGCCCTGGCAAGTAGGTGTGTTCAACCTGCTGGGTGGCTTTGTCTGGGCAGGGTATAACCTGTCTAATTTCAACCTGCTGCTGCAACTTACACCAGATGAACAGCGACCGAGGGCAGTGGCCTTGTTTCAAACGGCCGTTTTTGGTGGTGCAGTCCTCGGCCCCCTGCTTGGCGGCTATCTGGCCGATGTCATCAGCTTCAAATTTATCTTCGGCCTCAGCGGCGTCGGCCGACTACTTGGCATGATCCTCTTCACCTGGCTCACCGCCCACACCTTGCGCCACAACAAACAAAAGCTTTCGGAGCAGGCTTAATAGAGATTGAGAGACCGGGAGATTCGCCCTGTTTATACTTTCAAAGGGCATAAACTGACATTTTTTGGAGATTGGGAGACTAGGGGAGTAAGAGACTCGTCTCTTAATCTCTCAGTCTCCAGTCTCTTGCGCAAACTGTCAATTTATGACCGTGCTCGATATAATCTCCCAATCTCTCACCCCCTCTTTGTTAATCCTGTCCATCCTGTCAAAAAAAGCCAGTTTTGCTACAATTCCACTGATCAAATCGGCAACAAACCCCGTATAACATGATAGAGAAGTAGACAAGGAGCGAGATGCCGACCGAACAGACGTTGATCCAACGCTGGCAAGCAGGTGATGAACGCGCCGCTGAAGCACTTTACCAGCAGCACTACAGGCGGGTCTTTCACCTGGCCTATGGTTTACTGGGTGATGTGGCCGAAGCTGAGGAGGCTGCCCAGGATGCGCTTGCCTATGCCCTGATCAACATCGGCCGGTATGAACCGCGCTTGAGCCAATTTAGCACCTGGCTCCACACCATTACTGTTAGCCGCTGCCGTGACCAGCAGCGCAAGCGGCGGCTGGCAACGCTGTCGCTCAGTAGTTGGCTGGGCTGGGGCAAGGAACTTGCGGCACCTGCTGCCAACCCGGAGCGGCGGCTTGTGGCAAAGGAGGAACAAAACGCGATTTGGACGGCCGTTCAGACCCTTTCCCCACCCCTACGTGAAGCCATTGTGCTGCGCCATTGGGGCGGGGCAACGGGTGACGGCCACACTTACCGCGAAATTGCCGACATTGTTGGCTGTCCCATTGGCACGGCTCAATCGCGGGTGCGGCTGGCGTACCAACAGCTTTCACAGCGGCTTTCAACCAGTGAACTGGCTTTATTGGCTGAGGAAAACCTGTCATGATTGGCAAACATTTTTCTGAAGAAACCATCATCGGTTATCTGTACCACACGCTGACAGATGCCAGGCGGGAGGAGATGGATGCTCACCTGTCTGTCTGCTCTCGCTGCCGCGATTTGCTGGCGGCGCACGAAGTGCAGCAAAAGCAGATTGATCAGGAATTAAAGCAGGCGATCAAGCGTGCCGCGCCGGAAGCACCCGTGCCGTTTGCGGCCATTGCCCCCCAACTGCGGCGCGGCGTGCTGCGCTCGGCGCGGTGGGAACGGCTGGTCAATGGCTTGACGGTAGCAACGGCCGTTTCTGGTCTCATCCTTGCTCTTTTCAGCCTGTTTCCCCTTGTCCAGCTATTCTGGGTCTGGGAACTACACCTGGCCGCCATTGACCCACTGCCCACCGTCGCTTCCATTTGCTTTGGGGTAGTTATGGTGGGGCAGTTTGAGCGGAGGCCGGGGATTTCATTTTCATATCTGTCGGCCTCTGTGCTGACGCTGCTGCTGTGGTCAGGAACGGCCGTTATCGGCTTGCAAAACATCCTCGTTCTGCGCGACCTGTTTATGTGGTTCGTGGTGCTGCAAGGTAATACGCCTCAAGCAGCCCTTCAGATGAGTCCCTTAATCGTGCTGCCGGCCGCCATCCTCTGGATTATCGTTGTTATTGGCGGGGCAGAATACCATTGGCGGCGCATCGGCCAGCGTGAATCGTGGCGGCTCTTTGCCCTGACCATCGTCATCCAACTGCTGCTTTTGCTGCTGCCACGCTTTCTGTTTTAGGTTTATCGGCCTTCTGCTTGGTAATAAGGGTTCAACCAAAAATAACGTTGCAGTTCCAGAAGTTCAACTTCTCTCAGAAGTTGAACTTCTAAACCCCAAGTTATTAACGAACGAACCCTAAGTAGCAGGTTGCAAGTAACAAGTCATTTTTGCTCACTACCACCTGCTACCTGTAACTTGCCATTTGCTACTGTGATGAGACCAATTTCTTGACGTAGGCGGTAAGGAACGAGGATTAAATAAGTTACGCAAGAAGTTCAACTTCTTCTGAGAAGTTGAACTTCTAAATGGGCAAATTATTTAATTTCCATTCCTAAGAATGATGACCCACAATTTTGATTGGCAAGTTGATGATAAAACGGTGTGGCAGGAGGAGAAAACGGCCGTTTCCCCCCATTCACACACTAATTGGCTAACTGTAGGGGTCTTGCGGCTGGGAACGGCCGTTCTTGGCCTCTGGTTGGTGGCACTGCTGCAACACGTTATCATACGCGGCTACCTGCTCGCTGGCGGTATTCCAACAAACGGCCACATTTTCCGGTTCGCGCTGGTTCTCTTGCTCCTGGCCCTCTACTTCGCCATCATGATCAGCCAGCTACAGCGCGTCAACCAGCAGCAACTGCCATTTACCACCCTTTGGCGTATACTATCCATCACCCTCATGACCGAAATCAGCCTGCTGCTGGTCGGTCTGCTCATCAATCGCTACCTCGACATCGTTGAATTTGTCGCCCAATAGCGAGAAGCAAAGCTGGTAGCTGGTGGCTAAGTTACGCAAGAAGTTCAACTTCTCAGAAGAAGTTGAACTTCTAAATGGGCTAACCACTATAATGAGCAATATCCTTGTTCTTGAGCAAGAATTTGGCTGACAAGGAACTTCTGGCAGGAAACATATGCAACAAACGCTTGACCAACAAAGGCAGCAAACAAAAACCGCTGCTGTCGTGGCCTCAGTGCTGTGGGTATTGACCACCATTCTGGGCATTTTCACCATCATCTACACCCGCATCGTCATCTTTCGCACCTACATCCGCTTTGTTCCCGAAGGAGCAAATGCGCTTTCGCTATTCAATATCATCATCGTCCTCGTCATGGCCTCTTTCTTTATCGCCATTGTCATTGGCGGCGTCGAATATCATCGCACGCGCTATGGCAGCCCGCAGTCATGGCGCATTTTTGCCATTGTGCTGGCATTAGAAATTGGCATTGTGCTGCTGCCGCTGTTTTTGTAAACCACCCATGACCGAAAAACTAGACGCTATTCAACCTTATGTTACCTTGGCGGCGAGGCTGCTGCTGCAATTCTTTATGGTGGTCGCCACCATCATCTTTGTGGCCTACGCTCTTTCCGCCATCCGCTACCCTTTTGCACTGGACTATGGTGAAGCTCCGCTGGTGGATCAGGCCATGCGGCTGTCGCAGGGGCAAAACATCTACCCGGCGGACTTGTCTACGCCTCCCTATACCATTGCCAACTACCCGCCCCTCTACGTGCTGGCCCTGACCCCGTTTGTGGGTAATCCGGCGGTGGTGTTTACGGCCGGCCGAGTCATTTCAGTGGTGGCGGCGGTATTAACGGCCGTTTTTCTCGCCCTCATCACCCACACCCTCAGCAAAAACTGGTTAGCCGCCCTCGTCGCCGCTGTCATCTTCCTCGCCGTTCCCTTTGTCGTCTACTGGTCATCCCTGCTGCGCATTGATTTGCTGGCACTGCTGTTCAGCATGGCCGGGCTGTGGCTGCTGGTTCGCTGGCCCGCCAGCCGGGTGACGCTCATTGGCGGTGGGCTGCTGCTGGTGGCCGCCATCTACACCCGCCAATCCTACGCCCTGGCCGCGCCACTGGCCGCATTTGCCTGGCTGTGGACTCAGCAAGGGCGGCGGCGGGCAGTTGAGCTGGCCGCTTTGGTAGCTGGCGTGAGCTTACTCCTCTTCCTGCTCCTGATGCTGCTTACGGGTGGCGGTTTCTTTCTCCACGTCATCCGCGCCAACGTCAACCCTTTTCATTGGCAAACGGTGGGCAACTGGCTGCAGCAAGTGGGCGACACCATGCCGCTGCTGATTTTGGGTGCGTTGCTGGTTGCCATTTTTGGCTACAAACGGCTGCCCGGCTGGCCGCTGCTGGTGGCCTATTTGCTGGGCAGCTTCCTTTCAGCTCTCACCATCGGCAAGGTTGGCTCCAACGCTAACTATTTGCTGGAGCTGTCGGCGGCACTGAGCCTGCTGGCGGGGTCGCTACTGGCGTGGCGGCAGGCCAATGCGCCGTGGCAATATGTGGTGGCGCTGGTTTTATGCACGCTTCAGCTTGGTTGGCTGGTACGCACCACTATGGATCGCTATGTGGATGGCGATTTGAGCCTGCGCCGGGGCGACACCGAGATGCTGCTGGCGCTGGAAGCGCAGTTGAACGATGTTGATGGCCCCATTTTGGCGGATGAATACATGGGGCTGTTGACACGCAACGGCCGTTCTCTCTACCTACAGCCGTTTGAAATGACCCAGCTTGCCAACGCCGGGGTATGGGATCAGACGCCGTTGCTGCAAGACCTGGAAGCCCAAACGTTTCCATTGGTGCTAATCCACCATTTCAGCCCCTTCCCCGTTTACCGTGAGCGTTGGACGCCGGAAATGCTGGCCGCGCTGGATGCCAATTACCGCCCGGTGCAAACGATGGCGGGGACGGTGCTGTACCAGCCGCGTGAGGGTTGGCGTGGCATGGCAGCGAACGAGCCGACAATTAACCCCACTTTTGTGCCGGAAGTGGCGCTGGGGGAGAAAACGGCCGTTACTGATGCCGCCTTTATCACCTTGCCCCAGCTTGCCATTAGCCCGGCCAACCCTGACCATTTGGCAATGATTACCACCACCGCCACGGATCACGTCTGCAACCCGCCCGACTGCAAGCTGGATTTGCTGCTGGCGGTTTCGACAGACGGGGGGGTGACGTGGGATGAACAACGGCCGTTTACCAGCGGTCGCGGCTTCACCATGCAGGGGTCAGCCACCTTTACGCCCGATGGCACGCTCTATGTGCTTGGCGTGCGCGATGGCGTTGTTGTCACCAACTCAGCTACCGCTGACACGGGGTACAAAATGACGGTGACAGGCCAGCTTGAGGTGACGCAGGGGCAAGTTGCCGTCCCGCCCCTGCTGCAAAGCCAGCCGCAAACGGGCGAGCTTTATCTCTCTTACGATAGCCAGCTTGGCGGCCGCACCTACACCACCCCCAGCCTGCTGCGCTCCCGCAACGGCCAGCGTTGGTCATCTATTTCTCGCGCCGATCAGCGCATTTCGATGGCCGATTTTCAAACCAGCTTCCGTGCTGTTCCCCCAGACGATGTGCAAATGATGTTTGGCGAAGGGCAAGCTGTGGCGATGGTGTGGACGTGGGACGCGGCTCCGTGGACGTGGCCGCGTGATGTCTGGCTGGCAACTTCCAGCGACGGTGGCCGCAGCTTTGACCCACCGCAGCAGCTTACGGAAACGTGGGGGCCGATTACGGCGGGGTCGGAAAACGGCCGTTATTACGTCCTCTACCGCACCGGCAGCGAAACCAGCCCCACCCTCGCCCTGGCAACCTCAGACGACGACGGCGCAAGTTGGGACAGTGTGGCCGTCAATGGCAATGTAACGCTGGGGTTTAGTGTGGACAAAGCGGCCGGCCTGGACATTGCCCCCGACGGCACCGTTGATGTCGTTTTCTACGCCCCCGCCGAGCCGTGCGACCTGACCCTGGAAAGCTGGGGCCAACAGCTTGCCAACGGCAGCCTTGTTGACCATTGTCGCTATGATGTTTACTATAGCTACAGTGAGGATGGCAGCCGCTTTAGCCAGCCCGTCCGCCTTAATGAGGCTGCGATTGCTGGCGAACAGTTTGTGCAGGGCGGCGGCTTGTCCCAACCCGGCAGTCATCTTGGCCTGGCGTCAACTGCCGCCGCCGCCTACCCCATTTGGCTGGATAACGGCACGGGCGAAGGGGTGCAGGCGGTAACGGTGCGAATTGAACGGTAAGCTGTGTCAAGCTTGGCGTTGGCAGCTTGTTGAGGTGTGGTTATGCCACAGTATATGTATCCATTGCTGTTGATTGTTGTGTTTGTGGGGCTGCTGCTTGTCTCTGTGGCTGTCTCCATCTACCTTTGGTTACGCCATTTGGACAAGGTTTTTCGCACCTGCCCGGCATGTACCGTGCGCGGGGCGGGGGAAATCAAGGATGTTGTGGAGATAGAGCGCACCAGTGAGGTGGATTACAACCGTGATTTCCCGCGCCTGATTGTGACCACACATTTTGAGGATCATTATGCCTGTAATTCGTGCGGCCACGCCTGGACACGGACGTTTCATGAAACAGAGGTGAAGCGGTACCGGGGATCGGCTACGGAGATTTAGGCGAGCTGTCGGGAAGCATGACACAGAGAACCACGGAGTAGACACAGAGGGGCACAGAGAATTTGCTTTTCTCTGTGTCCCTCTGTGCGTTCTCTGTGATGCTCTGTGCAATTTTTCGCAAGTTTAGTTGAAGGAGAGGCGACGGTAGTTGAGGAGGAGAACGAGGATGGAGAGGAAAACGGCCGTTCCTGCCAGCCTGAAAATGGAAGCCGCGCCCCACGTGTCCAGAATGAGGCCGCCGACGGGGCCGGCAATGAGGGGGGAGAGACCAAAGGAAACGGCCGTTAACATTGCCTGTGCCGTCGCGCTCCACGCTTCGGGGGCCAACTCGCTAACTAGCTTGAGCGTGGTGGGGAAAAAGAGGCCAAAGCCCATCCCGCGCAGCATGGCAACTGGCACCAGCAGCATGGGGAGCGTCACCCAACTGTAGGACAACACCGCGATGCCAAAGAGGGTATAGCCAAGCAGGAGCGTGCGGCGGTAGCCCCAGCGTTCGGCCAAAGAGCCGCTTAAACGCATAAAGGGTACTTCGGCCGTTGCCCCTGCTCCTATCAGCAGCCCTACTAAAAATTCGCCACCGCCCAGCGAGACAACAAAGATGCCTTCAAAGACGATGAGCATGCCCATAGCGACGCCAATGAGAAAACCAGTGATGAGCAAGATGGTGAAGGAACGGTTTTGTAAGAGGGTGCGAAACGGCCGTTCGCCCTGCACCTTTTCCCGACGGCCTGTGGGTTCATCCAGCATTTGGCTAACAAGTGCCAGCAGCAAAAAGATGAGGCTGGCGGTCAAAAACATGCTGCCAAAGCCAACCCGCTGCCACAGTGCCCCAAAGGCGATGCCCGTAGCGGCCACCCCGATAGACCCCCACAGCCGCATCTGCCCAAAGTTAAGCCGGTAGCGCCGCGCCATGCTGGTGACAACGCCATCCCCCAGCGGCTGGATGCAGCCAGCGGCAAAGGCTTGTACGATGAAGAATGGGACAATGGCTACAAAGGTGCGGGTAAAACCAAGCAGGAAGATGGCAATGGCGTAGAGAACCGCCAGAAGCTGGAGGATGCGGCGGCGCAGGTTGCGGCTGTCGGCCAGGGCAGAGACAAAGGGGGAAGCGGCCACGGTGAAGAGGGGAAGGAAGGTGGCGAGGATGCCAATTTGACGGCCGTTTAATCCCATCTGTGTAAAGTAGACGTTGATAAACGGCACGATAGAACCAACGCCACCAAAAAGGGTAAAGTAAAAAAGCGCCCCACGCCACATCGGTGAGCGGGCGGGAACGTTCATTGTTTGCGCCATGCGTGAATACCTTTTCCTTGTAAAGTGAAAAGAATGGAGCATAGCAAAATTTGAGGTAATTGACACTTAACCAGCGCAAACGGCATTTCGGGAATAAAATCTATGTACCTATTTGTATGAGGTTGAGCCAGAGCGTGTTCTGTATCTAGCTATTGATCATGAAACCTATGCTGAAATATTTTATGACATTTCCGGTCAAATTTTGCTTGATGCAAACCATATTCGCCTTATCGTTGTTGATTCTGAGCAGGAGGAGATTGCTCAATAGATAAGTTAGCTCGCTACACAACAATTATCAAACAAATTTTACAGGAAGATGCCCAATATAAGCCGTCACATGGCAATATTGAGCCGCTACTTGTTTTTGATGATGAACATCACAGCTATCAGTTGATGTATGTTGGTTGGGATCGTCACCGCCGCGTGCATGGTGCGATTTACCACTTGCGTATACACAACAACAAAATTTATGTTGAGGAAGATACGTCTATAGCCGAGACCCTTTTGGAGGCGGGTATCCCAAAAGAAGATATTGTTTTGGCTTTTCATGCACCAAACAAGCGCCAGTATACTGAATTTGCAGTTGCCTGAAATATATCTGTAGCCAATGGTGACGGGAAACGGAAGTTACTCTGTCTGGCGTTTGACCTGTGCCAGCCACTGTTGCAGGGGGGCCATTTTTTGGCAGTGGGCAAAGCAAACGTCTACCAGTTCGGATGAGGCCACAGTGGCGGGGTCAAGTTGGGGAGCGGAGGCAAACAGCCCTTTGTAGCGGAGCAGGTCGGCACGGGGGTGGTCTTTGGCAAAGCCGCGTGGCACTTGTTTGGTTTGGTCGCCGTGGATGGTGTAAACGGCCGTTTGTAACCCCGCCACACTCTCCACCAACGCTTGCCCCTGCACCTCGTCATCCACCGCCTCGCGGTACGCCGCCAGCATCGCCGGTTCAAAGCCATACATGCCCGCATGAATACCCGCCCCGCTGCCGCTAATGCCAAAGTAAAAACCGGGGTTCTGGCTTTTCTTGCCTTGCCCTTCCCAAAAAACGATGCCAATCCAGTTTTTATAGGGGCTTTTGTCCTGAGAAAAGCGCACATCGCGGTAAATACGCATCAGCGATCCCGATCCATTGGTGCGGGTGTCATACTGAACACGTGGCGCAATGGTTTGTAGCCGTTCGCCCAATGCCATGATAAATGCCTGGGCTGGTTCAACCAGAGCCGTTTGATAGATATGTTTGTTGGCTTCAAACCAGTCGCGGTTGTTGTTGGTGTCAATGTCGTGCAGAAACTGGATGCCTTCACGAGGAAAACCGGTAAATGTCATGGAAGTCTCCTTGCAATTGTTTTGCTCTATAGTCAGCAATTCTCAGTTTAACCAAAGCCGATGGTAGAAGCAAGGCGGTTGGCTGTGGCCTGATGGGGACAAACGGCCGTTTCCTCCAACCGCCTCGCCCCTGATGAAACTGAGAATTGCTGTCAACTTCTGATTGTGTGTGCTATCCTAGCGGATAAATTATCCGTCACGGAAACTGTTGCCAATGGAACTTACAAATTATCATGCCAAATATTATGCTCATTTTTTAACAAACCGCCGCGCTGCGGATAATCCTGAAAAGTTGGCCGGGGCGTTGGTAGATGCCCAGGTAGACTTAAATCCTCACCAGGTGGATGCAGCACTTTTTGCCTTTCGTTCGCCGCTTTCCAGAGGGGCTTTGTTAGCCGATGAGGTTGGGCTGGGAAAAACGATTGAAGCTGGGTTGGTGATTGCCCAGCGTTGGGCGGAACGGCAACGGCGGATTTTGGTTATTACGCCGTCTAATTTACGCAAGCAGTGGCATCAGGAGTTACAGGAGAAGTTTTTTCTTCCGTGCTTTATTCTGGAAACAAAGTCGTTTGACCAGGCGCGTAAAGAGGGCAGCCCGAACCCCTTTGACTGTTCCGGGGTTGTTATTTGCTCTTATCATTTTGCGCGTAGCAAGGGTAAGGAAGCGGGGCGGGTTCCCTGGGATATGGTCGTTATTGATGAAGCCCACCGGCTGCGAAACGTTTACAAGAAGTCGAACAAGATTGCGAATGAGTTGCGAAATACGCTGCATGGTGTTCCCAAGCTGCTTTTGACGGCGACGCCGCTACAAAACTCTTTGCTTGAATTGTATGGCCTGGTTAGTTTTATTGATGAGCATGTTTTTGGTGATTTAAAGAGCTTTCGTGACCAGTTTTCTGATCTGACGAATCCCCGCACATTTGCGGCCTTGAAAAAGCGACTGGAGCCTGTTTGCCAGCGCACGTTGCGTAGCCAGGTTTTGCCGTATATTCGCTATACACAGCGACGGCCGTTATTGCAAAAATTTACGCCGACGGATGACGAATGGGCTTTGTATGAACTGGTTTCCGATTATTTGCAAAAACCGGAACTGCAGGCTCTGCCTACCGGGCAACGTCAGCTTTTGACGCTTGTGTTGCGTAAGCTGCTTGCTTCGTCCACGTTTGCCATTGCCGGGGCACTGGAAAAGATGGCGTTGCGGTTGCGAAGGCGGCTGGATGCGGCGCAGTCAGCGGATTCTTTAGATGACGATTTGGAAGGTGATTTTGAAGCACTAACGGAGCTGAGTGATGAATGGGGTGAGGATGAGGGGGGTGGGGGGGAGGGATTAACGGCCGTTGAGCGCCACGCCCTGGAAACAGAAATCGCCGAACTCGACAGCTTTTACCAGCTTGCCGTTTCCATTGAACACAACGCCAAGGGAACCGCCCTCTTAACCGCCCTGCAAACCGCCTTTGCCCAGGCCGCCGAACTGGGCGCCGCCCCCAAAGCCCTCATCTTTACCGAATCACGCCGTACCCAGGAATATTTGCTGCGCCTGTTGAGCCAGACAGAGTTTGCCGATGGCATTGTGCTGTTCAACGGCTCCAACAGCGACAAAAAATCGGCCGGGATTTACAGGGAGTGGCTCGGCCGCCAGCAAAACAGCGACCGTATAACGGGTTCCCGCACCGCCGACATGCGCTCTGCCTTGGTAGATTACTTTCGTGAGCAAGGGCAGATTATGATTGCCACCGAAGCAGCGGCCGAGGGCATCAACCTGCAATTTTGCGCCCTGGTTGTCAACTATGACCTGCCCTGGAACCCCCAGCGCATTGAGCAGCGTATTGGCCGCTGCCACCGGTATGGGCAACAGCATGATGTGGTGGTTGTCAACTTTCTCAACCAGAAAAATGCGGCTGATTTGCGCGTTTTTGAGCTGCTCGACGAGAAATTCAGGCTGTTTGCCGGGGTGTTTGGGGCCAGCGATGAGGTTTTGGGGGCGGTGGAGTCGGGTGTGGCCTTTGAAAAGCGGATTGCCGATATTTACCAAACGTGCCGCACCACAACCGAGATTCAGGCTGCCTTTGACCAGCTTCAGGCGGAGTTAAGCAGCCAGATTCAAAGTGCCATGCTGAATGCCCGCCGCACCTTGCTGGAAAACTTTGATGATGAGGTGAAGGAAAAGCTGCGGCTGCGAGATGAGCAAACAAAGGCGCATTTGAACCAATATGAGCAGTTGCTTATGCGTTTGACGCGCCATGAATTGGCCGGAAATGCCCGTTTTCTTTCGGATGCCTCGTTTGATCTGCATACACCACCGGTTAACGGGGTGGCTGGAGGGCGGTATGAGCTGCCGCGCCGTTCGGGGGAAGCGCATTATTATCGTTTGGCGCATCCGCTGGCGCGGTATGTTTTGCAGCGGGGGGAGGCGTATGAGACGCCAACGGCCGTTCTTTCCTTCAACTACACCCAGGCTCCCAACAAAATCAGCTTTCTGGAGCAGTTGGCCGTCAAATCCGGCTGGCTGTCCCTCTCACGCCTCACCGTTGAATCCCTTTCCCAAACGGAAGACCACCTGATTTGGGTTTGGCAGGACGATAACGGCCGTTTTCTCGACCACACCCAATGCCACCGCCTCTTCACCCTGCCCGCCACCATCACCCCCACTAGCGACTCCCCGCCTGCCGCCCTGACCCACCAAACCACAGCCGCACAAGAAGCCATTTTGCGCCAAATCAGCCAGCGCAATGCCGCCCTGTTTGAAGCCGAAATCAGCAAGCTGGAAGCCTGGGCCGACGACCGCAAAATCGCCCTTGAACGGGAAATCAAGGAGTATGACCAGCGCATTGCTGAAGCACGCCGCGCTGCCCTGGCCGCCCAAACGCTGGAAGGCAAGCTGGCGGCACAAAAAGAGGTGAAAGCATTGGAAAAAGAGCGCAGCACCCGCCGCCGCACCCTGTTTGACGCGCAGGATGAAATTGATGCCCAGCGCGATCACATCATCGCGGAAACAGAAAGCCACCTTCACCAAAGCCATACCCTCAGCGAACTGTTTACCATTCGCTGGCAAATAGATTAACTCGACACCAGAAGTTCAACTTCTCCAAGAAGTTGAACTTCTAAACACAACACGCAAAAGTTCAACTTCTCCAAGAAGTTGAACTTCTAAACACAACACGCAAAAGTTCAACTTCTCCAAGAAGTTGAACTTCTAAACACAACACGCAGAAGTTCAACTTCTCCAAGAAGTTGAACTTCTAAACACAACCGGAGAGTAAAAATGGAGAACCCGGAGCTTGCAGCAGGGAAAAGGCACAACATCCAATTAACCGCAGAGGAGAAGCTGGCGAATACCATCGTCAACCGATTGGTGGCACAGGGGTTGCTGCCTCAGGCATTGGCAGAGCAAACGTTTTATGCGCTTTGTGAAGGCAAACTGCGTGAGGCAGATTGGCGGCTGCTGGCGGAAAAGGCGCTGGACAAAGCGGCACGGGGGAACAACAGATGAGAGTTGAAAAGTTACGTTTTACCCATTTTCGCGGTGCTATTCAGCCAGTTGAACTCACTTTTGACCACAGAAAACCGATAACCCTCATCTTTGGGGAAAATGGGAGTGGTAAATCTACGATTGCCGATGCCATTGATTTTATTTGTAACCAGAAATTTGGCTCGCTTGAATTGCGAAGGGGGGTGCGTAAAAAGGATCATATTGTGGCGGCAAACGGCCGTTCCTCCGACCTCTCCGTCGAAATTGTGTGCAATGGCGAAACCTGGCGAGCCTATTTAGGCAAACAAAAACCCGTCACCACCCCGGACAATGCCCCCAAAGCCTTTGTCCTGCGACGCGCCAACATCACCAAAGTGACCGAGGAAACAGACGGCGAGCGATACCAAACCCTGGCCGACTTTATTACCGTTGCCAACATTGAATCATGCGAAGCAGAACTGCGAAAAGTTGCCGCCGCTGTAAACAAAGAAGTAGACAACGCCATTCAGCAAAAGCTGGCCGCCGAAACCACCCTGCAAAATTTCTGGGTCGAAGAAGGGCGACCCAATGGCAACTATATGAACTGGGCCCGCCAATCGAGCCAACAGGCAATGACCGCCCTCGAAGCCCAAATAGAAGCCGACACCGTGCTGCACAGGCAGCTTGAGCAAGTGCTAAACGATGATCACAGCCTGCATAGGGCAGCACAGCAGCGCGACGAAGCGGTGGCGATGCTGGAAAAAGCTAGGCAAGAGATGGCAGATGCCCTGCAGGTTCAGACAAACGCCGCCACGCTCAGTACCTTAAGGGAGGCCCGCCGCTATTTACAGGCCAACCCCGACAGCACCGTTTGCCCTGTCTGCGCCAAACCAGAGCCACACAGCAGCTTGCTGGCCCATGTCGAGACCGCCCTTGCGCGTTTGCAAACCTTGCTCACCTTGCAAGAGCAGCTTGAATCCCGCCAAAAGGCACTCACAGCGGCCGAAGGGGTCTACGACAACCAGTTAGGCCATTGGCGCAACAGCTACCGGGCGCTGCATCATCTGCTTTCATCCGCACCCATATCCCTCACGGCAAGCGTTCAGATTGCTCCCGTTGACACCGACATTGCCACCATTCGCCGCACCCTGGCGCAGTTGGAAAGCAAGCTGCCAGCCGTGAAAGCACGGATTGAGGCGGCCGAAAAACGGGTTAACCAGCACAATGCGCTTAAAACACATCTCCACACCATTGATGAGCTAGCTGAAGTGACGGTTGAAAAACAGGCTCTTGCCCAACGCCTCCGGCAGATGCACGATCTTGTGAAGGAAGAACGCCAGCAACATGTGCAACGAGTCGTGGACAGCATTAGTGCGACGGTGGCCGATATGTATAACCGCATTCACCCCGACGAGCCACTGGGCAACCCGAATTTCAATCTCAACACGCGCTATGCCGGTTCGCTTACGTTGTCGGCCACGTTTGGCAATCGGCAAGCACCGCCCGGTGCCTATTACAGTGAAGCGCATCTGGATACATTGGGGCTTTGTGTCTATTTAGCTCTTGCCAGGCAGTCGGGCAATGCCATTGTGGTGCTGGATGATGTGTTGACCTCTGTTGACGGCCCCCATTTGCGCCGTATTGTTGATTTGATCAATGAGGAGGCTCCTACCTTTGGGCATGTGATTGTGACAACGCATCAACGGGCCTGGCTGAACATGGTGCGCTATGGCAAGGGGATGGAGGCGGACTTGATTGAGCTGTATGGCTGGAATATGACCAATGGTATGAGCCACAGCCGCACGCCGCTGGCGGTGGAGAGTTTGCGAACGGCCGTTTCCACCCCCCACCTCGACCGCCAAAAAGTCGCCTCAGCCGCCGGTGTCCTGCTCGAACAACTGCTCGACACCCTCACCTGGCGCTACGCCTGTTCCCTGCCCCGCAAAAACCCGCCCAGCTACACCCTCGGCGAACTCAGCAGTGCCATCAGCGGCAAATTATTAAGCACCCTGCGCGTCGAACAAATTGACAGCGACGGCACCATCCACGAAATACCCTTAAAACCCCTGATAGAAGCCTGCACCCAGGGCAGTTGGATACGCAATCAGGTTGGCGCCCATTTCAACATAGACGAAGCCACCATTTCCGACAACGACGTGCGCCAGTTTGCCCAAAACACCCTTGCCCTGGCCGATGCCCTCCAGTGCGACCACTGCCGCCAGCTCCCCGCAAACAACAAAACCGGCGAACATTGGTCATGCGGCGGCACCTGCAAAAAACTGCGGCTACACCCGCTGCAAAAACCGGCCTGACCACGAAGAAGTTCAACTTCTTCGGAGAAGTTGAACTTCTTTACCAATTAACCACCCAGCAACCCATTTTCGTGGCATCACGAAAATGGTTACACACAACACCATACCCATGAAGTTCAACTTCTTCCGGGAAGTTGAACTTCTTAACCCATATGGATCTAAGTAAAGACAAACAACCCCGCGAAGGGGAAATCATTTTTTATACAACACCCGAAGGGGTGACGCGGGTGGAAGTTATCTTTCAGGGTGAAACGTTTTGGCTGAACCAACGCCGCATGTCTGAACTGTTTGGTGTTGAAGTACATACGATTAATTACCATTTGAAAGAAATCTTTGCTTCCAATGAATTATCCGAAGCGGCAACTATTCGAAAAATTCGAATAGTTCAAACTGAAGGAGCACGGCAAGTGAGTAGAGAGGTTGATTTTTACAACCTTGATGCCATCATCTCCGTAGGCTACCGCGTCAACAGCCGCCAGGCCACCCAGTTTCGCATTTGGGCCACGCAAACCTTGCGCGAATTTATCATCAAGGACACCCTCAGAAGTTCAACTTCTTCCGAGAAGTTGAACTTCTTACCTAAAAATGGCAAAAACAATTTACACACCCGGCCATTACTACCATATTTATAATCGAGGCGTGGAACGTCGCCCTATTTTCCTGAATGACCGTAACTGGGGCTTTTTCATCCAGCGACTGCGCCATTATTTTGCCGACGGAGTGGTGGATATGATTGCCTATTGTCTAATGCCAAATCACTATCATTTGCTGGTGCATGTGCTTTGCGAAGATTTTGGCCGTAGCGTTATGCAGCCGTTCAGTACATCATACACGAAGGCAATTAATCAAGAGCAGAGCCGCGTTGGGTCTCTGTTTCAGGGGCGTTACAAAGGTCAGATGGTAGACAAGAATGCTTATCTGGTTCATCTTTCTCGTTACATTCATCGTAATCCGGTTGCAGCCGGCTTGGCTTCTCACCCTGCTGATTGGGCGTTTTCCAGCTACCGTGATTATGTAGGGCTGCGAAATGGAACGTTGCCCAAACCGGGAATTGTTCTGGAGCAGTTTGCATCGGTGGCGGCATATGCGGCTTATGTGGAAGAGGGGGATGATCGGTATGGGCAGGTTGGACATTTGCTGTTTGATGAATGAGAATTAGGGTAGCAAGAGAAGTTCAACTTCTTCCGAGAAGTTGAACTTCTGGGTGTGGATAAGGCACGCAATGTGGAGAAGTTCAACTTCTTTCGAGAAGTTGAACTTCTGGGTTTGGATGAGGCATGACAAATAGAAAGCAGAAGCTGGAGTTGACGTGGATTGGGAAGGAGGAGCGGCCACGGCTGGAGCCGCGTATTTTGCTGGAGGAGCCGGAGCGGAGCTACCACGCCGCCCACCGGGTGGGCGAAAACGACCTGTTTGACAACCGCCTGATTTTTGGCGACAACCTGCTGGCGCTGAAAGCCCTGGAGCAAGAGTTTGCGGGGAAAATCAAGTGCATTTTTATTGACCCGCCCTACAACACGGGCAGTGCCTTTGCCCAGTATGATGATGGCATTGAGCATTCGCTGTGGCTCTCGCTGATGCGCGATAGACTTGAGTTAATGCGGCGTTTATTAAGTGAAGATGGGTCTTTGTGGATTACGATTGACGATAATGAGGCTCATTACCTGAAAGTTTTGTGTGACGAGATTTTTGGGCGTTTAAATTTTGTTGCAAATGTTTTGTGGCAAAAAGTTTATAGTGCAAGGATGGATGCTAAATCATTTAGCACAAGTCATGATCATATTCTTGTATATCAAAAAACGGAAAACTTTTCCGTTAACAAGTTGGCACAGAAACAAAACTTGCGTCAGTTTCAATATGTAGAATCCTCTACCGGGCGGTCGTACAGAAGAAGATCATTAAGAAAAGAAGGTTCTAATTCTCTTAGGTCTGACCGCCCAAATCTTTGGTATCCAATAACTGCACCAGATGGCTCTGAAGTTTATCCAATCAAGCCATCAGGAATTGAGGGTAACTGGAGGTGGTCAAGAGAGACCTATGAACGTAACATAAAGTTGGGTCTTGTCGAGTGGGTGAAAATTAAAGATAGATGGGAACTTTATGTAAAACAATACAAGGAAGATAATGCCAGCAGACCTCCAACTACTTGGTGGACTTTTGATGAGGTTGGTCACAATCACGAAGCAAAACAAGAAGTACAGGTATTTAATAAAAAAGATGTCTTCGCAACTCCAAAGCCAGAGCGTTTGATTTATAGAATTCTTGAAGTAGCTTCACAGCCTGGTGATTTAGTCCTCGATTCCTTTGCTGGTTCCGGGACAACGGGGGCGGTGGCGCATAAGATGGGGCGGCGCTGGATTATGGTGGAGCTGGGGGAGCATTGCCACACCCACATCATTCCCCGCCTGCAAAAGGTGATTGACGGGCAGGACCCCGGCGGCATCAGCAAGGGGGTTGGCTGGCAGGGGGGCGGCGGCTTCCGCTACTTCCGGCTGGCTCCCTCGCTGCTGGCAAAAGACCGCTGGGGCAACTGGGTCATCAACAAGCAGTATAACCCGGCCATGCTGGCCGAAGCCGTCTGCAAGCTGGAAGGGTTCACCTATGCCCCCAGCGATGCCCACTTTTGGCGCCACGGCCACTCCACGGAGCAGGATTTTATCTACGTCACCACCCAAACCCTCAGCCATGAGCAGTTGCTGCTGCTCAACGACGAAGTTGGCCCCCAACGCTCCCTGCTGGTCATGTGTGCCGCGTACCGCGCCGCCGCCGCCGAT
>WBZL01000116.1_pt1 | contig 79572 bp, 74 predicted proteins | sample 5204291 | NCBI WGS metagenome assembly WBZL01 (sample SAMN12344345, study PRJNA552823) | activated sludge metagenome | biome: Activated sludge suspended growth; feature: Nitrification reactor; material: Wastewater; isolation source: activated sludge from nitrification reactor of wastewater...
ACGTTCGGCAGCAGCATGACCGAGACTTGCACCTTGGGATTGGCCAGAAGTTGGTTGGCATGTTTTTCGAGGTACGCATCCAATTCTTCTTTGGAGATCTCCACCTTCGTCTTGATCCGGTCCTTCAACAATTCATCAAGAATCAACTGTTCGCGGTATCGCAACGTTTTCTCGCGGATGTCATCCGCTTGATCGATCCCCTGCTTGCGCGCCTCCTGCATCAGCAACTCGCGCATGATCAATTCATCGAGAAACCGGCGTTTCCCGCCTTCTTTTTCGTAACGGGCCCGAGTGGCCTGGGACAGTTCCTCCCACCGGATGTCGAACTCGGCCTGGGTGATGGAGCGTCCGTTGATCATGGCGATCACCGGCTCTTCCTGCGGCGGTTCCGCACAGCCGGACAGCGAGCCGAGTGCGTAGAACGCCAACGCGGCGCCGGTCAGTCGAAGGTGCCGATGAGAATGATGCGTGGTCTGCCGTGACGTCATGCGGTCGGGGAATGCATCCTGTGCGAGGATCAGGGTGAGCCTGTCTTCGGCCCTTGGTTGTTGGTACCACAGACGTGGAGGGTTTGCAAGGTTGCGTTGAGTTCCGGAAAGACCAAACTCCAGTCGTCATGCGGCATCTGGAGTTCAAACGACAGCGGCGACAAAAATCGCAATCGACGTTTGTATCGGTCCATGAGCGTGTGCACGGCGATTTCCGGCACCGTGGCTTTGGGATCGAAGGTGATCACGACGGCGTGCGGCTGCTCGACGACGGAGCTCAGGCGCAACTGTTTGGCCAGGAGGCGGATCTGCATGAGTTCGAACAGTCGCTCGACCGGATCCGGTGGATGGCCATAGCGGTCTTCGATTTCTCCGTGCAGGAGGGCCAGGTCGCCGAGTTGGCCGCAGGACGACAGGCGTTTGTAGAGTGACAGGCGTTGATGACTATCGGCCACGTAGTCCTCGGGAATGTAGGCGGAGACACTGAGTCGCAATTCCGGATCCGGCTCTTCCTCCACCACCTGGCCTCTCAGGCGTTGTACGGCCTGCTCGACCATTTGCAGGTAGAGATCGAGACCGATGGCGGCGATATGGCCCGATTGCTGTTTGCCGAGCAGGTTGCCGGCTCCGCGAATTTCCAGGTCCGCCGCGGCGATGCGAAAACCCGATCCCAGTTCGGTAAATTGCTGGATGGCCGTGAGCCGCTTTTGCGCATCTTCCGACAGGTTGCCTTCATCCGGTACCAGGAAATAGGCGTAGGCTTGCTCGCCGCCCCGCCCCACCCGGCCGCGCAGCTGATAGAGCTGGGCCAGGCCAAACGTATCGGCGCGATTGACGATGATCGTATTGGCCGTCGGCACATCGATCCCGGATTGAATGATGGCGGACGCGATCAGAATGTCCGCCTCCCGGTGGAAAAATTTCAGCATGACGGCTTCCAACGGTTTGGAATCCATCTGGCCGTGCGCCATGACGATGCGCGCCTCCGGCACCAATTCCTGGAGCCAGGCGCCCATCCGCTCCATGGTCTCCACGCGATTGTGGACGAAGTAGGTTTGTCCGCCGCGGCCGAGCTCGCGGAGAATCGCTTCGCGGATGGCCTTTTCGCTGAAGCGGAGCACCTGCGTGCGGATCGCCAGTCGTCCGGACGGCGGGGTATTGATGATCGAGAGGTCGCGCACGCTGGTCATGGTCATTTGCAGGGTGCGGGGAATCGGCGTGGCCGTCAGGGTCAACACATCGACCTGCGTGCGCAACTGCTTGAGGCGCTCCTTGTGCTTCACGCCGAACCATTGTTCCTCGTCGATGATCACGAGGCCGAGGTTGCGAAACTGCACGTCCTTCTGGAGGAGCCGGTGGGTGCCGATTAAGATGTCGACCAGGCCGGCCGCGGTGTCTTTAATAATGGCCTTCGTCTCCTTCGGAGACTGAAACCGGGAAATCAGCCCCACACGGGTCGGAAAAGGGGCGAACCGTTCCGCAAAATTATCGTAATGCTGATGGGCAAGCAGAGTGGTGGGCACCAGCACGGCAACCTGCCTGTTTTCTTCAACGGCCTTGAAGGCGGCCCGCATGGCGACCTCGGTCTTCCCGTAACCCACATCCCCGCAGACCAGGCGATCCATCGGTTTCGTGGAAGCCAGGTCGTGGGTGATGTCCTCGATGGCCTTCCGTTGGTCGGGTGTTTCCTCGTATTCGAAGGCGGCCTCGAACTCGTGGTAGAGCGTGCTGTCTTTGCCGTACGACGTGCGATGGACCAGTTCCCGGTTGGCGTAGAGATCGACGAGCTCGTGCGCCATTTCTTCGATGTCTTTCTTGACCTTCGCGGTCGTTTTCGCCCAACTGGTCCCGCCGAGGCGGTCGAGTCGAGGCACATGCGCGTCGGCACCTGCGTACCGTTGAACGTGATTCAACCGGTCGAGCGGCACATAGAGCTTGTCCGTTCCGGCGAATTCGAGCACCAGAAAATCGCTGTCGAAGTCCTGCACCGAGAGTCGGCGCAACCCCTGATATTTCGCGATGCCGTACTGCACGTGCACGACAAAATCGCCGACGCTCAGATCCTCCAATGACGAGAGGAAGGTGGCGGCCTTGCTTTTGTGTTGCGGCTTGTGGCGGGTACCCTTCGCAAACAGTTCTTCCTCGGTCAGCACGACCAGGCGCAGCTCAGGCGAAAGAAAGCCGGCGGACACGTCGCCGTTCAAGACCGAGAACGGGGCCTTCTGCGCGCCGCCGGCGGACAGAGCGGAAGGCTTCCATTCCACCGCGGGCCGGTCATGCTCACCGAACAGCGCGAGCAATCGGCCGACCTGGCCTTGGCTGCGGGCGACCAGGACGACCGGGCCGCCTTCGCGTAAACGGTCGAGCACGTCCAACGTATGGCTGAAGGCGGTGCCGCGCTGGCCCAGTCCCACACTCGCCGGGGTTTGCGCGGGACAGGTGATCACCGGCTCCCAACTCGCGTCCGGGGCGGTGACCGGCTCAAGGGCGAGCGTCGCATAGCCTTTGGTCGCGGCGAGGATTTGCTCCCAGGTGAGATAGAGCTGATCCGGCGTCGGATACGGGTTCGGGTCGGAGCGATCTTCATGACGTAAAAAGCCTTCTTCGACGACCTGCCAACATTCGGCCGTGTGGGCCTTGAGGGTGTTGGGTTGATCCAGCACCAGCACCGGGGGCTGCGGGAAATAATCCAGCAGGCTATCCATCGTGCCGTAGACGGAGGGGGCGTGCCATTCGGCATCGGCGGCGAGTGGCGCAAGGGCATCGGGCGCGTCTTCCGAGCGGATGAGCTCTCGCGCGGGCAACACCCAGGCCTGCTTGATCTTGTCGGTCGATTTTTGTGTGGCCGGATCGAAAAAGCGGATCGATTCGATGGTGTCGCCAAGAAATTCCACGCGCAGTGGATCGGGATACGCGGTCGAGTAGATATCGACGATCCCGCCGCGGATGCTGAACTCGCCGGGAATTTCCACGACCGACCCTTTGCGATAGCCCAGGCGCAGCAGGCCGGACACGAGCGGTTCTCGCTCCAGCGATCCGTTGGGTTGAAAGCAGAGTAGGGCATCGGTGAAGACCAGCGCCGGCAGCACGCGCTGGGTCAACGCCGGAACGGAGGTAAACAGCACCGTGCGGGCGGTCGTGCAGAGCCGGTGCAGCGTCTGCATGCGGCGGGCGACCAAATCGATGTGAGGGACGGTCGATTCATAGGGCAAGGTTTCCCACTTCGGGAAGAGCGCGAGGTCATCCCCTGATTGCCCGCACAGGGTGCGATAAAAGAGCGTGTCTCGATAGAGGCGCTCCGCCTCGTCGTCGGTCTTGGTGACGACCAGCCAGGAGCGGTCTGCCAGCGGTTGCGAGGGCACGCTCTGTGTAAGCAGCGCGAGGCCGAAGCCGGTCGTCGAGCCGTGTAATCCCATGAGACAGGGTTTGCCCGACCCGGTATGAAGGGCTTCTCGCACAGGTGCGAGCCAAGTTGTGAGATGCAATGGCGTGACAGGCGGCACGGGATCCTTAGGCGTTGGTGGCGCGAATGCGTTGTACGAGTGTGGTGGTTGAGACACCGGGGACGAGCGGGATGGTTTGGACGCGTCCGCCCCGTGCTTCGACCGTCTCACGGCCGACGATCCGGTCGATCGGCCAGTCGCCGCCCTTGACCAGAATATCCGGCTGAAGGGACGTGATCAGGGCACCGGGATCCGGCTCGGGAAAAATCACCACGTAGTCCACACAGGCCAATGCCGCGAGGACCTCGGCCCGCTGGACATCGGGCACGATGGGGCGGCCAGGGCCTTTGCTCAAGGCGCGTACGGAGGCATCGGAATTCACCCCGACGACCAGTACCTCACCGAGGTCCCGGGCTGCCTGCAGATAGCGCACATGGCCGATGTGCATGAGGTCAAAGCAGCCGTTTGTGAAGACGACACGGTGCTGCTGCCGACGGTGTTCCGCCAGCAGGGAAGCCAGTTCTTCTCGCGTGGTCACTTTTGTGGGCATGATGGTCGGTGTCGATTCAGAGGTGCATCTTAGCAGGATGGGGAAAAAGTCCGCCACCTCGAAACCATGATGACCTCGCCGCGCCGGACGAACTACTCTTTCGTGCGGCGTGGACGTGTCGCAGCGCCGTCCTTGCCTTGCGGCAGTCCCCCGAGGCGAATCACGCCGGTGCCATGCCGCTCGATCAATCGGTCGAGCACCGCGACCGCGTCGCGTTGGCGCCGGTCGAAGAGCGGTTCCGGAGCCGTCGCGAGGTCCGACAGACCGAGTCCGACCAGACGGTAGCGCGATCGCGGCTGTACAAGAGCGGTGAGCGCAAGGCGAATGTCCGGCCACATGTCGGGATCATAATTGAGCGGCGTCGCGAACGTCCGTTGCCGCGTCGTGAGGTGAAAGTGCGAATCTTTCAGTTTCACCGTGAAGGCGCCGGCAGCCAGCCCTTCCCGCCGGAGATCGTGCGCGAGCGTTTCAAGGAATCCGTGAACGATCGGTTCCAGGACGGCCGGATCGTTCGTGTCTTCCTCGAAGGTCGTCTCATGGCTCACGCTTTTGGCTGCACGGTCCGGCACCACGGGGTCCGAATCGAGGCCGCGGGCGAGCGCTTGTAATGCAGCCAGACGCGTGCCGAACAGATGCGTGAGCGATGATGCAAAACACGGCGCCAGCAGATCGCCGACCGTATGGACCCCGAGTCGCTCGACGGCCTCCGTTGACTTCGGACCCATCCCGGGCAGGGAACGAATCGGCAGGGGGGCGAGAAAGGTCGCCTCGGTCCCGGGTTCAATCACGGCCAGGCCGTCGGGTTTATGGGTATCGGCGGCGATCTTGGCGACGGTTTTTCCGGAAGCCAGGGCGATCGTGCAGGTCAATCCGGTCGTGTCGAGAATGGCGGCTTTGAGGGCCAGTCCCAACGCCCGGGGATCGGGATGGCGCGTCTGCAGCCTGGTGGTGTCTGTGTAAAACTCGTCGATGCTCGTCCATTCGGTTTCAGGAAAGAAGCGGGTCGTGATGTCCTGCAGGTTGCCGTGGAGACGTGCATAAAGCGGGCGATTGGGCGGCACCAGCATCAATTGGGGGCAGAGGCGCATGGCCTGAATGGTCGGCATGGCGGATCGAACGCCGAACCGCCTGACGGCGTAACTGGCGGCGGCAATGATGCCACGCGGCGGCGGGCCGCCGACTGCAACCGGTTTTCCGGCGAGCGAGGGGTCGGCGAGGACCGCGGCGGAGGCAAACATCGCGTCGATGTCACCAAAAAGAATTTGGCGGGTCCATCGTGCGGACATGAGGGCTTATCCCCTTTGGAACGGCAGGTCGAATTGCCGGTTGGCCGAAGGGACGGATAACGGAGCGGGCGTCGATACCGGCGGCGACGCCTGTTGAACGACGGTGAGCTCTCGAAGCGGGCCGCGGCAGGCTCCGCACAAATGCCGGCGTGGTTGGATGCTCCGGCGATGTCGCCGGTAGATGGATCCGCAGTGTTGGCAGCACCAGGCGTATTTGGCCAGGGCCGCCACGGCGGTGCCGAGCGAATGATACAGCGTGATGCCGAGCCCCTCCTGGTTCATGCGTGCCATCATGCGGCGAAAGTCAGGTCCATGGTTCGGGCGGCGTTTCAGAATGTCGTACTGCCACTGGTGAATCATTTCATGCGTCAGGGTCACGATCGTGTCGCGTTCTGGCTCCGGGCCACTGTCCTGTAGCAAGACCGACGACAGCCTGATGCAGCGGCGTGGTGCACGTTCATCTATCGTCTGAGGAATGCTGTGCCGCGGTCCGACCCGGCAGACAAACATCCCCGCGGAAGAGGTCAGGCGACGACTCCATTCAATGGAGATGGGCGGAAGAGCGCCGTGGAAATACCGATGATTGAGCTCGGTCCAGATGGTGAGCAGCGATTCGGGGTTAGGCGACATGGTACTCACAGGATCAGTCGACTGCCGACGATGCGAGAGGCACGAGCGTGCTGCTTCAGCGGCCGGATAACTCTTCGAGGACCGCGGCAGCCAAGAGCGGCACCATGATTTCGTGATGGCCGGTGAGCGCGTATCCCTTGCCGCCCTTTTGGGTCGGTCGGCGCACGACATTGGTCATCGGGCGATAGTGCGTGAGGAAATCCATGTTGACCGTCGTGATGTTCGTCAACGAGTGGCCAAGGTTCCGCCCCAGCGACACGGCTTTCAGGAACACTTCCGGCAGAATGACGGCAGATCCGAGATTGAGGTAGACCCCGCCTTCCATGCCGGAGACCACGGCGGCCAGGCGGCGGAAGTCGAGCAGAGAGCCCGCACCGATTGCCGCGCCATCCGCAGAGGGGTGCATGTGGATGATGTCGGTGCCGACCGCCACGTGCACCGTGACGGGGAGGCCCAGTCTGGTCCCGGTGGCCAGCAGGCTGGTCGCTCGATTCGGAAAGTGCTCTTTGCGCCGGTTGATGTAGAGCCCCAGCGACTCGCCCAGACCCGCGCCCTCTTTCATGCCCAGCGTAATGGCCTCATTGAGCATGCGGCCGGTTTCCTCGGCCATGCCGAATCGGCCGGAATCGATTTCCGCATCCACCTCTTCCGACGTGTGGCCCATGAAGGCCAGTTCAAAATCGTGGATGATGACCGCGCCGTTCATGGCGAGGGCGGTGACGATGCCGCGTTCCATCAGATCGACGAGCAGCGGGCCCAGGCCGACCTTCACCACATGCGCGCCCATGCCGACGATCACCGGCCGGCCTTGCCGATGCGCCTTGGCGATGGCCCGCGCTACTTCGCGAAGTGTCTTCACGGCCAGGATGTCCGGCAGGGAATCCAGAAATCGCTTGAATGACCGCCCGCTGGTCCAGGCTTTGGCGAAGTTCGAGACCTGTACCTTGCTGTGTCGTCGTTGGAGCGGATAGGTCTTCAGGCGCGAGGCATCGATGGGCTTGATGATCGCGGGGGGCGTCGATGATCTCGCGGGTTGCTTACGCCGGGTCGGCAAGAACGTGATCCTCAATGAGTTCGCAGAGCACATGGCCCAGCGTGATGTGGCTTTCCTGAATGCGAGCGGTCAACGTCGAAGGAACGACGAAGGCGTAGTCGACCATTCCGGCCAGTTTGCCGCCGGAGCCGCCGGTCCAGGCGATGGTCGTCAATCCGAGCGCCTTGGCGGTTTCCACACCCTTGAGCACATTGGGGGAGTTGCCGCTGGTGCTGATGGCGATGGCGACGTCGCCCTGCCGGCCATGCGCCTGCACCTGGCGGGCGAAGAGTTCTTGGAACCCGTAGTCGTTCGCAATACAGGTAATGGCCGCGATATCCGTGGCCAGGGCGATGGCGGGGAAGGGCGCGCGTTCGCGTTTGTAACGGCCGACGAACTCGGCGGCGATGTGCGCGGCATCCGTCGCGCTGCCGCCGTTGCCGAAGAGCAAGACTTTATGTCCGCTTCGCAAGGCCTGGCCGATGAGCTGCGCCACCTGCACGATCTTGTCGGCATGGTCCCGGGCGAAGCGCCGCTTGATCTCGGCGCTCTCGTCGAACGCCTTGAGGGCAAATTCTTTCATCGTGCGGAATTGTAGGGAAGCCCCCGGTCACTGTCAAACGACCCGCCGCCCGGTTTCACTTCGCGGGAGAGGCGGGGGAAGACCGTTTGGTGATCATGTTCATCGCCAGCGTCAGCATCGAGCCGACATCCGACACATTGGCGGGAAGCACGAGGGTGTTGCTGGCCTTTGCCAGTTCCCCGAACTTGGTGATGTACTGTTCCGCGACGCGCAGTTGCACCGCTTCGTAGCCGCCGGGGATTTGCGTGGCCTCGGCGACTTTTCGCAGTCCGTCGGCTGTGGCGCCGGCGATGGCCGTAATGGCGGCCGCCGCCCCTTCCGCTTCGTTGATCTGTTGTTGTTTCTTGGCCTCGGAGGCCTTGATGACCTGCTGTTTCTCGCCTTCCGCTTGGTTGATGGCGGCGTCGCGCTCACCTTCGGAGGTCAGAATCACCGCACGCTTCTCCCGCTCGGCGCGCATCTGCTTTTCCATGGCGGCGAGCACGTCTTTGGGGGGCGTGATGTTCTTGATCTCGTAACGTAGGACCTTCACACCCCAGGGTTCGGTCGCTTTGTCCAATTCATTGACGACCTGGCTGTTGATGTTGGTCCGTTCTTCGAATGTACGGTCGAGCTCGATTTTGCCGATTTCGCTGCGGAGCGCGGTCTGCGCCAGTTGCGTGATGGCGAAGCGGTAGTCGCTGATCCCGTAGGAGGCGCGTTGCGGGTCGAGGACTTTGGCGTAGAGAATGCCGTCGACACCGACTTGTACGTTGTCCCGCGTGATGCAGATCTGTTCGGGGATATCGATCGCCGTTTCCTTGAGGGAATGTTTGTATTGCACGCTGTCGATGAAGGGCCAGAGGATATGAAATCCGGCGCCGAGCGTGCGGGAATACCGGCCCAGTCGTTCGACGACATAGGCGCTTTGTTGCGGTACGACCCGTGCTGTTTTGGAGATGACGAGCAGGACGAGTCCCGCAAGGAATATGACGACCCAGAGTCCGCCTGGCATGCCGCTATCCTCCATAATGATGCGACCTCATGATTCAGGTGTGATCCACAGGGTGATCCCCTCGACCCGTTCGACGCGGGTGCGTTGTCCTTTGCTGAGCGGCTTGTTGCCGGCGTTGTGCGCATTCCACGTGCTGCCGCGGCATTCCGCCTTGCCCCGGCCGTCCGGCGGAATATCGTCCAGCACGACGGCGGTTTCGCCGCCCATCGTATCGACCGGCGACGTGTCGCCTCGATCGGTGTTCATGAGACGGCGGAGTGGTTGGCGGAGAAGGACGAGCGAGCCGACCGAGAACACCGAGAAGAGCAGCCAGGACATCCATTCACTGTGGATGACGTCCAAGCCCACCAGTGCCCCGACGACAAGCGCCCCGATGCCGAAGAACAATATGTAGAATCCGCCGGGCGTGACGACTTCGGTGCCGAGCAAAAACAGTCCCAGGAACGCCCACAGCCACCAGGTCATCTCACCTCCCCAGACGTCGCGATCAGTCGGATGACAGAGGAATTCTGGCGAAAGTCTATGCGTCTTTCCCCGGAGCGTCAAGAATTGTGCGCAAACCCTCGTTCGTTGAAGCGGCTCCGACGCAAATGTTATAGTCCGCCGATTATGCCGCCAGATACTCCCGTGAAAGCGCTGATCCTTGCGTTCACCGATGCGCCGGCGCTTGCCGCCTACGTCATCAATCGACTGCAGCCGGAATTGCTGTGTTTTTTTGTGCCGGAATCGGCGAAGGCCCAAGTCGAATCAGCCGTGCAACCGCTTGTCCGGCAGATGCCGAAGCGGTGGGATTGGGTCGTCACGCCCGATCCGGCCGATGTCATCGCCTGCCATCAGGCCCTGTCCCGCACCATTCACGATCTCTTCCGCACCTGGGCGGTGCAAATGGGAGAAGTCGTGGTCGATTTGACCGGTGCCACGCCGGCGATGGCTGCAGCCCTGGCGACGGCGAGCCAACCCTGGACGTCCCGCGTGATCAGTCTGGTCGACGCGAACGGGCGTGAAGAGGGGGACGCGATCCTTATCGACGGTCTCGCCAAGCAGTGGCTGCAGGGCAATCCCTGGGACGAGGCGGCGGTGGTGGTTCGTCGGGAGGCCAGCGACGCCTTTAATCATGGTTCATTCAGAGCTGCCGCGACCCTGTTTCATACGTTGGAGGCTCGGGTGAGCGGGGGGCAGAAGCCGTTCTATCGCGCATTGGGTGAACTCGCGCTGGGCTATGGGCTGTGGGAGCAGTTTCACTATCGCCAGGCCTGGGAGAAGCTGAAGAGCTCGCTGAAGGCGCTCGATATGGCCTCGCTCTGGGGGGGGCCGCCGGGGCTCAAGGCGCTCCTTCCCCTGATCAAGGCCAACAGCGGATTTCTAGAGAGGCTCGTGCTCGATCCTGCCGACGTGAAAGAAGGTGTGGTGCTTGATCTGTTGGCCCATGCCCATCGTCGCGCCCACGTGGACCATGATTATGAGCGGGCCATGGTGACGCTTGTGCGCGCGATGGAAGCTTGCGCCCAGCGGCAACTCTTCAAACAGTACCAGGTTAAAACCTGGGATGTGCAGCCGGAGCAATTGCCTGACGCGATGCGCGACACCTGCCGCGCCTGTTACCTGGACGATGTGGATGGGAAGTACAAGCTGCCGTTGCAGAGCCAGTTCCGGGTATTGGCCGGTCTGGGCGATCCGATGGGACAGGCGTTTCTCCGTGAGTGGCCCAAGATGAAACCGTTGTTCGACGCCGCGAACCACGCGGTGCTGGGCCACGGGTTCGAGGCGATCAAAGCCGAGCGCGTGCAGCAGTTGTCCGATGTGGCGATGAAGCTCACGGGCGTGAGCGAGAGTTCGTTGCCGAAGTTTCCCTTCCTCAGTCTGTAGTCGATCGTCGTTCGTGAAGCGTATCTCGTTGGGTCCAAGTGGCCGGATGGAAGAGGTACGAAGGTTTCGGGATCTTGAAATATGGAAGCCGGGGAAACGTATCGTGGTCGATGTGTATCGCGTCACCGAGGAGTTGCCCAAGGAAGAGATCTACGGATTGGTCTCCCCAATGCGTCGTGCGGCGGTATCGATCCCCTCAAATGTCGCGGAGAGGTTTAATCGGAAGCCTAATGCGGAATACCGACAATTGCTCTATGTCGCGCTGGGATCTTGTGCTGAATTGGAAACTCACGTTGAAATCGCTCACGAGCTCGCATTCATTGCGACGGCCCAGCGAGACGAGCTCCTGGAACGACTCGACCATGAGTCCAAGATGCTCAGAAATCTCATCCAGCGGCTTTGACGAGATACGTTTCACGAGATACGAACGACGATGGACATCCGCATCTACTACGAAGACACCGACTGCGGCGGGGTGGTGTATTATGCCAACTATCTGAAGTATTTCGAACGGGCCAGAACACACTATCTCGAAGAGCGCAGACTGTCGGTCGCGGATCTGCGCGATCAAGGGACGCAATTCGTCGTGGTGCATGCCGAGTTGGATTATCGGTCACCCGGGCGGTACGGCGACACCTTAGTGATCGACACCACGTTGGCCGATTCGACTCAGGCGTCCGTCACCTTTGCCCATGTGGTGCGGGAACGGACCACCGGGCGACTCGTGGTCGAAGGATCGGCCAAGCTGGTGACGGTAGACGAGCAGTTGAAGGTAAAGCGCCTCGACAAACCCACCCTGGCTGCGCTACAAGGACCTCCACAGACGAGGAGCTAATGGATAAACTCGGCACATGGTTGGCGGTGACGGGCGTGGCGATCGGGTTCGTTGTCCTCGCGTGGTTGCTTTTCTCCGATAATCCCTCCGACAAGAAAAAGAACAAGCCGTAGTTCCGTCTCCTCGACCGCCCCGCAGATGCTTTCCTTGTGGCGGCGTCGCTCCCTCCACAGCGATTCAGACGAACCGTTGATCAGAAAGTGAGACGGGTAGCAAGGGTACATAGAACCGCGAGACTGCGGCATCCGTGTATGGCTGACTGGCGTGATACGGTGAGCACTCATGTGGGTGTTCGACGAGCAGGTCGTTCACGGACGCGTCACGCGCATCCAACCGGTGCCGTTCGGCACACGCAAGCAGCGGTTATGTCGCGGGCAGGGTCTTGTCCGGCGAGGGGGCGGCGGTGGTCCGAAACTCGTCGTACCCGCCGAAATTCTCCCGGTAAAAGGTCTTGAGACGAGCCTCCAACTGTCTGCTGAGCTGTGGATCCGCTTCGACGCCCAGGGCGAGTTCCCGTTCCCGTTTGATCACCTCGGGAAACACGTTCAGCACCGCGTCGACGAGCTTCCCGTCCTCCTTGCGACGAAGGGTTTCAAGCGCGCCCGGCTCATTCTGCAGGAAACGGGCCTTCTCCACGGCGCTTTCATATTGATGCATCATCACAAAGAGACGGACTAGGACGCCTTGCATCGGGTAGTCGCGTTGCTCGTCGTAGGGCGCGCTGCCGCCGATAGCCTGTGATCCCAGGGAGAATACGGCGGTCGAGCCGACGGACGGCGGGCCGAGGAGTCCACGTGCGACGATCTCGTCATAGACCGTGTTGGCCACCAGGACATTTCCGCGTCGTGTCGGATGGACATAGTCCAAGAACAGATCGAACCCCGGAGCGAGCGGAGCGCTGGCCGCGAGAAATGCCCGCTCCGCGTCGGCAAGCGAGACGTGGTCGTATCGGGCTGCGATCTGTCTCAGAATCTGGTTCAGATCGGACGGCGCACGAAACGGGTTGTAGTCGAGGTCGCGCGCGCGACTATATGACTGGAGCGCGGCCTCGTAGTCGCCGGAGCGTTCTAAGGCGCGTCCGAGCGCAAAGTGCGTGTCTGCATGAAAGGGAGCGAGTCCGGCGGCCTCTCGCAGGCGGCGGGCTGCGCCCTGGGCATCACCGTGCAACAGCAGCCCCTCGCCGCTCCGATAGAGACCCTCCCACATCCGGCGGGTCGGCCCTTCGAGAGCCTGGTCCGACACGTTCGGATGCCACTGCCGCAAATTGACCGGAATCGACACAAGAATAACCGGCACCTTCCGATCCCCCGCGGTCTCGACCATCGATTGAATGCTGAAGGCATAGTGGTTCTTCACCTGCTGGTACTGGCGGGGATTCCGTCGGAGCTCGAGTGCGAGTTGTTCGATTTTCGACCACTGTTCGTAGGCCACATGCTGGCGTTCGTCGGCCAGGAGCGTGTTTTCCGGCCACAGCCGACGCCCGAGCGAGCTGCCTTTGACCCGTCGGACCAAATGCAGCCGATTGAGAGCCCCTGAGACGGGTTCCCACCAGGTCGGCTCTTCGCCATAGACCCGCTTTTCAAGAAACTCATTGTTCCCGCTGTAAATGACCATGAGATCCGGTTCGAATTCGATGACTTCTTGAAAAATCAGACGGACACGGTAGGCAGCATACGCATGGGCGCTGACGTTGAGAACCTCGATGGTTCGATGCGGATAGGCCGCCTCCAGCGCACGTTGCAGGTAGCGAGTGTAGATTTCTTCCTGCGGATGCGGCCAACCGGCGCTGGCGGACCCGCCAAGGCAAAACACGCGAAACGTCTGCGGGGTTTTCTTGACGGGAAAAGCCGTGTGTCGTTCGCGATAGACTTCTCGATTCGCCACTTGGTAATGGGGGCGACCGTCGATGTCCTTGTGAACAAAATACGAATCGACCTGACCAAAATTGAGAAACGGATCGTCGGCGATCCGTACATCGGAGAAACGCAGCAGTCCTTCACAAACGATGAGGGGCGATACTGCCAGCAGTGCCACAATCACGCCGAACAGCGTGCGGCGGGGCCTGGAGAGGGTAGTGCCAGGCGATCGCTCGGCGTCTTCGATAGGTGCGGACATGCCAGGACATCCTTTCCGTGGTTCAGGGCTGGGCTGCGATCTGAGGCGGGTGCAGGACGCTGTCGAGCATTCCGTTCAGCAGTGTCGCGACGATGCGATGACCGCGTTCATCAGGATGACAAAGGTCCAGGTAGAGACTGGCGTCCTGGGCGAGAACCTGACCGGCTTCGACGACGACGGCTCCGTACTCGCGAGCCACGGCCCGTACGATGTCGTTGTATTCGCTGTCGAGCCGCAGCGGCCTTCCGCCGTGGGTCAGTTTCCAGGGAGGCAGTGTGAGGCTCGCCGTGAGGTTCGCTTCCTCTACCGCCCCCCGTTGTTCCAGCACCGCGGCGAGGTACTTCCTGGCGAGATCGGAGAACCAGTTGTCCATATTGACCGCAATCCGTAGTTCCGCTTCGGCCTGTTCCGGCCGTCCTGCACTCAGATGAGCGAGTCCTCTCCGCACATGTTCCGAGTGTGCCGGATTGTCCTGAAATGCGACAAATATCAACGGCACGTGTCGATCGCGACAGAATCGCGCGATACGTTCGAGATTGGCTCGGTAGTGTTCGGGCGAGACTCTGGTTGGAGCGGTCCTTGCGTCGACGGTCGTCTGCCCGTCGCCGCTGCTTCTGAGCAGGTGCACTTTCGTCAGCAGGCGTTCCAGTCCCCGGTACAGATAGAGTTTTTGCCTGAAGTCGAATCGATGCAGCCGGGCTTCTCGTGCGAATTTTTCGTGACTATCGGCGGCCGAATCGGACGGCACGACCCGGCGATCGTTGAAGCTGAACGACGCGATCACCACATCGGGACGCACGCTGTCGAAATGTTTGACCAATGAGGCATACCCCTGCAAGGAGGTGTATCCGCTCACGCCCAGGTTGATCACGTCGGCGTCTGCGCGAAGATCGTCCAGGACCTCCGGGTACGCACTGCGGGTCGGCACACCCCAGCCGAAGGTATTGGAGTCGCCGATTGCAAGGATGCGCGTATGGGGCGTCGCGCCGATCTGAGCCGAATCGACGGCGAAGTAACCCTGTTCGTCGAACTCGCGCAGGTAACGGGCTGGATCATGCCGGTGCAGTTCTCCGGCAACCAGTCCTTTGAAATTCGGTCGACGCTCCCATCCCAGCTCCGGCGTGTATTGATACCAGTCGGGATTCGTCGATGCCAGGTCGGCCTCTGCGGTCAGGAGGACGCGGGAGAGTCCCTCAAGCGCGAGTAGCCCGGTCAGCGTGAGCGCCAGGCTGATCAGAGGCATCATCAGGCGAGAATTCATGCAGACACTCCGATAGTTGGGAATGAACGATGGTCAGACCGGTCAGTGCGTGATAGATCGATGCTGTAGCGTAGTATTGAGGAAGAACTCCGACTTGCCAAGCAAAGCGTAAAGTTTTGCAAAGGGGAGGCAGCCGGGAAGAGTGCGGCCCGACGCGGTTGTGGGAACGAGAGGTGTGGGGACGGGATACTTCACGTTTCCGCTAGAACGGTGGTGTCAGGACTCCTCCATCAGTTTCTTGACGAACTCTTCCATCCCCTCGGCCCACAGCCGGTAGCCTAGTGCGCTGGGGTGTAAGAAGTCGGGCATGATCTCCGCAGACAGGCGTCCGTCGCCGTCGAGGAAGCGTCGGTTGATGTTCAGAAACACGACCTGGCGTTGATCGGCGAGCGTCGGCAACCGTGCATTGACGGCTTCGTTCATGCGGCGAAGCGGGTCGTCGGGCGATGCGCCTCGGGGGAAAATCGCCAACAGCAGAATCTTGGTTCCCGGTAGACGAGTGCGCAATGTGGTGAGAATCGCCCGGATGCCTGCGGTGGTAGTCTCGAGAGGGTCTTCCCGTATCGTCGCATTGTTGGTGCCGATCATGACGATCGCCAGTTTGGGCGCACTGCCATCAAGTTCCCCGTGCTCGAGTCGCCACAGCACGTTATCGGTCTGATCGCTGTTGAATCCCAGGTTCACCGCCCGCCGGCCGGCATAGTAGCGATCCCACACCGGTCGCCCATCTTCCTCCCAGCCCTGTGTGATGGAATCGCCGATGAACAGCAGATCGACCTGGCCTTGGCGGATGCGCGAGACGGTCCGGTCATGTCGTTCCGTCCACCAGGCTTGGCGCTGAGGGGTAGGCGTCTCGGCTTTGAGTTGTTGCGCGGCGGCGACGATCGAGTTGAGCGAGAGCAGCAAGGCAAGTACGCAGGCGAGCCGGGAACAGCGAGTGAGCGCGGTGCGTGACATCATGATTCTCCTCGATGGTGCGGCAACTCTTACAGAAGGAGGTGTATCGAATCAACGCTTCAACGGGCAATAGGTCGTCACCCTGCCGGTGCTGGTGACCATCTTTGGTCCGTAGTCGGTGTGCGCGCCGACTCTGCTGGTTGTCATGCTGCGACCTCAACCGCGGCAGCAGCCCTTGGGACTCGTCTCGGGGGAGATGGCCGAGGCCGGTTGTGCCTCCAGCGCAATGGCCGGAACGCCGTCTTCCTCTTGAGGGGCGAGCACCAGTTTCTTCAGTCGCGTCCAGGGAAACGCAGCGCCCGGATCGCTTCGTCTCGTCGGATCGAGTTTCGCGTGAGACACCACATGCTTCAGGTTGGGATACTTGGCCCAGCAATACCGAACGATCTGTGCCGTCGCCCGGATCTGCCAATCGGAAAACCCATCGCGGGCGGTCTGGTTGTTCACGACTTCGATCCCGAGCGACCAGTGATTGATCTTGTCCGCCCCGTCGTTCACGTCCGGATGGCTGCAAGCATTCCGTACATGCCACGCAGCCCTGGCTTCTGGCGCGCAGGCCCAGACCAGCTGCCCATGCTGCGGCTCGTCTTCATCGGGCACCAGCCATTGGAACGAGGCCTTGCCGTCCCGCATCACCGAGATGGCTCCGGCCGAACTGGAGCCGGCGGTCGCGTGAATCACCACCGCTTTGATCCCTAAAATCGCGTCGAAAATCCGGCTCGAGGTGCTTTGTTCCCAATAGGCCTGGATACCCGGATACCACACTTCCTTGAGGATCACGTCGGACGGGCGTCCTTTTTGCGGGAGATTAAATTGATAGGTTTTCGGGTTCGGCATGGTGTTGTCCTCCATCGTAAGGGCTCATGTCGGCGTGGCGGCGATCGAGAGCGGTCCTGTCTCGACGATGCTGGCGAGGGCGCTCCGGTCCCGAGGCCAGCAACCGATCAGAAGTAGGCAACGCTCGTGCCGGCATTCGAAGGTGGAAACATAGCCTCTTGGTCCGTGACCGGGCGGAAGTGAGGGGGCGGTCGTGTCAGCGCGACGGGGTGGATTCCTGCGTCTCGCCGCAGGCAGCAAACGGCGATGCCTGGCATGCCAGCGGGCGGCGATAAAACTCCAGCGGCGGGCCGCCCTCGCTGTGAAACGAAAGGCTCTCGCCGTCCAACCGGTACCGTCGTGAAGCTTCAAACGCCTTGATGAATGCGGCTTCGAACTCCATGCGGCGGGGTTCGCAAGCCATACGCGTCGTTATGCCGTGTGAGACGGCGACCTGGCCGGTCTTAGGTCCGAAAGAAACGGCTGCAGCATACCGATTGCATCCCGCGTAGCCCGTCACTCGACCCTCCTGGAATGCCAGGACTACCGGTTGTCCCTCATCCGCAGAGGGAATCACGCGATCTCCCCAATGCGCCAGCTCCCAGCGGTTCCGTTCAGCGACCTGCTTCATTGCATCCGGAGAAGGAGTCGAGACGCAGGCTGTTATGAGCAACAGGGTACAGACTGTCGGGCAAAGACGAAGCAAGGGCATTTTCATGGAGGCGGATTGTACGATGAATTCGAATCGCGTGCCATGTCGAAGGCCAGGTGATCACAGCGGTCGGCGAAGACGGTACAGCACATGCCGGCGCAGCCCGGATTCGACAGCTACCTGAGGATGGTCGAACTCGGAGTCCAGTCGCATCCCGAGTCGCTCCATGACGGCACGCGATTTTTGGTTGGCGACAGCGGTGAATGACACGAGTTCTATCAGATGAAGTTGCTGAAAGCCGAACGCGATGGCCGATTGCGCGGCCTCTGTGGCATAGCCCAGGCCCCAGTATGGTTTCGCCAAGCGCCAGCCGACTTCCACGCAGGGGGAGAACGGAAGCTCCGGAGATGGTGTGTGTAGACCAACGAAGCCGATGAAGTGCCCCGACGTCCGTTCCTCAACCGCCCAGAATCCCCAGCCTCGTTCGTTGACCAGTTGCTTCACCCGTTGGGCGAATGCATCGCTCTGTTCTCTGGGCCAAGGCGTCGGGTAGTAGCGCATGACCTCGGCGTCGGCATTCATCGCGGCAAACGGTTCGAGATCTGATGGCCGCCACTGTCGGAGTATCAGGCGAGGAGTGACGAGTTGAGTGGAGGAGAGCATGGGAAAGTGTCCTGTCTTGAGTGAGCTCATACATGAGCTATCGAGGTGGAGCCGGCAGGCAAACCGCGCTACTCGAAAGCGATGGGGGGCCTCTCACCGTTTCGACCGCCGGCAGCCGTCCTGCATTGCTTCGGTTTCGGTCGCATAACATCGTTCCGCTTTGGTACGAGAATAAAAGCGTTGTCCGATGATGTGGTAGATGCAGCGTTCGCCGCTATGGGGCGTGAAGTTGCCTTTGATCGGATGTTCCGTGAGACACGAGCCGTTCTTGGACGGTTCGACGCCGGTGCGGTGGGAGACGGAAGGTCGTTTCGTGGCGGCTTCCGCGTGGGAGGTGATGAGAAGCAGCGCGATCATCGCCAGACTTGCCGACATCGGTCTCATCGGTTTGGGTGAGACGCGTACTTGATCCGAGGTCCAGTGATCACTCTGACGCCTCGCTCGGTCGAGTGCCGGGAAACCACTCGGTATGCTGATCCCCCTGTCGGCCGAAATAGGTGACGCGCTTACCCCGAAGGAACGCAAAGTAGCCCTGCACCCCCGCCTTCACGGCACGCTCGCAAAAGGCCCGAAATGTTTGCCCATGCTGCTGACTGTCGAGGATGGCGGCTTTGAGTAAGGCTGCGTCAAAGTGCTCTGAAATCTGAGGCAGGCCTTTGAAGAGAAGAGGCGCGGTCACCACAGCCCCCGAGGCGCTGTAGAAGGAGAAGGCGCCGGCGGCATAATCCACATGGTAGTACTCAACACCGTTGGCGATCAGTTTGCCGACGATCTCAGGAAAGGGCATCGAGCCCTGCACGGTGGCCTTCGCCAATTCCGCAATCTCGTTCGCGTTCATGTCTCTCTCCCTGCAGAAGCCACGATTGTCATGATGTGAGCGACTTCTGTTATGCGCAGGTTGCTGAGGCGGTTGCTGCCAGGGCCGAATGGCGCCGCCATACCCGTGGAACCATGAGTAGGATGCGGAACAAGTCTGCCAGCGGCGTTCTCGCGGCACTCAAAGGTTCACCGCACGGCGTGAGTACGATTCGCCTCTTCGCTTGCTGTGGCCTTGCTGGACGGCCTTGTTGCGCATCCTGGGCGTGACTGCCAAAGTGACGCGGCACAGGAGTGAGTGGGAGCGTAGTGCGCAACAATCGAGTTTTTCCGCAGCCTGTTACTTCGTGTCGGCCTGTTTGTCTGTGGGCACCTCATAGCGCAACTCTGCGAAGCCCGGTCCGACTTTGCGCACGGATACCAACTGAAGCGGCGGAGTCGTGATGCGGCGTGGAAACAGTGGTTTACCCCGTCCCAGCGTGACGGAACCCACTTGAACGATGACCTCGTCCAGCAGATCGGCATCGTAAAACTGTCCTGCGAGATCTCCGCCCCCCACGATCCAGATGTTCTTCGAGCCCGCTGCCCTGCGCATGTCGGTATGCACGCGTCGAACATCCCCTCGGACCAGGCGAATATCGGCGTTCGGCACCAGAGGAAGCGGACGGGTAGAGAATACCCACGTAGGCTGGACATAAGGCCAAGGCTCGCCGGTCTGTGCGGCAATGGTATCGGCATGACGGAGCATCCATTCATAGGTGGCCGACCCCATCGCTAAGGCTCCGACGTCCGCAATGAATGAGGGATAACTCGTTTCGTCCACGTCGCCCAGCGGAAACAGCCAGTCCAGCGAGTCGTCTTCGGTGGCAATGAACCCGTCGAGGCTGGTGGCCGTGTAGTACTGTGTCGTCATAGGAGGTGGGTTGGAAAAGAATTGGTGAGTGCTCGCCTGTCATGAAGCTGTTCGTCGAACTGATTCGCCGCCGGAACAGCCAGAGAATGCTGTCGGCTATATGACCATGAATCCACGGCATGTTTCCACAAGCATCTTCCTGGCTGAGGGGTGAGTTCAGGGAGATCGCCGGCGGGTATGAGGAGGCTGGTAGTCGGGGTGAGATTGCGTGCCAGGCGGGACATCATTAATGCCGGCCGGGAATGATTGTGGAGCTTCGTGCCGAAGACTGCTTCGTTACCCTCTCCGCCCAAACCCTCCCCTCATCATCACGTCCGCCACGTTCTGGCCGTTCACGAACACATCGGCGAGCGTGCGGCCGTAGACATCGTGGCCGTGGGGGACGATGCTGATCGGCCCTTCCTGTAGCAGGTGCTCCAATCGGAGAGCGGCCTCTCGCCCCCCTGGTTCGGACAATTCCGGTGCGTTGTAGCCGCGAATGCGGATGCGATCGGTGCCATAGCGAATCGTATCGCCATCGACGGTGTGAACTTGCCAGGGCTCCACGGTCCGCTCGAATCCGCCCATCGACAGCGCATGACGCGGAAGGGATTTCAGCCCTCGGCTGAACGAATGGGATTTTTTCGCAAACGGGTTTTTGTGCGGGCGAAGCCCTCGATCATGATGTCCGCGTCGATACCGCGGTGTGGAATGCTGAGGCAGTGTTTGCCGCTGGTCCGGTTTCAAGTCCCAACAGTCGTTGCAGTGAAAGGGCGCGGAGTTGTTCGCGGCGGCCGGGGTGTACGTATGGAGCGTGGAGCGGCTTTCTTCCACCGCGCCGAGTGCCTGGGTTGCTGGTGAGGCCAGGAGGAGCAGGAGGGCCAACCGGCTCAAACTGCGGGAGTCGTGGATGAGGAAGTGACGCATGGGGTCAAATTCTCCGTGGTTCGTGCGCTCGGTGGAGCATGGTTCATGCCATCGGGTCGAGCGCGCGCGGTTGACAAGGCGAAAAACCGCGTGCTCAAATGCCGGGCGATTTTCGTATCTCGTGCGATGCGGGGCCTCGTGTGCCGGACATGTGATTCGGTCGGCCTCGCTCCGTAGGGGATGCCTTTGACGAACGACGATTCACGGAGGACTGAACTCATGGATATGTTTGGAAAAGTTGGACTGGTCGAGGTGCCGATCCTGATCGCCCCGGACCAGAAGGCCTGGATGGATCGCATGATCAAGGAAGGCAAGATCGCCATTCCTCCCGGCGGGACTTTGGAAAAAGGTTCGCTCTATTCGATGTTTGTTCGCATGCTCCTGCACAACGCCATGGAAGAACAGAAGCGGCAGGAGGCTTTGGAGATGGACGACGAGGACGACGACGAATAGACCAGGATGCTGAAGAAGATCCCCAGCATCGTGCTCGCGTCGCTCGACCCCTCAGCGTACCGCCCATGGGATAAGAGCCTGTCTCGGCAGGCTTGGGGTAGGTGGGTAAGAATATCACGCCTCGCGGGCCTCGTTCGCTGCGGCCTTGCGGGAAACTGTTTTGAGCACCCTTGGGTCGCAGGATGAGTTCGGTGGGAATAGGCCGGGATCTGTATCCGAATGGATGCATTTCGTATCAAAACTGATACGAAATGCATCCAGGAACGACTCCACAGGGAAGACGAGCGACGCCCGGCGTGCTGACGCCGGGTCAGAGGTTCTTGAACGCCGTTTGAGCGGCCTTGATCGTGCGCTCGATGTCTTTGGGCGTGTGGGCCACCGACATAAACGCGGCTTCGAACTGTGACGGGGCCAGATAGACTCCCGCCTCCAGCATCTGATGAAAGAACTTGGCGTAGGCTTTCGTGTCCGACTTCTTGGCCGACGCCCAATCCGTCACCGACCCCCCGGTAAAGAACGCACACATCATGGACGCGACACGGGTTTGCGCGAGGGCTACGCCCGCTTTGCGCGCGGCTTGCCCGATGCCCTCGGACAGCGCGACCGACCGTTGTTCGAGCTGTTCGTAGGTGCCGGGCTTCTTCAAGCGCTTCAGCGTTTCGATACCGGCTGTGACGGCCAGCGGATTGCCTGATAACGTGCCCGCCTGATACACCGGTCCAGACGGCGCAATCATCTTCATGACGTCCTTTGCCCCGCCGTAGGCACCCACGGGCAGTCCGCCACCGATAATTTTTCCGAGAATCGTCAGGTCCGGCTTGATCCCGTAGAGCGTCTGCGCTCCGCCATACTGCACGCGGAAGCCGGAGATGACTTCATCGAAAATGAGGAGCATGCCGTGCGCATCGGTCAATGTGCGCAAGCCTTGCAAAAACTCGGGCGAAGGCGGGATGACGCCCATGTTTCCCGCGATCGGTTCGACAATCACACAGGCCAGCTGTCGGTAATGTTTCTTGATCAATTTTTCCGTCGTGACCAGGTCGTTATATGGGGCAGTGAGGGTGTGTTTCGTGAAATCCTCCGGTACCCCGGGACAGTCTGGAATCCCGAGGGTAGTGAGTCCCGATCCCGCCTTGGCCAGAAGGTAGTCGCTATGGCCGTGGTAGCAGCCTTCGAACTTCAGGATGCCGTCGCGTTTGGTATAGGCGCGGGCGACTCGAATGGCGCTCATGACCGCTTCGGTCCCTGAGCTGACGAGCCGTACCAGCTCCATGGAGGGGAGGGCCTCGCGAATCATCGTGGCCAGCTGGATTTCCAATTCGGTCGGTGCGCCATAGCTGGTCCCGTTGGCGGCGGCTTGTTGAATGGCCTTCGTCACTGTGGTCGGCGCATGGCCGAGGATCATCGGCCCCCAAGAGAGGACGTAATCGAGGTAGCTGTTCCCATCGACATCGTAGAGGCGGGAGCCCTTCGCACGTTCAATAAATCGAGGTTGCCCGCCCACCGAGCGAAATGCGCGAACTGGGCTATTCACGCCACCAGGAATGATCTGTTGTGCCTCTGCAAAGAGCTGCTCCGAGCGTAGTGTGTTCATGGGCCTCTTTCATCGGGGGTGAGTAGGGGGGCCAACGTACCATGAGAAATTGAAAACGGTCAATTCCGTCGGGCGTTCCCTGGTTGAGGTGGCTTCCTGTCGTAACGATTTGATACGGCACGTTATCCGAAGAGATACAGCGTCGGGGCTTGCTTATGGAGCGAGACGACTTTCTTCAGTAAATGTCATGACTTAGATCGGTTCGTCGAATGGCGCAAGTCTTGCTGATCACCGGGTATCACTGCGTAGGAGAAGATGATGCGAGTAATCTGTTCATGGTGTGAGAACGAGGGTCGGCCCGCGTTGGTGCGGGAAAAGGCACCGCTAAGCGACAATCGCGAAACTCATGGAATCTGTGCCGATCACCTCCAGCAACTGGGCGTAGGAAGAGATCCACTGGTGCCTTGTTGTGAGGAGGGGGCGTTGCCTCGCTATGAACCGGTCCTCACCAGCCGGAGATATGCCTCCTCTGCTGCGCTGCGATGACTGACCACTCTCTGACTCTGCGTTGGGCAGGCGACAAAAAATGTCCATTCCTGCCGGAATGTCACGCGGTTCCTGGCTCAACGACGCCGAGTGTTCCCGCTGGCCCGATCTAACCCCATGAAAAGATTATAGACCGATGTGCGAGTACGCGCTGGTGCGGGTCTTGCGCCATATGAGACGATGGCTCAATGGCAAAGAATGGAGTGAACCAGTGAAAGTGCTTTGTGCCTGGTGTGTGCGAGACGGCCGACCGGCGTTTCTGCGGGAGAAATGGCCGTTCGAGGATCCCAGCGAAACGCATGGGCTGTGCGGCGACCATTTCACGTCGTTGAGCGCGAGCGTGAATCAGGTGGTGACGCCCAAGGTTTGGTTCCTCTCGCGTGTGCACGACATCTACTGGCCACTGGTCCATTGGGTGCAACGAATGAGAGGACGGTTCTTCTTTCTCTGTTAAGTGAGAGTCGCCGCTCAGGATCCGTTCGGCAGGCTCTCCGGAGCCTCACTGCTAGCCGAGTTTTCCTCGCAAAAGATTCAATCCTTGCTCGATCAATGTGGTATCCGGCAGCTTGCCGTCCGGGGTCAATTTATCGACGAGGCCGGGCAGCAGGCTCGCCAACTGGTTGCCGGCTGCATCCGAGCTCAACCCTGCTTGTGCTGCCAGTTGCTTGAGCAGGTCCCCGCCCAATCCCTGTTGGATTTGCTGCGGAGAAATCGGCAGGTTCTTCCCCGTACTGACCCAGGAATTGACGATCTCGCTTAACCCATTTTTCTGAAAGGCTTGAATGAGTCCACCGAGCCCGCCGACGGCGCTCTGTTGTCCCAGCAGGCCGACCACGGCTTGCATGAGAGGGTTCTGGTCGTTGCCGCTCCCCATCATGCCCGCTGCTGCTTGTCCGAGTTGATCGAGCAGTCCCATCGCAACCTCCTTGGATTAGCGGGCAGCCGAACGACCTAGCGACCGCTTGGTTTAGATCCCTTTGCTCCGGCGGATTTGGCCGTCTTCCGTTCCATAGCCAAGGGTGGAGCGAACCAATTGTGACGACTACGTTTGTGCCGCTCGGACACGGCCAAGACCGTGTGAAACGGCAGGCCGTTGCCCGTAGCGTCATCGGATTCCTTCAGACTCCAGGCCTCACCGGCCTCGCTCAAAATTTCGACGAAGGTTTCGAAATCGTCCTCCTCGTCCGGCTTCGTCAACACGTGGTCGGCGTCCGTCACTACGACGAGGTAACCCTTGGCCGGTAACCAATCGAGGTCCGCCAGACATTCTTCCAGGGCATCCCAGTTGTGGCCGAAATAGTCCGGAAAGGAGAAGGCTCGGCTGAACTCATCCAGCAATCCCGCCTTCGTTTTGCATTTCTTGCCGGAGATGGTCTTGGTGACAAAATGGGAGGGCACGGAGAGCAGTTTATCCAGCGCTTCTCCCTCGGCATGCACGAGGAGATGCGCCCAAGGTTTCTTGATCGATTGGAGTGCGGTAAGCGACATGTCTCCTCAATTCATGGGAATAAACGAGCGATAGTGATCGGCCGTGTAATAGGCCTTGCCGCTGCGTTGATCGATGACGATCCGTTCGGCCCCGCGAGTTTTCCCCGGCACTTTCGGGTGCACATCGTATTCACGATACCGGCCGCGCGGCAGCACACGCTCGCGATTCTGAAACGTGCGTCCTCCCACATGCCCCGGCGGGGGCTCCCCATGTCGTTCCTCAATGGCCTTGAGGGTCTCCCGGGCGGCTGAAGGGATGTTATCCCGAACGTCTCGCTGGGTGGCCTGGGGACCGGCACGAACTAACCCGCCCTGAACGGTTGGATTCTGGGCGGATACGGACGCGAGGGTGGAAGCCGGCGCGTCCTGCAGGAGGGTGTGGGGTTCACCGGCGACGGAGAATCCCAAGTGCAGCAAAAGGGTTGCGCAGAGGCAAAGGAGAGCACCTGTGAGGCGTCGACTAGACATCGTCATTCGCAACCGGTGACATCGACAGAATCAGACCCTAACATGTCGTATGAGAGCGGTCAACGTGGCAGGCCGGGCCTTCGAAGCCGCGCGATTCGCCTCACACCCTGTCGCTCGGCAACTCCGCTCCATGCATGCGTGTGAACAACTCCCAGTCGAATGGTTTGGGCGACAACGCATGCAGCGGAATCGTGTCCATCCGGTGAGGATCGTGATAGGCCACCATGCAGCCGACGATGCTCTCCGGTTGCTCGACGAGGCGCCGGACCGTTTCGTAGGCCAAATGTTGGGCGATCATCTTATCTTCCGGGGTTGGGGGGGCACCCCGCAACGTATGTCCCAGAATCGTCGCTTTGGTGGCCGAGGCCAGCGAATAGTGACCGGAGGTTTCTTTGCGCGGCGGCCAAGTGGCAATGGTCTGGGCCACATAATCGACCAGTCCATGGACGCCGCCCTCCTGGTGATGACGGTGAGGTGTCCGTTCCGCCACGATAAAGATGTGGCTCTTATTGGGAACGCCCAGCGTGCGTTTCAGTGTGCCGAGCACCACTTCCTCGATGTACGCGTCGGGATCAGGATGCTCGTTGACCAGGATGCCTTCCGCCCTGGCCTGGTACGCGCAGGCCAGCGCCAGGTGGCCGGATCCAGCCCCCATGACCTCGACAAAAAAGATGCTGCCCATCGCGGCGCTGGTAGCTTTGAGCGATTCGATCGATTGATTTGCGAGCGCGACCGCGGAGTGGAAGCCCAGCGAGGTCGTGCCGGCGAGATTGTTGTCGATGGTACCGGGAATGCCCACCACCTGGACGCCGTAGGTTTCATGGATGGCCCGTGCGCCGCGCAAGCTTCCGTCGCCTCCGAGGACGACGAGTGCGGAATCCTCGAGATAGGGCGCGAGGGAGCGCATGGCGGCACGTTGCACCTGTTCGTCCTTGAAGTCCTCGAAGCGGCTGCTGCCGATGGGGCTGCTGGCATGGCTGCTCATGCCCCGCGTATCTTCTTCGGTGACCGCATCGATCCAGTTATTGGCCAAGCCGAGGAAGCCGTGCCGGACGAAGAACACGTCCAGCCCGAAACGATTCCCAGTGACGCGCAATTCCTTCAGGGCGGCCCCCCCGCCACCGAAATCTCCCCCGGAAACCAAGGCCAGGAGGCGCTTGATCCGCCCCGGCCTGAGTGTGACGCGCTGGCTCCGCTCCCGTTCCACGGTCACCCAGGCCTCACGAGCGACCCGGTCGCTTTCGATCAAGCCCACGGCGGTGGAGTAGCCGGAGAGCTTGCCGTTCTCCAAGGTCAGCAGCACCACATTGTCCTGGCCTTCCTTATATTCGCCGAACTCGGAAAAGGCTTCGCGGAAAGGACGAGGATCGAGATAGATGCGTAGCGCGCGCAAGGTCGAACTATGGGTATACAGACAGAGCACTTCTCCGGGGTGGGCCCGGCCCAACCGGTGCAGCCCGTCGATCACGTCGACGTAGAGATCGAAAAATGAATGGCCGCCGGGATAGCTGTACAAGGGGTGTTTGATCAGCCGCTTGGCGGTCTTTGAGTCAACGCCGAAGGCGTGGGCTGCTGCGTCGATTTCCGCTTGTTTCTCCATACCCGTGACCCAGCCGAAGTCCTGTGACTCCAGGGTCGCCTCGATGTGGGGATGTACGGCGTCTGCACGGTCCGGCAGAAGCGCCAGGGTAATGCGTCGGCAGAGTTGTTCGGTATTCGGGCTGTGGCTGATGAGGTGCAGGAACGTGCGAGGATCCAGGTAGTTGCGGAGGTGCAGATAGCCCAATTGCTGGCCGACGACGCCCACCATACGAGCCAGGGCTGCCCCAACCGCATCCGCTCTGGGCACGCCGCGCTCATGATCCAACACATTCGCCAGTCGCCGGCCGACGCGATGGGTCTTGCTTTCCACTTCCGAGACCCCATGGCGCATCGTGAGAAACAGCGTGCGGTCGCCGAGGTCTCGGGGCAAGAGCCAGAAACGGTCGTCGCCTAGGTCGAGGACGATGCGCCCTTCGGCGAGTTGGGGGGTCAGTTGGGTTCGCGGGACGATCGCCACCGGGCGGCGATGGGTGGGTTTGTGTGTGGCGCCGATCGGCGCTCGATATAACGGCGCGAGTTCGCCGCGTGCAAGCAACAGGTTCCAGGCGGCAAAGTACACCACCGGGTCGCCGCCGCAGGCCTCCGTCAGCAATTCTTGTCGCGCGGCGCGATAGGCTTCGGCGCTGGGTAGGCCGGATTGTACCCGCTGGATGAAAGCTTTGACGCGGTCGACTGCGGCACGTGCGCGCTCCGGTCTGTCCGTGACCGGGGGAGGGGGAGGCGGTAACAGGTATCGCCCGCTTGAGACGCGTCGGGCGAGGGTGTCACCATACGTCAACAATCCTTCCAGCGTGACGAAATCCAACTGGTCGGTGGACTGCTTGTCCGTTCCGCTCATATCCGGCCTCGTGGGGTTCGGGGTGGTCTGACCGCCTCATGCGGCGCGGTCTGTTGCAGCTCCATTCATCAGGGAGATGTTCTTTTGCGGCATGGGGACGGGTTTGTTAGAATGACCCGACCGAGTCTCACGCGCATCGAGTCGCACCGTCTACGTACAAGATGGTGTGTCGGGCCACTCTTGTCAAGGCAGAAGCACAGCAACATGCGTAAAGCCAAAATCGTCTGCACCATCGGTCCGGCGAGCGATGGCGCGGCTGTGCTTGATCAGCTGATCCAGAGCGGCATGAACGCGGCGCGCCTGAATTTTTCCCATGGCACCCATGACTCCCATGGGCATGCGATCAAAGTCATTCGCGAGTCGGCCGACCGTCAGGGCGTCGCCGTGGCCATCATCCAAGATCTGCAGGGCCCGCGTATTCGCGTCGGCGAGATCGACGGTGCCTTGGTGTTGGTCGCCGGTGGCCGCGTCCGGTTGCGAACGATGACCTTGCGATCCGGCGGGCAGATCGGCGCCCGGGCCGTGCTCGCCACTGGAGCCATGCAAGAAATTCCCGTCACCTATCAGGCGCTGACCCGGGACATTCGGCCCGGGGCCAAAATACTCATCGATGACGGGCTGGTGGAATTGACGGCCGACCGCGTCGTCGATGGCATGGTGGAATGTACGGTGACGGTGGGTGGCCGAGTGACGTCCCACAAGGGCATGAATTTACCGGGCACCGTGGTCAGCGCCCCGACATTGACGGACAAAGACCGGGACGATTTGCGATTCGGTGTGGCGCAGGGTGTGGACTATATTGCGCTCTCGTTCGTGCGCGGGGCGGAAGATGTGATTGCCGCGAAGCGGTTGATCGCCGAGTGTGGTGGCGATGTGCCGGTCATCGCGAAAATCGAACGACAGGAAGCCGTGACGGATTTGGAGGCGATTCTCGCGCATGCCGACGGAGTGATGGTCGCGCGCGGCGATCTCGGCGTCGAACTGGGGCCTGAGGCGGTGCCGGTCTTACAGAAGCGTATCATCGCGACGGCCAATCGTCATCGGCGACTGGTCATCACCGCGACGCAAATGCTGGAATCGATGACGCAACATACGCGGCCGACGAGGGCGGAGGCGTCGGACGTCGCCAATGCCGTGTTCGACGGGACCGATGCCGTGATGCTGTCGGCGGAAACGGCCGTCGGACAGTATCCGGTTGAGGTGGTGCAGGTGATGGACCGGATCGTCCGGGCGGCGGAGGTCGAAACGGGGCCGGCATTCGTCAGAAGGGCCGCGAAGGACGAGAGACAGCTGAGTTTCGAAGAGGCTATCTGCCTGTCTGCCTCATCGGCTGCCGCTGCGACCGGCGCGAGTGCGATCGTCGCATTCAGCGAACGTGGCATGACGGCCCGGCTGGTGTCGAAACAACGTCCGGCTGCCCCGATCATTAGTTTTACCCCCTTTGCGCCGATTCGCCGGCAAATGGCCTTATACTGGGGAGTGCTCCCACATACGATGGTGCAGATTCCGACCACCGACGAGCGGGTCAACGAAGCAGAGCGTCGGTTGAAGGCGGAAGGTCTCGTGTCGCCTGGGCAGCGCATTGTCATTTTGTCAGGGACCAGAATCGGGCAGCCTGGGGGGACGAATCTCATGAAGCTGCATGAGGTAGGCTAGGGCATGATGCACACGCGGCGGATCGTTGGCTTGATGATGGGGCTGGTCTGGCTGACGGCGTGGGCCCTGCCCGGTCTCGCGCAAACCAGCTCGGTGACGCATTCGCCGGCGAAGGTCGTCGAAAAATACTTCACACTTGATAATAAAGGCGTGCGGCTCGATGCCGCCTCGTTCGAGTCGGTGGCCGGGTATGTGGATTGGAAAGAAGAGCCGGCCTGGGGCAAGGTCATCGTGATTCATGGCTTCACGGTGCCGGACGATTTTCGGCAGTGGGAGATCGTGAATCGGTTGGAAGTGATCGTGCCGGTGGAGTTTCACGTGTTGGGCGTCATGTATTTGGATACGGCCGGATTCGTACCGGAGCCCGGCGCCGAGCAGGCCCGTGTTCGGTTGAAGGTTAAGAACGGACGATGGAGAATCGTGGAACCCATCCTGCCGCCGCACGTCGGGCAGAAGCGGATGCTGAACTTTGTGCGGCAGGCCATGCTGGAGGAGAAGGACGGAACGCGGCAGGCGTCTCTGGCTGCCTTGCAGGGAGAGTTACGAAAGGCGAAAGAATGACGAAGAAGGCTGAAGTCGATTTGCTCATCTTCGATCTCGACGGGACCCTCATCGAGTCGAAATGGGATATTGCCGACAGCGTCAACTTGACGCTGCGCGATTTGGGCGTGCCCGAGCGCTCGCAGGAGGAAATTTTCGGATTCGTCGGCGATGGTGTGAAGAAGCTCTTGCGCCTGGCGGTGGGCGAGGGGAAGACGGACTTGTACGACGAGGCGCTCCGGATCTTTCGCGGACACTATCTGGATCATTGTCTCGATCGCACGGTGTTTTATCCCGGCATCGACAAGGTTCTGACGCATTTCTCTGCCAAGCCTAAGGCCGTGGCGACGAATAAGTCGATCGAATATACCAATGTCATTCTGAACGGACTTGGGCCGGCACATTTTGCTTATGTGGTCGGGGGCGACAACGGGTTCGGCCTGAAGCCTGAGCCAGGCATGCTGGTGCATGTGATGGAACAACTTGGAGTCGAGAAGGATCGCACGGTCCTCATCGGCGACAGCACGAACGATATCAACGGCGGACACAATGCGGGGATTCGGGTCTGTGCGGTGGGGTACGGCATGGGCAATCGGCAAAAGATGGCGGCCTGCCAGCCCGATTGGTTTATTGAACGACCGGAAGAATTGATGGAGCTCTTCATATGATCAGCATCGAACGCGCACGCATGATGGGGGTTCTGATCCTGACCGGCATGTTCGCGACGGTTGCGCCCGGGTACGCTGAGTCTCCGAGTCTGGCCGACCGGGTGATCGAGCGCAAGCTCGCCAACGGGATGACCGTGCTCATGGTCGAACGGCATCAAGCCCCGATCGTCAGTATCAACATGACGTTCGGAGTCGGCGGCGTGAACGAGCAAGTCGGCCTGACCGGACTCGCCCATCTCTACGAACACATGGCCTTTAAAGGTACGCGGACGGTCGGCACCAGGGATTATGAGCGGGAGCAAGCAGTGCTCGACGATCTGACCGTGGTCGGCAACGAGTTGGACCGGCGGGAGCGCGCGGAATCGACCAAGGCGGAGATGGAAGGGAAATCATACGTCCCCTCGCAAGAGGTGCAGCAGCTGCAGCGGCGGTTCAAGGAATTGCAGGAGAAGGCCGGCGAGTTTGTGGTGGGCAACGAAATGGCTCTGTTGTATCAACGCCACGGCGGAGTCGGGCTGAATGCCTCGACCGGCAAAGATATCACACGGTATGTCATCAGCCTGCCTGCGAATCGGCTGCCGCTTTGGGCCGCGCTGGAATCCGACCGCATGGCGCACCCTGTGCTGCGCGAGTTCTACAAGGAGCGGGGGGTGGTCATGGAGGAGCGCCGCCTGCGGACGGACGACAGTCCTAACGGGCTGTTGTACGAAACGTTCACCTCCACCGCATTCCAGGCCCATCAGTACGGCGTGCCGACGATCGGTTGGGGCTCGGATATCATGGCGCTCTCGCCTGCCGCGACGGAGGCGTTCTTCAAGACCTACTACGGGCCGAACAATGCGACGGTCGCAATAGTCGGCGATATCAACCCGAAGGACGTCATGGCCTTGATCGAACAGACGTTCGGCAAGATTCCGGCTGCGCCGCCCATTCCGGGGCTCGTGACGGAAGAGCCCCCGCAACGCGGAGAGCGGCGGGTCGAAATCGAGTTCGACGCCGAGCCGGCGCTGGCCATCGGCTACCACAAGCCGACCATCGGGCATCCGGACGATTTCGTGTTCGACGTGATCGATGAGGTGCTGACGGAAGGCGTGACCTCGCGATTGTACGGGACGCTGGTGCGGAACAAGCGGCTGGCGGCCTCCGTGTTGTCGGATACCAACTATCCCGGTGTTCGCGCGCCCAATTTGTTTGTGATCGCCGCGACTCCGTTGGCGCCTCATACGACTGCGGAAGTGGAAGCGGCCATCTATGACGAGCTCGATCGACTGAAAACCGAGCCGATTTCGACCAAGGAGTTCGAGCGCGTGCTCAACGGACTTGATGCGGACCTGGTGCGGTCATTGCGTTCGAATAGTGGGCTCGCGTCGCAGTTGGCGTTTTATCACACGGTGGCCGGCACGTGGCGATATGTGCTGAGCGCGCGCGACCGCATTGCGGCAGTCACTCCCGCCGATGTGCAGCGCGTGGCGTCACAGTACCTGACGAAATCCAACCGCACAGTGGGCGTGTTGGTGAAAAAGACGCCGGACAAGAAGATGGCGGCCGCGGGTGAGGTGTCCCGATGAGGCGCGTCATTCGTGCAGCGTATCTCGTGACAGGTGAACGTTTCGGAGGATGTGGAATGAGAGGATGGACGTCGATGCTGGCGGTGATGGTAGTGATCGTCTTGCAGGCTACGGTCGGATTGGCGGCGGACCTTGCCGCGGAGAATCCACGCACCATGCGATTTCCGACGGTGGTGTTCAATCCGCCCGATGCGGAACGCCTGGTGCTCGACAACGGCATGGTCGTCTATCTCCTTGAAGACCACGAGTTGCCGTTGGTCACCATCAATGCCACGCTCAAGACGGGTAGCTGGCTGGACCCGGCGGACAAAGTCGGTCTCGCAGGCATGACCGGCGCCGTGATGCGCACCGGCGGATCGGCGGGGATGTCACCGGACGAGGTCGATGAAGAGCTGGAACAGTTGGCGGCGACCATCTCCATCGGATTCGGCAAGGAGTCCGGCTCTGCCTCGCTTGACGTGTTGAAGAAAGATCTGAAACGCGGTCTGCACATTTTTGCCGATCTGTTGCGGCGGCCGGCGTTTGAGCAGGGCCGAGTAGAGTTGGCGAAATTACAGGCGCTGGAGGGGATCCGCCGTCGGCAGGACAGTCCGGGCTCCATCGTCGGGCGAGAGTTTGCCAAGCTGCTCTACGGTGCGACCCATCCGAGCGCGCGTGAGACCTCCGTACGGTCGATCGAATCCCTGACCCGCGAAGATCTTCTCGCCTTTCACCGGCAGACGGTCCATCCCAACGGCATCATGTTGGGCGTGACCGGCGACTTCGAGAAGGGCGAGATGCTGGCGTTGCTGCGCGAGGCGTTTGGTGACTGGGCGAAAGGGGCGGTCCCCGAGGTGAAGATCCCTCCTGTGGCTGAGTCGGAGCTCAAGACCGGGGCCGTGCGGTTCATCAGTAAGGATACGTCGCAAACCCACTTGCGCGTGGGGCACCTCACCGTGAAGGAAACCGACCCGGATTACGTGGCGGTGGCCATCGCCAACGATATTCTGGGCGGCAGTTCGTTCCGCAGCCGGCTGTTCAACGATGTGCGCACCAAGCGCGGACTGGCTTACTCGGTGGGCAGCGGTCTGCGCGCCAGCGTCTACGATGAAGGCGTGTGGTTGATGCGCGCGGAGACCAAACTGGCCTCCACACAGGAAGTGGTTAATCGTTTCGTGGCGAATATGGAGCGCATGCGGAATGAGCCGGTGACGGACAGCGAGTTAGAAGAGGCCAAGGAGGCGTACGTCAACTCGTTCGTGTTCTCATTCACCAGTGCCTCCAGCATCGTGGGGCGGTTGATGGATCTGGAATACGACGGGTTGCCGAAAGACTGGCTCCAGCAGATTCGAGACAAGGTGGTGAAGCTGACGAAAGAGGATATTCAGCGGGCGGCGAAGGCCCATTTTAATCCGGAACGGTTGCGGATTCTCGCGGTCGGCTCCGGCGAGGCCCTGTCGAAGGTGCTGGCGAGTTTCGGTGACGTGAAAGAGATTACGCTGGCGCCAGAAAGCTGAAGGGGAGGGCGGCAGATCGAGTGGCTCTTTGCTCGCGCAACGCGCGGCCTCAGAAGGCCCTCGTTGGACGCGCGCAGTGAGAGCTGCCCCGACCCGCCGTGTGCCAGGAGCGTTGATGTGACAAAAGAGAATGATCCGATTCCTGCAGTGACGGTCCACGAGGTCATACACCCAATCGACATGAAGCTGGATAGAACTCACTATGCCTCTTGAAGACGAACTGAGCGATATCATCAAAAAGGCCCGGGTCGGGCAGCAGCGGTCGGTCGCAGATGTGGCCCACGCGGCCGGAATTCCGGAAGCGGATCTAGCCGGATTGGAACGTGGCCAGGCTTCGCAGAGTCGTGCGCAGGTGCAGGCGGTGGCGCGTGCGCTCGGCTTGAGGGCCGATCCGCTGGTGCAGGTGGCCGAGGGCTGGACGCCTCAGGCTTTGCCCTCGACGCTCCCGCATATCGAGACGGTCTTGGGCTCCATCGGCGGCTACGAGGTCAAGGGGTACATCGTCCATGATCGTGGTGAAGCGGTGATCGTGGATACCGCGTATAACGCCGGTGCCATGTTGGAGAGGGTGGCTGCGCGAAACCTGCGCCTACGGGCGATTTGCCTGACTCATGGGCATTCCGACCATGCCGAAGGGATCGAGGCGATTCTGCAGACTCATCCTGTGCCGGTCTATCTCGGGTCCGACGATCTCGAGCTCCTGAGCTGGCGTCCTTCGCAGGACGTGCTGCATGTGCCGAAAGAAGATGGCACGCTGCAGGTCGGCGGGCTGCGCCTGCGATTCATGCCGACGCCGGGCCATACTCCCGGTGGAGTGTGTTATCGCCTGGAAGAGGCAGGAGAACCCATCTGTTTTGTGGGTGATACGTTGTTTGCCGGGTCGATTGGCCGTTCGAATCCAGCCGGACTGTATCAGACGCATCTTGCGTCCGTCCGCCAGCGCGTTCTGGCCCTTTCGCCGGATACGCGGCTGTTTCCCGGGCACGGACCGGCCACGACGGTGCGCGAAGAGCGACTTCATAATCCGTTCGCGACGTGACGTCAGAGGCCTGTGATGAACCGAGACGAGTCGGATCAGAACCCGTCTTCGGGTGAACTGATGTCCTCTTCCTTGGAGGACGCCGAGGACGACGAGTGGGAGGAAGACGAGCGCCCGGCCTCCTCTGCCTTCGTGCTCCCCGTGGTACTTTTTGCACTCACCGTGTTTACCGTCCTCTGGGCCGGCGCGTATCAGACCAACACGAATCCCTTAGTCGGTCCCTGGGATTTTCTCATGGATGAGCCACGCTCCTTGTGGAGCGGGATCCCCTTCGCCGCGACGCTGCTCGGAATCCTCGTCACGCATGAATTGGGTCACTATGTCTTGTCGCGGTTGCACGGCGTGCCGACCTCCTTGCCCCTGTTCGTGCCGGGGTTGCCGCATTTCGTGGGGACATTCGGAGCGATCATCCGCATGCGCGCTCCGCTGACGGATCGCCGGGCGCTGTTCGATATCGGGGTCGCCGGCCCGATTGCCGGATTCGTGGTCGCGGTGATCGCGTTGGTGATCGGGCTCAGGCTCTCGACGGTCGTGCCGATTCAAACCAGCTACGGCATGCACCTCGGGGAACCGCTGCTGCTCCAATTCGCCTCCTGGGTCGTGATCGGGCCGTTGTCCCCCACTGCCGACGTGATCCTGCATCCGGTCGGCTTTGCCGCCTGGTTCGGCCTCTTCATTACCTCGCTCAACCTGCTGCCGATCGGCCAGCTGGACGGCGGACATGTGGCGTACGCGCTGCTGGGGGAACGTCAACGCAGCGTGGCGGTCGCCCTGATTCCGATTCTGATGCTGTTCGGCTGGCTGGGGTGGAAAGGGTGGTTCTTGTGGGTCGGGCTCGCCGGTCTGATGGGGCTGGCACATCCCCCAGTGCGGAATCCGGGGCGTGAACTCGGCGGCCTGCGCCTGTTCATCGGCTGGATCGCCCTGCTCATCTTTGTGCTGACGTTCTCCTGGGAGCCGTTTATTCTCCGCTAACCCATGCATTGCGCAAAATGCGGATGGGAACAGGACGAGGGGCGGGTGGACTGCGCCCGCTGCGGCATCATCTTCGCCAAGATGCATCGTTTCCCACGTCCGGCTGCAGTGTCGCCCCCGCCGAGTCACCAATCGACCGGAGCAGGGTTGCTCGAGGAGTGGTTGCTCGTCACCGAGGAGTCGGTCAATCCCTTGTACTTTGCCGGGCGTGTACTGGTGTTCCTCTTGCTGACCTGGTGGGGTTGGCGGTTGATCACCACGCCGCTCGAAACTAATTACACGGGGGAATCCTTTCTCCACCTGATCAATCTCCCGTTTCATGAAGCCGGGCATCTGATCTTCATGCCCTTGGGGCGATTTATGACCATCCTCGGCGGCAGTCTTGGCCAGATTCTCATGCCGCTGATCTGTCTGGGCATCTTCCTGATCAAGACGCGCGATCCCTTCGGCGGATCGGTGGCGCTCTGGTGGACGGCGGAAAACTTTATGGATGTGGCGCCCTATATCAACGACGCCCGTGCGATGGATCTGATTTTGCTGGGTGGATTTACCGGGAAGGAAGTCGATGCCCATGACTGGAACAACCTCCTGACCATGGTGGGCTGGCTGGAGTATGATCATCGCCTGGCGCATGTCTCGTACGGCATCGGGACCGTGCTGATGCTGGTGTCGTGGCTCTGGGGGGCGTGGCTTCTCGGTCGTCAGTATCGGCGGCTCGATTGGTAGCCAAGTCCCGTTTCCTCTCCCGGCCGCTTCCGAGCCCGTTGCAAAGGTCCCGGACATCGGGCACACTGGCGTCGTCATGCCTGTCTCTCGCCACATGATGCTGGTGTCGATCCTGCTGTTGGTCGCCTATGCGCCCGGTGCCGCGCCGGCCGACGAGGGAGCGTCTCGGTTTGTGCTGCAGTTCGAGGGGGAAGCGGTGCAAGACCGGAAGACCGGCTTGGTCTGGGAGCGCGAGCCGGATTACGTCTTCGATGTGTGGGACCGCTCCGTTGCGCGATGCGCGACGAAAACCGTCGGAGGCCGGCAGGGCTGGCGGGCACCGACCATCGACGAAATCAAGACATTGGTCGATCCCGATCAGCAGGATCCCTCCCTACCGGCCGGTCATCCTTTTCGGAATATCAAGTCCGGCATCTACTGGACCGCCACCGCCCATCCCAAAGACGAGATTGTCGCCTGGCAACAGAGTTTTTTTTCAGGCCAAGCGGTGACCGACCAGAAGTCCGGCACCAGGCGCTTGTGGTGCGTGCTGGGCGAGACCGGTAGATAGCGCCGCATCTTCCTTACGGGCAGGCTCTCCTCTTCTCCGGCGACTCGGCACATTGTCCTACAATTCATGCTCGCGTGAGTCGGGCTGCGAGGTTGCGTCGAGGCGGGTGCATTGCACCGCGACGCAGAAGGTGATACATGAAGAAGTGATAACGTTCGTTCCACCTGTACTTTGACAACTGCAAGAGCTGACGTGTCTCTTGATGATTCGGTGAGCATCGCGATGCTGCGTGTGGTGAGGGTCGTGTCGTAATGCCCACCCTCCTGACCGTCCTTCTCGCTTGTTACCTCCTCGGGGGGCTGCTCCCCCTCTGTACCTCTCGCCCGCATCTTCAAAATATTCTGACCCATGGTGCTGCCGCAGTCGCCGGCCTTGCTGGAATCGTCCTGGGGTTCGTCGGGCTCTTTGCCGCTCAACCGCTGACACTCTCCGTTCCCTCCAACATTCCTCTTTTGACCGTTGCCTTGCGTCTCGATCCACTGGCCGGATTCTTCGTGCTGACCATATCACTGGTCGGGCTGGCCGCCTCGATTTATGCACAGGGCTATGTCGGTGAATATGCCGGCCGTGTCTCGGCCGGTCTGCTCGGTGCCCTCCTGAACGGGTTTTTGCTCTCCATGACCTTGGTGGTCTTGGCCGACAACGGGTTCTTCTTTCTGATCCTCTGGGAAGTGATGTCGCTGCTTTCCTACGTGCTGGTGGTGACGGACCATGAGCGGCCCGGCGTCCGTGAGGCGGGGTTGTTCTATCTGATCATGACGCACGTCGGCACCGCCTTCATCATTCTGACGTTTGTGATCTTCTCGCAAGAGGCCGGGTCCTTTTCCTTCGAAGACTTTCGTCACCCCGACCAACGATTACCGGAAGGATTACGGTCGATCGCCTTTTTCACGGCCCTCATCGGATTCGGGGCTAAGGCCGGGATCGTTCCCTTGCATGTGTGGCTGCCCTACGCCCACCCCGCGGCGCCGTCCCACATCTCAGCCCTGATGTCCGGCGTCATGATCAAGACCGCCGTCTATGCCTTGATCCGGGTGTACTTCGATTTTCTGGAAGGGGTGTTCCCTTGGTGGTGGGGTTTTACGGTGTTGAGCGTCGGCGCGGTATCCGCCCTCCTCGGCGTCATGTACGCGCTGATGGAGCATGACTTAAAGAGCCTCCTGGCTTTTCACAGTGTGGAGAACATCGGAATTATTCTTCTGGGCATCGGCGCGGGCATGATCTTTCACACCTATGGGCTGCATGAACTGGCTGCGCTCGGCCTCCTTGCCGGTCTGTACCATACGATCAACCACGCGACGTTCAAAGCCCTGCTGTTCCTCGGTGCCGGCGCCGTGCAGTTCGCCACACACACGAGGGATATCGAGGAGTACGGGGGCTTGCTGCGCCGCATGCCATGGACCGGGTTGTTCTTTCTGATCGGGGCCGTGTCGATCGCGGCGCTTCCTCCCACCAACGGCTTTGTCAGCGAGTGGCTGGTCTTTCAGAGTCTCTTCCTGAGCGTGCAACTGCCGACCTTGTTTCTCAAGCTGATGTTGCCGATTGCCGCCGCGATCCTGGCGCTGACCGGCGCGCTGGCGCTGGCCTGTTTCGCGAAAGCCTTCGGCATGTCGTTTCTGGCACAGCCGCGGAGCGCCCATGCCAGGCAGGCGGTGGAAGTGCCGACGTCGATGCGAGTCGGAATGGGGATCCTCGCGGGGAGTTGTGTGGTACTCGGACTCGCGCCCATGCTGGTCGTGCCCTTGTTGGATCGGGTCACTGGTCCGTTGACGGGGGTGGCGATCAGCGAAAAGGTGTTGGCGCTCGACGGCTGGGTCGTGGCTCCGGTAACGGTGGAATTCTCGAGTATCTCGACGCCGGTGCTGGCGGCGCTCCTGGTCGGTGCCGGTCTGCTGGGGCTACTGATCGCCCGCTGGCTCGGGAAAGGGGTACGGGCGCGTTATACCAGAACGTGGGGCTGCGGGCTCCCGCTCACGCCGCGCATGGAATATACCGCCACCGGCTTCGTGCAACCGATCAAGCAGGTGTTTGAGACGGTCTATCAGCCGACGGTGAAACTGGAGCGGGAATTTCTGGAGCAGTCGAAGTACTTCCTCCGGCATCAGCGAGTGGAATTTCACACGGAACCGCTCTTCGAGACCTATCTCTACCGGCCGGTCGTCAAGAAGCTCCTGGCCCTAGCGGAGCGCCTACGCGTCATTCAGGTCGGGAGCCTGCATCTGTATCTGACCTATATTTTTGTGACGCTTGTCTTGTTGTTGCTCTGGGCGGGGTAATTCACGCCGGATGGGTTGATGGCACGATGCCGGCATGCCGGCAGGGGGGTGAGACGCAGGATGCATGTGATGGTGCAAATGGTGCTGATCGTCGTGCAGGTGATCATGCTGCTCGCCCTCGCTCCGTTCATCGTCGGGGTGATCCGGAAGGTCAAAGCCAGGCTGCAATGCCGCCGCGGCGCCGGCCTCTTCCAGCCCTATGCCGACCTGGCGAAACTGTTCCGCAAACAGCCGGTGCGCTCCTCGACCACATCCTGGATTTTTACGGCTGCGCCGTACATCGTGTTCGCGTCGACCGTGGCGGCCGGCCTGTTGATGCCCGTGTTCCTCTCGCACACGCCGCTCAATTTCGCCGGCAACATTATTGCGCTGGTCTATCTCCTGGCCCTGGGGACCTTTTTCCTGATTCTGGCCGGGCTGGATGCCGGGTCGGCGTTCGGCGGCATGGGCAGCAGCCGGGAGGCGATCGTCGCGACCCTGGCTGAACCGGCGATGATGCTGTCCATTTTGGCCATTGCGCTGACGGCAGGGTCCACGAATTTGAGCACGATCGTCCACCAGTCGGCGTTGCTTGAGGGCGTGGTGTTGGCTCCTCCCGCGCACCTCATGGCGCTGGCGGCCATGTTTATCGTGACCTTGGCGGAGACAGGCCGTGTGCCGGTAGACAATCCCGCGACCCATCTCGAACTGACGATGATTCATGAGGCGATGTTGCTGGAATACTCCGGCCGGTACCTGGCGCTGATGGAATGGGCGGCGGGAATCAAGCTGTTGGTATTGTTGACGCTTATCGTCAATGTCTTTGCCCCTTGGGGCATCGCGACGAGCCTGGCCCCGGCGGCCCTGGCGACGGGCACCGCGGTGTATGTGCTGAAAGTGGCCGGGCTGGCGGTCGTCATCGGGGTGATTGAGTCGATGTTCGCCAAGTTGCGGCTGTTTCGCGTGCCGGAGTTGCTGGGCGCGGCCTTCATTCTGGCCCTGCTGGCGTTGGTGTTTTTCTATACGTTAAGAGGGTAAGGCGGTGTCGGAATTCACGCATCTCGGATCGCAGTTGGTCAACCTCTGCTCTGTGCTGTTGCTGTTGAGTTGTTTCGCCATCGTCGCGCAGCGACGGCTCTCGGCCTGCGTGGATCTGTTCGCGCTCCAGTCGCTCTTTTTGGCGACCACGGCGGCGTTGGTCGCGTTCCTGACCGGACATCGGCACATCTATCTCGCCGCGGCGCTGACTGTGGTCATCAAAGTGATCGTGTTGCCACGGATTCTCCGGAAGGTCATCGAGCGTCTGAATGTGTCGCGCGAATTGGTCATGAACATCAACATTCCGGCCGGGCTCTTGATCTGTGGCGGACTGGTGGTGGTGGCGTTTTTCATCACGCAGCCCATCATTCCGCTGGGGTATCTCCTGACGCGGGATTCGTTGGCGATTGCCCTGGCCATCATTCTGATCGGGTTCTTTACGATGATCGCCCGTAAAAAGGCGGTTACGCAAATGGTCGGATTCCTGGTGATGGAGAACGGCGTGTTTCTGGGCGCCACGGCAGCGGCCTACGGCATGCCGTTGATTGTCGAATTGGGAGTGTTTTTTGATGTACTCGTCGCAGGCCTGATCGCGGGGATTTACACCCATCGACTGCAGGATGCCTTCGACAGTGTGGACACCAGTGAGCTGACGGCATTGAAGGAATGAGCGGAGTGATGGGAGACGTCTGGGAAGCGGGTGCCACATGTGGCCGGTGATCGTCTTGCTGGCGGGGCCGGTCCTCGCCGGGTTGTTGAGCCTGGTGATCCGCCGTGCCCGGGTGTTGCACACCGTGAATTTTGCAACGATGCTGGCATTGGGCGTCGCCGAGACCGTCTTGACCAGACAGGTGTTGGTGGAGGGATCGGTCACGACGTTGGGCACGCTCGTCTATGTGGATGCGCTGTCGGATTTTATTCTGATCATCATCACCGCCATCGGACTGTCCTGCTCGTTGTATATGTGGTCGTATATGGACGAACAGGTGGCGCGTGGCGTGATTGCGCCGAAGCATCTGGGTGTCTTCTTCTTTCTGTTTCACATGTTTTTGTTCGCGATGGTGGCCGCGACGATGGCCAACAGCCTCGGCGTGCAATGGGTGGCGGTGGAGGGCACCACGCTGGCGACCACCTTCCTGATCGCGTTCTTCCGGAGGCGGGAGTCGCTGGAGGCGGGCTGGAAATATCTGATCCTCTGCTCGGTGGGTATCGCCCTGGCCCTGTTTGGCGTCGTGCTGACGTATTACTCGTCGGTGCGCGTGCTCGGCGATGCGAGTTCGGCGTTGAATGTCACGGAGTTGATCGGAGTCGCCGATCGATTAGACCCGAACGTCCTGAAGCTGGCGTTTCTGTTTATTCTCGTCGGGTACGGCACCAAGGTCGGCTTGGTGCCGATGCATACCTGGTTGCCGGATGCCTACACGGAAGCGCCGGCGCCGATTGCGGCGATGCTGGCCGGGGTCTTGGAGACGGTGGCGGTGTATACGCTGTTGCGCAGCAAGGCCATCGTCGATCAGGCGCTCCCGTCCGAGTTCACCGGAAATCTGTTGCTGGTCTTCGGGTTTGTGTCGTTTGTGGTGGCCTCGCTGTTTATCCTGCTCCAGCACAATTATAAGCGGCTCTTTGCCTATTCGAGCATCGAGCATATGGGGCTGGCCATGATCGGCTTCGGGGTCGGCGGGCTCGTCGGCACGTTCGGCGGGCTCTTCCACCTGCTGAACCATGCCCTTGCCAAGGCACTGGCGTTTTTCGTCGCCGGCAATATTCACCGACGGCATGACACGCTGGAAATCGACGGTGTGCGGGGTCTGGCCACGTCTCAACCGGTTACCGCGGTGGCGACGCTGGTGGCGGCATTCGCGCTGGTCGGGCTGCCTCCCTTTTCGCCGTTCGTGAGCGAGTTGCTGGTGGTCTCGGCCCTGTCTGCCCAGACCTTCGCCTCCGATACGGTGCATGTGGGCCGGTTTGTGGCCGTGACCGTTTCGGACGAGGTGCGCAGTGTCGGACTCGTCGCCCTGTTCTTGCTGTTCGGAGTCGTCTTGTTCGGAGGCATGATGGCGAAAATCGGCTCCATGGTATGGGGCGCTCCACGAGAGGGCGTCGCTCGAGGCGAGTCCTGGACGGTGGGACACGTGCCTCTGCTGGTCATGATGGCGGCGTTGATCGGGTTGGGGGTCGCACTCCCCGAGCCGTTACGGACGTTGCTGGCCCGGGCTGTCACGGTGATTGTCCAGAGGTAAGCAGATGAACGACGGATCGGCAGCGGTCGAGCGGATTCGAGGGGCATTTGCCCTGGCCATCACGGACATCGGTTCCGTTCACGGTGTGCCGATGCTGCGCCTGCTGAAGCAGGACGTGCCGGCGGTCGCCCGCTATATCCATACGGATCCACACGTGCGCGGCTCGCTCTCGCTGCTCTGGGCTGTCGATCACCGCCCTCGCGAGGCCCGCTATGAACTCTGCTATCTGTTCACGCTGGCGGATCGTAAAGACTGGCTGCTCCTGTCGGTTGATCTCACAGGAGGCGAGCGCGAGTTTGCGTCGATTACACCGGTGGTGCATGCGGCAAAGTGGTACGAACGGGAGATTCGTGATCTCTTCGGGCTGATTCCTGTGGGCCATCCGGACATGCGGAGGTTGGTTCGTCACGAACATTGGCCGAAGGGATCGCATCCGCTGAAGAAAGAGTTCGACTGGGATCAGGTGCTGGGGCGCGTGCAGGGGGAGTATGCCTTCAGGAAAATTCATGGCGACGGGGTCTTCGAAATCCCTGTGGGCCCGATCCATGCCGGAATCATCGAACCCGGCCATTTCCGGTTTTCGGTGGCCGGCGAACCGATCCTGCAGCTCGAAGTGCGTCATTTCTGGAAGCATCGTGGGGTGGAAAAGCTGTTCGAGCAGCAGCGCCTGACGGAGGCCGTACCGCTCGCGGAGCGGGTGTCCGGCGATACCTCGGTCGGCCATGGCCTGGCCTATTGCCAGGCGGTGGAGACGCTGCTGGGGGTGACGGTGCCGCCGCGAGCCCGGTATCTGCGCAGTCTCTTTCTGGAACTGGAGCGGTTGCATAACCACATCGGCGATGTCGGCGCCATCTGTAACGATACCGCCTATGCCGTGGCGCATGCCCATTGCGGCCGTCTGAAGGAGCAGCTCATGCAGTTGAACGATCGCCTGACCGGGTCACGGTTTCTGCGGGGGGTGAATACGGTCGGCGGAGTGTCGATGGACCTCTCCGGCGTGCAATTGTCACAAGTCGATGCGGAGTTGCAGGCCATTGAGCGGGAGTTTGCCGGAATTGAAAAAATTCTCTTTGCGAATGCCTCGCTGACCGAACGACTGGAAAACACCGGAGTGCTGTCTGAACATATCGCATGGGACCATGCGGTCATGGGGGTCGTGGGCCGCGCGTCCGGTATCGACAGGGATCTTCGTCGAGATCGGCCGTTTGCCGCGTATCACGAGTGCCCGCCGAAGATGGCAGTGTATCGGTACGGAGATGTGCGTGCCCGCATGCGGGTGCGGTTGGATGAGGTGCATGACTCGATCCGTCTGATCCGTGCGCTTCACCGCCAATTGCCGATGGGGCTGCTGATTACGCAGTCGGTTGAGGTTCCGACGCCCGGCCAGTGGGCGATATCGGCGGTCGAAGGCTGGCGCGGAGAAATTATCTACGTCGTCATGGCGGGAGCAGAGGGGCGGATTCACCGGTGCAAAGTCCGGGACCCGTCGTTCGTGCATTGGCCGGCGATTCAATGGGCGGCACTGGGAAATATCGTGCCGGATTTTCCGTTGATCAATAAGAGCTTCAATTTGTCCTATGCAGGAAATGATTTGTGAGAAACCAGCCTTCAGCAAACCGCGCTGAGCAGCCGGTTCCGAGCGGCGACCTGATCGCTGACTGCTGACGGCTGAGGAGGCGCCATGTTTCGGATCATGAAGAAAAGTCTCGCCACCGGTGTCGTAACGGGGCAGTATCCTGCCGCGAAGTCCCCGTCTGCGCCGGTGAGCCAAGAGGCGATCGACAAGGCGAAGCCGTTCAGGCGATCCTTGACGATCCGTGAAGTGGACACCGGGTCGTGCAACGCTTGCGAGATGGAAATGAATGCGCTGGCCAATGCCGTCTACGACGTGGAGCGGTTCGGCGTGCACATTGCGGCGTCGCCGCGCCACACGGATGCCTTGGTCGTGACCGGGCCGGTGACCGTCAATATGGAGCGTGCGTTGAAGGATGTCTATAAGCAGACGCCCGATCCCAAGCTCGTCATCGCGCTGGGGGATTGCGCGATCAACTGCGGGGTCTTCAAGGGCAGTTATGCGGTGACGGGTCCGGTTGAACGCCACATTCCGGTCGATGTCCGTATCCCCGGTTGTCCTCCGCGGCCGGCGGAGATTCTTGCGGTGCTGGACAGGCTCCGGGGCGCGCACACTGAAACGGATGAATAATCCGCTCGAAATGTTCTCGATCAACTGTTCCGGTTTCTTTCTCTCCGCGATTCGTTTACATCTCTCCTGATTCTCGATGACGTGAGTGCGCGTACCGCCAAGGTGTGAGGCGTGCCGGCGTATGAGTGTGGGATGACGCGAGTTCGCCATTCGAGCGCCGCTACCGGCGTGACACTCCGGACTGTCCCGCACCGGTGCCGGAGATGGCTCGGTTGGGCAACCTTCCTGTGGATGTCCCTTGCCTCGGCTACTTGTGCCGATAGCGGTCTTGCGGCCGGTGTGTCTTCTGTTGCCGGTGGGGAGGCCTCGCTGTGGCAGTACGGCGCCTACCTCGATGTCGGCTACGTGCTCAATGTCAATTTTCCCGAGAACCATCTCTGGCGGAGTCGTGGGACTGCGGTGCGGCACAACGAGTTCGCGCCGAATATGGCCCTGGCCTATGTTCGCAAAGACGCGAGTGAGTCATCGCGGTGGGGGATGGAACTCGGGGTGCAAGGCGGGTACGACTCCGAGCGATTCGCGTTGTTACAGGGGGAGCCTGAGGTAAGCGGAGCGGATACGCTTCGGCACATCCATCGCGCGAATGTGTCCTATCTGGCTCCAGTAGGCAACGGCCTCACGATCACCGCCGGGCTGTTTAATAGCCTCATCGGCTACGAATCGCTCTATGCCAAGGACAATGTGAACTACACTCGGTCATGGATTGCCGACAACACGCCCTACATGATGTTCGGCGTCAATGCGAAATATCCGGTCACCGACAAGCTGACGGTCGCGGGGTTTATCGTGAACGGGTACTATCACCTGTCGCATCCGAACGACCAACCGAGTTATGGGGGGCAGTGGGCCTACAAGGCGACTCCGCAACTCACCCTGACTCAGACGGTCTACGGAGGGCCGGATCAGACCAACACGGCCCTGCAATTCTGGCGCTTCTACGCGAATCATATCGTCGAATGGAAAGGGGACAACCTGACATTCGCGGCTTCCTATGATATCGGGACCGAAAACATCGCCGATCGTCCGGGACATCCCAGGGCGTTTGTGATGGGAGGCAATGTGGTCGCGCGATGGCATGTGACCGGACCTTGGGCTCTGGCGGTGAGACCGGAGTTCTATTGGGACCGGAACGGCCGTTGGACCGGTTCGGAGCAATTCGTCAAGGCCGTGACCTCAACGATTGAATATCGAATTCCCTATAAGTGGACGAACACGACGTTGCGGCTTGAACATCGATGGGACGAATCGACCGGGGTCGGCGGAGGATTCTTCAGGCGTGGCGAAATTCAGCCCGGTGTGCTTGCGCTGACGCCGAATCAGCATCTGGTGTTGCTCGGAATTCTGTGGACCTTCGATAGTCCGTGAGCGGGCACTGAAAATGGCTTCGGGCTTCGTTCTCGCTTCGTTCAAGCCCTCGCCGTACTGCCAGGAGTACGCCTCAGCCTCTCACTCGCTGCGGCCTCGCCCGACAGCCATGTTGAGTGCCCGCGCCGCTGCTCAGTTGGACAGGCGTTGCTTGTCTCTCAAGAGCCGCAGGGTGTCGGCGAGTTCTCTGCCGAATCGTGCCATCGCCACATCCTTGGCTTCGGCCACAGCAGCCTTGTCGTCGACTGACGGCGCCGGGCCGATGAGAGTGGTTTCACCATCGGCGGTTTGAGTGCCGTACAGGGCGCCAGTGCGAACATCCCAGAGCGTTCCCTCCACCATGAACAGGGCATGGCTCTCCGTGCCGTGCGCAACGTAGGCGCCGATGCCGGTGGCGTACCAGGCGGCATGCCCGTTGTTATAGCGCTCCACCGCGGCAGCTCCGTCGATGATGAGTAACGCGTCGGCATTGTAGCGCGCGGCGGCCAAGCGAATGTCACGGAGCGTGGTCCCTTGGACTGTGGAGTCGGCGAGTAGAAAACTGTGTTGAACAATGCCTTCCTCCCGCACCGGCGCGAGCGCCAGCTGCAGGCGGTCGGCGTCCGCCCCCAACCAGTTTGCGCGTTGCAATGCCGGCCGGCTTGGAAAATCCCGGTGTTTGAAATAGATCGCCAAGCGATACGGGATCGGCAGGTTCGCGTGCAAGGCCATAGTGGCCGCGACATCGCGGTCCGTGACTACCTCGGGATGATCGTGAAACGATTCCTGCAGGATCTGGCGGTTGAGCCCTCGGCTGCCGCTACAGGCAGGGAGGCTCAACAGTCCAACGAGTACCAGAACGAGGGGGAGTGTGGTTCTGTTCATATCTCTCCTGCGGTTACCGTGAGGTGGAAGACGCAGACGTTTGGCCATGCGACAGCGCTTCCAGTGCCAGCACGAGGGCATGGGTGCCGGAGCGGCCGTGGCCGAGCGCCTGGACCTTCTGATAGAGCTGATGCACCAAGGTCAGACCCGGCAGCGTGAGATCGCGTCGCCGCGCTTCTTCCAGCGCGATGCCCATATCTTTCACGAAGTGGTCCACGAAAAATCCTGGATCGAAGTTCCTGGCCACGATGCGCGGGGCGAGGTGGTCCAACGTCCAGCAGGCGGCGGCCCCGCCGCGGATCGACGCCAACATGCGCGGCAAGTCGAGTCCGGCGCGGTATCCGTAAAGCAGGCTTTCACAGACGCCGACCATGGTGCCGGCGATCACGATTTGGTTGCACAGTTTGGTGTGTTGTCCTGCGCCAGGGCCGCCCTGGTGGACGATGTTCTTCCCCAGACAGGCAAGCAACGGCATGACGGCCTGCACCGCCTCGGTCCACCCTCCGATCATGATGGAGAGGGTGGCATTGCGCGCCCCGACGTCACCGCCGGAGACCGGCGCATCGAGGGCGGCAGCACCACGAGTCTCTGCAGCCTTCGCGATGTCACAGGCCAGGGACGGTTCCGTCGTGGTCATATCGACGAGCACCATCCCGGGACGTGAGCCGGCGAGCACGCCCTGCTCTCCGAAGTAGACCTCCCGCACGTCATTGGGAAAGCCGACCATCGTGAACAGCACGTCGGTCTGTTCTGCCACGGCGCGGGGTGAATCAGCCCAGGTGGCTCCCTGTGTCAGGAGCGGCAAGGCTTTGGAGCGGTTGCGGGTGAAGAGCGTGAGACGGTAACCGGCGTGCAGCAGGTGTCGGCACATGGGCCCGCCCATGACGCCGGTGCCGATCCACCCGATGCGGGTGATGGAGGGAGCCGCCAGGCCGGGAAGTTGGGGAGGGAGAGGTGAGGTCATGGGCTACTCTACCAAGGGGGTGATCCGGTTGGCGATCGCTTGCACGATTCCTTCTTGATCCATGGCGATCTTCGATCCTTTGAAGCTTAAGGCATATCCTCCGTGGCTCGGGGCTTGTATGGTGGCATCCACGACCACACGCGCGCCATCCTCCACCTCCGGATCTTTGACCATCGGGACTCCGCAGAGCCCTGGTACGGCGACAGGCAGCGTCGCCGTGTCATCCTCCAGGTTGAACAGGTAGCCCCCATAGCAGGTCGAGCCGGCCGGGATTTCGTAGGGATCGAGCGGCTGCACCTGGCGTACGGTTCCCTTGAGCGTGACTTGCCGCAGATGGAACAACGCGGGGTCCGCCAGCACCTCCTGTACGGTGAGGACTTCTTGTGCCCGGCCCAGGCCGAGAGGTGACAGGAACAGGACCGTGGCGTACGCGAGCAGGGCGGTCCTGAGGCGTGGCGCAGTGGAGAGAGTCAGGATAGTCATGGCGGGCATTCTAGCATTGTTTGTTTCGAGGATCCCTCTCATAGGCTTTCGCGCTGCGAGTCGATATAATCGCCACGACCATGAGGGAGGTAGATCAATGAGCGACGTGCAACGGCAGGTGGAGACCTACATCAACGACAGTCGTCCGCAGTATGAAGAGATGCTCGGGCAGGCGGTGGAAATTCCTTCCATCAGCATGGATCCCCGACATGCTCCTGATGTGCACCGCATGGCCGAACTCGCTGCACAGTACCTACGGGCTGCGGGTGCCGAGGCGCACATCGTCGAGACTCCGGGATATCCGGTGGTGTCGGGCGGCTGGACGGTCGATCCCAGCTATCCCACCGTTACGGTCTACAATCATATGGATGTCCAGCCGGCGCAGGAGCCTGAGTGGAAACAGTCTCCCTTTGCCTTTCAGAACGACCACGGCATCTATCGAGGACGTGGTGCGACGGATGATAAGGGCCCGGCCCTCGCGGCCCTGTTCGGCGCGCGTTATGCGATCGACCAAGGGGTGCCCATCAATGTGCGGTTTCTTTGGGAGCTGGAAGAGGAGAACGGGAGCCCCAGTTTTGCCTCGGCGATCAAGAACCGGGCGGCGATCCCGCGTCCCGACTCAGTGGTCATTTCGGATACGATCTGGCTCTCCAAAAATCAGCCGGCGATGCCCTATGGATTGCGGGGGTTGCTCGGCGCGCGCCTGGTGCTGCGAACGGGAACCAAGGAGGCTCATTCCGGTGTGACCGGCGGGGCGGCTCGCAATCCGCTCGTCGAGTTGATGGACATTGTCCATGCCTGTGTCGATGCCAAGACCGGGAAGGTGAAGATCCCCGGGTTTTATGATGAGGTCGTCCCGCCGACAAAGGCTGAGATCGCGAGTTTTCTCAAGTCGGGTTTTCAGGTGAGTAAGTTCAAGCAAGCGTACGGATTCAGGACGTTGCGCACGGAGGATCCGGCTGAGGTCATGCGGCGGATTTGGGCTGCGCCGACGTTCGAGGTGCATGGACTCACCGGCGGCTATCATGGTCCCGGCGTCAAGACCATCGTGCCCGGCCATGGAGAGCTCAAAATCAGCATGCGGCTGGTGCCCGGTCAGACCCCTGAGAAGGTGTTCACCTTGCTGAAGACCTATGTGGCCAAGTTGAATCCCGCGGTGAAGGTGGAGCGAGAGGGCATGTTGCACCCGTTCCGCGGTGTCTTCGAGGGGCCGTATGTGGAGGCCGTGAAGCGTGCGGTGCAAGCCGGATTCGGGAAGCAACCGGCGTTCATCCGTGAAGGGGGCTCTATCGGCGCGGTGGTGACGATGCAGAAGGCCTGGAAGGTCCCGATTCTGTTCATGGGCCTGAGCCTGCCTGAGCATGGCTACCATGCGCCCAATGAGTATTTCGATTGGGGGCAGGCCTCCGGCGGCATCAAAGCATTTTCCCATTATTTTTCGGAGTTGGCGAAGATGGCAAGGGGATAGAATGGTCTGGTGGATCTCCCTTGCCCGCGCAACGCGCGGTCTCAGCAGACCCTCGTTGGAGGCGCGCAGTGGGAGCCCAGCCAGGCCACTCGCATGGCATGACGTGCCGCATACAGCAAGGATTCACAGATCGTTTTTGGAATTGGCAGGAGGGCGATAGTCGCCCCTCGGACGCTGCCTCGAGTGCGCAGATCGCGGTATTTTTGAAACATGATAAACATCATATTTTATTGCTGGTAACCCCGGTATCCTGCCAGTGTGTCTCAATGGATCGGTGCCCATTCACACTAACAGGAGGAGCCGCAGTATCATGACAGGATGCAATACCCGCTTTCGTCAGTCGGTGATCCGCACGGTTTTGGGGCTGGCCGCAGTCTCGGGCCTCGCCATGCAGCCGGTCGAGTCCGCGTTCGCGAAAGTCGTTGAAGTTTCCATGACCGCCGTAGAAACGAAGCTCGTCATCGACGGCGAGGGACATACATACGATGCCTGGACGTTCAACGGGCAATTTCCTGGTCCGGTGATTCGAGTGCAGGAAGGCGACGAAGTCGTGTTCTCGCTGACGAACCCCGAAACCAACGGGCGTCCCCACTCCATGGATTTCCATGCCGCGGAGACGAACTTCCTCGAGCATTACAAGGAAGTGCGCCCCGGTGAGTCGCTGCAATATCGATTCAAGGCGAAATGGCCGGGCATCTTTGCCTATCATTGCGGCGCGTCTCCCATGATTCAGCACATCGCGCGGGGGATGATGGGGGCCATTATCGTCGATCCCAAAGATCCTAAGGCGTTGCCGAAGGCGGATCGGGAGTACGTGCTGGTGCAGAGCGAGTTGTTCAAAGATCCGGACGATGTGGACGCGATGTTCGATCGCAAGTACCAGCATGTGGTGTTTAACGGGTCGGTTTTCCGGTATGACCCGGTGCACAGCAAGGCGGGAGGCGACTTCCTGGATGCCAAGCCTGGTGAGCGGGTGCGGTTTTATTTTGTGAACGCCGGACCGAACAATGTGTCGGCGGTCCATCCGATCGCTGAGATTTGGGACGATGTGTGGGAAAGCGGCAATCCTGCCAACCATACGCGCGGCGTACAGACTCAGCTGATTCCACCTGCCGGCGCGGCGATCCTCGATATGGTCCTGGACAACAATGACGGGGTCTATCCGATCGTCACCCACTCCTTGACCGATGCGCTTCGCGGTGCCATTGCACTGTTGAAGGTGGACAAGGATGCCAGGCAGTTGCCGCTCATGCCGCTAGTGACGCCTGCAAAGTAATCGGTACGTCGCATCTCTCGCCACTGACGATAAGCCGGGCGGCTTCCAGCCGCCCGGCCTCTCTTTCCCTTCAACTCACCAAGGCTCAGCCGATTGCGGGCCTGCTGGCATGCCGGTTCCCCGCGGTCGAGGCCGGTCGTGCCTGTGGGATGCCAGGCAACGGACGGCGCATGTGCTGGGTGGGGTGCGTGGTGCGTTAGGTGAGCGAGCTCATGTCGATGACAAAACGATATCGCACGTCGCCACGGACTACTCGATCGTAGGCTTCATTCACCTGCTGAATCGGGATGACCTCCACGTCGGCTCCACACTTGTGCTTCGCGCAAAAATCCAACATCTCCTGCGTCTCCTGAATGCCCCCGATCAATGAGCCGACCAGCCTTCGCCGTTTGAGGATCAACGGAAAGGCTCCCAGTTGCGCCGGTTTGTCCGGCACGCCGACAAGGATCATCGTGCCGTCGGTCTTGAGCAATTCCAACTGCGCATCCAGATCATGAGGCGCCGAGACCGTGTCCAGAATGAAGTCGAAGCGTTTGGCCAGTGTGGTGAATGTTTTGGGGTCGGAGGTCTTGAAGAAGTCTTTAGCCCCCAATCGCTTGGCATCGTGACGTTTTTTGTCGGAGTGGCTGAGCACCGTCACGTGCGCGCCCAAGGCCTTCCCGATTTTGACGGCCATGTGGCCCAGCCCTCCCAGGCCGACAACCGCCAAGCGATGGGTTTTGCCGACTCCCCAGTGGCGTAAGGGGGAATAGGTGGTAATACCGGCGCACAGAAGCGGGGCGGCTTCTTCAGGGCGTAATTGCTTGGGGATACGAAGGACATACCGCTGATCAACGACCACCTTGGTGGAATACCCGCCATAGGTCGGAGTGACGCCGTCCCGCTCCTTGCCGTTGTAGGTAAAGCTCAGATGGCCTTCGCAGTATTGCTCTTGGCCTTTCTTGCATTGCGGGCAGGTCCGGCAGGAATCGACGAAACACCCGACTCCGACCATCTGGCCGACTGTGAATTGCTTGACCGAGGCGCCGACCCGTTCGACGACTCCCACGATTTCATGCCCGGGCACCATCGGGAAGATCGAGCCGCCCCATTCGTCTCGTGCCTGATGCACGTCCGAATGACAAATGCCGCAGTACCGGATGCCGATGAGTACGTCCTGTCGGCCTACCTTCCGGCGTGAAAATGTGAAGGGGGCGAGCCGGGATTTCGCGGTGCGTGCGGCGTAGCCTCGTACGTCGATCATGATGTGTGCTCCTTCCGATCTGATTTGGGGCGGCGCGTGATGAGGAGACCGGTTATGGCGTGGTTGCCGGTCGAGAAGGCTCCGGTTCGAGCGTGACGCCGATTGCCGACGGGTCCTGCTCCCATGCGCCGGGTGCGATGAGGCCGAGCAAGGGTAGCAGGAAGAACGCTCCCCCGATGACATCGACGAGGCCGACGCTGCTGAGTTTCCGACCTGTCACCCTGGTCTGTGGCGTGTAGCCGGCTTTGTGAATCTCCACCGTGAGGTCACCCCGGCGCGAGACCTGGTGCTGCAGCGGCGTCGTCCCGGCAAGGGTCCCGTTGATCATCACGTCGGCCCCCGGCGGTTCGGAATTGACGATCAGCGCTTGTGACGTTCCGCCAAAAATCGAGCAGCCGGCGAGATGCAGGCAGCAGGCGAGCAACATCACGGCTGTGGCGATCTTCGGGGTGCTTCGGTTCCGGCCTCTGCGTGGCATAGGGATTCTCGGCGATACATTCGCGACATCGTTACCACAGGTCCCCGCAGTTGACAAGGTATGAAGGCAGACGGAGAGGGCGATCAGATGGGTCGTCGAAGAGACCGGCAGAGGCTGCTGTGGCCTCTACCGGTCCAGGATGTGTCGGCTAGACTGGGGGAGTCGTGGCGAGGATGGGCGCGAAGATCGGATCGGCGTCGAGCACCGCTTTCAGCAGTCCGGTGTGCAGGAAGTAGCGCCACACTTCATCCGACTTGCCGGGCACCTCATCGAACCACCGTTTGGCCTCGGTAAGATGGTGCAGCATCTTCGTCTTATCCCCGTAGTTCGGCAAAAAAATCATGGCGTAAGCCATGGCATACTCGGCCAGAAATTTGTCGAGCGGCAGTTCGGCATAGGCCAAGGAGGCCTCGGCGTTGGCATAGGCTCGTGGGGTCTCCGGGTCATGTAAAATACGGTTCCAGGAGACCTTGTTGATGCGAGACCAGGCGAGTTGGAGCAAGGCCTCGGCTTTGGGGGTTTTGCGGTTCTCCGGAATGTCTTTGACGAGCGCTTCAAATGTTTCGACCATGGGAACCTGATCGTTGTTCCATCGATAGGCCACCCCGAGACGGAACCGGTTGTCCAGTTGTTCCGGCCTGATGGTGGTCAGGGTTTGGAGGGCCGGTATCAAACGATAGAGGAGGTCGGCCGGCGTGGGTTGGGAGAGGCCGCCCATTTCCATCGCATTCGAGAGATCCATTCGGAGGCCCTGTGCATAGATGTTCCAGTAAAACTCGTCCACCACGATCCCCAGCGCCGGATCTTTGGCCGGCAGCTGATGGGCGCCCCGCGCTTCAAACAGGAGTGCGCTGTAGAGATGCCGAGTCAAGACTGTGAGGGCGTCCGGCTGTTGCGGGTCGATGATTAGTATCCGGTTGAGCAGGGCGACTCGATCGCGGAGCTCGGGGAAAATAGCCGCGCGCGCGGCCGCTGCGGTCAGGACCCCCGGTTGGTCGTTCGGCTCCCACCAGGCCAGGGATTCCGGCAACACCCGGCTCACTTCGGTCGTGAACGGGATTTTGTCTGCGACCATGCCCGGCGCTTCCGGTTGTGACGCCACCGGCAGGTTGAACACCGCCGTATCCCCGGGGAATCCATGTCGTTTCAATCCGGTAAAGACGACCCACTGCGTGGTCACGGATTTTAATGCCCGCCTCGGGCGTTTGATCGTGTTCGTCCATTTCACATGGCCCGCAGCGTAGCTCACGGGCGAGGTGAGGGGGTCCTGATACCGAATCGCAAGTTGCACCAAGGTGGTCGGAGCCGCCAGCACTTTGCCGGCTCGTGTCAACTTGAACGAGCCGGATGGAATCGTGCGGCTGCCGAGGGCCGTCACATGGAGGCCGCTGCCGGGGGGCGAAACCCCGACCACATCCGCCACAAATGCGGAGGCTGGGGCTCTCGGGAGGTCATCGCCGAAAAAGACCAGCGGACCCGTGCTCGGCCAAAGAATGTCCATGGCAATGTCCGACCGTTTCAACATGGGCGCATAGGCCTCGGTCAGGGTTTGCCAACAGGCATCGTAGAAGGCATCCCCGGCTGGGGCAAACTGCTTGGCTTTCCCCTGAAGGGCTGTCACGAAACGATACTGGCACGCGAAGTCCAGTTGTCCCGCCGTGACTCGATCGCCCTGTGAGAGGGCTTCGGCATACCGGATGGCAGTCTGTATCGCCGGTGTCGTTTTGACTGTGCCGGCTTTGGCATGTCCCCGTGCGCCGGCTGCCGGTGCCGATTCGGCCGTTCCGGCCCAGGCCCCGAGCGCGAGTGCGAGGGTTGCGATAGCAATCGTCTGTCGTCGATGGAATAGGTTCCCGCGAATCATGCGAACGACCTCCCATGAGGATAAAAGAGGTTCACTCTATCACGGGGCTCTTTTCAGACGAAAGAGGCCCGTTCGTGAAGTGGACGAGTTTAACGAGCAGGCGGAGGGGGTGTTGAGGATCGACTGAACCGCACCAGGAAACGAATATAGAGGAGTGCGGCTTGTTGATCTTCCACCGCCAACCGGTCTTGCCAGGCCGGCATGGCGGTTCGGGGCTTGCCGTGCGCGATCGTGCGCAGCAGTTCTGTATCGGTTTTAGCGGAGGTGGCCGCCGACACGAGATTGCCGGGGCGTGGCGAGAGGAACGGGGCTTTGGGCCCGTCGCCGTTTCCCGTTTCTCCATGGCACTCCATGCAATGCTCGCGATAGATGCGTTGGCCGCGATCAAGCACGTCCGAAGGTTGGGCCATCAGCAGCCCGCTGCCGCTCCAGATCAGCACCAGGACGAGGAAGAACTGGTCGGAGCGTTTCGCACGAGGACGTGTGGCTGTGGGATGTCCAAGCGAGCCGACGGCTATGGGGGACTCAGCGTGTGGCGGCCCAAGTGTGGCCGGGGTAGAAATCGGAGCCATCACGTCCGGTCACACCGCTTCGGCAGCTTTTAAGATCTGGCGGCGTAGGGCGGCGCGATCTTTTTCAGAGAGGGGCGGTGAGGGGCGGTGTTGACACAGGCGGACCGTTTGGCGCAGGGAGTCGAGGAACACTTCGCAATTCGGGCAATCGCCGAGGTGCAGGCGAATTTCGGTGCAGACGTCGCCCGACAGTTCGTCGTCCAGATAAGCCGAGAGACGTTCGAGGACTTTCACACAATTCCGCTTCCGGTGACCCTGGTGAGGGGTGGGCTTGCGGGTGCCTGGATATGTGCGTACGCGGTCTGCCATGGTGGTGCGTCTTCTTGACTATACCAAACTATCGGTGTCGGGTGGTAACGTCCTCGTGCCCATCGACAGTTAAGCCTTTGCCGCTCAGTTCCTTCCGGACAAACAAGCGGGCTCGGTGCAGGCGGGACTTGATGGCGCGTTCGTTCAGCCCGAGAATGCCGCCCACCTCTTTGGCGCTCAATCCTTCCATATCGCGCAGGACCAGAACCATACGGTATTTGCGTGGCAGTTTGGCGATAGCGCGATCAAGAATCTGGCGTAGCTCCTTATTTTCCAGGGCTTCATGAGGGCTCAGGCCCTCCATCGGGATCTGTAAGGAAAATTCGCCCTCCGACGTGGGGATAAACTCGGTGAGGGACAACTCGCGTTCCGGTTCTCCCTTTCGCTTGCGCCGCATGCGCTGGCAGGCATGGGACGCGATCGCGTAGAGCCAGGTCGACACTTGCGAGTCTCCGCGGAAGCGGTCGTAGGCGCGATACGCGTTCAGGAATGTCTCTTGGACCAGATCTTTGGCCGCCTCCGCCTCCCCGCACAGGCGATAGGCGAAGCGGTACATCACATCGACGTTGTCGCGATAGAGCTGGTCGAAGGGACGGGCAGTGGGGGAAGACGCGCCATGGCCGTCTGTTGAGCCGGACTCGCTGTGCTTCCGTGCTGCCATACGCGGAGGCGAGTCTACGGGCCACGTCCGAATCCTGTCAAGGGAGCGGAACCGACTCCAACGTGACTATGGCAGCGGTCAGGGGACGCGACGGATCTCGAGGAGTTCACCCTGCTGGCCCAGCTCCACAGTAATCGGCACGCCTTCTTTCATCGCCGCGAGGGAGGAGGGTCGTTGTGTGAGAGGAATGGACTGCGTCCCTTCCGGGCTCTGCATGATCAGCGCGTTTCGCCCGTCTTCGTATGCCAGCGGGCCGGATAGGAACCGGCGGGACGGGGCGGTGAGGCCGTCTTGATACAAGTCGATGGCCACGTGCCGATCCTGGACCCAGACCGACATCTCCTGCCCAACCTTTGCGTTACGGACGCCGGTTTTCGAGCTGACGGTCACGATGCCGAGCGGGGTTTTCAGGAAGACATAGTTCGATTTCAGTTTGGAGACCGTTCCATTCAACAGCAGCTGGACGGCCGAGGTGTTGCGGGGAATCTGGTTCACCTGGAGGTCGAACTGCACATCGTGCAGGCCGCGAACGGTTCCCGCCCCGTCGACTTCGACGGTCAACGGCTGCTGGTCCGAACGGCCGGCGATTTTCGCTTCAAATACGCCGAGCGTGAAAGACCGTTCGCCGTCCGGGGTCCAGAGCGTGACGGCATGTTTGTCCGGCGTCGTGAAGTTGGGCATACCGGTGACGTAGCGGTGCACCAGTTTATCGACGCCTCTCTCGCGAATGTCGACGACGCTGGTGGTGCCGTGAACGTACAGTGTGATCTTGTGCGAGTTCTTGATATCGCGCAGCGTGGTTTTTGAACTGAGCGAGAGCGGGCCGATCGGGGTCTGCAGGAAGATGATTCCGGGTTTGGACCGCCAGATCGAGCCGGACACCCGCACGGATGGCGAGACCGGAGCCTGCGGCACGGGTGCCTCGGGCTCAGCCGCTTCGGCAGGGACGGGCGCAGGGGGTGCCTCGCCGGATTCGGTCAGTGGCGGCGGTTCGATGAGCGGCGTGGCTGTCTCTGCCCAGGTCGGTGTCGCCAGACACGCCAGGGACACGCAGGCGCGCCATGCGAGAAAGAAACGCAACGATCGCTGTTGGGAATGCACGAAAGTAGCCATAGTGTTTATCGACCGATGCTGTGTGGAATGGTGTGACGCCGATTGAGCGGGGGAGAAACCGGTCATGCTCTTCGAATGACGGTTTCTGCCGGATCGTGCGTGGCGTACAACGTCTCCTGTGCGAATAACATGCCGGTCGGTGTGAGTCAAGTCGAAAGCCTCTCGGTGCGGCCGCTGAGAGGTTCGTATCGGCCCAGCGTCAGGTCCCCCGAACGAAGAGCGAGTACCCGCGCGGAGACGAGTTCATTTTTTGCGGACCATCAGCCGAATGGGCGTGCCTGAAAAATGGTATTCCTTGCGGATTTGGTTTTCCAGAAAACGCAGATAGGCCGGCGTCATATTGTCAGGGTGTCCCACAAACATCGCAAATGCCGGGGGGCGTGTCGCAACCTGCGTCATAAAGGCCGATTTGCTGGCCTTGGCCGGTTTGCCTTTCCGGACCGGCAACGGATGGTCTTCCAGGAGGCCCTGGAAAAACTGGTTCAGGCTGCCGGTGGGGACTCGTTTGCAGAACGACAAGTACACCTGGTCGATCAGCGCAAACAGGCCGCGCAAAAAATCTTGTCCCAGCGCGGAGATGAACAGCACCGGAGCCCAGGCGAGGAACGGAAAGCGGCGTTCAAGGTCCTGTTTGTAAGCCTCTCGGGCGCCCACGTCGTCGGCTTTGAGGTCCCACTTGTTGACGATCAAGACACAGGCGCGCCCCTGTTTGAGGACCAGGCCTGCGATCTTAGTGTCCTGTTCTGTGACGCCTTCTTCAGCGTCGAGCAGGAGCACCGCCACATCCGAACGGCCGATGGCCCGCAACGAACGGGCGACGCTGTAGCCTTCAATGCCGCGCTCCACGCGGCCTCGCCGACGGATGCCGGCGGTGTCGGTCAGGACATATTGGCGGTCCTTGAACGTCGCGACCGAATCCACTGGGTCTCGTGTCGTGCCGGGCACATTGCTGACGACCACGCGCGTTTCACCGAGGACCGAATTGACCAAGGTGGATTTCCCGACGTTGGGGCGGCCCACGATGGCAATGCGCGGGATCTCCGTCGCGGTCTCCTCCTCGGACAGTTCCACCATGTGAGGAAACAGATCGTCAAGCAGCTCGGCGACGCCGATTCCATGTTCGGCCGACAAGGGATAGAGCTGTTCCTGCCCCAGGCGATAGAAATCGGCGATGAGCGGATCGGCTTTCGGTGTATCCACCTTGTTGATCGCATAAAACACGGGCTTGTCCGTCCCGCGCAAGGTGGCCACGACTTCTTCGTCCGGCGGAGTCAGACCGGCTCTGGCGTCGAGGACAAGGACCAGGATGTCGGCTTCGGCAATGGCGAGTTGGGATTGTTGCCGGATCAACGACAACATGCCCTCCTGGGCCGTCGGATCAAGTCCGCCCGTGTCGACCAGCCGGAAGTGCCGGTTGCGATAGGTGGTATCGGCATAGTTGCGGTCTCGTGTCACGCCTGGGACGTCGTCGACGATGGCCGCTCTGGTGCCGAGAATGCGATTGAACAACGTCGATTTGCCGACGTTCGGCCGACCGATCAGGGCGATGATGGGCAGACGACCGCCTTCCAGTGTGAAAAGCGGGGGCACGGGACCACGAACGGGTTTGGTGCGGGGCATGGTGAGGGACGGTAACACAGAGATTTCAATGAACACAATCACTCGTCATGTCCGACCGGTCTCCGCTATACTGTGGGCATGCACCACCACCAGGCCGGTCGGCCGCCTGAGGCGCTCGATTGGCATCAGATCGACGATGTCCTGCTCGATATGGACGGCACGCTGCTGGACCGTCATTTCGACAACTTCTTCTTCGAGGAGGAGCTGCCGAGACGGTATGCCGTGAAGCATGCGTTGCCGTTTGAGGAAGCCCGGAACCGGTTGATGGGCATGTATCGTTCCGTGGAAGGAGAACTTGCCTGGACGGACTTGCACTACTGGACGGAGCGGGTGGACATCGACGTGGTGGCCATGCATCGCGAACTCGACCACATGATCGGGTTTCTCCCCGATGCGGAGGAGTTTTTGCTGTCGTTGCGGAGATTGGGGAAGCGCGTCACGATTCTCACGAATGCGCATCGGGCGGGAGTCGAAGTCAAAGCCGCCAAGACGGGGCTGGATCGGCAGGTCGATCGTATCGTGGACGCCTTTGAGGTGGGATGGCTGAAGATGCGATCGGAATACTGGCCGACCTGCCGCGACCTGGTCGGGTTTGATCCGTCACGCGCGCTCTACATTGACGACGACGAGCAGTGCCTCGCGGCGGCGGCCCAATTCGGCATCGGCCGCATCGTTCATCGTTCGAAGTCGAGTTCGCAGGCGTCCGCGGTCCCTTCTTTGCGATTTCATTCCATCGAAACCTTTCGGTCGATTTTGCCGGCCTAGGGCATGTCCCCTGTTTCTTGGCTGGGTGTGTTATTCGGCCGGATCGAGCAGCTCGCGCAATTTCCTGGCCAGTTCCGTGGGGAGAAACGGCTTCTGAATGAAGCCGGTGCCCGGTTCCGCGAGAAACGTCGGCAGTACGCTTCCTTCCGCATATTCCGACATGAACAGGACCCGCAGCGCCGGCCATTGTTGGCGGAGGCGCTCGGCCAATGCCGGCCCCGTCATCTGCGGCATCACCACGTCGGTGAGCAAGATGTGGATGGGTGTCTTGGCTGCGGCCACGAGCCGAAGCGCCTCCTGTCCGCTGGAGGCTTCCAGCAGGGTATACCCGTAGTCGGACAGTGCCTGGGTGAGCAGCAACCGCACGGCCTGTTGATCTTCTACGAGCAGGATGGTCTCTCGGCCGCAATGCGGTCGTGAGGCGAGAGGCGGCGCAGCGGCCAAGGGGGGCGCCTCGGCCGACGGAAAGTAAATGTCGAACGTGGTGCCCTCGCCGGGGGTGCTGTCGGCAAAGACGAATCCCTGGCTTTGCTTGACGATCCCGTAGACCGTCGCGAGCCCAAGACCTGTGCCCTTGCCCTCCTCCTTGGTCGTAAAGAACGGCTCGAAGATATGCGACAGGGTGGCGCGGTCCATGCCCGTTCCGGAGTCGCGGACCGACAGGTGTGTGTAGCTCCCCGGAAGCAAGGCCGGATGCGGCACCGGCGTCTCCTCGGTAATGAGCAGGATGCGCGTGCTCAGTGTGAGCGTTCCTCCGTTAGGCATCGCGTCCTTGGCGTTGACCGCCAGATTCAAGATCACTTGATCGATCTGCCCACGGTCTGCGCGGATGATGCATGGGTGCGGTGTGAGATCCCGGATGAGGGCGATATCCTCACCGATCAGCCGCTCGATCATCGAACTGATCGACGCCAATGCCTCGTTCACATCGAAGACTTGGAAGGTCAGGACCTGTCTCCGGCTGAAGGCGAGCAGTTGTTTGGTGAGCGCGGCCGCCCGCTGTCCGGCGGTCAGGATCTCCGTGAGCGAGCGATGCAGCGGATCTTCGGCCCGCATCTGTTCCATGGCGAGGGTCGCGCAGCCATTGATGACCGTCAGCAGATTGTTGAAGTCATGGGCGACACCGCCGGCCAGCCGGCCGATGCCCTCCATCTTGTGCGCTTGCCGGAGCTGCTCTTCCAGTTGTTTCTGTTGGGTCACGTCGATGAAGAAGCCGATGGACCCTGTGGTCTGCCCACCCGGGCCCTGCAGCAGCGTTCCCCACATGTTGACATCGATGATGCTGCCGTCCTTGCGCTTCCGGCGCAGTTCCAGGCCCCGCGGGGCGCCCCCGCTCATGACCGAAGCCCACAATTCATCGGACTCCCGTTCCTGTCCTGAGGGGACGTACGGGAGTTCCTGTCCGATGACCTCTTCCTTGGTCCAGCCGAACACGGATGTGGCGGCCGCATTCCACGTCGTGACATGTCCGGTCTGATCCAGTTCGATCATGGCCAGCGGGGATTCTTCGATGATGGTCTGCAGGTGCGCGGTCATGCGTCGTAGTTCGCCGGTACGCTCACGGACATGTTGCTCCAACGCTTCCTGGGCCTGTCGGCGGTCGGCGGCTTCCAACGTGAGGGTGGCCATGGCGGCCAGGGAGGCGGCAAAGGCTTCTTCCTCGCTGGTCCAGGTTTTGGGCGGGCCGATATGCTCGAGACACAACACACCGACCACGCGTCCGTGGCGGCGGATCGGTGCATCCAGCATCGCCACGATGCCGAGCGGGGCCAGATAGGACGAGGTGAGTTCACACGTGCGCGGGTCGGTCTGGGCGGCATGGGCGGCCAGGGAATAGGGTTCGGTTTCCAGGGCGCGAAGGTACGCCGGGTATTGTGTGGTGGACAAGATGGATCCACGCAGGTGGCGTTTCGGTGTGGCTTCGAACAGGTCCTGAAGGATCAGGGTGGTTTGCGTCTGGTCGAAGAGCCAGATGCTCGCCCGTTCAACGGCGAATGTGGCGGCGGCATGCTCGGTCATTGCGGGGAACGCCTGTTGTGGATGCCCGCTATGAATGGCCGGATTCTCGGCCAGTTTGTGCAGCACCGTTTGCTGCGTGGCGAGTTGTCCCAGGCGCAGTTGTTCGACTTCCTGCCGCTGCTTCTGGTCGGTGACGTCTTCCGAAATTCCCAGGAGGTACCGTGGTACGCCGGTGTGATCGTAGAGCGGAAGTTTCTTGGTGTGGAGCCACCGCAGCCCGTGGTCCTTCGTCTGGATCGGTTCGGCTGGAATATCCAGGAGGGTTCCACGGGTCAACACTTCGCGATCCCGTGCGGTGAAAAACTCCGCCTGTTCGCGAGGGAAGAAGTCGAAATCGTTTTTGCCCAGGAGTGCTTCCCGCGGAATGCCGATCAATTGCTCGCCGGCTTTGTTGAACTGGACGAAGCGCAACTCCCGCGCGTCTTTCAGAAAGACCATGTGGGGAATGTGTTCGACGATCGACTCGAGAAGTTGGCGCGTATGGGTCAGCGCGTCTTCCATGCCTTTGCGTTCGGTCACGTTTTCGCAGACGATGACGATGTCGAATCGGCCGTCCGGGTTCCGCACAGCCCGGGCGGCTTCTCTCACCCAGAGAGGGCTGCCGTCCTTCCTGATTTTCCGGAATTCCCCGCGAAGCACGCTGCCCGGCCGGGCGAGACAGTCGTCGAAGTGCTGCTGCATTCTGGCCTGATCGTCCTCATGGACGATCAGGGAGACGGGCTGACCGATCAAGGTGTCCGCATCATACCCAAGTTCGACGGCAGCGGTAGCGTTGACCGTGAGGAGTGTGCCTTTTGCATCGACGGTCAGCAACATTTCAGGGCTGCTCTCATACAACGCCCGGTAGCGTTCCTGGCTGAAGCGCAACGCTTCCTCGGCCTGCTTGCGCGACGAGATGTCACGCATCACGGCCTGGAAGCCGATGACCTCCTGGTCGCGCAGCAACAGCTGCACGTTCTGGCCGACCCACAGCGTCTGGCGGTTGCGAGTCACCAGCGGGAATTCGTAGTAGGTGCTGGGAATCTTTCTGAGAAACTGGCGGATGTAAAAATGCTCGGTGGTACGGCGGTAGTGCGGATGCACCAGGTCCAGCGCGCGGTGCCCGAGCATGTCGGTCTCGTGATACCCCAGCAGGCGGATCACGGCGGGATTGATGAACGTGAATCGGCCGCTCCGGTCGGTGCGGTAAATGATGTCCTCAGCGTACTCCATGATGAAGCGATAGTGTTCGGAGTGGACGTTCAGGAGTAGCGCGGTCTGTTCCCCTTCCTCCAATTGCGAGGCGAGTTGATCCACGAGTTGTGCGTTGTGGTATTTCAGCCGGAGCGTTTCGAGCACGGTGTTCGAGGTTCTGGAGGCGGTGTAGATCATGAGCAGGGAGAACAGTAGGGTGCAGATTGCCATGGGCAGGGCCTGCGCATGATTGAGAAAGAGGAAGCGCAGAATGAGCGGTGTCAGGGTCGGAAGCGCAAAGGAGAGAAATGCATCGAAGCGCGCCGACAGCGTGGAGGAGGCGCCGGCCGAAACCCCTGCCAGCACGAAGGCCAGAAACACCTGGTGGGCGGGAGATGATTCCGGAAACAGGAGCAGTGCCGACGCGCCCCATCCGACTCCGGCCATGGTGGTGCCGGCCAAGAATGCCCGGTGCCAGTGTCGGCTCGTGGTCGCGCTCGGCCTGGCAGCCCTGAAGGATCGCGCAAGGAGGTATCGACCGGCCGCGAGCACGACGTGATAGGTCAGCCAGGCCAGCAACTGGTTGTGGGGGAGCACGTTCCAGTCGACGACCACCAGCGCGAATGCACAGCCCAGTCCCGCCGCGAGAGCCGCCGGCATGCCCTCGTAGAGCAGCGTGACCCGCTGCAACATCAGGGTGGCTTCCATGGCTGCATCGATGGGTTGCGGGACAGCGGACGTGGAGGAAGGTCGGTTGCCGGGAACCGGTTGCGAGGAATCCATCGGGATCACTCCCGCTTTGGAACAGGACGACTGCAAGGCACGTGCGTCATACGCTGCAGTCTACAAAATTGCCGCGAGGGATACAATTTGAGAGAACTCGTTGGTTCCCATTAAGGGGTATTGCGAGACCGCATTATTCGAGACGAATCGTCATGAATCAGGCGAACTAGATTCCGGCGATGCCGCGGTAGAGCTCACCGCCGATTCTGGGCACGCCGGGCAAGAGGTCTCGATCGAGCTGTTCGATCCGCAAGCCCGCCTCGCTCACCAACCGGTCGATCCGCCGGTTAAGATTGCACCCGCAGGCCAGGCGACGTTGCAACGGGTTGAGGCGATCCTGCCAGCGGGCGGTTGCGGGATCGTCGCTCCGGCCGTGTTCCAAGAACAGGAACCGTCCGTTTGGTTTGAGGACCCGCCGAACTTCGCGCAACGATCGCAGCGGGTCCGGGATCGTACAGAGCGTGAAGGTACTGACCGCGCAGTCGAATGTGCGATCGGCGTACGGCAGCGCTTCCGCGGTCACATGCTGGAGATGGACCGGAAATGGGGCGCTCGCGACACGCTGCGCCACACGATCGGGAAGAAGCGGGGCGGGGTCGACCGCATACAAGGCGGTGACGGTCGGAGGGTAGTGCGGGAGGTTCAGCCCTGTTCCAAAGCCGATCTCCACCACCATGCCGTGGGCAACGGCGAGCAGGCGTCGTCGTTCGGTTTGGAAGCGTGCTCCCCGGAGCACCCAGTCCATGAGTCGGGGAAAGATGTAGGTCGCGTACATGGCGAGGAGCGTGATCCCGGCGATGGCTGAGGGTTGTGTCGTCGGCTGCTCCGGCATTTGAGCAGGAGTCGGGCCGGGGATCAAGGGGCATGGATGGGGACCGCATGTGCCGGTCTCGTCCTTGTCGCTCCGTGCCGCGTATGCTAGAGTCGTCCGTTCTCTCGCTGAGTGCGAATGGGCGCCTCGCGTGTGATGTGAGTAGGATGAGTAAATCGTACGATCACCAGGCTCTTGAATCGAAGTGGCAGGCCTATTGGGAGACGCATCGTCCGTTTCGCGCGTCGGATGATCCCTCGAAGCCGAAGTTTTATTGTCTCGATATGTTCCCCTATCCCTCCGGATCCGGCCTGCATGTCGGGCATTTGGAGGGGTATACCGCCACCGATATTGTGTCCCGGTATAAGCGGATGCGGGGGTTTAATGTCTTGCACCCCATGGGCTGGGATGCCTTCGGGTTGCCGGCCGAGCAGTATGCCGTGAAAACCGGAGTCCATCCCGCCATCACCACGGCGCAAAATATCGCGACCTTCAAGCGACAGATGAAGCGCGCGGGTCTCTCCTATGACTGGGAGCGTGAGCTCAGCACCACCGACCAGGATTACTATCGTTGGACCCAGTGGATTTTTCTCCGGCTGTTCGAGCGGGGGCTGGCCTACGTGGCCGAGGTTCCGGTCAATTGGTGCCCGGCATTGGGAACGGTGCTGGCCAACGAGGAAATCGTCGACGGGAAAAGCGAAGTCGGGGGATTCGATGTCATCCGCAAGCCGATGCGGCAATGGGTCCTGAAAATCACCGCCTACGCGGAGCGACTGCTGGAAGACTTGAGTCTTGTTGAGTGGCCGACCAGCACGCTGGAAATGCAGAAAAACTGGATCGGGCGCTCCATCGGCGCCGAGGTGGATTTTGCTCTCGCAGATGCGCCGGGCAATCTTCGCGTCTTTACCACCCGCCCCGATACGCTCTTCGGTGCCACCTATATGGTCCTGGCCCCCGAACATCCGTTGGTCGATGTGGTGACGACTCCCTCGCAACGGGCGCAGGTGACGGACTATCGCGACGCGGCGGCACGCAAAAGCGACCTGCAGCGCCAGGAATTGGAGAAGGTTAAGAGCGGGGTCTTCACCGGCGGCTATGCGATCAATCCCGTCAATCAGGAGCGGCTGCCGATTTGGATCGCCGACTACGTATTGATGAGTTACGGCACCGGGGCCATTATGGCCGTGCCGGCCCACGATGAACGCGATTGGGCCTTTGCCACGCAGTACCACCTTCCGATTCGCGAAGTGATTCAAGGCGGACAAGTCGACACGGCTGCCTTCGTCGACACGGATCGCGGCCGAGTCATCAATTCGACCACTCCGGACGGGTCCTGCTCGCTCAACGGGTTGTTGCCCAGCGACGCGATCCCCAGGATGACCGCCTGGCTCGAAACTGCGGGGAAGGGTAAGAAGACCGTCAACTACAAACTCCGGGATTGGCTGTTTGCCCGGCAACGGTACTGGGGCGAACCTTTTCCGATCGTCTGGGTCGACGGAGAGCCGCGACCATTGCCGGAGGAGCAGTTGCCGCTGCCGTTGCCTGAGACGAAGAACTTCAAGCCGTCCGGGAGCGGGGAAAGCCCATTGGCCAATCTTGAGGACTGGTTGAGCACGACGGACCCCGCGACCGGCAAACCGGCGCGGCGCGAGACGAATACCATGCCGCAGTGGGCGGGTTCATGCTGGTATTACCTGCGGTTCATCGATCCGAAGAATCCCCGGCAGATGGTCGATCCGGTGAAGGAGCGATACTGGATGCCGGTGGACCTGTACATCGGCGGCAGCGAACATGCGGTGTTGCATCTGCTCTACAGCCGGTTCTGGCACAAAGTGCTGTTCGATGCGGGAGTGGTCAGTACTCCGGAACCGTTCAAGAGGCTGGTACATCAGGGGATCGTGTTGGGGGAAGACAATCAGAAGATGTCGAAATCGCGCGGTAACGTGGTGAACCCGGACGACATGATCGACCAGTTCGGTGCCGATGCGGTGCGATTGTATGAAATGTTCATGGGGCCGCTCGAATCCATGAAGCCGTGGAGCACGCGCGGCGTCGAAGGCATTACGCGATTCTTGGATCGTGTCTGGCGCTTGATGATCGGCGAGGATGGTGCGTTGAGCGCGGCAGTGACAGGGGTGGTACCGACGCCCGAGCAGCAGCGGCTGCTGCACTGCACGATCAAGAAAGTCACAGACGATATCGACGGGCTGCGATTCAACACCGCTATTTCGCAGATGATGGTGTTTACGAACGAGATGACCAAGCTGGAGCAGCGACCTCGTCAGCTGCTGGAACCCTTTGTTCTGCTGCTGTCGCCCTTCGCGCCCCACCTCAGCGAGGAACTCTGGGAGCGTCTCGGGCATGCCCCCAGCGCCGGTCAGCAGTCCTGGCCGGAGTTCGATCCGGCCCTAGTCGTCAGCGACCGCTGGACGATTCCGATTCAGGTGAACGGCAAACTCCGCGGCAAGCTGGAGGTGGATGCCGGCACGTCCCGCGATCAGCTGGAGCCCATGGCCAAGCAGGAAGTTGCGGAGTGGCTGCAAGGGAAAGAGCCGAAGAAGGTGATCTACGTCGAGAAGAAGTTGATGAATTTCGTGGTGTGAAATGGTTCGTCTGGACACAGGGAACAGAGATCATGGGTGCCTGCGTGGCTCGGCCGTTCCCGGGTATGTGTTCCGTGCGACCGGTGTCGTGACCCTGAGCCTGTTGCTCAGTGCGTGCGGCTATCAGTTTCGAGTGCAAGGCGCCGGTCCGACGGTCGGCGGGGCGGCGGAGCAGACGACCAAGCGGACACAGACTCCACGGTTGGCCATTCTTCCCATCTCCAATACGACGTATGAGCCGAATTTCGAGATCAAACTCGCCAACTATCTGCGCCGGGAATTTTCGGCGGGGGCGGGGGCGGAAATTGTCGGCCCTTCGGCCGGAGCCGACTTGTTCTTGTCCGGGCAAATCATGCAAATCCTCCTGCCGACGCTAAGTTTTGATCAGACCACGACCTTTGAAAGCCGTGTGGAAATGCTGGTGAGTGTGAAGATCGAGGAGGCGAAGACCAAGCGAGTCGTCTGGTCGCAGGTCGCCAAAGGCACCTCGGAGTTTTTTCTCACCCAGGACCTGCAATTCAATCGGGTGCTGCAAAATCGGGCGCTTGAGCAGGCCGGGCGTTTTGTCGCGGAAGACCTTGCCTCACGCTTTTTGCTGTTTCTAGATGCGGGTGAGTTAGACAACGTGCTGAAGCGCCCGGTGAAGGCGGAGGCTGGTCAAGGTATCCGGCCACGGCCCGAGTCGGCGCGATAGGGAGACGGAAAGGCTGTCGCGGATGAGTGCCTCGGTCACGAGTCTGGAGTTGCCTCAGGCGCTTGCGCGGAGCGGGGTCGGGCCGTTGTATGCGGTGGTCGGGGAGGAGGATTATCTCCGGGATCAGGCTGTCGTCGCGTTGCGAGCTGCCGCTCTCGGCTCAGCTTCGGACGGTGGATTCAATTACGATATCTTTCATGGCGACGATGCGGCGGTTGAGGACGTGTTGGCCTGCGCGGCGGAGATTCCGGTATTCGCCGAGCGCCGCGTGGTGGTCTACAAAACGGTGGAGAAGCTCCCGGCGCGTGAGGGAGACAAGCTCCTGTCCTATTTCTCGGCTCCGAATGACACCACGACGTTGATCATCGTGGCGGTGAAGCTGGATGGGCGGCTCAAGTGGACGCAAGCGCTGACGAAGCAGGCGGTCTCGGTCGATTGCGCGGCGTTGCGAGAGGCCCGGCTGTCGACATGGATTCGTCAAGAAGCGGCGGCCTTGGGCGTACGCCTTGAGGAGGATGCGATTCAGCTGCTCAAAGAGGTGGGCAGCGAATCGCTCTATGCCGTGAAGCGGGAGTTGGAAAAACTGGCTGCCTATGTGCCGTCCGAGCGAACTGTCCAGTCGGCGGAGGTAGAGGTGTTGCGGGGAACCGAGCCGGGCGCGTCGGTGTTTGACCTAATGAACGCCATCGGTGCCCATGATCCTGGACGGGCGATGCGGATTCTGGCGCGTAATGTGGAGAATGGAGAGGCGCCGCTGCGCATTTTGGGAGCGTTGGTCTGGCAGTATCGGCGACTGTGGAAATTGAAAGAGCAGATGAAGTCGGGAGGGCGTGAGGGCGAGGCGGCGCGGACGTTCAGGATGGACCCCTCACGGGTGCGTGGGTTCTTCGCGCAATTTCCGGATGCGCAGTTGACGCAGGCATTTCAGTGGTTTTTGGACACGGATTCAAAGCTCAAAGGCGGGAGCGGGAGCAGCCCTGTCCGTGTGATGGAAGATCTCTTGTTCCGACTCTGCGGACGACCGTCAACACCGGCAGCATCGGTGGAGCGGATGCACACGGTACCACCGGCCCCGCGCCCGTCGGGTTCGAGACCGGTGTCGAATGTCAGAACGGTTACGACGCGGAAGCGGTGAGTGCATTCACTCGAACGGCGAGCCGAGACACGCGGCGTGAGGCCGTGTTGGGCTTCAGGACACCTTTGGTGACCGCTTTGCCCAGGGCTGCCGTCGCATCACGCAAGGTCGCCTTGGCTTCTTCCGGTTTCTTGGCCGTGATCGCATCCTGAACCTTGCGGAGGATGCTCCGGACCGAGCTCATAGTGGCGCGATTGCGCAACCGGCGCTTCTCAGATTGGCGGGCTCGTCGGATCGTGGATTTGTGGACAACAGGCATACGGATTCTCCTACGTTCAAAGCTTGAGCTTGTAACACAGGTGGAGAAGAGAGGTCAAGGAGAGTGAACGAGGGAAAGGAGTCAGCCGGGTTGCAGGGGGGCGCTTCCCCGGTGGCTGCGGCGTAGTTATGAACACGCACATCGATGCTCGAGATCGGTTGATTGTCGCACTGGATGTCCCTTCGGCTGCCGAGGCTGAGCAGCTGGTCGATCGCATGGGAGACCAGGTGCGTTTCGTGAAAGTGGGGCTGGAGCTCTACACGGTGGCGGGCCCCGACATCGTACGGATATTGGTGGACCGTGGGAAACGCGTCTTTCTCGACCTCAAATTTCTTGATATCGAAGAGACCGTCCGGCGTGCGACGGCCAGGGTTGCCGCCATGGGCGCCACCTTTCTGACCGTTCATGCGAATCGCAAGGCGTTGCTGGCTGCCGTGCAAGGGCGGGGACAGTCGGCTCTCAAATTGCTTGCGGTGACGGTTTTGACGAACTTCGACGGAGAAGACCTGCGTGATATGGGTATTCAGCGGAGCATCAGGGATCTGGTGACGGCCCGGGCTCAGTTGGCGGCGGAAGTGGGGTGTGACGGGGTCGTCGCATCGGGAGAAGAGCCTGCGGCAATTCGCGCCAAGGTCGGCCCGGAACTGATCATCGTCACACCGGGGGTCAGGCCGGCAGGAACAGGAACCGACGACCATGCCCGGGCGACCACTCCCACCCAGACCATCGCGGCCGGCGCCGATTATCTGGTGATTGGTCGACCCATTCGTGACGCAGACGATCCTGCGCTCGCGACGGCGGCGATCCTGGCAGAAATGCAGACGGCCTTCGATCGCCGAATCGGCGAGTGGACCAGGTCGTGATTCCCTCGCCCTGTTCGTCATCCAGAGGTATCAACCTCTTTGGGAATGGGGCGGACGGTTGCGACTGTTCTTTGTGGTTTGTTAAGATGCGCGTTCTTGTGGGTGTGTGCGGTGGGTGTAGCTCAGCTGGTTAGAGCGCCGGATTGTGGATCCGGAGGTCGCGGGTTCGAAACCCGTCACTCACCCCAACCTCGTGCAGCCGGATTGTTCGAACAGGAATATGATGACCGGTGGCAACAAACATCTGACTCCGCTGGTTCCTTCTCCCTCCCCGGTCGCTCTCAGTACCCGCTTTCAGGTTCGATCGTTTCGGCGCTTTCCTATACAATGCTCGGTGTATTACTCCTGCGAGGCTTTTCAAGGAAGCGGGATGGCCTGGAATCTCTCCCTCAACGGCTGGCGGGTCGATGGGACGCATCCGGTTGAGCCCGGGATGATAGTCACGCTCTGCGTCTTTCTCCCTGATCACCATCCCACGGTGTTTGTTGATCGGGCGGTTGTCCGCTGGTCCCGGGGCCAGGAATTCGGGATTGAACTCGATTCGATCAAAGCCGATGAGCGGGCTCGACTCGAACAGTTTGTGACAGCGCTCGTCTAATTCCTTTCCTGACGGTTTCTCCCCACACGTGCCTGCGTATCGAGACGGGTGCCTGTGCTGGAGAACGAGAATCTCCTTGGTCATTTTCCGCAAGTTGAGTAGACTCGACCATGGTCGAAGGTTGTTTCGTCCACAGCCAACATCATTGTTCATGACGATGGCCAAGTCACACACTGCTCGTTCGCATTCGCGCGTGCCGGTCAGCTGCTTTCTCTATTACCTCGGGGAAGGGCTGGTCGGGACCGGCAAGGTCTGTGATCTCTCCGTCAAGGGCTGGCGGATCGAGGGTGATAAGCCGGTTACGGTCGGGATGAAGCTCACTCTGCGGGTCTTTCTGCCGGATGAACCCAAGGCCATCGACGTGGAAGGGGTCACGGTTCAATGGGTGAAAGATCGGGTGTTCGGTCTCGAAACGGTCAAAATGAACGCCGGCGCGGAAGCGCGTATCGACAGATTTGTCGAGTCAGTGGTGAAGTCTTCGGAATCCTCCCGCGTTGCCTGACCGGGAGGGCAGGTCCCTCATCTCCTTCTATCGTCCCGGCCTTCCTCCTTGTCCTCGTTCTGCAATCGGTCGGCTCTTGAGCGGCCCCCGCTTTCGGGGACTATCCCGCGATCTGTTGTTTTTCATATTCTGCCGAGGCCGTTGCTTGGAGAGAGATGATGGAACAACAAAATCGCCCGCGGTTTATTGTCGAGTGTACCGGATCGCGTTCCGAAGATGGACTGCTGGTGTGGAATGGTCGAATGCTGGATCTTTCCATTCCGGGCTGGTCGCGAACCGGGCTCAAAGGGTTGCAAGCCGGGGATCTCCTCCAATTGCATCTGCATATTCCCGGACAACCGAAGCCGCTATCAGTGAGGTTGGCAACGATCCGCTGGGCGAATGACTCTCGGCTCGGGGTCGATCCCATTCTCATGGATGCCGATGATCAACTTCGTCTCAACGACTTCGTCAGCGCACACGCTTCACTACCGGCGTTCAGTAGCGATCGACGAGAACAGATTGTCATTTCGGATGCCGAATAATGACGTCAAGTCCCGTCCCATCTGAGCGGATCCTCTTCCTGTCGTAGGTCGAATTCCTCGCTGCAATCATGTTTCGGACGTGAGGGCATGAGTCCGGTATACGGGTGTGTCTCGCCATGCGGACGTAGGCGTAATGGGTCCGGTTCGTTTGGCGTCGTGTAGGCGGTGACATTCACCCAACGGTCGATGTTGCGGCTGATTGGCTTGACATCGTTGGGTAAGATGGTGTCTCTTAGCTGAGAGACATTTGAACGCTCACCTGCCTTTCGCCGCTTCTGTTCGGTCATGTCATACAGTATTGCCGGGGCGGAGGCGTGCGGGAAGAACGTATGACGCCTGGCTCCCAGCTTCCTGATACCACCCATACCACGCCCCTGACGCCGGAAACGGAAGCGCAGGTCGATCAATTCGCCCAGACGGATATTTTGGTCGGCATTCCCAGCTTCAATAACGTTGAAACGATCGGTCATGTGGTCAAGGCGGTAAGTGCCGGCCTGGCGAAATATTTCCCCGACGCGCGTGCGGTCTTGGTGAATTCGGACGGCGGGTCTACCGACGGCACGCAGGAGGTGGTCGCTCAAGCGGTGGTCGATCTCAAGACCTTGTTCATCGGGGACCAACAGAGTTCGCTCCATAAGATCATTACGCCCTATCACGGGATTCCCGGAAAGGGCAGCGCATTCCGGACGATCTTCGAGATCGCGCGCCGCTTGAAAGCCAAGGCCTGCGCCGTTGTGGATTCGGACTTGCGCAGCATAACCCCGGAGTGGATTGAATTGCTGGTGAGTCCGGTGTTTGAACAGGGATTCGACTATGTCGCGCCCTATTACCTGCGGCACAAATATGACGGGACGATCACCAACAGCATTGTCTATCCGCTGACCCGCACGCTCTATGGCCACCGGATCAGGCAGCCGATCGGCGGGGACTTCGGATTTTCCGGCCAATTGGCCCAGCATTATTTGGACAAACATGTGTGGGAGTCGGAAGTCGCGAAGTTCGGGATCGACATCTGGATGACGACGGAGGCCATCGCCAGCGGGGCGAGGGTGTGCCAAAGCTTTCTGGGTGCCAAGATCCACAATCCCAAGGATCCGGCTGCCGACTTGTCGGCTATGTTGGTGCAGGTGCTCGGCGCAGTGTTCGCCCTCATGGAAGATCATTATGCGGTGTGGGGCAAGACGGATGGTTCGAACGCAGTGCCCCTGTTCGGGTTCCAGTATGAAGTCGGCGTGGAGCCGGTCAACGTGAACGTCGATCGTATGATCAGCACCTTCCGGCAAGGGTTGAGCGACTTGGGGGCGATCTGGGATCAAATTCTCGCTCCAGGGACCAGGCAAAGCCTGCGACCGTTGGGGACCTGTGCGTTGCAGGATTTCCGTATCGCCGATAGTCTGTGGGCGCGAGTCGTGTATGACGCGGCCGTCGCCTACCGCAATCGTGTGTTGCCGCGTGATCACGTGTTGAAGGCGTTCACCCCCTTGTATCTCGGGCGGACCGCCTCGTTCGTGCTGGATACGCAGGGGCTGACATCCAGTGAAGCCGAGGGCCGCATCGAGGCGCTCTGTCAGGCGTTTGAAAAGGATAAGTCGTACCTGGTGGCGCGCTGGAGCGAAACGCATATCAGTTGATGGTCGCGATTCCGTCCATCTGAAGGCAGGCTGTAGTCGAGGCCGGAGGAGGGAACTATGAAGGAATTTTTCGAGAAGGGTCTCCTCGACCCTCTGGAGTTGATGGCGCGGCAGGTGCTTGCGGTGTTGCCGAGCCTCCTGGCGATGTCCATCATTTTCTTCGCGGGCCTCGTGGTGGCGTGGACCGCCAGTCAGGCACTTGAACGATTGTTGCGTGTGGTCGGGCTGGATCGACTATTCGATCGATTGGGTGTCACCGGCGCTTTACTCCGTGGTGGAGTGAAGACGGATCCTTCTCGATTGATCGGGCAGGCGGCCTATTGGCTGGTGATGATCTTTGCCACCGTCGCCGCATTGGGCGCGCTCAACCTCCAACCGATCAACGATTTTGCCAAGTCGTTCCTGGCCTATGTGCCGCATTTGGTGACGGCCAGTCTGATCCTCATTGCCGGATGGTTGCTGTCCAACTTCGTCTCCCAGGCGGTGCTGATCGCCGCGGTCAATGCAGGACTGCCTCCCGCGCGCCTGGTGGCGACCTGTTCCCGATGGGGCATCCAATTGTTGGCCGTGGCGATGGCGCTGGAGCAACTGGGCATCGCACAAAATATCGTGGTGGTCGGGTTCGGCATTACATTGGGCGGAATCGTCATGGCAGGGGCGATTGCCTTCGGTCTGGGGGCAAAAGATTTGGCTAAAGACTACCTCGAGCGGGGGTTGTCGGTTCGCACGCGCGATGGTGCGCCTGATGATTTGAGGCACTTATGACAGCTGAGCGTGCGCATAAAGGACATGGTATGACCAATAAAATCTCGGAAATCGACGGCGAAGCGAAGGCACGACGCTGGTTGGGCGGGGAGGCTGCGGTGCCCCGCTACCCGCACCGGCGTCAGAATCTGTTTCGGTTCAACCGCTCGTTGTTGGGGTTGGTGGCCTTCGCCGTCGGGGTAGGGTTTGCCGGTGGGTTGTTGATTGGACTGCAGAGCCGCCGCCCTACTGTTTCATCAAAGGGGTAATCATGCGTCGACCGTTGTATCGTTGGCTCAAGGTGGTACGAGAGTGCCGCTCAGCCGAACCTCACAGACGAGACAAGAGAGCGGTGAGACTCCGATTCCATCCGACCGGGCCGACTCCATCCGCCCGGATAAGGTGGGGAAGCTGCACATCCGGATCGTAGGAGCCGTCAGGTTTCCGGACAAGGATGGGATAGTCGACCTCTGCCAACATGGGCCGATCATTGAGGCTGTCCCCAAGGCCGATGGTCACCGGCCGTTGCCCGTCCCGCTCCGCCACCCGCTCATACCACGACATCAGCATCCTACTAGCGACTCCCTTATCATTTGCGCCCATCAAGTGATAAAACCGTCCTCCCCTGGTGCAGCGCAGCCCTTGCGTAGCCACCGCTGCGAGGAGCCGACCCCACGCGACTTCTTTGTCTTCTAGAATAAACGGCTCGTCATACTCACGTTGAGTCGCTAAGAGCGCCTCGGCAGTTGACAAGCCCGTCAACCGGGCGACTTCTTCAACGGTGAGATCGCCGAATCCCTGCAACCGACAGCCGAGTTCCTCGCGAATGCCGTTCAACGCGGTGCGAAGCCTGGCATAGGGGGTACCGATTTCGACGACCGCGTATCCGTCCCGGGTGGATGCCTCTTCGATCGAGAAGGGGAAGGTGCCCATGGGAATGAAGAGGGCCCCGCCGTTTTCGACAATAAAGGGATGGTGATTGTTCAGTCGGCGACGCAGCGGCTCCATCTCCGACCGGGTCTTGCTGGACACCAGAATGAGCGGTGCGCCGAGCCGGTCAAGCAGCGCGAGTGCTTCGCCGGCAGCCTCGTAGGAATAGGTCGTCGTGTCGAGCAGGCTGCCGTCCAGATCTGTAAAAATGAGGATGCGGCGCATAGTGACTGAGGCACTCCTTCCCGGAAGTATACGGAACTTCTGTCCGCAGATAAAACCTGGTGTCGGCACACTACCGGCATGGTTGGACCGGTTCCCCGATTCTAGCTATGAGGCCCGTTGGTTCAACGCCGACTGTGTGTCGGCGCACGCCGGCGTCCCGCCCCCTCCGGCACCCTTCCTTCAGGGCTCACGAAGACCACCCAATCTACCCCTTGGTGAACCTGACTGCCATATCCTGTAGGAGACCAGGCCTGCGTTCGGCTGTAGCAGAACTGGCACAGGAGAATCCCCCAATCAAGATCGTACCCAGAGATGCCGACAAGGATAGTCACATGGCACTGTCGGAGCATCTGGCAAACAGACAGGGCCCTGAACGGCAGTTCCGACCGCCCGTGCGCCATGGCTCAGAAGAGGACCATTGTTGTGGCCAAGGCACTTCTGTTGTTTTTCCCCGAATGCGCTCGAGCTTCTTGCGCACCTGCTCGCACGATCCTGGTGGAACGGCCGTTCCGTCAACTCAGTCATGGCGCGATCAACATATCCGGAAGGTCATAGGGTTACCCCGTGCGATTCGATAAAAAACCGCCCCTGAAATCCGACAAGAAAGTCCTGCCAAAGACCCAGAAGAAGGGCAGCATCGGCTATAACAAAAAGTCGGCGTTGCTGGAAGACGCCATTACGCAAATGAACGCCGGCAAGTACGGCCGCGCCTCGTCTGCGCTGAAAGATCTTCTCGCGCTCGATCCGCTCAATGCCGAAGCGCGACGGCTATTCGCCACGCTGCATTTGCGGCTGGGCAGTCTCATGAGTGCCAGGACGGCGTTCGAATCACTGGCCCGGGAGGCCATGGAACGTCAGGACTATTGGCTGGCAGAGTCGCTGTTGCGTGAATACCTCACGGCGGGTCCGCGTTATGTCCCCTTCCTGGACATGCTGGGACATGTCTATGAAGAAAAGGGCGATGTCATGGCTGCGGTGGCCGAGTACGGCAAGGCGGTCGAAGTCTTGCTGGAAGATCCCGATGCCGAGAAACCGAATCGGCCCAGTGAACTCTTTGCGCGTATTCGTGCGCTTGCACCCGGGAGTCCGGTCGCATTCCGCCTTGCGGCCATGTTTGACACCGTGACGGGGCAAGTGTTGCAGGCCACCCCTCAGCCCACGACTGCCGATGTGGCGAGTGAACCGGCTGTTGTCGAGACGGTGCCGGACTCGTCCGTGGAGAGTGCAGGGCTTATGCCCTGGGAGCAGATGGATTTGCCGCCGACCGTGCCAGTGAGTCCAGAGGTGACGCTGGCCTCGGCCGCCGAGCCATCGACGGAGGCTCTGGAAGCGATCGCGCCTCCGGTCCTGCCGGATGAGGCGGCGTCAGTGATGAGTCAGCCGGAGATGCCGCCAGAAGTGCCGGTACCGGCGCAAGCCGTGGATTCTGATGCCAAGCGTGAACAGGACGTCTCTATCGAACCGGCACCTGTCCTTGCAGTTGGTGCGGCAGAGCCCGTTGAACTCCTCGTTCACGATCTCTCGCCGGTGAGCGACAAGATTGCTGCGCCGACGGAAGAGATGGCATTGCCTGTTTCTCCGGTTGCGGACGTGCCCCAGTCTGTCATCGCAGTCCACACGGAACCCAATCCGCACCCGATTGCCCAGGCGCCGGCTGGCCCGAAGGCGATGCCCTGGGATCAAGTCGAGGAAGATGTCGCGGCCATCGCCCCTCTCCTGTCACCTCCGGAAGCGAGCGTGGCGGAAGAGGCCAGCGCACCAACTTCTGTCCAGTCGACCGAGTCGGCCATAGAGCCGACCTCAACGGTCGACCCGGTGCCTCCTGTTTTGGAGGTGCTGGCGCGGAGTGGGAGTCACCCGATCGCCGAGGTGCCCAAGGCCCCTGCACCCATGCCATGGGACCAAGTGGAGGAGGCGGCTATCCTGATTCCACCGCCGACCGAGCCTTCGGCATCGGCGACAGGAGAGAGCGACGCTGTGCCGGCTGTGGAGCTCGAAACTGCATCAGCACCGGCTGAGACGACGCCTCCCACCATCGAAGTCCTCACGCAGACCAGCAGTCAGCCGATTGCCCAGACACCGAAGAGCCCGGCCTCCATGCCATGGGATCAAGTTCAGGAGGAGACGAGGTCGACATCTGTGACAGCTGAGCTCACAGGTGACAGCCTTAGCGAGGGATCTACGCTGCTCGGCGAAACAGCAGTGGCCCCGCCCTCGATTGATTCTGCTGTGACGTCGGAACAGGCCACGGGGCAGGCCCGTTCTGAGGTCACCTCCTCAGGAATGACCTGGGACGAGATTCTTGCGGCGGTCGCGGCTATGCAAGCTCCCACCGAGCCTGCATCGCCCCAGGTGCATGAGCCTTCGGTGCCGGTTTCCGATCAGGCTCCAGCTGACCCCTCTGCTCCTGTGCTCACCGACTTAGCCGATGGTGTCCATGCAACCAAAATGTCGGCCGATGTGCCGGCGTCGGAGCCCGTGGTCGAATCGGACCTTGCTGCGCGCTCGTTGTCGGCCCCCATGCCGTGGGAGCAGATCGAAGTGGAGCCTCTCACGATCCCGCGGGAGGAAGCGGAAGCAGAGGGCGCCCCCGTCACGGCTGAGGCTGCCGGCGTTGAACAGGAGCCCACGGTGGTGTTACCAGCGGCGCCTGAGCTGTCGGAGCCGGTGGCGACAGACGAAATCCCCGAACAGGACGTCGTGGTCGCTTCCGCCCTGGACGCGTATGCCGATGCCGCGTCGGAGGGCAGGATTGTATCTCCAGATGTTCCGATAGAGCCACAGCAGGAATCGACCCTGTTGCCTGTAGAGGCACAGCAGACGATTGATGAGGCGAGGCCGGACCTGTTACCGGAAGGGGTGTCGAAGGAGGATCAGCTCTCGACAGTCACGGGAGTGCAGCCTGCGGAGCCGGCGTTCCGACTGGCCGAGAACACCACGCTGATGCCGACGGTAGCAGAGGCGCCGCCTCCTGTCAGCATGGAGCCGGTCACAGAGTTTGCGCTTGCCGAGGGCCAACAGACATCGATGGAGATGTCCTCGTCGGAAGCGGTCTCGCCGGTGGTGGAATCTGTTGACGCGATGGTCGTGCAGGAGATCGTGGAGCTCGCCCCGATTGAAATGAGTTCGGAGGGTACTGTCTCGCCTGATTTGCCTGAGCCATGGATCGAACCCATCGCCGCTGAAGTGGAAGAGACCGTTGTGCAGCCGCAGGCTTCTGCCGAACCCGTAAGACCGCCGGTATCAGAGTCAGAGTTTGCTCCCGTTCTTGCGCAGGAGTCGATGCCACTGTCTGAGGCGGACAGTCCGCTTCAGGCTCCGACCGGCGAGCCCCTTGCTGAACGTATCGAGTGCGTGCCTGTGCCGATGGATTCCATTCAACAGCCGTCGGCGGTTGCGGAGATCCAGACTGCGCCGATGGCTCCGGTGGAAGAATCGGTACCGGCTCTCATGCCCGTCGAGTCTGTGGATGGCCCGGAGCCGGTGGGATCTGCTGGTGTGACGGAGGTGACGAAGGTAGAGTTGCCGGCTGACTCTGCCGCACTCCCCGTCCCAGAGGAGTCCACGCCTGCGATGACAACCCCCTCAGAGCCAGAGGCCGATGACCGTGTAAAGCTTCTCTGGGAAGATGCCTCCTCCGCGCCACCTGCCGCTGCCTCAAGTGGGAATCTGCTGAGCCGCTGGTTCAAAAAATCCGCCGGGCCGGTGCCTGTTGACACCAGTGCGGCCGCAGAGGTCGCACCGTCTGTTGATGAACCGACCGTTTCTGAGGCGTCCTTGCCATCGCGCGTGGAGGTGCACGGAGAAATACCTGCTCCGCCCGTGGAGGAGCCGGCGGTCGAACCGGTTGCAGAGGCTGCTCCGGTTGTTGTGGACGAGATCCCTCAGCGCCCTACGATCAGCCGGCCTGCCGGGACACCGATCTGGAGTCGTGCGGGAGAGGCGGTGGGCTCACTCGTCGGTGCCGGCTTGTCCACGACGCGATCGTTCGTGGTGATGGTGATGGCCCTGGTCGGACTTGTGCTGTTTCTCGCCGGGGGAACGGTGGCGGCGGTGGCGCTCATGTGGCTGGTTCTCGAGGAGCAGCCGAGTGCCGCCTATCGCACCATGACATCGGTGCCGCAACAGATGCTGCAGGATTCGACCAAGAACGGGTATTTCCTTCTCCTCGGCCTCGGTGCCTCCTCGACGCAGGACCCGGTTCAGGTCGGGATGAACCGACGCGTCGAAGGGGCCGATCAGGCCTTCACGCACACCTGCCTCAGCGGGGAAGGCGCTGGAACCGGCGGGGAACACAGCGCAGCGGCAGAGGCGGCCGCAAAGTGGATCAAGGCGTCAGACCC